>Ga0315274_10001592_pt1 | contig 34740 bp, 29 predicted proteins | sample YL17G02_20_MG_FD_203700 | JGI IMG/M metagenome (GOLD analysis project Ga0315274, IMG submission 203700) | Sediment microbial communities from Yellowstone Lake, YNP, Wyoming, USA - YL17G02_20 | ecosystem: Environmental > Aquatic > Freshwater > Lake > Sediment | place: USA: Wyoming | collected...
TCTCCGGGCGGATGCAGGAGTTCCTCGTTGCGCGGAACGGCAGGCTGATCCCCAATACCGCGCTCAACCTCCACTCCGACATATTCGACGACGTCCTCTGTTATCAATTCTATCAGGATACCCCCGGCGAGATCGTGTTGAGCATCGTAAGGAAGCCCTCCTATGAGGTCCGGCGCACCGAATGCATACGCGGGGAGATTGAACGGAAACTCGGAGATGGAACATGGCTCTGCATTCGATTCGTGGAAGACATACCGAAGACGAGCCGGGGCAAACATAGGTTCATCGTGCAGAAGCTGCCGATCAAGGAAGGCTGGGCCGATGCTTCTGCCGCCCCCAAGAGCCTCACCTCAACCCTGGCAGGCTGCCAGGCGGACGGCCCTGAAGCGCAATGAAAGCATTTGTCACAGGAGGCACGGGATTCGTTGGGAGGCCCTTCGTACGAAGGATCCTTCGGGAGGGATGGGACGTCACGCTCGTCACCCGCAACAGGCAGAACGCTGGCGCTCTGGGCGACGGAAACCTGACTGTATGCGAGGCTGACGTGGCGGACGAGAAAGCCATGCGTCGGATCGCGTTGAGAGGAGATCGGTTTGACGCGGTCTTCCACCTGGCGGCGTCACTCAACTATTTCGGCAGCAGACAGGAACTTCATAGGACAAATGTGCAGGGCACGCGGAACGTCTTGGACCTGGCGATGAAGACTGGGGCGAAGAAGTTCGTCTACGCCAGCAGTATCGAAGCGGTAGGACCTGTGAAAAGGAAGGATGTCCCAGCCCCGCCGCACCAGCCATGCAGGCCCATCAGTCCCTATGGCGAGGCCAAGGCCCTTGCAGAGCAGTTGGTCATCAGCGCTGCGCGCCGGCATTTTCCTGCCGTCGTCCTGCGAATAGGGAACGTGTATGGACGCGGGCACTTCAGCTTCATCGTGGACATAGCTGAGGCAATCTTGAGCCGCAACAGACTGCTCGAATTCCTGCCGGTCTACGGAGACAGATACATCCACCCCGTACACAACGACGACGTGACCGAGGGGATTCTGTCTGCGCACCGATGCATCGCGCATGCGCCGACTGTCACGTTGGCGGGGGAATATGCCACCATCTCGGAATTGTTCCGCATCTGCGCGGACAGTCTCGGCAAGCAGGTGCCCATAAGGGAAAGGAAACGTATAGATGAAGTCTACCTCAGGTTGCGGTGCGCCTATCACAGGCACAGGAGACACATGGACTTCATCACGTATCTGATGGCCGGCCCCGGCAAGAGGGTTCACAGAGCCTGCTCCATAGAGGAGACTCGGGACGTCCTCGGGTTCACGCCCCAGGTAAGCTTGAAAAGGGGCATCGCGGATACCTTGAATTGGGCCAGAGAGGCAGGCCTCCTGAGTTCCTGCGCGGGAGAAGCGGCGACCGTGCCGGGAGTCCCGAGCCCGGTTAGCCGACAAGGGAACGGCGGATGCGCGTTGGACTGATCACTACGCTGAACGTCAATATCGGCGATCGCTTCATAAGGGAGGGGATTTGCCTGGTCCTGCGGGAGGTCTTCAGAGATCGCGAAATGGAGTTCGTTGCCGTCAACAAGCATGAACCTTTGACAGTCTATCCTGATTGGCATCCCGTCCATCTTGCGAAGCTCACCCACTACTTGCCCAGAGGCCGGACGAGTGCGAGCCGGCTCGTTGAGAGGTTGGCATCGCGATTGAGATTCAGCGCCTTTGACACTTGCGACCTGATTGTCCAGTGCGGCGCACCTGTATTCTGGCCGGGGTGCCACCGCTGCGAGTGGGCGGAGCCGTTGTGGCATCACGTGGTCGGGAGACTCTCTGAACGTATACCCGTCCTGAACCTCGCCATGGGGTCGTGCTATCCCTGGGAGCGACGACCCACAAGGATTGACGATCCCAGGGATGCCGAGTACCTGCGCGCCATCCTGGACTACTGTCGGCTCACAACAGTGCGAGACACGCTGGCGCAAAGCCTGTGTGGCTCTCTGGGCACGCAGGCAATGATGATACCGTGCAGCGCCCTGCTCGCGGCTGGAGGCGCTCCAAGCGCGGGCCCGGGTAACGAGACTGTCCTGATCAACTACATGCGCGGCGGTGGGCACTACGAATGGGACCAGGGGATCGAGGATAACGCGTGGCGCGAAACGGCGAAGCGCCTCATTGGTCGCCTGCGGCGGCGGCACAAGCTGGCATTCTTGTGCCACAACCAGGCCGAGTATCAGTCGGCGCAGGAACTCGACTCGACGCTGCCGCGCATGTGGCCAAAGACGCCCAGCGAGTATTTCGACCAGGCGTCGGGCTGTGCAGTTGCCCTGTGCAACCGAATGCACGCCTCCGTCGGATTGGCGGGCATGGGAATCCCTTCCGTAGCGGTAGGCACAGACACGCGGCTCCTCATGGTTCGTGCAATAGGGTTGCCCTGTCTCTATGTGAAGGACGCGAGTGTCGAACGGCTGGAAGAGGGACTTGAGAATCTGCTTCGGTTTCGCACGCAGTGGCAGGAGCGCCTGCTGGCACTGCGATCCGAGACCTGGAGCGACTATGTCAACGCCATTGCCAGCGCAACCCACCTGGTCAAAGAGACTGTGCAAGCCTCGCGCTGACGTCGGGAGAATTCAAGGTGGCAAATATCCTGAGAGACTTGAAAGGCTTCATCCAGTCTCCGCTGAGACCAGTCCTGAGCACCCTGGCATCTCCGCGTGCAGCGCGGCTGATTGGCGAGCCGCTTCTGAATATCATGGGAGTGCGGCCGCGGTTTGGTGGTGCGGACTTGTCGCGCGTGAAGCGGGCGTTGGTGGTCCGCCCGGATGGGATCGGCGACGTGGTGATGACGACGCCGTTTCTCCGGGAACTCCGGCGCAACCTGCCGCATGCCTGGATCGCACTCGCAGTCGGCCCGCCCGCCTACAACCTCGTCAAACCTTGCCCCTACGTGGACGAAGTGCTGGTCTACAACCCGAACGTTCGCGGCCGCCTGCGCAGGCTGCGCCGCCACTGGCGGGCATTCTGCTTTGCCCGGAAGCATCTTTGGCGCCGACATTTCGACCTTGCCATCGTTCCTCGATGGGACACGGACAATTACAGCGCCGCCTTTGTAGCGTATTTCAGCGGGGCTCCGTGGCGGGTGGGTTATTCAGAGAACGTGACGGAACGAAAGAAGCTCACAAACACGGACTACGATTGCCTTTTCACGCATACGATTAACAGCAATACGCTGAAACACGAAGTGCAGCACAACCTGCACGTGATCCGTTTTCTCGGCGGGAGAGTGGAACAAGATCGCCCCGAACTCTGGCTGCGCAGGAACGAGGAGGTCTATGCAGAGGCAATCCTGGCAGACTGCGGCGTGAAGCCGGGGGCGTTGGTGATCGCAGTCGGTCCTTCGCCGGGAGGATCGCGGCTCAAGGCGTGGCCCGTGGAGAACTTCATCGAGGTCGTACGCTGGCTCACCAGGGACATGGGCGCGCACGTGCTGTTGACGGGCGCGGCCGAGGAGTGTGACATCGGGGCTGAAATCGAACAGGCGGTCGGCTCCGGGGTGGTCAACACAATGGGCAGAACCACCCTTCGACAAGCGGCGGCGTTGATGCGGCGGTGTGCCCTGTATATAGGCAACGACACGGGGGCCACGCACATGGCAGCGGCGATCGGGACGCCGACGGTCGCGCTGTTCGGCCCCAGTTGTCCGCACCGTTTTGCGCCGTTCGGAGAAGCGCATACCGTAGTGTGGTCGAATCCAGACTGCGGGCCGTGCCTGCTCCACGGCCACGCCGATAGCTGCCTGGAGTGCCCTTCCGCCCGCCCGCGGTGCATGCTGGAGATAAGTGTGGATCGTGTTAAACAAATCATTCGCAGATCGCTTGAAACGAGAGAAGGCTGCCTGCCTGTGCAGCGTGATGCGGGGAATCCGCCCCTGACGCGGGAGAGCCTTGTGCGGGCGTCGAGCGGCATGGCCGAGCAATAGCCGCAAGGTCGCACGCAGCGCGGCGCTCGCAGGCACTTAAGAATGCGTTGCCCTGAGTCGAAAGATTTGCCGGACGCGCCACCAGGCAAGGCCGGCTGGCCGTGGATTGAAGAGAGCCTTCGGCTTCCGGACCGAATGGAGGACGGGCGTCAGTGGCCGTGCATCAGCATCGTCACGCCGAGCTACAACCAGGGGCAATTCATTGAGGAGACCATTCGGTCGGTTCTTCTGCAGGGCTATCCAAACCTTGAGTACATAGTCATTGACGGCGGGTCTACAGACAACTCACCTGACATCATCAGAAGATACGAACCCTGGCTGGCTTACTGGATCTCAGAACCGGATCGCGGCCAGGCCCACGCCATCAACAAGGGACTTGAGCACGTCTCCGGACAGCTTTTCAACTGGATCAATTCTGACGATCTCCTGGCTCGCGGAGCACTGCGGACTCTGGGAGAAGCGGCGGCCTTCAGTCCGGGCCGGGTTATCTGCGGCACTGTCATCAGCTTTGACGGACGCGGATGTGCCAAAGAGTTCACGAACTCCGAGTTGACTTTCGAGAACATGCTTCACCTCTGCCCCAACGGCTCCTACCATCAACCCGGCGTCTTTCTTCCCGTGACGGTCTTGCGGGACCTGGCGCCGCTGGATGAATCCCTGAGTTTCGCCATGGATTGGGACATAACTCTGCGCGTCCTGAGGCGTACGTCTGCAGTGACTCTTGACAGTCCAGTGGCGCTCTTCAGAACCCACAGCGCGAGCAAGACTTCGCTCCAGCAGCCCCTGTTCCTGGCAGAGATCTGCGACGTCGTATTCCGATACAAGGACTGCATAAGCCCGCCGGCACGTAGAGAGTGGACGCGCCTGTTCGCTGGTTTCACTGCACGGGCTGCGGGACGATGCCTGCTGAGGGGCAGGGTCCGCACGGCGGCTGACCAGTTGCTCCGAGCACTCAGGATGGACGCCGGCACGTCAGTCGGCACGTTTATGGGGCTCGCCGCAGCCTACGCAGTGCGCCGCTGCAAGAGTCTGCTGCGAACCAGCCCGAGATGCGTTCAAGACCCCGACCCGGAGAGGGCAATTTGACCTGCACAGAAGCAAGCGAGGCCCAGGGCGTGAACGGCCGACGGTCGAGCGGGCATGGCGTTGCCCTGGTCGTTTTCGCAGCAGCAGGGAGAGGACGAGAGCTGCGCCGGGCACTCGATTCGCTGAATCAGGCAAACACATCTTTCGGACAGAAGGTCTTCTCTCTGGATGGCCACGACCCCGAATGCTGTGAGTTGGCGGAACGGCACAACTTCGATCACATCCTGGTTTCGCACAGGCGCGCCGGTTACTTCGCAAGCGTCCAAAGGGCTTTCGCGCTGGTGTCAGAGCCATACTTCTTCTGGTTGGAGGACGACTGTGTTATCCATCGCTGGCCTGATGCAGACGAGATTGTGGCCGCCCTTGAAGCGAATCCTGCCATGGCCCAGGTACGCCTTCAGAGGGAAACACAGCCTGCACTTAGAGACATGAACCGCGGGATGGCTCAGGACGACATCGCGCTTTCGGACTTCCTCTACCATCTGCACCCCCACTTCGGCCGCACCGCTGTTATCAGGGAGTTCTGCAATGACCTCGCGTTTCAGCGGGAGGCAAAGGGCCACAACATCGAGGATGCTCTCACGGAATGGACGCGAAGAAGGGGTTTACTGTACGGAGTGATTGCTGACGGGCAGCCACAGTGTGAGCATATCGGCATGCACTCAACCATACCTCCCGGAGAGCGCCAATACCACGACATATGGTCCGGCGAGGAAGTCCAACTGTGCAACACTGAAGATGCAGAGGCGAAGCTGAGGAAGATGAAGGGTTATTCGCAGTTCCGATATGCAAACGACCGACACGACCTGCGGCGTGGCAGGCGGCTGTGGTATCTGGCGCACGATTGGTTCGTCTGCGCGCTTGCCTTCCCTGTGATACTTCTGGCCATGCCCTTCTCGGCCAAAGTCAGAACGTTCATACGCGAGATGAGCAGATACTGGCTTCGATAGGAAAGCCGCTTCGCGAGACAATCATTGGGGATCTCTTTGATGCCTCCTGAGGGATTATTGCCAAAGCCGCCCCGGGACGAGCGTAGAGTTGTCACCCTGAGCGCCGCGAAGGGTCTGGAGCGCTGCAGGAACGAGATTCTTCGCTCCGCTCAGAATGACCTCGCCGGTTCCGCAACAGCGCCTGAAGGCCGCCCCCTCCATTTCCGATGTCCCCGCTGCCGGACAGACCTGGACGGCAACGGCTTGAGAAACGGCGAAACCGACTGCCCCGGCTGCGGAAGGACTTACAGTGTGGTCGGCCCAATCGTTGACTTCAATCCGCAAAGCGATCTCACCCCAGACGTGCGCCTGTCCCTCACGCGTTGGTCGGCGATATACGAGAGCGAGGAACAGAAACAAGCAACAGAACATCTCAGATGGTACAGGAAATCCGTCTTCGACAACGTATGCAGGCAATCGAGACGCCTGCCGGAAGTGCTGGCGTCCGGCCGACGCCTGCGCGCACTCGAGCTGGGTTCTGGAAGAAGCGAGTGGTCCTATTGGATGGGGCAGATGGGCCACGAGGTCGTAGCTGTCGATTTCTGTCGGGGCGTGCTGAGGGATGCAGCAAACATGTTCCGTGCTGCCGACGGACCGGATTGCACCTTCGTCTGCGCAAACATGTGCCATCTGCCTTTTCCGGACCAATCGTTCGACTTCGCGTATGGCGGAGGCGTGATAGAGCACGTCAGCCACACCGGCCGTCTGCTCAAGGAGGTCAGCAGGATCCTCGTGGAGGGCGGGCTGTCCCTGAACACCGTCCCCGCATTCTCGCTGAGCACTCTGTTCCTCAAGCACAACCATATCCCTGATGTTCCTTTGCTCAGGGGGCTTGCTGAGCACGTGCATCTTAACATCCTCAAGGGCCGCCTCCTCGACGCCGGTTACGAGCTCAGCTTCACAAGGCCAGGCCTGGCTCGTCTCCATGCTGAGGCGGGGCTGACAACCTGCCACGCAGGGCGTTACGACGTTGGCCTTGCCTCCCGGGGACGGCCAAGGTCACTCAGGGGCCGCCTGGCAATGCTGGAGCCCTTCTGGGACGTGCTGCTAATCGAGGCGATTAAGGATTCGGCACATCTGTGATAGCTTCTGTCCCGACGATTTGAACATGTCAGACAACAGGAATCGGAGCGCGCCAGTGCATGCTGACCTGATAGTCTTCACCTCCGCCGGGCGGTCCGAGTGTCTGGCCAGGACGGTTCGCGGCCTGCGGGCTCATCCTGCCTGCGAGCGATTCTCAAGACGAATACTGGCCGTAGATGGGATGGACCCACGGATCCTTGAACTGCCGGAAGTGTCCTGGTTCACCAAACTGATCATAGGTGTCCCGCGGCAGGGCTATTCTTCGAACATCTGCCAGGCGATTGCGCTTCTGGAGTCGCCGTACTTCTTCTGGTGCGAGGATGATTGGGAGTTGACCAGACTCCCGCCGCTGGAGGAAGCTCTGGAGGCACTTGGGCGCTTTCCGAACCTGGCACAGGTCAGGATCCCCAAGCAGAAAAAGCTCCTCCTGGAAGACAAGCAGTTGGGGGAGCTGACGAACGGCATCTGGGCACAAGATCAGTTCTACAGTCTGAATCCGCACTACGGACGGACAGAGTTCATGCGGCGCGCAATCGCGGAGGGGCTGCCACAGTGGGCGGGCGGCCAGAACGTTGAAATCGCACTCTCGAGGTGGATGCGCAAACAGGGTTACATCTTCGCAGCTTGGGACCCAAGCGTGGCGCACGCCGCGCATTTTGGGCATGAGATCGCAGGAGGCCACAGCGACTATGGTTGGCACCTCATCCCGGAGAAACGGACTGCGGCCGGTGAGCCACAAACGCACCGCGAAAACGCACGGGAGCCTGCCCCGTCGTGCGGCATGCGAAGGCCAGGCAGTCATTCAGCCGCTCTCCCGGGCCGTTTCCGTGTGCTTCGGGAATTCCTGGCCAAGGCGTTCTACGCCCTGTGGGCTGTGGCGAAAGCCGTTGTCAGTATCCCGTTCAGCCGTCAGGCGCGAGCGTTCATTCGTACCATCTGGCGGTACTGGCACCCTGATTTCACGGATCCTTCGTCCCTTGGGCCAACCTGCGAAGACGCCAAGCGATAGCTGACGCGGCTTCCGGAAAGCCGACTGCTCCTCACCTCCGAACGGAGACAAGCAGTGCCCCCTGCTGTCCTTTACGTCCTTAGGCGCTCGATCACCGAATCGCCAAACGCAAACGAGTACCAAAGGCCTTTGGGCCTGGCGCGAGGTTTCCGCGTGACACTGCTCGTACCCGCCGGCGCCACTGTGCCGCCGGAGATTCGTAACCGGCTTCGCGTGGTAGAGCTGGAATGCAGAGACACGCGCCATAAGTCTCCGCTGTGGCTGGTCAGTTACATTCTGGCCGCAACAAAGAATACATTGCATGTATCCTCTCGAATCCGAGCCGACGCCATATGCACGGGGACGGACGAGGCGAGCCTGGCCATAGGGTGGCTGATCAAGATCGCCTTGCGGCTGCCTTGGATCGTCTTCTGTTGGGACCATCCGTACCCCGTCCAGGCCGAGCGAACAGACCTTCTCTCCAGATTGCTGGGAAAGACAAGACGGACAATCATACGGTTCTTTCTCAATCGCAGTTCCATGGTATGCTGCAACATCGCCCCGGGCATGCTTGAGGAGTTGCGGGTTGCCAACTCGCGGGTCTTCTTTCTGCCCAATGGGGTCGCCCTTAATCGCATTGCGAAGGCTCGCGACAAAGGCGCGGTCGACGGCCGACTGATCGGAGTCGTGGCAAACGTCAGCAAGGAAAAGGGGGCTGGCTTAGCCGTCGAGGCTCTGCACGTGGTCAGAAAGAACTGCCCGGATGCCCGACTCCGGCTCATAGGCGAAGTGGACTGCGCATTCAGAGAGGAATTGTGCGGAGTGATACGGAAGCTGGGTCTCGACTCGGCGGTCGAGATAACTGAGTGGCAGACCCATGAACGCGCAATGGAACTTGCCGCCGAGTGCTGCATCTGCGTCTATGCATACAAGCCTCTGCCTCGATTCTACTGGAACTACGTGTTGAAGATCGGAGAGTACTTTGCGCTTGGCAAACCAGTTGTGGCAGTGGACACGCCGGGGGCGCGCGAATACGTGAAGGACGGCGACAACGGGTTTCTCGTGGAGCCGGAGAATCCGGATGCGATGGCAAAGGCCATCTGCAAGCTCCTTGGTGATCAAACGTTGCGCAGGAGAATGGGCCGCCGCGCCAGGGAAGCTGCCGCTGAGTATGACTGGAACAAGATCCACGACAGGATGAACGAGGAGATCATCTCTGTCCTAAGAGCCTCTAACAGAATGACCCGTCCCGTAGGGTTGCGCCTCGGGCCGGAGGTGCAACGCGGCTCACGCGGCATTCTGTTAGAGGCTCCAAAGCAGAAGAGGTTCTGAGCGCATGGGCGGGCTTCGAGTCCTATACGTATTGGGCCACGGCGGGTTAGGGGGAATCGAGCGGCACGTCCAGGCACTGGTGCACGGCTTGAGTCCAACAGGTATTGACGCCCACCTTTGCGTGTTGATGCAGCCCGGCGAGGTGTCTGAGGCGATGAAAAGAGAAGGCGTCCCCGTGCATGTGCTGGGAGCAAGGCATGGCCATGCTCCCGGGCTGCTTTCCCTTTTCTGCAGGTTGCTTCGGGACGTAAGGCCCGACATAGTTCACTTCCATGAGCTGCATTTCCTGCCCGCCCTGGCCATGCGCCTGTTCCCTCACATCCCGTTGATCTATTCCGAGCATTGTTCCATTCCGGATGCGCCGAACCTGTCCGCGACTCGCGCCTTGTGGGCTGCCGTCGGGCATCGGATTGACCGCATCCTGCCTGTCTCGCGTTACACAGGTCGCATGTTGACGGAGTACCTGGGCGTCTCGGCCGGGCGCATGACAGTGGTCTACAACGGCCTGGACGTGGAGGGTTTGAACGCGAAACGGCCATCTGGGGGCCGAGTTCCCAGGGGCGCCGGCGAAGGCGCCAGGGTGGTCGGAGGTGTCGGCCGCCTGGCCGCACAGAAGGACTGGAAAGTGTTCTTGGAGGCCGCAAAGTGCCTCTCACTCATGAGGGGCGATGTTCAGTTCGCCATAGTCGGCGATGGGCCGCTGAGACGTCCGTTGGAGCAGACGGCAAACAGGCTGGGCATAGCGGACCGGATCCATTGGCTGGGCTTCCGGGAAGATACGTCGGACCTGCTCAGAGGTTTCGACGTGTTCCTGTTTACGTCGATGCACGAAGAGCTCCCTACCACGTTGCTCGAGGTCTTCGCCCTGCGCACGCCCGTGGCAGGCTTTGTCCCGAAAGGCGGGACATCCGAGATACTGGAGTTGTGCAATTCACCTCCCGGCGTGTTCCTTGAACAGCGTTCGCCCCGGCCGCTCGCAAACGCTGTGAATGACCTTCTGAACGACCCCCGACGAGCGGACGCGATGACCGAGGAGGGATTCAGAGTCGTCCGTGAGCATTTCAACATGCGCGCAATAGCCGCCCAGGTCAAGGGCATTTACGACGCCTCGTTGAACGGTAAAGGCGCAGCCAGCCTGTGAGCCTGACGGGCAGGTTCTTCCGGAGGAATACGTGACCACGATATCAAACAGCGCAGTCATGAGGCGCAATCTGGTCAGAGGGTCTTTCGCGCAGGTGACAGGGGCGCCTTGGTGGTTCAGAGCCTCCTGTCTGTTCATGCTGGTCGGTTTCTTTATGACATTCGTCGGAGTCCTTGGCGTTGCTCACCTCGCTGCGACTCTGCGCTGGGTGGGTCTGTCGCTGTGTCTACTCGGCGCTGCGGTTTTGCCGGAAAGGACAAGGCGTTCCGGCAGTGCACTTGCGTTTTCTGGGCTTTACCTTCTCGTTTGTTTTGCGAGCGCGCTGATCTCCGAATTCTCCCTGCTGGCGGTGGCCAAGTGGACGGCCCTGGCCATGGAAATCGCGCTGGGGGTTTGCCTTTTGCCGGGAAAGCTGAGAAGGGAAGACTGGAAGTGGTGTTTTGACGCGTTCGCCTGGCTCATGGCATTAATGCTGATTGGCTGCATGCTTGGGCTGGCGGATCCCACCGCCTACCAGCAGCAACGGTTCAGGGGAGGCTTGGACGTCAATCCCAATACGGTGGGCCTGATAAGCCTCATCACTTTTTCGCTCTGGGCCTGGCGATTCACGGCCGACTGGGAAAGGCACGGATGGCCCTTACGGACGTTGCTGAGTGGGACGGTAATCGTTCTCTGCTTGTTCAATCTGGTGCTCACGGGCTCCCGGGGTTCTGCCACCGCGCTGGCCGCGGTGTTCGCCTTCTGGGTTGCATCACAAGCAAGGCACCGCGGGAGCAGAGCCGTCAGCCTGTTGATTGTGTTCATCCTGGCCGGCGCGGCCTATCTGTCTTTCGATCTGCTCGCTCCCCACTACGGTAGTTTCGTGAGAATGCGAACATACGGAGGAGTTCTCAGCTCGAGGGTAAATCGATGGCAACAGTGCATGGATGATTTCCGCGAGTCCCCCTACTTGGGGGTAGGCTACGGCGTGTCATCGCGGGCCAAGGGTATGGAAGTCGGGGTATCGTCAATAGGGAGCATTACCGACGGCGGAGGCTATTTCGGTCTGCTCGCCTCCGTTGGCAGCATGGGGGCCGCGGCTTTTCTTTCGGTTCTCATTTACGCTTATTGGCAGGGCTTACGTTTGCTTCGGAGGCCGGATGCTTATCTACCCGACTACGTTCATCTGTACCAAGGCGCAGCCATCGTCATCGGCTTGTCGGTAAACCTTGTCGGCGAGCCCTGGTTGATGGGGCCAGGAAACCCGGTCCAGCTCGTTTTCTGGCTGGCCATCGGCGCCCTATCGACCATTGGAGTGCTCCGCGCAGAACCCCAAGACCTGACGACATCCACCAATGCCAGTTAGCGAAATCACGTGAAGCACAAAGTCCTATTCCTGTGTAATCATCCAAGTCCACACATGGCGGACCTCTTTCGTGCAATACATCGTCACACCCGGATGTGTCTCCACGTGCTCTTCGCGAGCCCGGCGGACCCGGAGCGAAGCTGGGGGCCTGACCTCAGAGGCTTTCCGAATGGGACCCTTCCACGCGTGCCAATCGGGACTCGGCTTCCGTTCAACCCCGCCGCCGTGGGAGCGCTGCTCGGCTACGTGCACCAGGGATACGTCCCGATAGTTTGCCTCTACACAATGCCCACAAGCCTTCTGAGCATGCTGGCTTTGACACTGGTTCGCAGGCCCTGGCTGCTGCTTGGGGAACCGCCCGGCCAGGATTACCTTGCGGGACGGCTGAAGACAAAGCTGCGAGATGCTTCCGTGCGCCAGTTGCTGAGCATGAGCAGCGGCGCTCTGACGATAAGCTTCAATGGGGTTAAGCAGTACGGGCATCTATGTTCCTCGGCGCGGATTGCCCATTTCCAGTACTACGAAGCTGCCCGTGAGTTCCGTGCCATCGTCCGCAACGGGGCGACCGGCAGGGAAGCTCCGCACTTCCTTGTGTGCGGAATGCTGTGCCACCGCAAGGATCCTGGGCAGGCGCTTCAAGCCTCTGAGATTCTCCTGAGGAAAGGCCTTGAGCATCGGCTGGTCTTCGTGGGTGGTGGCGAGCTGCGGGCCGAGCTGGAGCAGTACTGTCGAGACAATGACCTTGCTCACGTCGAGTTCAAGGGACAGGTTGGCTGGCGCAGTCGTCACGGCGTCTTCCGAGACGCTGACGTCCTCGTTCATCCCACCAGGTTCGACGGCTGGGGCATGGTGGTGCCCGAAGCACTTGCCGCGGGCATGCCCGTCGTGACCACTGAGAGTTGCGGAGCAGGGGTTGATTTCGTCGAAGACGGGAGAAACGGCTTCCTGCTTGCCAATCCTGTAAGCGCCGAATCGCTGGCGGAAAGAATGGCCTACTTCGTCCGCCACCCCGCCGAGATCACACGAATGGGACGACTCGCCCGGGAATCGGTTGAAGGATGGACGCCCGAAGCCGGCGCGAACAGACTCTGTGAAGTGCTCGACGATTGGTTCCCCCGATGAGCCCAAGAGCCTCTGACAAAATGACCCGTGGCCGCGACGGGGTGTATTTCGCTGCAGGCCAAGGAGCGTGGGCGACGGCGCATAAGGGGTCCGATGCGCCGAGCCTTAGCGACACAGGCATGCAGCCAAAGACGCCCCGTCCCTCCGGGTTGCGCCTCGGGCCGGCGTCTGCGGCGTCAGGGCGCCTCGCCGTGCCTGACCCTGGCACGGCGTCGCCGCCCTTCCTCACATCCATCCGGCCGGAGGCGCAACGCGGCTCACGCGGCATTTCGTCAGAGGCTCTAAAAATACTGCACGGCATCGCTGCGCTGGACACCGAGAAGGGTGGACCCTCGGCCTGCGTGACCGCTCTTTGCGACAAGCTCGCCTGCATTGCCGATCGCGTGACACTTCTTTCTACGGTTTGTGACAACAGGTCACGTGTCCTGGCTCCGTCCAAGGCGGTGGACCTTCAACTGGTCAAGGGCTACCACGTGCTGGGATCGGACTACTCCCCCGCCATGCGCGCCTGGCTGAGAGAGAACGGGTGCAAATACGACGTCATGCACAGCAACGGGATGTGGCTGCCTCCAAACCTGTACCTGAGAAAGGCTGCGACCGAAGCACACAAGCCCCTCATCATCAGCCCACACGGGATGCTGCAAGAGGCCGCACTTCAGCGATCATCCTGGAAGAAGAGGATCGCCCGTCGCCTGTACGAAGATGCTAATCTGCGCGCGGCCGCCTGCTTTCACGCAACGTCCCCGGCAGAACTCCAGAGCATCAGAGACTGCGGATTAAGGCAGCCAGTGGCAGTGATACCGCACGGTGTGAGCCTGGACGAGTACGCGCCTCCCAGCGAGAAGCGAGCAGAACCAACGAGAAACGTTGTCTTCTTGGGCCGGCTGCATCCCCACAAGGGCCTGGAGACCCTCTTGCGCGCCTGGACGATGCACAGCCCAGGAGTATGGAAGCTCCTTGTCGCCGGGAACGGGCCTGAACACTACCGGAAGAAGCTGCAAGCTGAGATCGAGGCCTTGAATCTCCAGTCATCCGTCCGTCTGTGCGGGCCTGTCTACGGAGAAACGAAATCAAAGTTGCTGGCAGACGCACAAGTCCTTGTGTTGCCGAGCAAGAGCGAGAACTTCGGCCTGGTGGTGGCCGAGGCGTTGGCTTGCGGCACGCCTGTCATCGCGACAAAGGGCGCTCCCTGGCGGGACCTGGTTGAGTGGCGCTGCGGCTGGTGGATCGACGTCGGCGTGGCACCCCTGGCAGAGGCCCTTAAGGAAGCCATGAGCCTGCCTCCTGAGAAACTCGGAGAGATGGGGCAACGTGGGCGCCAGCTCATCGAAACGAAGTACAGGTGGGACCGGGCGGCAAGGCAGATGATTGAGGTCTATCAGTGGCTCCTGGACGGGGGCGACAAGCCTAAGTGCGTCATGACCTATTGAGTCTTGGCCGTTAGAGTGAAAAGGGGCACGCCGTCCGTCATCCTGAGTCCGCCGTCGGGCGGACGAAGGATCTGTACGCAAGTATGGGAGCCACGCGGAGTTACGACGAGATTCTTCGCTCGCCCCGCGGCGAGCTCAGAATGACCCGTGTTCATAGGCCGTTTCACCTCAACATGCAAAGCTCAGCAAGCCGCAGCCAAACGACCCAACCGTCACCCTGCCCACACGAGAAACCAGCGAAGTGAACCAAGGCAAGTCAGTCTGCGTTGACGTTTCGCATTGTCCAAGCCCCCACAGCTTCAAGAACAAGCTGGGACGGTGCCTCTGGGGCCTGGTCTGGCTGCTGCTCTTCAGGCCAAGCCCCGGGGTCTTTCATTGGTGGCGGCGGTTTCTCCTGCGCCTTTTCGGTGCAAAGGTGGGCCGGGGTGCACGCATTCAGCCAAGCTGCAAGATATGGGCGCCTTGGAATCTTGAGATCGGCGATTATGGCTGCCTTTCCCACCAGGTTGACTGCTACTGCGTAGACAACATCAGGATTGGCGCGCACGCGACGGTTTCCCAGTACAGCTACCTGTGCACGGCTACACATGACGACGCTGATCCTCAGATGCAGCTCGTGACAGCTCCGATAGTCGTTGGTGACCAGGCCTGGGTCTGCGCAGACGTTTTCGTCGGCCCCGGAGTAAGCATAGGAGAGGGAGCGGTGGTCGGGGCAAGATCGAGCGTATTCCATGACATCCCTGAGTGGAAAGTGTGTGCGGGAACGCCGGCCCGACCGCTCCGAGACAGACGCCTGAGAGGAAGTCGAGAGTGAGCCTCTCAGTACTGATCCTGACGCTTAACGAGGCGGAGAATCTCCGGAACTGCCTGGAGTCAGTTGCCTGGTGCGACGACGCAGTCGTTCTGGACAGCTACAGCGAGGATTGCACGGAAGAGGTCACACGAGAATCAGGGGCCCGCTTCGTCCAGCGACAATTCGACGACTTCGCGAGCCAGAGGAACTTCGCCATTGACCATATTCCATTCAAACATGAATGGCTCTTCCATCTCGATGCGGACGAGCGTTTCAGTCCTGAATTGGCCGATGAGTGCAAGAAGGCAATCGCAGATGACGCGCACAGCGGTTTCCTCGTGCCCTCAAAGATGATCCTGCAGGGCAAATGGCTCAAGCACGCAGCCGGCTACCCCGTGTACCAGATGCGGCTGATGAAACTCGGCGAAGTGCGCTTCGTTCAACATGGCCACGGGCAGCGTGAGTGCTCCGCTCGAAGGGGGTTGGGCAAGCTTTCCGCTCCATACTTGCACTATTCATTCTCAAAGGGCCTGCACGAGTGGTTTGAGCGACACAATCGCTACTCAACGATGGAGGCCGAGGCGTGCGTCAAGGAACTGGAAGGCACAGGTTTTGACTGGAGGGCACCCTTCAGCGGCGACCCGATCGTGAAGCGGCGGGCGCTCAAGCAGCTTTCGTCCAGGCTCCCTTTCCGCCCGTGGTTGAAGTTCATATACATGTATTCTCTCGGAGTGGGCTTCCTCGATGGTGGACCAGGCCTTACCTATTGCGTCCTACAGGCGATCTACGAATACATGATTTCGCTGAAGGTCAGAGAGCTGAGAAGGCAAAGGCGGGAGGGTCGCCGATAGTGCACATCGTCTTCTTCAACCGATCCTATTATCCTGACCTCGAAGCCTCGGGGCAGTTTCTGACGGAGCTGGCGGAGGATCTCGCCGCCAAGGGGGAAGACGTATCCGTAGTCTGCGGGATGAGTTACCACGTCAAGGGGAAACACCGCCGCCTGCCTCTTGAGGTTGAAACACGCAACAGCGTACGGGTGATACGCGTTTCAAACACCCAACTGCCCAAGAGCTCTTTCATCTGCAGGCTCGTCAATCTGGGGACTTACCTCGCGGGTTGCCTGTTGGCCCTCTGCGTGTTGAGACGCCCGGACATTGTGGTGTCCCAGACCGACCCGCCGCTTCTGCCAGTGCTGACAGTCCCCTACGCCAGGCTGTCTCGTGCACGTTTCATGTTCGCGATAAACGACCTGTATCCTGACGTAGCAATCGCGCTGGGAGAGATTTCGAACCCTCTCTGGCTGAAGCTTCTGGATTTTGCCTCGCGCTTTGGGCTGCGCCATGCCGACATGGTGACTGTGCTCGGCGAGGACATGAAGGCCAGAGTGATGGCAAAAGGCTGCCCGCCGCAGAAGATAGCCGTCACACGACACTGGGCCGACGTCGAGCGCATCAGACCCCGGAAGGAGCAGAATGAGTTCCGGCAAAAGCATGGCTTTGTGCCCTCCGATTTGATTATCATGTACTCGGGAAACGTGGGTCTGTCACAGCGCCTTGAGGACCTCATACACGTGGCCCGGGAGTTCAGGGAGTCTAAGAACGTGCACTTCCTCATCGTCGGTGAGGGCGCCTATAAGGATAGGCTTCAGGCCATCGCGACACAGCTTGAACTCAACGGCAGGGTCCGGTTCTTCCCGTACCAGGCGAAGGGGCAGTTGGACCAGTCGCTCAGCGCCGCCGACCTTCACGTGATCCCCCTGGCCCGGGGAGTGGCGGGGACGATCGTTCCATGCAAGATGTATGGGATCATGGCGTCAGGGACGCCATATCTCGCGATAATGGATAGAGACAGCGAGGCCGTGCGCGTAGCGGAGCAATACGAATGCGGCTTTCACTGTCCGCCGAACTCACGTGCGGAGTTGAAGGAACACATCGAATTCGCCCTGAGAAACCGCGCCTTGCTGCACAAGATGGGCAGGAACGGCAGGCGGGCCGCAGAACAGGAATTCTCCCGCTCGGCCGCAGCCGAACGATACCACAGGCTCATCAGCTCGATGGTATGAGCACATGACCGTCGAGGATCGTAAGGTGGCGGAAGGGTTCGCACGCACGATACGGATTATCGGGAAAGGCAAAGAGCAGATGAAAAGGGCTTTGATCACCGGGATTACCGGTCAGGACGGCTCCTACCTTGCGGAACTGCTCCTGGGCAAGGGCTATGAGGTCTGGGGCATTGTCCGCCGGAGTTCTCTGTTCAACACCGAGCGGATTGACCACCTCTACCAGGATCCGCACGACCCCGACGTCAGACTGCACCTGGCCTACGGGGACCTCACGGACGGCTCCAACCTGGCGTCCATCATCCTCGACGTCCAGCCGGACGAGGTCTACAATCTCGGAGCGCAGAGCCATGTGAGGGTATCGTTCGACCAGCCTATCTACACGGTAAACGTAGATGCGCTGGGCACACTGCGCCTGCTGGAGGCCATGCGCAACACAGAATACTGGCCCCGCTTCTATCAGGCATCCTCCAGTGAGATGTACGGCACGGCCGGCGAAACGCCCAGCACCGAGCTTACACCATTCCGTCCCCGCAGTCCTTATGCCTGCGCCAAGGTCTTCGCTTTCTGGCAAACGGTCAATTACCGCGAGGCTTACGGCGTCTTCGCCTGCAACGGGATCCTCTTCAATCACGAGTCCCCGCGACGCGGTGAGACGTTCGTGACGCGCAAGATCACCCGCGCCGCCACCCGCATCAAGCTCGGACTGCAACGCAAGCTCTATCTCGGCAACCTGGATGCGAAGCGCGACTGGGGGTTCGCCGGCGACTACGTCGAAGCCATGTGGCTGATGCTTCAGCAGGGCGAGCCTGATGACTACGTCGTTGCCACGGGAGAGACGCGCTCCGTGCGTGAGTTTCTCGACGAAGCCTTCGGCCGCCTGGATCTTGATTGGCATGAGTACGTCGAGATAGACCCGCGATACTACCGCCCTACAGAGGTTGACGTCCTCCTTGGAGATGCAACAAAGGCCCGCCAGAAACTGGGGTGGGAACCCAAGGTCACATTCAAGGAGCTGGTCCGCATGATGGTTGACAGCGACATGGCGTTGGCCAGAGATGAGCACCTGATCGCCAACTCCGGCAATCACAGGCAAGGCAACAACGAGGAGGGGGCGCGTGAGTGAGGGTTTCTGGGCCAGACATCGCTTCTGCGTGACCGGGGGAGCCGGATTCCTGGGTTCGTCCCTCGTCGACAAGCTGCGTCAGCGCGGCGCCAGGCAGATCTTCGTACCCCGTAGTGCGGATTACGACCTGACTCAGACGGACGCGGTGCGTCGCATGTACGAGGACGCACAGCCTGACATCGTAATCCATCTTTCAGCGGTTGTGGGAGGCATCGGCGCCAACCGAGAGCGCCCCGGCGAGTTCTTCTACAAGAACCTGATGATGGGCATAACGCTCATCGAGGAGGCACGCCTGCGTGGCGTCGAGAAATTCGTTGCCATCGGCACCATCTGCGCCTATCCCAAATACACGCCAGTGCCGTTCAAGGAGGAAGATCTCTGGAACGGCTATCCTGAAGAGACCAACGCCCCGTACGGTCTGGCCAAGAAGATGCTGCTCGTGCAGTGCCAGGCGTACAGGCAGCAGTACGGCTTCAACGGCATCTTCCTGCTCCCTGTCAACCTGTACGGGCCGGGTGACAATTTCGATCCCCGCACAAGCCATGTCGTGCCTGCGCTCATCAGGAAGTGCGTGGAGGCCCGTGAGGAAGGAAGGGACCATATCGTGGCCTGGGGCACGGGCAAGGCTTCCCGGGAGTTCATATACGTGGATGACGCGGCCGAGGGGATCCTACTCGCCACGGAGCACTACGACAAACCCGAGCCGGTGAACATCGGTGCGGGGTTTGAGATCACCGTCAGAGAGCTCGCGGAACTGATTGCCCGTCTGGCCGGTTTCAAGGGGCAGATTAGATGGGACACAAGTAAGCCTGACGGCCAGCCGCGCAGACGCCTGGACACGTCGCGCGCCGAGAAGGAGTTCGGTTTCCGCTCCCAGGTACCGTTCGAGGAAGGCCTTCGACGTACGATCGAATGGTATGAGGGGCACCGGTAGCAAAGGGCGATCGGCCTCAAAACGCCTGGAGGGCCCAAGGACTTAGCTGGCAACGCTTTACACATGTTGCTGGCCTGGTGGGCCCAGGAGGATTTGAACCTCCAACCAACGGATTATGAGTCCGCTGCTCTGCCATTGAGCTATGGGCCCGCGTAGCGGCAGCCTACCGTTTGCGAGTATAGTTGATTGCACGTCGCCGGTCAAGCCGTGGCGGCACAGCCGATCCAGGGCATCCAGTGCCCAAAACGCGTAACGGCTTGACCCTGGCGCCGCCGCCGCTTACAGTATTGAGCCAGCGGCTTCGGCTGCACGGCATTCTGGGCGGCTATCCCGCGTTGTGGTATCGAACTGCACAGGGATCAAGGATGAGGAGACAAGACATGTCGGCATTGTGTGGCTGCTTGCGTAAATGGGCGATGGTGGCGCTGATTGGTCTTGCCGTTGCCGGCGGCTCGGGGTGCGGCTACCTGAAGAACGTGCGAGACGACGCCCTGGATTGCTTCATACTGGGCGCTGGTGTGGTTCCGCCTGTGGCGCCGATGGAGGGCGAGAACAAGGCGATGGGTTTCCTGCCGCCATCTCTCGGAATTTACCTGGAAGCAACTGAGTTCTTCCACCTGGGTGGGTTGTTCAAGGCTAGCGCCGACCTCGAGTGGGATCGCCGCGGCATGGGCGTGATGCTCGACCGGCGTCTTAAGGCCGGCATTGGGCCCCTGCACTACGAGTCTATCTGGCAGAAACCCATCTGGGCCAACGCCTACAAGGACGCCGAAGAGGCGAACCAGATGGATGGTTGGCGTGAGCACATGAGGAACCTCAGGGACCCCGTGTTCAACAAACCCGCCAAGGAGCTCATTTTCCAGGACAGGCTTGACGAAGGCAAATGGTGGCTCGCGAAAGGCTGGCAGGACTGGGAGACCTTCTCTGTTGAAATCGCGATCCCAGAGCCCTTCATCCTTCACTCCGGTTTCAACTTCCGTGCCGGGTTCGATCCCTCGCAGGTGCTTGACTTCGTGCTCGGACTTGTCACGATTGACCTCTATGACGACGACGCCTATTGTCCCTTCACCGGCAAGTTGCAGCATGCAACAGGCGGAGAGTAGGGATTAGGCCGTGCGCGGCCAGTCAGGAAGGGCGGTTGCGCAATGGCACAAGAGAATTCGCAGGCTGCGGGGCATTTGGGGTTCCGCAGCCTGCTTGTTTTGGGCCGGCTCAAGCGTGCCACACGCGTGACGGATGAATTCGCAGGGGTATGATGATCGGCGGACGGATAGTCGGGGCAGTCTCCTTTGAGCGGCTGAAGCAGACGTTCATCCGCGACCTCACGGAACTGGTCAATCAGCCTTCTCGCCGCGTTTGGGTAGTCGTGCCGACCGAGCTGCTGGCGCTCGACCTGTCGCGTGCTGCCGCTGACGCCTTGGGAGGGGTGGCGGGCCTTGAGTTCCTGACGCTTCGGGATGCAGCCCGCACGCTCGCGGCTACCTCGCTGGCGCGGCAGGGCTTGCGTCCAATCCCATTGGGGGCGCGCGAACTTGTGCTTGAGCGCGCAGTCGCTGACCTGCCGGATGACTCCTGCCTCGCCGGCTTGCGGGGCTTTTCGGGTTGCCCAGGAGCCATCGCACGAGCCGTCAAGCTGCTGAAGAACGGGCTGTGGTCGCCGGAGGCCCTTCGGAGAGCCGCGTCGCGCATGACAGGGGGCGGCACGGATGCAGCCGAGCGCTTGAGCGAACTTGCCGGCATCTGGGGTTACCTGGAGCAGTTCAAACGCGACCATCGTTTCTTCGACGACGACGATCTGCTTTTCGAGGCTGCCGGCACCGACGGACTGCCGCCGCCCCATGTCGCTCTCATCTACGGCTTCTACGACCTGACCCCGCTTCAGGAAATGCTGGTCAGGAAGATCATAACCCGGGCGGATCGAGCCGCTGCATACCTGCTGTGGAGCGAGGACGGAGACGGGCCAGCGCCGGGGTTCGAGTATGCCGTCCCTGCGGTCAGTCTTTTCAAGGAACTGCTCGACGCACCCCAAGTGCTGTGCATTGAGCAGGACAGCGGAGGGACCGACCTGAGCCAGCTCTTGGGCGGCGTGTTCAGCGATCTCCCTGCGCACACAGTGGCAACCGGCTCTCCGCCGGAGCGTACCTTTGACGGCTCGGTCAGGATTCTGAACTGCCCCGGCGAGATGGCCGAAGCCGAACAGGTGCTGCGAGAGGTTGTGGCCTTGCTCCGAGCGAGACCCGAGGGCGTGACCGTGGGCGTTCTGATGCGCACGGAGCAGGAAACGGCCTCGCAACTGAGTGAGACGTGCGAACGCGCAGGGCTTGCCTACTATCTGCACGAGGGATTGCCGCTGGCGGACAGCGTTGCCGGCCGCATCCTGCTCAGCTTGCTGGAGTTGGCGGGGGGAGAGGCCCAGCGGTCTGCCGTGGTGGATTTCCTGTCCCTGGCCGATGCAGGACTGCCGGAGGACCTTACGCCGACCGCACTGGACCGTCTGTCGCGCATGGCCGGCATTGTGAAAGGATGGGAGTGCTGGCTGGATCGACTTCGCTCGTATGCGGACTCGCTTCGCCAGCTCGCTGAGAGGGCCGAACACGAGGCCGAACGCGACTCCCTGCAGAACGACGCAACACTCTGCCTGGCGGCCTGCGAGTTTCTGAGGGAGTCCTTTCAGGGGATTCGAGCACTCGCTGCAGCACAGACATGGCGCGAGGCGGCGAGCAAGCTCTCCGGACTTCTGTGCAGTTATATCCCCGACGAGGGGGCATGTCGGCAAGATGTTCTGGAACTCGTGCGGGCCATCGGGCACCTTGACGTGACCGGTCTGCCGACCGAGCTCGGTCGCGTGCGACGGCTCCTGCAGCATGCCCTCCGCGATTCAAGCCGGACGGTGAACAGATTTCAGCGGGCCAGCGTGACGCTCGCCAGCCTTATGGCCTCACGCGGGGCGATATACGACGTCGTCGTGGTTCCCCGCCTTGTCGAGAAGGGTTTCCCGCTGCAGATATCGGCAGACCCACTTCTCAGCGACCGTGACCGGACCGTGCTGAACAAGCTGGGGCCGGCTCTGGGCTGCGGGAAGCTGCCGCTTCAGAGCAGGCGCTCCGAAGAGGAACGCTACCTGTTTCGGATTGCGCTCGGGTCGGCCCGCCACGCGGTGGTGCTGTCCTACCCTCGCATGGAGCAGGACACTGGCAAAGCACGGATCCCATCCCGGTTCATCGAGCAGGTATGCGAGGCGCTCTACAGACGTGCGATCGACCCCAGACTCATCAATGACGGCGCCCTGGGAGGTCTTGTAACACGGGTTAAGCTGCTGCCCACGGTCCAGCCCGGCAGCGCCATTGACCTGTGGGAGTATGACCTGGCTGTCAACGCCACAGCCGTCAAGGACGATGCAGTTGACTACACCAGCGGCCTTTCCAGGTATTTCGGCCGCGCCGTGCAGATGGACAGGGCCCGCTGGTCGCAGAGCGACTTTGGGCCGTACGACGGCAGGATTCGCGATACGCATCTGCTGGGACGCCTTGGCGGAGAGTATGCCAGTCTCACCACGCCCGTCAGCGTCAGCCGGCTCGAAACATACGCCCGCTGTCCTTTTGAGTACTTCCTGCGGTACGTGCTGAATGTAGGAGAGCTGGACAAGCCCGCCGAAGAGCATGAGATCTCTCCCCTGGAGTGGGGTCTCCTTGTCCACGATTTCCTGTCGACGGTATACAGGGCCAAGCTGAGGGGCAGACGGCTTGGCGAACTCACGGATTCAGCACTAGAAGAGGTGATGGCGCTTGCCTCGTCGCAGGTGAACGAGGCGGGCGGCGTGCATGCGGCCGCGCAGCCGGCGGCATGGCTCGCCGCGAGAGAGCAAGCACTGGATCTGCTGCGGATGCTTCTCCGTTTCGAACGGGAGGAGAACGCCGACGCAGCCCCGGACCTGCTGGAATTCTCCTTCGGCTTTCGGCGCAACGGCGCGGAGTTCCGGTTCGAAGTGGATCCAACCCTGGCGATCGCGCTCAGGGGACGCATTGACCGTGTAGACCGCCTGCCTGGAGAAGGCATTCAAATCATTGACTACAAGACGGGCAAGGACAGGTACAGCGAGGATTCCTTCGACGGCGGCCGGCAGCTACAGCTCCCGCTGTATCTGACGGCGGCAGCGCGACTGCTCGGCGCCTCTGAGGGGCGGGCACGATACCTGTTTACCGACCACAACGGGCAGAAGTTCAAAAGTGAGTTCACGCTGAAGGAACTGCAGGAAAGGTCCGAGGACATGAGGCGCATAGTGCGATTGATCATCGAAGGGATCTCGGGCGGTGACTTTTTCCTCATGCCGGCCGAGGAGCGACAGGTGGGGCAGCACTGCGATGAGCGCTGCGCCTTCATGAGCATCTGCGGCCAGGCACGGCGGAAGCTTTCGTCAATCAAGAGGACGAGCCGCGACCTATCTCGCCTGAGGGAATTATGGGCGATCAGATAGCCCTTCCTCCCCTGCCCTCGTAGGAGCCTCTAACAGAATGCCGCGTGAGCCGCGTTGTGCCTCCGGCCGGATGGATGCAAGGAAGGGCGACGACGCCGTGCCAGGGTCAGGCACGGTGAGGCGCACTGACGCCGCCCCTCGACGTTGCTCGGGGCGGTGAGCCTGTCGAATGGCTTGCCGAACCGCAGACGCCGGCCCGAGGCGCAACCCGAAGGGACGGGGCGTATTTGGCTGCATGCCTGTGTCGCTCAGGCTTGGCGCATCGGACTCCTTATGCGCCGTCGCCGACGCTCCTTGGCCTGCAGCCAAATACACCCCGTCGCGGCCACGGGTCATTCTGTTAGAGGCTCTAAGCGCTTGACCTCTGGTCAGTCAACGCGGTAAGATTCGGATCGTTCGCAAGGGTCGTGGAGACAACGCATGAGATCGCTCCGGGTGGCGCTGTGCTGGGTGGTTCTCGCAACCGCAGCAGGGTGTTCTGTGTTCCGCAGTCCTGCCCCTCATGAACCCGATTGGGCGGTTACGTTCAAGGCGAACGAGGGCTCAAGCAAGTTCATATCCGCCATGGGCGCTGCCAGGGCGGGCACTGACGAGTCCGTAATGCTGGAGATGGCCGAGGAGGAGGCTCGCGGGAAGTTGGCCGACGCGGTGAGTGACTACTCCAGCAACGTGATATCCGAGTTCCTGGAGAGCCATAGGGAGTATGCGAACTCCGCGTCTGGCAGTGCAGAAGGCTTCACGGCGACCGTGAGCAAAGAGACTGCCAACGCCATACTGCGCCAGCGCATGCGCGGGGACAGCCGAAGCGACCCGAAGACGGGGGCGCTGTACGTGATGTACCGCGTGCCCATCAGCGTCGTAAACAGTAAGATAAGCGAACATGCTCGCCTTGCACTGCACCAGGCTAATCCTTTCCCAAGCTCATTAGAGGAAGCGGCGATGGAAGAGCTAACCCAGTTCCTCAACGCCAAGCTCCGGGAAAGGGTTGCGCTGGCATCTGACACGGCTGAGGCGGATGTTGGGGTGCCGGCGGGAAGTTCGCCTCCGGCATGGCTCGTGTTGGGCGCCCACGACGATTACCCGCGCGACGAGTTCGTGATCGCCGTGGGGATCGGCGGTGACCTCGAGGCCGCAGAGAGGAGCGCTGCCTCCGACCTGAGCAACCAGGTCACGTCGCAGGTAGCAGGGTTGTCCGCAGAGGGTCTGCTGGACATTAAGGCGGTGGCGAGCTGGTACGATCCTGTGACCGACACCTATTACACACTGGGGGTGCTGAACCGGTCGGAGACGGCTGCCAAGTGCCAAGCGCTTATCGGAGAGGCACTCAAGTCGAGCGCGGAGCTTTACGAGTTGTCCCGTAACCACTACCGGGCGGACAACTACGTCACCGCTTTGCAGGGGTATCTTGATGTCATCGGTCTCCTGCAGAGGGCATCGAAGCTCCAGCGCGTGGCCGCGTTCGTGCAACCCGCCCGGGCGGCCGAGTTCGCCACCCTCACGAGGGACGCGCCACTCGCGGAAGCAAAGACGGGCCTGCACGAGGTTATGGAGAGCCTTTCACTGAGGAAGGTCGGCGGTGACAGTCAGTGGACGCCGCCGGGCGTGGCCCTGGGCAGGCCCCTTACCGTCCTGCTGACGGCTGGGCCGAGCGCTAAGGCTGTGCCCGATTTCCCGCTTCTGTTCAGCTTCAAGGCAGGAGGCGGCAAGCTCGAGAGCATCGTGAGAACCGGGGCGAACGGCGCCGCTGCGTGCAACGTGCAGCGCGTCGAACGCTCCGAGGAGCCGGTCGGATCGATCGAATGCACCCTTGCGCTACAGGAGGTGAACAGGGAGGTAGACCTGGTCGGCGTAGCAGGTCCGCACGTTACCTTCAACTACGTCGTGCGATCGCGAGCCAATACTCGACTTGCCCTTTACCTCGACGAAAGAGATTCGGAGGACAAACAAGTCACGGATCAGCTCTTGCGTCAGACCGTAGTGGAGGCGCTGACAGCCGACGGGTTCCAGCTCGTCGAACAAGGACTCGTAGAGGCGTCGGCGAGAGATTCCAGTTTGAAGTCCGACGCAACGGAGGCCGAAGTGCTCAGTGCCCTTGGTGCTCTTAATAATGATCCCGAGGGTAAGGGTTTCACGTTGATAGTCATAGGAGGGACCCACTGCCGGCTGGTCGACACTGCAGAGACATCGCGGGGCGAGATCTACTTCGTGCACGCACAGACCAGGTTGAGGGTAATTGACGGGGGCCTCCCAGCGGACCGGACGGTCGCGGAGATCGAGGTTGTGGGCAAGGGCGCTTTCGCAGGCGACCTTCAAGAAGCAGCTCTGCGCGCGAGGGCAAAGGCGGCACAGCTAATGGCGGCCAAACTCGTGGATGCGCTCAACCAGAAGTTCGGCACCAAGTAAACGTCTGCTCTAACAAGCAAAAGGAGTGAAAATGGCGGACAACAGGATCGGGATGAATCTGGTGACACTCAAGAACGGTCTGGACGCGGGTGCCCTACTGGGGAATCTGGACCGGGTCAGTCAGGCTGGTTTTCAGAGCGTGGGCGTATGGGTCAGCACCGTCGCCCAGTGGAAGGAGTCTCGTCGCTCTGTATCCGATCTTGCCAAGGAGATAGAGGATCGCAATCTGGCCGTGGATGAACTCTGCTTTGTCGGCGTGTTGAATGCGGACGGCACTGTGGCGGACCGGCGGCGAGAATTCGAGTGGGCCAGCGAGTTAGGCGCACCCGCGGTGATAGGCATAATCGGCGACCCCGGGGCGCCGCTGGACAAGGTCAGGGAGGACTGGGGAGAGTTCGTGCGACGAGTTGAGGACATCGGCGTGGCGGCGGCCTTCGAGTTTATTGGTTCCTGGGCTCAGTACAACTCCCCGGCTCGGGCGTGGGAGGTCATCCAGGCCGGCCCTGAGCTGGGGACAATGGTATTTGACACGTTTCACTTCTGGCGGGGCGGATGTGATTTGACGGAGATAGAGCAGGTGCCGGGGCAGCGCGTCAGCCTGGTGCATCTGAACGACGTGAAGGATGTGCCGCGCGGCCAGGCCACGGATTCCGACAGGACATATCCCGGACGGGGCGTCATCCCGCTTGGGGAGATCCTCGGCCGCCTGATCGCTGGCGGCTTCACAGGCCCGCTGTCAATGGAGATCTTCGGCGAGGTGCAGCAAAGGGACCCAGACGAGGTCTGCCGCCGCGCCCATCGGGCGGCAACAAAACTGGTTGCCGGGCTGTAGCCCTAAAGCGGCGGGGTGCGCTGCGGCAGCTTGACTTCGGACGGGATTTTGCCTATCATGGTTTGCTCGTCAGGTTGACCGTCTCAGGGGAGTCCTTTTGGGCTCTTCTGCACACGACGTCGGTCCCGTGCCTTCTTAGTCAATAAGGAGTGTGTCTATTCCAAGCTACCGCGTCAACGAACGCGTGAAGTCGAACATGGTTCGGCTGGTGCTTGCGGACGGTCAGCATCTCGGAATTGTAACAAGGGAGCAAGCACTGCAACGAGCTCAAGAAGAACACATGGACTTGGTGGAAGTGGCCCCGGAGGCCGATCCCGCGGTCTGTAAGCTGATGGACTACGGGAAGTTCAGATACCGTCAGAAGAAGCGGGAACGGCAAAAGCAGCACAGGTCTCAGGTGAAAGAGATCCGGATCGGCCCGGGCACTCAAGAGCACGATTTGGACTTCAAAGCCGACCGCATTCGCGAGTTCCTCCAAGAGCACGACAGGGTGCTGGTCAGCATGTCTCTCTCAGGGCGTCATAAGGCGCATGGTGATCTGGCCCTGGAGCGCATGCGCGCCTTTGCGGGACGCTTCGAGGATGTGGCGAAGATCGAACGCCCCGCCACGCGGGAAAGGGCAAACCGGCTTACCGTGCTTCTGGCTCCGCGCTGAGCAGCCGGAGACGTGAGCCGCGGGTGAGTACTGTCGGGGAGAGCCGCATTGGCTTCACGTCTCGATCGGCCCTCTGATCTTAGTTCTGTTTACTCTGGATCGGTTGGTCCTCATGAGCAAAGGCGCCATGAAAACGCACAAGGGGCTCAAGGCTCGAGTCCGGGTTACCCGGACGGGCAAGGTGCTCCACCGGCGGAGCGGAAAGAGCCATCTGATGAGTGGCAAGCGCGGCAAGAAGGTCCGGCAACTCCGGCGCAAGGCCAAGATATCGCCTGGCGATCGCAAGGTGCTCAAGCGCCAATACGGCGTGGGATAGCGGAACCGGCCAGCATGGCTCGAACCAAACAACGGGTAAGATAGATGAGGACGCGAAAAAGCGCAGCGAGAAGAAGAGGAAGGAAGCGGTTGCTCAAGGCCGCTAAGGGCTACCGGGCAGCTCGCGGCAGGCATTACCGAGCGGCCAAGGAGACCCTACGCAGGGCCTGGCGCTATAGCTGGATCCACAGGCGCCGGAAGAAGCGCGAATTCCGCCGCCTCTGGATAGTCAGACTCAGTGCGGCCGTGCGCATGCGCGGCATGAATTACAGTCGGTTCATGGCCGGACTGAAACGTGGCGATGTCGCCTTGAATCGGCGAGTCCTTGCCGACCTGGCCGTTGCCGATCCCGCCGGCTTTGACACGGTTGTGGCGCTTGCGAAGAGTCAGCTATAGCACCACCCGAGTGTCCCCCCACGGCCGAGCTACATCCAAGATGCGCCTATGCTCTTGAGAAGAGCGAAGAGAGAGGGGGCGCGACGTGAGTGAACGAGCCGAAGAGATCCTGTGCGAGGCGCGCGAGCTTCTGTCTCGTGCAGCCGCCTCTCAGGAGGTCGAACGGCTGCGCGTGCGCTACCTGGGGCGAAAGGGCGCCATAGCCGAGCTTCTTGCATCCATCCCCAACCTTCCGGCCGAGCAAAGACCCGCTGCCGGCAAGGCCGCGAACCGCGTCAAGGCCGAATTGACCTCCCTCGTGGAAGAGGCGGCGGGACGCGTCGCCCAACGAGAGGTGGCGGGCGGCGCAACCTTCGACCCTACGCTGCCAGGACGGCGGCCCCCGCTCGGCCACGTTCATCCCCTTGCCCAGGTGCTTGAGGAGATCGTAGACACTTTCCGAACGCTTGGGTTCAGCGTTGCCGAGGGGCCAGAGGTCGAGCTGGATTGGTACAACTTCGAAGCGCTGAACATCCCGCCGGACCACCCTTCGCGCGACGACTTCGATACGTTCTACGTGGATGAGCGCGTGCTGCTGCGCAGCCAGACCTCCACGGTCCAGATTCGCACCATGGAACGCCTCAGGCCCCCCATTCGCGTCATTGCGCCGGGCCGATGCTTCAGGCCCGACACCGAGGACGCTCGGCACACGGCCATGTTCCATCAAGTGGAGGGCCTCCTGGTGGACGAGGGCGTGAACTTGGGCGACTTGAAGGCGGTGCTCCACTTGTTCGCCCGCGAGTTCTTCCATCAGGAGACCGAGGTCCGCTTCCGCCCGTCGTTCTTCCCGTTCACCGAGCCCAGCGCCGAGGTGGACTGCACGTGCCCTGTATGCCACGGCGATGGTTGTACGACCTGCTCCTACAGCGGCTGGCTTGAAATACTCGGCGCCGGCATGGTGGACCCCAATGTGTTCGACGCAGTGGGCTACGACTCTGAGAAGTACACTGGGTTTGCGTTCGGAATGGGGGTCGAGAGGCTGGCCATGCTCAAGTATCGCATCAACGATATTCGGCTTTTCTACCAGGGCGACGTTCGCTTCCTTCGGCAATTCTGAGGTGGCCGCCGGGGCTTCGAAACCATGAAGGTCAGCTACGATTGGCTCAGAGAACATTGCGAGTTCGAGATGCAGCCGCACGAGCTGGCGAATAGCCTGAGCGGCGTCGGCCTGTGCGTGGATACGTACGAGCCCATCGGCGAGGACTGGATGCTGGACGTCGAAGTGACGCCGAACCGGCCGGATTGCCTGAGCCACATGGGTATCGCGCGCGAGATCGCTGCGCTGACCGGAGGGCGCCTGAAGCCTCTGGAGATCGCCGTCCGCGAGGCCGAGGACCTGGCATTCGACGACATCTCGTCGGTCAAGGTCCGCTGTCGTGACCTGTGCCCGCACTACACTGCCCGCCTGATAAAGGGCCTCCAGGTCGGCCCCTCGCCGGAGTGGCTTCAGAAACGACTCATCACCTGCGGCCTGCACACCATCAATAACGTCGTGGACGTGACGAACTACGTCCTGCTTGAGACGGGGCAGCCGCTCCACGCCTTCGATCTGGCACGGCTGGAAGGACAGAAGATCGTCGTGCGTCGCGCCCGCAAGCGCGAGAGGATGGTCACCATTGACGGCGCCGAGCACGAACTTGACTCTGAGATATGCGTCATAGCCGATGCTTCGAGGGCGGTCGCGGTTGCAGGAGTCATGGGGGGGATGGAGAGCGAGATCGGCGAGTCGACAACGGACGTGTTGCTGGAGAGCGCCCGGTTCGACCCACGCAACATCCGCCTCACCTCCCGCAGGCTCGGCCTGTCGAGCGATTCGTCCTACCGCTTCGAGCGCGGCGTTGACCCGGAGGGCGTGGAATGCGCGTCGCAGCTCGCCTGCAAGCTCATCATGGAACTCGCGGGCGGACGCCTTGCCAGAGGCATGGGCAACGTCCGCGCCGACAAGTGGCGGCCGCACACCGTCACCCTGCGCTACAGCCGTCTGTCATTGGTGCTCGGCATCGAGGTTCCTCAGGCGGAGGTGCGCCGCATATTCGAGGGGTTGGAGCTTCAGACAAGGAAAGAGACGCGCAGCCGCATCACCGTCCTCATCCCGAGCTGGCGCAGTGACCTGACGCGCGAGATTGACCTCATCGAGGAGGTGGCCCGCATCCACGGGTACGACAAGATCAGCGAAGCAACCCGCATACCCGTAGTGATGTCGCCGCTCTCACAGCGACAGCGTTGCGAGCGGGCTTTGCGCCGCCTGCTCAGCGGTCAGGGCTTCACTGAAGTGATGACCTACAGCCAGGTCGCAAACACGCCAGTGCAGCGCGCGCAGCCGTGGCACAACGGGGAGCTCATCGCGCTGCGCAACCCCGTCACGTCTGACAAGACCCATCTTCGCGTCACCAACATGGCCAACCTGCTCGCCGTCAAGGGCTTCAACGCAGCCCACGGCGCCGGGGAAGTTGATTTGTTTGAGTTGGGCAAGGTTTACCTCCCGCGCCCCGACTCCAGCGACGGCCTGCCGAAGGAGCAGATATGCCTCTGCCTGCTGACCGACCGTGAGGACGGATTCTCCCTTCTAAAGGGTGTGCTGGAGAACGTGCTTGAGGCGCTGCACGTCGAAGGGGAGGTTGATGAAGCGTTCGACGCGTCCACCAAGCAGGTCGGCCCATTCGCCGAGGGGGAATCAATGGTATTCGGGCTTGGGGGCAAGCTGCTGGGCTGCGTCGGGCTTGTCCGCGAAGACGTCGCCGGGGAGTTTGACCTGCCTAACCGCCCTGCGCTGATGGAGGTTGATTTCGACCTGCTTGTGGGGGCTTCGCGCCACGCGCCGCCGGCTCAGCCGGTTCCGCGCCACCCGTCCGTCCGACGCGACATCGCAGTCGTGCTCGACGAGAGCGTAAGGTGGGAGGATCTGCGGCGTTGTGTCCTCGAAAGCGGCCCGCAGCACCTCGATTCACTGGAGTTCTTCGACGTGTACCGCGGCCCGCAGATTCCGGCGGGCAAGAAGAGCATCGCGTTCTCCGTCATCCTGCGCTCGCCTGAGCGGACGCTGACCAGCGAGGAGGCCGACGCGGCCCACGACCACATCGTCGCCGCACTCAGAGAGCGCCTCGGCGCGGAGCTGAGGCAGGCGTGACGCCCGCAGGTTGACAATCCTCCCATCCGTCACTACGATACACTCTCGCCGGTCATGTGCTGCGAGAGGGGTTCCTGGGCGCGGCGATCTCCAGCCCCTGAGCGCAAGCACCATGTAGACCGGGAGTATGATCAGCGGGGCGCTCTCCGCACCACCCACTGATCCCTGAGCCCTCTGGGACATCTACCGTGGAGCCAGTGTTCAACACTGTCGCGATCGTGGGGCCCGGCCTCGTCGGCGGGTCGCTGGGCGCGGCCATCCGCGAGCGCGGCCTCGCGGAGCGGGTCATCGGCATCGGGCGGCGCGAGACGTCCTTGCAGGAAGCGCTCAGCGTGGGCGCCGTTGACGAGACCACGCTCGACCTCCGCAAAGGCGTCCGCGAGGCCGATCTGGTCGTGCTCGCCACCCCCATCAGCGCATTCGGCCAGGTCGTCGGCGAGGCCTCAGCCTCGATGAAGGAGGGCGCGATTCTAACGGACGTCGCCAGCACCAAGCAGCACGTGATCAAACTGATCACGGCAGCTCTTAAGCACCGGCAGGACATCGTCTATGTCCCCGCGCACCCGATGGCCGGCGGCGAGCGACGAGGCGCGGCCAGCGCCGACGCGAACTTGTTTGAGGGCAGCCCGTGCATCTTGACTCCGCTCCCTGAAACACCTCAGGACGAGCTGAACCGCGTTCGGGAGCTCTGGAAAAGCGTGGGCGCGACCGTGCACGTAATGGATTCTAAGGAGCATGACCGACTGGTGGCGCGCATCAGCCATCTGCCCCACCTGGCAGCCGCGGCACTCCTGGAGACCATCTGCGCCGGCGAGGGCGAGATGGCCGGCGGCGGCCTGACGGACACGACGCGCGTGGCCAGCGGTGACCCCGCTCTGTGGCGCGGCATCTGCGAGACCAACGCGGGAGAGATATGCTCTGCACTCGAAGCGTATGCCGGGGTTCTGGAGCGTATCCGTGCCCTCATCGCCGGCGGCGAGTTCGACGAGGTCGAGGAACTGCTGCGTGACGCGAAGAAACGGCGTGACGACCTCCTGGCGAGCAGGGAGCGCAAAGATGAGCAGGAGTAGCAGCCAGCATCATGGTTGAGGACGAGCCTGCTTCGCACAAGGCTACGCAGGCCAGGGGACGGCCCTCCTTCGCCCTGCATAGCCCTTCGCGGCGCAGGGCTACGGAGGGCAAGCGAGGAGGACGATAGGAGATTATGCAACATCGAATCGAAGTCATTCATAAGCAGCACTGCAACGACCCCGGGGGTCTGAGCGCGCTGGGCGAGGCGCGAGACCTGGGGATCAAGTCCGTCCGGGACGTGCGTGTTCTGAGCGTCTATATCGTTGACGGCGCCCTTGGCGACGACGAGTTGCGCCTGCTGTCCGAGAGGCTGTTTCTGGACCCGGTGGTGCAGCAGTGCCGCATCTGCGGCCCACGCCAGGAGGGCTGGCCCTGGGCCGAAGGAAAGGGCGTCCACACCATCGAGGTCAGCCGCAAGCCGGGCGTCATGGATCCCGTGCAGCAGAGCGCCATGAAGGGGGCAGCCGACCTTGGCCTGGCCGACAAGATCGTTAGCATCCGCACCGCCCGCAAATACCTGCTCCGGGGCGACCTGACACGTAAGCAGCTCGAGAGGATCGCCCTCAAAGCGCTGGCGAACAACACTATCGAAGACGTCCACATTGACGAACCGGAGGTGGCTTATCCACTCAGACAGGTCGAGTACGAATTCAAGCCCGTGAGCGTGCCGATACGCGAGGCCGGAGACGACGAGCTGATGCGCATCAGCCGCGAGGGCGTGCTCTCGCTCACGCTCGAAGAGATGAAGGTCATCCAGAAACACTTCGCCGACCTCCGCCGCGACCCCACCGACCTGGAGCTGGAGATCCTGGCGCAGACCTGGAGCGAACACTGCGTGCACAAAACCCTCAGGGGGCACGTGACCTACGAGGGCCCCGTCCCGCCGGGCTGGGAAGCCTACGTCAAGGATGGCAAACTGGTGCTCGACAACATGCTCAAGCAGACGGTCGCCCGTGCCACGGCGGAGCTTGCCAAACCGTGGTGCGTGAGCGTGTTCCAGGACAACGCGGGCGTGATCGAGTTCGGCGAGGGCTACGATGTCTGCTTCAAGGTCGAGACGCACAATCACCCCAGCGCCATAGAGCCCTACGGCGGCGCGAACACCGGCATCGGCGGCGTCATACGCGATCCCCTGGGCACGGGGCTCGGCGCCAAGCCGATAGTGAACACGGACGTCTTCTGCTTCGGCCCTCCGGACATGGCGGAGCAGGACGTGCCGCCGGGCGCGCTGCACCCCAAGCGCGTCCTGAAGGGCGTCGTGGCGGGCGTGCGCGACTACGGCAACCGCATGGGCATACCCACGGCAAACGGCGCCGTGTACTTCGACGAGCGATACACGGGCAACTGCCTGGTCTACTGCGGCAACATCGGTCTCATCCCGGCCGACAAGATCGCCAAAGCCTCCCAGCCCGGGGACTACGCGCTTGTCGTAGGAGGCAGGACCGGACGCGACGGCATACACGGCGCGACATTCTCGTCAGTCGAGCTGACCAGCAAGAGCGAAGAGGTATCGGGAGGCGCCGTGCAGATCGGCAATGCCATCACGGAGAAGAAAGTCCTGGACACGCTGCTCAAGGCGCGCGACAGGTCGCTCTATACTTGCGTGACCGACTGCGGGGCAGGCGGGTTGAGCTGTGCCGTGGGCGAGATGGGCGCGGAGATAGGCGCCGAGGTCGAGATCAGCGACGTCCCCCTCAAGTACCAGGGTCTCTCCTACACAGAGATATGGATCTCCGAGGCCCAGGAGCGGATGGTGCTGTCCGTGCCGCCCGAGAACCTTGACGAGATAATGGAGGTGTTCTCCAGCGAGGACGTCGAGGCGACCATCATAGGGCGCTTCACCGACGACGGGATGCTGCGCGTGAAATACCAGGGGAACATGGTGGCGGAGATGCCGATGGAGTTCGTGCATCACGGCCTGCCTCGCTTCAGGGAGACAGCTCGCTGGCAGCCTCCGCCCCACCCGGAGCCGTTCGTTGAGGAATCCTTCGGGGCGGCGCGTGCGCAGGTTCGGCGCGCCTGCGAGGAG
>Ga0315274_10001593_pt1 | contig 34731 bp, 23 predicted proteins | sample YL17G02_20_MG_FD_203700 | JGI IMG/M metagenome (GOLD analysis project Ga0315274, IMG submission 203700) | Sediment microbial communities from Yellowstone Lake, YNP, Wyoming, USA - YL17G02_20 | ecosystem: Environmental > Aquatic > Freshwater > Lake > Sediment | place: USA: Wyoming | collected...
AGCACGGGCCCCGCCTACTGGCCCCAGATGCAGACGCTCGGCCTTCCCCGCCACCAGTACACGATCCGCGACGTCAAGAGCGGCGCTCTCTTCGTCGACTACGCCGACGAGCTGTCGACCACCTACGCCATCATGGCCACGGACAAGATCCTCGCGCATCTCGGCCGCGGGGGCGTGGATCTGAGCCGCAGCGTTCTGTCCACCGACAACGGCTCGGAGTACGGCGGCTCGGAGTACGGCGGCTCGGAGCGCCGCGAGCGTCAGATCGGCTTCCACACCCGGATCGGCGCCGCCGGCGTCGTCCACCGCTTCCTGCCCCCCGCCGCGCCCAACGCCCACGTCGAGTCCAGCCACGGCGCCATCGAGCAAGAGTTCTTCGACCTCGAGCCCTTCCGTTCGCGTTGCGATTTCTTCGAAAAGGCCGCCACCTATCAGGCCTGGTGGAACTTCGTGAGGCCCAACTACTCCAAGGGCAAGAGAACCCCGGCTCAGATTCTCCAACAGGAGGGCCTCGACCCGATCATCCTCCTGGGCGCCCCCCGCCGACCTCGACGCCATGCTCAGACGCCACCCCGACACCCGACAGGCGGGCCAACATCTACCTGTTCTCCCCGGGGTTGGCGCCGCGCAGCCTCGCGCTTCGCCTCTTCCCCGAGCCGATGGGGCCAATCGCGATGGCGGAGTCCGTTGAAGAAGAGAAAACGGGAACCTCCCCGGGCCGGTTTCGCCGGGGAGGCTTGTTCCTGGAATCATCCGCGCGCCGGATCTTCTCAGGCCGGTTCCCAAGGAGGAACCGCCTACCGTTTCATGTTGATGACCGTTTCGAGCATCTGGTCTCCGGCCGTGATGACCTTGGTGTTGGCCTGGAACGCTCGCTCGTCGGTGATCAGCCGGATGAACTCCGTGGAGAGATCGACGTTCGACAGCTCGACCGTGCTGGCGGCAACGGTCCCGTTCGTACCCGCGTTCGCCACGGAATAGATCGCTTGGCCGGACTCCACGCTCTCGGTGAAGAGATTGTTGCCCACACGGAAGAGATTCGCCTCCGCGGGGAAAGACGCGACCGTCAGCTGGGCCAATGGGCGAGCGCGACCGTTGGAGAAGACGCCGGTGATGACTCCCTCGCGGTCGATGTCGATCGCCTGAAGCGCGCCCGGACCGTAACCGTCCTGGGTGAGAGAGTTCACGACCGAAGCCGTGGCGACCTGGCTGGTGCCGTCGAAATCGAACCCGATGATCTGGCCGAGCGCGGCGCCGCCGGTGAAGTCGAACTGGGAGCCGGGAGCGGTAGTTGCCGTCAGGAGGGCGCCATTGGTGTCGAAAGTCAGGCTGCCGCTGGCCTCCTCCTCGAACGTGCCGGCAGCGCCCCCCACGATCTCGCCTCCGTCGACGAGGCCGTGCCAGTCCCATGCGTTGTCGGCCGTCTTGTTGAAATAGAGAATCACCGTGTGGGGAGCGCCCAGAGAATCGTAAACGGTGACGGAAGAGGAGAAGTTGCTCGTCCCGGAGGGATCGGCGACGTCGAAGGGCAGAGCCGGAACGGTCTGTCGAGCGTCGAGGTTCAGGTTAATCAAGATGCCAGTCCCGGCCACCACGCCGTCGCCCGTCCGGTTGGGAGCGGCCGTGGTGGAGGAAAGGTTGATCGCTCCGCGATTGCCGGTGGGAAGCCCGGCGCGGTCGAAGAGATAGCCGTCCACGTACATCCCCAAGGCGTTGACCAGGTAGCCGTCCCTGTCGACCCGAAACTGCCCGGCCCGGGTAAAGAAGGTCTCGGTGGGGGCGATGGCGCTGTCTCGAAGGACGAAATAGCCGCTTCCGTTCATGGCGACGTCCGTCACGACGGGCGTGCTCTCAAAGGAGCCTTGGTGGAAAAGCCCCTGCACGGCTTCCACCCGCACGCCCCGACCCACCTGCTTCTTTCCAGCGGGAGTGTTAAGGGATTGACTCAGCAGGTCGGCGAATTCCGCGCGACTTCCTTTGAACCCAACGGTGCTGACGTTGGCGATGTTGTTGGCGACGACCTGGATGCTTTTGCTGAGGGCCGCCAGGCCGCTGGCGCCCGCGTAGAGTGCGCTGATGATTGACATGATGCCTCACTCCTTAACCTTAGGATGGGATCTCTTGCCTGACCGGCTGCAGATGCCCCCAAATGTCCTTACCCCCCCGCACGGGCGGGGTCGTAGACGCTGACTATGTCGCTCAGGGCGACGCGCGCCCCCTCCACGTCCAGCAGCGTCGCGCCGTCTTCAAACACGATCCCCGTCACCCGGCCCATGGTCAGTGGAGTGATCGTGAGGGAGTTGCCCGAGGAATCCTGACCGGAGACGCTGAAGTGGTACTCGCCCCCGGCCAGCGTGTTGCCGTTGTCATCCTTGCCGTCCCACTCGATGGACGTGACGCCCGCCGCGGCGTCGCTCAGCGAGATCCTGCGCACGACGTTGCCGGCAGAGTCGCTGATGGCGACGCTCAGGTTCTGAGCGGGCGCTTCCATGCGGAAGCGCACCTGCGCGGGCTGACCGTCGGCGAGCTGGAGCGTGTCGCCGCTGTAAACCACATCCTTGCCGAGCAACGCGGCCGTCTGCGTGTTGTTAGCCGACAGTTGCAGGAGCTGGAGATCCTGGATCGCTTCGTTCATGGTTATCATCTGCTCGAGGCTGCTGAACTGGGTCAGCTGGGCCGTGAACTCCGACGGGTCCTGCGGATTCAGCGGATCTTGCCGCTGAATCTGCGTGATGAGCATCTTCAAGAAGTCCATCTTGTCCAACTCGTCGGGACGCTTCTGAGTGTAAAGGTTCGTTTCCGTGAATCCCAGAGAGCCGATCGCTTGCACGGCCATGATGGTTCTCCTTCCGACGACCCCTTCCGAGCCGTCCACGAATCTGAGCGCCCGATCACGCGACGGAGGCCGGCCGCGGCGAGAGCCACAGCGCAAAAGCGTCGCCCTCCTCGCGGCCAAACTCAATCTCCACCTGATCGGCGAGAAATCCCTGCCGCGCCAGCCCCTGGCGCAGTTCAGACTGATTCTGCTGGAGGAAATCCTGCGTCGCGGGGTTGTCGGCCGTCACGTGAGCCTGAAGGCGCTGGTTCTCGTCTATCGCCAACTGCACGTGCACCCGTCCCAGAACCGGCGGTTCGAGGTGCAAGACCGCCCGCAAGCGGTCGGAATCGAGGGCGACGTTGCCCTGCATGCGCTCGACCATGTGAGCCATTACGGCCTGCGCTTGGCGGACCGCTTCGATAAGAGGCGGCTCAGCGGACCCCAAGCCCTGTCCATCCGGCGCCATGACCGTCTGTCCGGGCGCCCCTTCCGCGGGCAAAACCCCCGTTCCGGACATCAGCGACGCCCTGGAGAGACCGGTCAAGCCGAGCCGGGAAAGGACAAACCGTTCGAGGCCGGGATCCGCGCCGTCCCGATCGGTCGGCGGGTCCTGGGCCAGCTCTCTGATCCTGTCGATCAACCCCTCAAGGACGCCCGCGGGGTCTGCCTGCGCTTGGGGCGACAGAGACAACGCTCGAATCGGGCCGGACCCCGGCGCCGCGCGCGAGCTCGCCGCCCCCTGACCCTCGCCGAAGTAGACAAGATCGGGCAGGAGCGCCGACGCGCCTGCGATTTCCTTCGAACCGGCCCGCTGAACGGGAGAAGAGACCCCCGCCGCATCCGGCCTCGCAGACGGATCGGCAGGCCCTTGGATGATCTTCTCCAGCTCGGCGAGAGCGCCGGAACGGATGGTCCCGGGCCCCCGAGAGAACGCTACGGGGACCGCGCGCGGGGAATCCGAGGCGGACTCGACCTTTCCGGCGACGACGTCGCGGGCGGCGGCCTCCGGGGACGCCTCAAGCGACGCCGGGAGCGCATCCCTCGCCGCCATCAGACGTTTGAGAAGAACCTGGAGTTGGGCAATGACCCGATGCAACCTCGCCGGCAGCTGCGTCTCTTGTCCCGACGGCGTCCAGTCGGCGGGGAGAGCGTTGGGCGATTGGGCGGCCAGGTTCTCGAGAATGGCGGCCCACAGCGGCGGCAGATGTGAGGCGTCGGCTCCATCGACACCGATCCCGTCGAACTCTCGATTGTCGAGGAAGCCCTTAATCCGGCGTGCAATCGCTTCCGTTGAAAAGCCTTCTTCGGGGTCGAACTGCTCGAGGAACGCCTGAACCTTGGCCATGAGGTCCAGCCGATCCCCGAACAGGGCTCGCAGTTGCGGCCAGGAAGAAGGGTTTTCCATGGAGAGGGATTGAAGGCCCTGGGGAACGTCGCTAACGGAAAGAGCGAGAGTGATCGCCTCGTCCGCCGAAGCGGCCGCCACGTTCGCAATCTGCCCAACGGGGAGGATCCGCGGGAGGTTGCCGGCCTTCGCGCCCGGCGACGGTTCTTCCGGCAGCAGGTTGCGCAGGAAGATCGCGAAGGACGCCCCTCTCACGGCAGAGCCGGCGGGCGCCGCTCCGCCGGCCGGCGGACACGCGCCGCAGTCGCTCCCCAGGCCTCGGGACACAAGCGAGGAAAGAGATCCGGAGTCTCCTCCGAGGATCGACTGGAGCATCGCGGGCGGCAGGCCATTCATCGCACACACCCATCCGAATCGTGCGGCATCGTGCGGCGTCAGACCCAAGTGACTCGCCGCGCGGGCGGGAGAGCGCCCACCGTTGGCGCGCGGTCCGGCGCTCTTCCCGCAACGGCGCACTCAGCGCCTCGCCGCCGCGAGATCGTGGTCTGGGCAGAAGATCGGAAAGAGCCGGATGGTGGATGCCTGGATGGAGGGAAAAACTCAGCGATTGGCCCTCACGGGATCCACGAACATCTCATTAAGGTCCCTGAGGCGCTGGAGTTTGGCCTGCCTAGCCTGCTTTTCTTCTTCGGATTCCGTTCCCGACGGGGATTTTTCCACTTCCTTCCGCATCGCAGCCAAGAGATCGCCGACGGCTTTGGGCGGGGTGAGCCGCTTGAGAATCTCCACGACCAGCTTGAGGTCCATCTCGTTCATCTCTCTGGCGGCCGCCTCGGGCGGCATGCGCTTGTAGGCGCTCACCGCCGCCGCGAGTTGGGCCTCCCGCGCCTCCTCGACCGCTTGCGTCATCTCTTGGAGTTGCGTCTTGGCCAGTTCGAGTCGCCGGAACTTCTCCGTCAGATCGTTCTGGAGAACGGCGAGTTCCTTCTCCCGGCGCTCTACCTCCCGCTCACGCGCCTCGAGGGCTCGCAGACGGGCGGCGATGGCCTCGACAAACTCCCGGGTGACCTTCTCCTCCTCCAGCAGATCCCGGAAGGCTTCCATTCCCTCGGGAAGATCCGCCGCGGAATCGGCGTCCGTCTTGGCTGGACGCTCCTCGGCCTTCTGCCGCTCCTCGGGGCTTGCATGAAGGGCGCCGACCAACGAGAGGCCGGAAAGGAAAGGACTCAGGACGAGCGTAAGACCGCTTGCCACAAAGATCGAAACGGCTAGTCCACGGGGCTCAAGCCGGGCCTTTCGCCCCGTCCGGGGGGTAAGATTTGTCCCGTTCATCGCAACAGTCCTTCCGCGCCGCGGGCACTTTTTTCCCGTTCTGCCATCAGGTAGTTCCGCAGCCCGATCTCGTCGAGTCTCCGGCCTTCCGCGCGCCGCTCCGTGAGGAGATAGGCGCGGCGCTCCGCCTCGCGGATCTCTTCCATCACTTGGCGCTCGCGGGCGGCTTCGTTCAATCTCCGGCGCCTGATTTCCAGCACGCGGCGCAGGTCCTCAAGGTACTCCCGGGTCTTGCGAATCAGCCGCTCCAGCCCAAAAAGGTAGTTCAGATAGAGCTCCTGATAGGCCAGAGACTTCCCCGAAGCGATCACCTCATTGAGCTCGCCGCGGTATTCTGCCCGCCGCTCCAGAGCCTGCGCAATCAGGCTCCCGATGTACTCCACGCGATTCTGGATCTCGGCCATCTCGCGCTGACGCACTTCCTCGACGCGCAACCGGTGGTCCAGAACGTCTTCGAGCGAGAAGCGGAACGGCATGACTTCCGAGTCCCTTGCGTTTACCTCATCGCGGCGCCGCGCGGCGATGCGAACGGCACCGGCTCAATGGGCGTCTCGGCCAACGTTTGCAGTCCTTGCCTGCTCTGGGCGAAGTCGGACCTCTCGCTCACCGGCTGACGGAGGAAATGGTTGATGGGACCGATCATCCGGATGGCCGCGTCGATCTCCGGGTTCGATCCGGGGGCATAGGCGCCGATGTTGATCAGAGTCTCGGCCCGCCGGTATGCGGCCAGAAGACCTTGAACCCGCATCGCCCACTGCATATGCTCGCCGCTCACAACGTCCGGCATCAAACGGCTGACGCTGCTCAGAACGTCCACCGCCGGGTAGTGTCCCTGGTCGGCCAGATCGCGCGAGAGCACGACGTGGCCGTCCAGAATCGCTCGGACGGCGTCGGCGATCGGCTCGGTGAAGTCGTCGCCCTCCACGAGAACCGCGTAGAGCCCCGTGATGCTGCCCGCTTCGCCTTCGTCTGCCATGCCGACCCGCTCGAGCAGGCGGGGCAAAAGCGAGAACACCGAGGGTGTGTAGCCTTTGCTCGTGGGGGGCTCGCCCACGGCGAGCCCCACCTCGCGCTGGGCCATGGCAAAGCGCGTCACCGAGTCCATCATCAGCAGGACGTGCTTGCCCTTGGAGCGGAAATGCTCCGCAATCGCCGTGGCGATGAAAGCCGACCGCACGCGGATGAGGGGAGACACTTCGCTCGTTGCGGCGATCACCACCGAACGGCGCAATCCTTGCGGCCCCAGATCACGTTCGAGGAAATCCTTCAGTTCCCGGCCGCGCTCGCCCACCAGGCAGATCACGTTGACGTCGGCAGCCGTGTGCCGGGCGATCATCCCGAGAAGGACGCTCTTCCCCACCCCGGAGCCGGCCATGATGGCCATCCGCTGGCCCACGCAGATCGTGACCAAAGCATTGACCGAGCGGACGCCGACATCAAGCGGCTCGAATATCCGTCTGCGGTTGTAGGGATTGCCGGGGGTGCGGTAGAGGGGGACCTCGGTCTCGTGAGCCGGCGTGGGCCCACCGTCGAGAGGGGCGCCCATACCGTCCAGAACGCGGCCAAGCAGTCCCTCGCCAACCCTGACCCTGGGCGCCGAATCGAGCACCTCGATGAGACTGCCAGGACGAAGACCCCGCATCTCGCCAAGAGGCATCAGGATGACGCGGCGATCCTGGAACCCGACGATCTCGGCCAGGATCGTGCGGCGCTCCTCACCCGCAACGAGACGGCACATCTGGCCGACCGCGCAGTCGGGCATCTCCCCCTCGATAACGGTGCCGACAACGCGCGAGACCCGCCCCCGCACCCGCACCGGGTCGGTTTGCCCAACCACTCTTCTCAGATCCGGGAGTGTTCGTACTTTCAGCACTGTCCGGTCCCCGCCGATCCGGCCCGGCAAGCCCGAGGGGCGCGCAACGACCCCCCGCGCCGGCTCCTGGTCCAAAGCCCATGGGAAGACGAGAGGCGAGCGCGGGCAGACAGGCTCGGACGGTTACTCCTGCGCCCACACGCGTGTTCTGAGGTTGTCGATCATGACTTCGATCGAGGCATCCACCTCCCCGCAATCGCACTGGATTCGGCATCCTCCCCGGGCAAGGTCGGGATCGGGCTCCACCTTGATCTCCGCCCCGACGCCGGAAGGAGACTGCAGTTGGTCGAGATGCTCCTCGACGAATCGGAAATCATGGGGCGAGACGAACAAGATGAGGCGCGAAGTTCTCTTTGCTTTCTTCAGGGCGGCCCGCGCCACGTCGAGAACAACGGAGGGGTCCTGGCGGATCTCGCGCTGAAGGACTTGCAGAGAGATCAAGAAGGCCAGCTTGACGAGATCCTGTTCGCTTTGGCTCAAGAGATCCGAGCGCTGAGCCGCGGCCTCTTCGATGACCTGCCTCAGACTGCGAATCACGGATTCCGTCTTTTGCTCGCTGAGCAAGCGGCCCGCTTCTTCCCCTTGCTCAAACCCGGCTTGGTACGCTTCCGCTTCGATCTGCTCGGTTCGCCGTCTGGCGTCCTCGACCATCGCCGCGGCGCTCTTGCGGGCGTCTTCCGCAATCACTTGGGCGCGTTCGCGCGCCTGAGCCAGGGCTGCCTTGGCCTCCTTGAGACACCCTTGCGCTTCCTCGTGCATCCTCTCCGCCTCGCGCTTGAACCGTTCGTCCTCCTTCTCTTCCGCCAGACCCGTTCCCTGTCCCTCCCGGATGGGAGAGGAACCTTCCGGCCCAAAAACATGCTCTACCGAGTCTCCCACGAGGGATCTCTCTCTGGGAAACCGATTGACCTCGAACCCGCGGAAGCCTTTGACCAGGGATTCGCGGGGCGCCTGGCGGGCGCGGGGCGCCTGACGAGAGAATAGGCCCAGAATCTTAGACAAGAAACTCGGCGCCTCCCTTGCCTGCCAGCACGATCTTGCCCTCCTCCTCGAGGCGACGGGCAACCTTGACGATCTCCTGCTGGGCCGCCTCGACGTCGCTCAGCTTGACCGGCCCCATCACGCTCAGTTCCTCCTTGATCATGTCCGCCGCACGGGTGGAGATGTTGGAGAAGAACTTCCCTTTGATCTCGTCCGAGGCGGTCTTCAGCGCCAGCACCAACTGCTCGTTGCTGATCATCTTGGTCAGTTCCTGCATGCCGCGATTGTCCACGGCGACCAAGTCCTCAAACGTGAACATGAGTTCGCGGATCTCCTCGACGAGGGCGGGATTGACCTCCTCGAGGGATTCAAAGATCGTGGTCTCGCTGTTTTTGTCGACGTTGTTCATGATTTCGGCGGCGGCCTGTGGGCCGCCAAGAGTCTCGGTCGACGTTGAGGCGGAGGAGATCAGCTCTTCTTTCAGGACCTGGTTCAAGTCCTGGAGGACTTTCGGGCCGACCCGGTCCAGGGTTGAAAGACGCTGGACCACCTCCGGTTGAACGCTGGGCCGCAGGCGCGTGAGAACTTGAGCGGCCTGAGCCGGCTCGAGGTGAGCCAGCACGAGAGCGATGGTCTGGGGGTGCTCGTTGCGCAGGAAAGACGATATCGTATCGGCCGCCATCCACTTCAGGGCGTCGAGTCCGTCCATCTGGTCGGAGTCTTCATCCAGGTCCAGCGTCAGTTTCTCCACCTCCTCCTCGCTCATGAAGCCGCCGAGGAGATCGCGCATCACTTCCCGCGTGTTGCCCAAAGACAAGGCGTTTGCATAGCGCATCATCTGGCAGAACTCTTCCTTGATCTTAACGACCACCTCGCCGGGCACGTCGCGGAGCATGCTGGCGTATTTCGTGACGCGCTGCAGCATGTTGTGAGGCAGCATCTGCATGATCTCTTGCGCCACTTCCTCGCGCATCGTCAGAAGCAGAACGGCGACTTTCTCGGTTCCGGAAAGACGGTATTCGGCGGCCATGTCGATTCCTCGTCCTTTCCCCTAGGATTCCATCCAAGACCGCAGGATCAACGGCACCTTCTTGGGGTTCGCCCTGGACAGTTCGAGAATCTCGCCGTCCAGTTCCTCCTGTCTGGCCCGGAGGAGGTCGGGGGTCTCCCCCGTCGGAGGAGGCGGGGGAGGGACTTCCTCGCGTTCCCGTCTGGCAGCCGGCAACTCCGCCGGCGGCGGCGCGGCCTCCAAGAGGGCTCTCTCCGCCGGCGCGGGGCCCAGAGCCGCCCGCCTTGCCGGCCCTTCCAGCGCCGGCGGCGCCGGTCTGGGCGCGACGATTCGCACCAGCGGCCGCGCAATGAAGATCAAGATCATGAGGGCTAGGAGAGCCAACACACCCCATTTGACGAGCATGACAGTAAGCTCCTGGCGCTGAATCCGTTCGATCGTCTCGTCCGCCGTAATCCCGATGGGGGGCGTAAAGGGCATATGGACGACCGTCACTTCGTCGGAGACTCCGCCGGGCCGGTCTTCACTGAAGCCGACGATCCGCCGGACGCTGTCCTCCAGGGCCTTCAGCTGCTGCTTGTCGGGGGCTTTGCGGCTCGTGGCGACATTGCCGTCCTTGTCCGCGACCGGCTTGCCGTCGGCGTCCAACTCCGGCCTGGCCGGGAGATCGTCCACAAAGATTGCGGCCGTGATCCGGTTGATGAGGTAGGGCGCGTGGACTGTTTTCGCTTCGGTTTTGCCAACGTTATAGTTCAGGATCCGCTCGGCCTGCCACTCCTGGTCCGCGCCCGTCGTTGTGACCACGTCCCCCTTCGTCTCCCCCATTTGTCTCGTTGCCCCGATGACGCCCTCAATAAAACGGGGCGTCGCGCCCGCGCCGTCGAATCGTTGGGCTTCGGCCAGAACCACGTGTTCCGGGTCGTAGGTGAGTGCGGTCTCTTCCTTTTCGGTGAAATCGAAATCCACGTTCACGTTGGCCGCCACGTGGTTCGCCCCGAAAATCTGTGACAGAGAAGAGAGTATCTTTCCTTCCAGATAGTCCTCGTACTCCTCCCGCTGTTTCTTGTGTTGGGCGACCAGCCTTTCGCGCTGGTCCAACACCTCTTCCATCGTACCAGCTTCCTTCCTCTTGGTCAACTCATTCCCCCTGGTGTCGGCCACGACAACGTCCTCGCGCACCAACCCTTCGACCGAGCCGGCCACGAGCGCCTGGACCGTGCCAACCTGCTCAGGCGAGAGCGTGGCGCTCCCGGCCATCTCGACCAGAACCGCCGCCGTCGGCCGCGCTTGGGGCTTGATAAAAACGGACTCTTCCGGGATGACGACCCGGACGCTCGCCGATTTCACGGCGCTCAAGTGCATGATCGTGCGGGCGAGCTCTCCTTCGATGGCGCGCTTGCGGTTGATTTTCTGCGTGAAGGGCGTAACGCCGATGCTCGTCCGGTCAAAGAGTTCCCATCCCGGCCGGTCTCCCGCCGCCTCAATGACGCCCACCGTGTCGAGCCGCAGATTCTCCTTCTCTTTGACTGGCACAAGCACGGTCCAACCCGCGTCGGTTCGGCTCAACTCGTATTTCGCTCCCAGACGGTCCAGCTCTTCGCGAACCTTCCGGGCGTTCGTGTCGGTCAGTTCGGAATAGAGCACCGCGTAGTCGATCGTTCGGCCGAGCTGAAAAACCTGGGCGAGAAGAAGGCCCACCACCGCCAGCAGCGCGGCGGCGGCCATGATTTTCTTGGTCAAGGTCTGCTGGGCGAGCAATTCGTTCAACTGCGTGATGAGATCGCGGAAGAATGGCATGCCAGTCACCTCAGCAAAGAAGATAGGGGAGACCCTGGGCGCGAGCCCGTCGGCGGAGGGACCGCCCGGCGCAATGTCCTACGCCCCGGGCGAGCATCCCCCGACGGCGAGCAGGCCGGCTCGTGCTTTCTGCGTGGGAGCGATTCTGTCTAGGAGAGAAGCGCTCCCTTCCGGGGATGATGGCTTGCTCCTCCGCGACGGAGACCGGTCGGAAACGCGTAGAGTCTTCCCCGCGGCGTGAGGGGAAGGCGACCCGATCCGGGAAGAGGCCCCGTCGTCGGCCGGCGAGCAGCGCCTTGACGCTATACTTGCATGCCCATGACCTCTTGGTAGGCGGATATGATCTTGCTGCGAACCTCCATCATCAGTTTGAACGAGATGTCGGCTTTCTCCACGGCGATGATCGTGCCCTGAATGTCGCCGCTCTGGCCGCTGGCCAATTCCTCGATCGCCTTGTCGGCCTGCAACTTGAGCGCGTTCACCTCTTTGATGGACTCTTTGAGAATGTCCGCGAAAGAGGGCGCTGCGGGGCCGTCCGGGGCGCCCTCCGCCCGAGCGGGCCGCGGCGGACGGATTCCGGCCGTCGCTCCCGCCGCCGGAGATTCCAGAAGCGAGCGCAGTTGCTGGATGCCCAGGTCCTCGGTCATGGCTCTTTTCCCGGGTGGGACCTCCTTCGCGAACCCTATCGTCTCAGCAGCTCAAGCATTTGCATAAGCATCTCGCGAGTGTTCTTCACCACAGCCAGGTTCGCTTCGTAGTTGCGCGCCGCCGCGATGCTGTCGGTCATCTCCTGGATGACGCTGATATCCGGATAGGCCACCATGCCCGTTTCCGGGTCGGCGTCCGGGTGACCCGGATCGGGAACCATGCGGATGGCGGGATCGCGTTCGATTCGCGCCACTTGGACGCCCCGCAGGTGTTCCTCGAACAGCCAGCGGGACCTTCCGGTCTCCGCGCCCTGACCCGCGATCTCGCGGTTGGCTTCCGTCAGCATCTCTTCGAAGGCGGGCAGGCGGGTCGCTCGGGCGATGAGAATGCGGCGCTGGTAAGGGCCGGCCCCCTCGGCGCTGCGCGTGGTGTGGGCGTTGGCCAAGTTCGAGGCGATCATCCCCATGCGGACGCGCTGAACCGCCATCCCCGACGCAGCGATCTCGATTGGAATCAGGTCATACATTGGCGTCTCAACCCCCACTACCGAGTCCGGGCGCTGCTCTCGATGGTCTCCTTGATGCCCCCCAGTTTCCAGTTGAGGAGTTGAGCAAGGGCGGAATGGAGGGTGGAGTTGGCCTGCATGCGGCCCAGCTGTTGTTCAAGAGCGACCGAATTGTTGTCGTTGCTGATCGACATGCTGTCGCCCGCGGCGAACACAATCCGCTCGCCTTCCTTGCTCGGGTGGCGCAGCCCGCCGACCGTGAAATGACGCGGGTCGTTTGTCTCCAGTTCCAGCGGCGCCGCTTCGGCCTCTTGGGCCTTCTCCAAGAAGCGCTCCATGGTGGCCTTGAAGTCGATGTCGACGGCGCGGAAGCTGGGCGTCTCGGCGTTGGCGATGTTCGACGCCAGCAACGCGTGGCGCATCTGTCGCAACATGATGGCTTTCTCCAACACCTGAACCGTTCTGTCAAAAACGGCCTCGATCATCGGTTCTGCCGCCTCCAAAAAGCGACCGCGCGGAGCGGGAAGGAAACTCTTTCCGCGCGCATCATCCATGGAGCAAAAGCGGGACCATTTTGCTCCTGTTCCACGCACCGAAGTCACCGATCAGGCGGGGCATGAAAGAAAGGCTGGCCGCCTGCCTTATCTCTCCTGAAATCAACCAGATACGGACACCCACTCCCCGTGCTCCTTGCGACGATTCCGCGACCCGTTTGTTCTTTGCCTGTCGGTGGATCGTCAGGATCTTGACAATTCCGTCCGCTTCCCCCTGTTCGAGAGGTAACATTTTCCGCGGGATAGGGCCGCGGCAAGCCCCGGCGGATCTCGCTAGGACGCCACCCCCGCTCCGAGCGGCTCGCCCTGCTCCCGCGGAAGACCGTAGAGGTTCAGTTTGTTCCGGATCGTCCTGACGCTTACGCCCAGCAGGCTGGCCGCTCGGGTGCGGTTGCCGCCCACCTGCTCAAGGGTCTGCAAGATCAGTCGGCGTTCCATCTCTTCGAGAGTGACGACTTCGCCGGGACCGATGAGGGGCGAGAGTGGGCCGCACCCGCCGCTGATTCGCCCAGCGCTGTGGTCCTTCGCCCCCGTCCCGATCAGCTTGGCCGGGCTGGCCGGGTGAGCCGCGATTCCTTCCCCGCCGTTCGCCGTCGGCGCGGGTGAGCGCAGGGAATGCGTTGGCAGAAAGATGCTCTCCGGGGCAATCTCTTCGCTCTTGCAGAGGAGAACGGCCCGCTCCAGGAAGTTCTCGAGTTCGCGGACGTTGCCGCGCCAGGGCTGCGTGAGAAGATAGCCGCGCAGGGCGGGTCCCAATCTCTTCAGAGGTCGGCGGTTGGCCCGACAATGGCGCCGCACGAAGAACTCACTGAGAGGGATGATATCCTCGGGCCGCTCGCGAAGCGGGGGAATCTCAATGGTGATGACCTGCAGACGATAGTAGAGGTCCTCGCGGAATCTCCCTTCTTCGACGTGGGAGGCTAGGTCGCGGTTGGTCGTGGCGATCACGCGCACGTCCAGCGGCACGGAGCGCTGAGACCCTATCGGATCGATCTCGCGCTCCTGGAGCACGCGGAGGAGCTTGGCCTGGAGCGCGAAGGGCATTTCGCTGACTTCGTCGAGGAGGAGGGTGCCGTGGTTGGCCAGTTCAAACTTCCCTTTGCGGGCAAGGACGGCGCCGGTGAAAGCGCCCTTCTCGTGGCCGAAAAGCTCGCTCTCAAGGAGCCCTTCGGGCAGGGCGGCGCAATTGACCGCCACGAAGGGTCGGTCTCTGCGGCTGCTGTGCCGGTGGATGTAGCGGGCGAGGACTTCCTTGCCCGTGCCGCTCCCGCCTTGGATGAGGACGGTGGCCACGGAATCAGCCACCTCGCGGGCCAGAGCGAAGACCTCGCGGGAAGCGGGACTGACAACCACCGGGTCGGCCGACACGCACTGGGGTCTGGCGTCGGCCGCCGGGCTGTCAGCGGCGGGGCCTTGGCAGAGGGAGGCGTCTCTCTGGCGGCGCAGGAGATCGGCGACGATCTGCTCAACCGTTTCGCTGGAGAAGGGCTTGATGAGATAATCGGCCGCGCCTTTCTTCATGGCGTCAACCGCATCCTCGATGGTCCCGTAGGCCGTCATGACCAGGACGGGCATCGCGGGCCACCTCGTGCGCACGCGGTCCAGCAGCTCGATGCCGCTGATCTCGGGCATTCGAACGTCCGTAATGACCAGATCGACCGGCCCGGACTCCAGGCGCTGGAGGGCCGTCCTCGCGTCGGGCGAGACCGTCACTTCGTACCCTTGGCGCTGAAGGACCTCGCGCAAGGCGGCCTGCATTCCGACTTCGTCATCCACCACTAGGATCTGGGGGGGCATCGGCACTCTCCTCATCCTGGATTGCGCTCCGGGGCGGCCCGTCGTCGGTCAGACACCTGAGAGGCGAGGTCATCTGCGAGCCATCGAGTCGGGGCGGCGCCTTCTTGGGCAGAACGATGGAGAACACGGCGCCTTGTTCGGGGCGATTGTCCGCCTCGATGCTGCCTTGGTGGGCGGAAACGATGTTGTGCACAATCGTGAGGCCCAGGCCGGTTCCCTTGCGCCGTGTCGTGAAAAAGGGGTCGAATATCCTGCCGATGACGTCGGGCGCCAGGCCGCAGCCGGTGTCCCAGACCTGCACTTCGATCGTCGCGCCGTTGGGAAGAGAATGGACCCCGATGGCGCCGCCTTCGGGGGTGGCTTGGATGGCGTTCAGGAACAGGTTGAGGAACATTTGCTTGAGCAGCTCGGCGTCCGCCCAAATGAGCGCGGCGCGGGGCGAACGGTAATCACGTTCGACTCGAATGTGCTTCTGCGCAAGGGCGTGTTCGGCGAAAACGAGGGTCTCGTCGATCAGTTCGTTGAGATTGAGGGCGCTGCAGCTGAGGTGTTGCGGCCGGGCGAATTGCAGGATGTTGGCCACAATGTGGTCAACGCATCGCACGCCGGTGCAGATGTGTCCGGCGAGGGAGGCGCGCGCGGGATCGCCGGCCAACTCGCGTTTGAGCATGGAGGCGAAGAGCTCGATGCTGCCCAGAGGATTGCGGATCTCGTGGGCCACGTTCATGGCGATCTCGCCCATGGCGGTCAGCCGCTTGTTCCGGGTAGCCTGCTGCTCGAGACGGCGGATCTCGGTCACGTCTTCCAGCAGCACAACGCGGGCTCCGGGGGCCGTCCCCGACGCGGCGTCCTGTGGATTTGAGTCGGTCGGCACAACTCGCAGGCGAAGCGTCCGGCGGCGCTGGTCGTGCGCCCGCTCGAACACGAGCTCCAAAGGCCCTTGGCCCGTGGAGCCGGACACGATGGCGCGCTCGACTTCTTGCAGCGAGGCGCCGGCGGCCTGGGGCGCCCCCATCGTTCTGAGTGCGTCGGTCAGTCTTCGCCCGTGGATCTTCTCGGCCGCAAGAGCGGTGATTTCCGCGGCGCGGCGATTGCACGAGGTGACGCGCCCGCGAGGATCCGCGCCGATCACGCCAATGGGCAGACTTTCCAGGAGCGTCGACAGGTAGTCCTGTACCCTTTGTTTCTCGCGCAAGTTCTCGCGGAGCCGGGCGTTGGCTTCCTCGAGCTCCAGGTTCAGTTCCGCGATGCGGTTTTCCAATCGGGCGTACTGATCGCCGAAGCGCTGGGAGGCTTCGTTGAATGTCCGGAAGGCCTCTTGCAGTTGCGCGACGGTCTCGGGAGAGATCTTGCCGGTCGACGGCGCCGGCGGGACCTGGCCGGCGCCGGCCTGCCCAGCCAGGCTCGCCTCAGGAGCGGGTGCGCGACGGCGTTTGATTGAAACGCTCATGGTCGGGTCTCCCCCGGGGCCAGGTACGCATGCTCCTGCTCCCAGCGCAGATGGTCCGCCGATTTCCTCGCGGCCTCGACCCAGAAAGCGTCCGCTCCTTGCTGACCGGCAAGCAAGTTGTACTGCTCGAGGGCCCGCGCGGGGTTGTTCGTGCGCTCGGATATCTTCGCCAGTCGGTAGCGCGCCGAGGAAGCGTGGACTCCCTTCGGAAAGCTGTCCAGGTATTCCTCGTAAGCACGCGCGGCTCTATCAAGGTGGCCTAGGCGCTGGTAGCTGTCGCCGAGCATCAGGAGGAACTCGCCTCGAATCTCCCCGGTTTTCGGAAAATCGACGCCATCCTCGTTCTCTTCCAGATCGACGAAGGCCAGGTAGAGGGTCTCGACGACTTTCCCGTCGATGGCGGCGGCGCCATATTCGCGAGCCGTCTTCTCATAGAAGTTCATCCGTTCCAGAAGGGGAAGATTCTTGTAGCGGAAAGCCTGGGAATAGACTTGGGCGGCATACGCATGGTTGCCCTCGGCGCGGTAGACGTCGCCCAGAAGGCGCACCACGCGGGCGCGGGTCCCCTCGTCGTATTGGGGATCGAGCAACGCCGGAGCGTCTCGCTTTACCGACTCCGGGTCGGCCGGGTCCAGACGCAGCTCCTTCTGAACAACGGTCAGCCGGCCCTGTTCGGGGGCGGGCAGGTCCCCATAGGCGCCGACGAGTCCGATGGCTCGGGCGGCGTCTGCCCGCAAGTCGGCAGCCATGAGAATCTGGGCGCCATCGACGAGAAATGCGTCGCGCAAGGGGTGGTCCGCCAGAGGGCCGGCGAAAGCGGGGTAAGACTGGAGCACGGCCGCGTAGTCTTGGGTGTCGCGCATTTCCTTCATTGCCCCCGCGACAATGCCCCAAAGACCATCGCGCAGCTGGGAGGCGATCTCCTCGGGGAGGAATCGCGGCTTGAATCGCGCGAGAAGCAGCAGAAAGGCTTTGAGGGGTTGGCCCTGAGAGAGGTGAAAATCCGCCTGTCCGAGCAGCAGCTTGGTTCGCAGGCCCAAGTCGAAGGAGTTCTCATAGAGGTCGTAGTAGGCGTCGAAAGGATGCGCGTAACTCGGGTAGGGGACATTGGGATCGAACTTGCCCGCCTTGATGTCGTCCAGGGCGAACCGCATCAAAGTCGATTGCGCCTCGAAGATCTGGGCCGCGGTGGAGCTCGTTACCCCATCCACTCCCTGGGCCACGGCGTTGTAGTGTCGCATGGCCTGAAGTTTCGCGCCGGGAACGTCGCGCGCTTCGGCCAGGAGCTTGGCGTATTCCAGGCGTATCGCCGGGTTGTCTGACTTCCTGACCTCTTCGGTGAAGATAGCGTCGTTGGCGGTTCGGGGGTTCACAATGTCAATCTTGCCGAGCCGGTGACCGGCCAGGCCGAAATGGGGGTAGATGTCGGGGAAAGCCAGCTTCACGTGGGCCGTCCGGATGCCGCGCCTCTTCCCCTCCACGAAGGATGTCCAGACCGTGTCATAGGCTTGAGCGTCGTATCCTTGATTGTAGTAGGCCTCCCCCAAAAGGAGTAGGGCTATCACGTAGCGGTCCGATCCGGGGAACCGGTTCATGAATGTCTCAAGCGCTTCTTGGGCTCTCAAGAGGTAGTCGGTGGAGGCGGGGGAGGCCCGGTGCAACTGGAGCGCCGCCCATCCACTCTCGAAAAGGATCTGGGCGGCATTGGGCAACTCGAAGAAGTCTTCCCGCCCCCGTAGCGAGAGCAAAACGCCCTCCTGCTCGGCGTAGCGTCCCATCCGGGAATAGATCTGGCTGATTCGGTAGTCGGCGATGGGGCGGAACGGCGAGTCGCGAGAGAAGAGTTTGGCTTGCCGGTAGTAATTCAGGACCGCTTCCCAGTCCGGAACGGCGGTGGGAGATTCGGCCAGGCGGGACACTTCGTACTGATAGCGGCACTCGGCAAGGAGGTGGAGAAGCGATTCCATCGACTTCTGGGGCTGAGGCACAAGGAGCCCGGGCAAGCCCGCCTTTAGGGCGTCGAGAAACTGGTTGTTCCGGTAGGCCGCCGCCAGTTTCTCAGCGCCCGGACATTGGAGATCCACCTTCTGGTAGGGAAAGAAATCGCGGGCGACCAGATCCGGGCTGACGGGGGGCGCGGTGCTCTCAACGGCAGTGCGCGTCCCGGAATCGGTCGCCTGGCCGGCCCCGGGGACCGCGGGTCCCTTTCCCGTGGCCAGGGGGACGGGAACGCCGAGTGGGATGTCCCCTTTCCGCGACGGCTTTCCCGCCTCGAGATCCGTGGCGGATGTAGAGAGATCCGTTCCCCGTGGGGCCGCTCCCGGGGCGCCCTCCTGCGGCAGAGCCACGACCGGGTGGGGCGCGGGCGTTCCAGGTTGGGTTTCCGCCGCGGGCAGAGGACTTCCCTCCGGGGCGGGAAGACGCGCGCCAGGACGCAGGGTCAGGTCAACGACCACCATCGCTTCCGGGGTGGACACCGTGTAGTCCTTCACTTGAACCTGACTCGTGGCCAGAGGGATCTCCAAAGTCACGACGCCGACATCGCTGGGGGTGATCCAGACACCCCGGACGAGGTCGTTTGAGGGGGGCTCGGCTCGAACGCCGGAGTCGACCTCGGTCCGTGCCAGTTCAATGCGCAAGGGCGTTCCCGGGCCAGGCGCCGTGATCAGGTACTCGGTCAATTCCGAAAGGTGGATGACAATTCGGTAGGTTTCCCCGCGATAGGCAATCAGCCTCACGTCATGAATCCGACGATTGGCCGGCTCCTGCGACCAGCCGGGGGACAGGAGGACCGAAAAGACCAGAATGCCCCAAAACATGGGATTTCGGGCGGATTGGGGCCTGTTTGCTCGCATCCTGTCTCTCGCGGCTGCCATGACTGGACGCCGTGCCTCGTCAGCGCGGCGCCTGATACCCAGCAACGAGCATACCAGAGCAGGCCGAGCGCGAGAGCCAGCCAGGGCGCCTTCGATCCCCCACGCAGAGAGCGGGAAGCCGGCAGGGGGGCCCTGCCGAGAGCGAGTCCCAAGGAAAAGCCTGGGCCCGGGGATTAAGCCGCCTATTCACAGCCTTTTAGGCCTCCAGATCCTCATTTTGCCGGGACCGGGCCCTGACTGAGGCGGCCATAGGCTAGTGGGGGGGGCCGCTGCCAGTGCAGCCCGGAATAGCCACAGGAGGGACAGAGGCGCTCGCGGGTGACCGAGGCTCTCAGCGGCTGTCTTGCTCCGATTTGTCATTTTTTTGGCTACCGGGCAGAATCCGAGTCAAGTAGATCCGGCCGGGTCGCGCGCTCATTTCGACCCTCAAACGCTTGGATGAGAGCAACTCCTGTAGCATCAGGATCTCACTGCGTCCGAGGAGGCGCTGGTTATAGGACCAGGCGTGCCCCGAAGGCATCGGAATGCCACCCAGTTGGCGCGGGGCATCCGGGGGCCATCCCCATTCGTCGAGATTGAAGAAGAGGTGAGTGAAACCGGCTTGGAGGAGGGCGTCGAGAAGGCCGTCAACATTTTCTGCTTGACGAAGGAAAGGCGATATCCGAGGCATGTCGTACCAGTCGTTGCTCTCCACCGCACAACCCCAATGCATCTTCCGGTGTTCCCCCACCAGCAGGACTCTCTCGCCCTTCCCTAGGCGTTCCGTACAGTATCGGGCGATCCGGTAGTAGGGAAGATTCGCGGCCAGGTAGTCGTCGCGAGAGAGATACCCCAGCGTGTAGGCCGGCCAGCGGCCTGAGTTGAAAAGGAACCAGCGGGCGGAGTCGACTCCCGAGTAGAGGACGGGAAGGCCAAGACCGAGGATGCAGAGAGCTTTGAGGATCCGGCCCCCGCGACGAATGACCTCTACGACGGCGCAAACGGCCACCGCTGTGCCCAGCGCCATGCCGGGCATGAGGAAGCGGTTGCACTGGTAAGTGAGGAACCACGAGACGAGCAGGAAGACGCCCCATGCGACGACCAGCGCCTTGCCCGGTTTGGAGCGGATCCTTGCTAGCGCGAGCAGGCTCCAAACGCCGAGCCAAGGCGAGAACGCCCAGTAGAACGGGCCCATCTCGAAATCGCCGAATCGCTCGGGGTGGGCGGCGGTAGTCCAAGGGATCCTGAGAAACGCCGCCCAGGGGTTCTCGGGAACAATCTCGTTGTTCTCGTCGCGGCGCTTTCCTTTCTCCTGGAATTTCTCGGCCATGAGCTCGGTGTTGCGAGCTGTCCACTCCCCGCCTCCGAACCAGGAGTGGGCGAGCGGATAGACGGGGTTGCCCGTGTAAGCGAGGTTCTTTATGAGCCAAGGAGAAGCGATCAGAAGGCCGATGAGCCCGAAGGCCGCGCTTCTTCCCCCCGCGCGGAGCAGGCCGGGGAGGGTCGGGGACTCCCATCGGGGGCTGTCGTCGCCCGTTGCGTCGTTGGATGGCGTCTCCCGGCCCGGTCGGACGAAAGAGAACAGCAGCGTCATGCAAGCGCCCCAGCCGATGACCAGGAACCCCGTGTATTTGCCGGCAAGAAGGCTCCCGCCAAAGATCGCGGCGAGAACCCAATCTCCCGTCCGCCGCGTCCGAACCCACCGCAGGAGATGGTGAACGGCGCCGAGCGTAAAGCCCGTCACCGCGAGGTCAATCCATGCCCAGCCGGCCAGCGGCAGCGCTAGCGGCGACACGCCCCAGACCGTCGCGGCAAGGAGGGCCGGCCGAACCCGGCATGACGCCCGGTCGTCGGCTGGGGCCGTTCCCGCGCCGGATTGCTCGAGGATCTCGTTGGTGAGCAGGCCGACCGCCCCCACCGTCAGGGGTAGGAAGAGAAAGTGAAAACCTGTGGCCAAGAGGTCGCCCGCTAACCCAAGACCGAACAGAAACAGCATCTCGATCATCGAGGGGAAGTTGCTATGAGCGTTGAAGGGGAGGTAGACGAGACGGCCCGCCTTGAGCCATTCCTGCGGCGCCGCCAGGTGGTAGCGCAGGGCGTCGGATTGGATGCATGGGGTGAGGGCGTAGGCGAGGGCGTGGGCGTGGAAGAAGGCCAGGACACAAAGAAGCAGGCGTTCCTGGCGGGACCAGCGGGCGCGGGACGCACCCATGGCCGCCGGCTCCAGCTCGGCGCCGTCCGGCGCAGCCCCCTCCTTGCGCATTCGCCGGGCTTGCGCCTTCACAACCCAGGCGGCCAGGAGTGTCAGGACGACCAGCAAGGAGATGAAGACCGGGCGGGCATGCCTCAGGAGCCCGAGCGCGCCGACGAAGAACACGAGCATCCCCCATGCCGCGAGCGCCAGCATGCCGCCCCAGACGACGGCCGCGGCGTGGGACGCCTCAGGCTGGAGTCTGCGGAAGACGCCCCAGCCGAAACCCATCGCAACCAGAGCGACCCAGAGAAGCAGCAGCCCTTGGCCGATCACGTCGACGGGCGGGCCGCTCCACCCGCGGAGAAAGTCGTCGAGCCAGACGGGGCGGGAGAACCACGGCCACGAGACGAGAAGGTGAAGGGGCCGTTGGGCGTAGTAAGCGGCGAAGGCGACGAAGAGCCAGAGGATGCTCAGTGTGAAGACGGCGCGGCCTGCGATGGACGCTTTAGGGAGATGCGGAGGCTGGTTGCTGGCTTGATGCATGGGGGGAATCCCGCCCGGCCCGCGCGCCGTTGCGTTCAGTCTATACCCGGTCACGACAGGCGGACAACCGCATTGTGGCAAGTGTGCCTGGAAAAAGAGAACTTGCAAAACGACGGGGACTGGTCAACATTTTAGCCCCGGCCCAAGAAGGGTTCGACGGCGGGACCCGATGGAGAGGAATCAGCGCGGATGAAATGGGTCGTCCCTCTGGCGGACCCCAACCTGGATGAAGCGGAAGCGCTGGCGGCCGCCGACGTGTTGCGCTCGGGTTGGCTGACGCAAGGTTCGAAGGTCCAAGCCTTCGAGCGCGCCTTCGCCGCCATGCTCGGCGCGCGCCACGGCGTGGCGGTGACCAACGGGACGGCCGCCCTGCACCTGGCCTACGCGGCGGCGGGGCTCGGGCCCGGAGACGAGTTCATTGTCCCCTGTCTGACCTTCGTGGCAACCATCAACGCGGGCCTCTACCTCGGCGCGCGGCCCGTTCTGGCGGACTGTGTTTCCGCCGATGATCTGACGATCTCCATCGAAGACGTAGAGAGGAAAATCACGCCGCGCACGCGTCTCATCGTGACCCTGCCTTACGGGGGATTCTGCCCCGACATGCCGGCCTTCGAGGAACTGGCTCGGGAGAACGCAATCCCGCTCGTGGAGGACGCCTGCCACGCGCCGCTGGCCCATATCGACGGCCGCTGCATGGGAACATTTGGCCTGGCGGGGACTTTCTCGTTTTTCAGCAACAAGAACCTGGTGACGGGCGAAGGTGGAATGGTCGTAACGGACGACGATGGGGCGGCGGAGGAGGTGCGCCGGCTGCGTTCCCATGGGATGACGAGCCTGACGTGGGAACGCCACCAGGAGCACGCGGGCGAGTACGACGTGACGCGCCTGGGGTACAACTACCGGCTCGACGAGATGCGCGCCGCCATCGGTCTCGTGCAGCTCGGCAAGCTGCGCGAGAACAATCAACGGCGAACCGAGGCGGCGGGAATGCTGCGCGAGGCCTTGGAGAATCTCGATATCCCGGGTCTCGCGATTCCGTTCTCCAAACCGCGCGGGGTCCCGGTTCATCATATCTTTGTGATCTTGCTGCCCGAGGGGGCCGACCGCGGCGCCTTTCGGCGGAAGATGTCCGAGCGAGGGATCCAGACTTCGCTGCATTACCCCTTGCCGCACCGATTCGCGTTCGCCAGGGAAGTGTTCGCCGACCCCGACAAACTGAACCTGCCCGTCGTGGAGTCCTTGGCCAGCCGCTTAGTCACCCTTCCGATGGGACCGCACCTGACGGGAGAATCCGTGCGGTCCATCGCCGAGGCCGTGGGGAAGGCGCTGGGCCGTCTCTGACCCGCCGAAGCCCCGGATCCCTACCCGCACGAAACCGCCATGACCAAACTCGTCACGGTCCTCTACCCCTACTGCCTGCGTCACAGATGGATGTACCTTTGGGGCGCTCTGGCGGTCCTCGCGTCGAACTTCCTTTACGTGCGATCCTTCGTCTGGACCGGCAGAGGGGTCGATTTCATCCTGAGTCCGAGCGCGACGATGGCGGGGGTCTGGCGTTACATCGGCGTCATCTCCGCCATCGTCGGCGCGGGCGCCGTGGGGCAGTACTTTCAGCGAATCCTTCTCATCGGCGCGTCGCGCGTCGTCGAATACGAGATGCGCAACGACTTCTTCAAACACCTCACCCGCCTCTCGCCCGGCTTTTACGATCGGATAAGAACGGGCGACATCATCGCGCGCGCCACGAGCGACATGGACCAGATTCGCATGGCGCTCGGGCCGGGGATCATGTACCCGCTGACGACGGTGTCCGTCGTGCCGGTCACGCTCTGGGCGATGGCGATGAGCAGCTGGCCCGTCACGCTCTACAGCTTCATCCCGATGCTCGGCCTGCCTGTGCTCGTCAACGTTCTGGCGAACAAGATGTACCAGCGCTCGCTGCGGACGCAGGAGCATTTCTCGGATTTCTCGGGCCGCATTCAGGAGTCGATCACGGGCATCCGCGTGATCAAGTCTTTTGTCCAAAGCAGGAGCGAGATTGGGACGCTGGACGAGGCGAATGAGAAATACGCGGCCCTGAACATGGCCTTAGCCCGAATACAGGCGGCCTTTCATCCCATCCTCATGACGCTCTTCCTTCTCGGAATCGTCGTCATCATCTGGGTGAGCAGCCGATTCGTCACGGACGATCCCGCCTTGCTGGCCAAACGCTCCTCCGGCATGATGACAAAGGGCGAACTCATCGCCTTCGTGATGCTGTATCGCAACCTCTTCTTCCCCGTGCTCGGGCTCGGATGGGTGACGAGCGTCTACCAGCGCGCCTCCGCTTCGATGCACCGCATCCTGCTGATCTGGCATCAAGAGCCGGCCATCAAGGACGCCGAGGAAACGGATGTCTCGCTCCAGGATATTCGGGGGGAGATCGAGTTCCGCAATCTGACCTTCACGTTCCCGAAATCCGATCGCCCGTCCCTTCGGGGCGTTTCGCTGAAGATCCCGGCGGGCAAGAGTCTGGGCATCGTCGGGCCGGTGGGCTCTGGCAAATCGTCCATCGCCCAGATCGTGAGCCGCCTCTACGAGGCGCCTCCCGGGCGGGTGTTCATCGACGGACGCGACGTCCGCGAATATCCGCTCGACGTTCTGAGGCGTTCGGTCGGCATGGTGTTTCAGGAAACGTACCTTTTCTCCGACACGATCGCGGCGAACATCTGTTTCGGCCTCGGGCGCGAGGAAGATGAGGAGAAAGCTGAGGCTGCGGCGCGCGTCGCGTCGATGGACGGCGACATTCAGGAATTCCCGGACAAGTACCGCACGCGGCTCGGCGAGCGAGGGATCAATCTTTCGGGCGGCCAGAAGCAGCGCGTCGCGCTGGCGCGCGCCCTGGTCTGCGACCCGCCGATCCTGATTCTCGACGATGCTTTTGCCAGCGTCGATACCCACACCGAAGAGCGCATTCTCCAGGAACTTCGGTCGGTCATGCGCGAGCGGACCACCATCCTGGTTTCCCATCGCACGTCAACGGTGCGCGAAGCAGACGAGATCATCGTTCTGGACGACGGCGAGATCGTCGAACGGGGAACGCACGACGAGTTGGTGGAGCGTGGGGGGCTGTACGCCGAGATCCATCGTCGCCAGCAGTTGGCGGAAGCGATCGAGGAGGAGGTGTGAGGCGGAAGGATGAATCAGGGATCAGGGGTCAGGGGTCAGGGGGCAGGGGTCAGGGGTCAGGGGTCAGGGGTCCGGGATCAGGGGTCAGGGGTCAGGGGTCAGGGATCAGGGGTCAGGGATCAGGGGTCAGGGATCAGGGGTCAGGGATCAGGGGTCAGGGGCCAGGGGCCAGAGATTCGAGATTTGTTTCGGATTTCGGATTTGGGATTTCGGATTTGTTTCGGATTTCGAGATTCGGATTTCGGATTTGGGATTCCGGATTTCCCCCAGGCATCAGGCGCGCGCCCTCTTGGGAAGAAGAACATTCTCGTCGAGGCTAGCATGATATGAGTCCGCCACACGACGGCGGCGTCGCCGCACTCTATGACGAAGACGAACTGGGCAAGGTTTTCGACGTCCGCTTGGCGCGAAGGCTGTGGCCTTACCTGCGCCCGTACCGGTGGCACGTCGTCGGCGCCATCGCGCTGGCGATCAGCGCGGCGGGGCTGCGGGTCGTGGGGCCGTGGATCGCGCGGCACATGATCGACCATTTCATTCCCGCCACGACGCCGGAGGCGCAGGCGGGGCGCCTGCGTTTCACGCTCCTGTGGCTCGCTTTGCTCGGCGTCATGTTCGTCACGAGTTTCCTGCTGGCTTACATCACGGCGTGGGTCGGCCAGCGCGGCATGCGCGACCTGCGCCACGACATTTTCGAGAAACTGCATTCCCTCTCTCTAAGCTTCTTTGACCGAACGCCGTCGGGACGTCTCTTGACCCGCGCCACGAGCGACGTGGCCGTGCTGAACGACCTCTTCGCGCAGGGAGTCGTCGACATTTTCGCCGACATGGTCCTGTTGACCGGCATCGTGGCGGCGTGGTTCTGGTTCGATTGGCGCCTGGCTCTCCTGTTGATCCTGACGGGGCCCCTCCTCGGCGTCGCGGCTTACAACTTCCGCATTCGCGCGCGAACGGCGTACCGCGCGGTGCGCGTGCGCATCGCGGCGCTGAACGCGTACCTTCAGGAGAACCTCGCCGGGATCCGAACGGTCCAGGCTTTCAACCGCGAACGCCTGAACCAAGAGAAGTTCGCCGAGATGAACGCGCCCTACCGCGACGCTCAGCTCGACACGGTGAAGTACTACGCCCGGTTCTTCCCGATCGTCCAGATCGTTTCGACGCTGGCCGTCGTCATGGTGTTGGCATACGGTGGATGGAGATCCGTCGGGCTGAAAGGTCCGGACGGAAAAGCCCTGACGGCGGGCGACTTCTATCTCTACTTCCAATACATCGGCTGGTTTTTCATGCCGATCACCGACCTGGCCGAACGCTACAACATCTTCCAGGGCGCCATGGCGTCGGCCGAACGGATCTTCCAACTCCTCGACCAGCCGATCGAGGTCCAAGACCCGGAAAGGCCCCACGAAACGACTCCCCTCCGGCAGGCCGTGGCTTTGCGCAACGTCTGGTTCGCTTACAAGAACGAAGACTGGGCGCTCCAGGACGTCTCGCTCGAAGTCGAGCGCGGCCAGACGGTGGCGCTCGTCGGCGCGACGGGCGCGGGCAAGAGCACCGTCATCAATCTCATCAGCCGACTCTACGACGTGCAGCGCGGTCAGGTCCTCTTCGACGGGCGCGACGTGCGCGCCTTCCGCCAGGACGACCTGCGCCGCCGCATGGCCATCGTCTTGCAGGACGTCTTTCTCTTCTCCGGAACCATCGCCGACAACATCCGCCTCGGGAACCGCGCGATCGGCGACGAACGGGTGCGCGAAGCCGCGCGATACGTCAACGCCGATCCCTTCATCTCGCGCCTGCCCAAGGGCTACGAAAACGAAGTCCTCGAACGCGGCGCGACCCTTTCCGTCGGACAGAAACAGCTCCTCGCCTTCGCGCGCGCAGTCGCCGTCAATCCCGATCTCCTGATTCTTGACGAAGCGACAGCCAACATCGACACCGAGACCGAGGCGCTGATTCAGGACGCCCTGGCGAAACTCATGCGCGACCGCACGTGTATCATCGTCGCCCACCGCCTCTCGACGATCCAGAACGCCGACAAGATCGTCCTCTTCCATCACGGCAGGATCCACGAGCAAGGCACGCACCAAGAACTGTTGCAGCGAGACGGTCTCTACCGAAGGCTTTACGATTTGCAGTATAAGGTTTGACACGCCGGCGAAGATTGGCTGGAGTTGTCTTTCGACACGTTGTTCCGACTGGCGGCGATCCCGCATGGGCCGGAGGCCGTCAGTTGCAGACATCCCTGGGCAGACGGCTCTCCAAGTCAGTCACTCCATAGTCTCCCCCTCTTCTTCCTTCAACACAAAGAGGTCGACGCTCGCGTCGGGGAGACGGACTCGCGTGTAGTTCACCAGGACCCACCGCTCGATGCGGTCGCTGAGGACGCGGTTCATGACGACGTAGGTGGGACGCGTTTTTTCGAGGTCCGCGGCGAGTTGGGAGAGTTTCTCCTCGGCCGTGCTCGCGGCGGTGTCCGTGAAATGGTGCGGCGCCGAGCAGAAGTACTTGACCGGCGACAGCAAACCCGTTTCCAGGTAGAGACGCGGGAACTCGGGCCCCCCCGCGCCCCACAGCGTGTCGCCCGGCCCGGCGTGAGCGCGGAGGTAGACGGCGATGGGGTCCTGCGCGGGACGACGGGCGGGCATGGCGAGGCGTTGCGCGTAATGCAGCAACGCCTGGGCGTCCCACGCGAGGAGAGCGAGAAGAGCGAGGGCGGAGCAGATTCCGGCGACCCGCCCGGTCTTTTGGAGTCGGCGAAGCGCATACGCCGCGCCGCACCCCGCCAATAGAAGGAAAGAGGGGACCATTTGCATGTAATAGTGGTCGAATCGGGTGTTTGAGAGAGACGTGCCAAGGAAGTCCATGGCGTAAGCGCCGACGGCGACCACGGGAAGCCACTTCGTTTCGTTTCGGAAAGCGCGCTCCAACACGGCGACGAAACCGAGGGCGAAGGCGACGCTCGCGACCACCAGCTGCCCGAAAAGACGCAGACCCGTTTCGCCGAGGTTCCGAACGAGATCGACGGCGAGAGGGACGTTCTGGCGGTTGTTCGCGGCGTAAACGAGGTCGTAGGAAAGAACGTCCAACCAATCCCGGAGACAGCCCTGTATCGCGAACCAGGCGACGAAACCCGCGGCGGGCGTCACGGAACCCAACAAGAACCATCCTCCGCGAAGAAGACACCGGCGCTTTCCTCCCTTCGCGTCGAGGACGAGGTAGCAGAACCACGGAACCGAGCAGAGAAGGAACGGTTCCTTGGTGAAAGCGGCGAGGGAGAAAAACAGGCCGCTGAGAAAACTCAGGCACAGTCGCGCCCGGGACATGGAGCGCCGCGCAGACAGGGTGAACGCCGCGGCGGCGCAGACAAAGACCGCGGCGTATTCCTCGGTGAGATTGCCCCCCTGGAAAATCCGCTCGTGGGACAGGTGGAAGGAGAAAAGACAGGCGCCTACGATGGAGAGCCAGAATCGGTCAAAGCAACGGAGGAAAATCCAGAAGACCGTCAGACTCCCGCAGACGAAGAAAGCGCGTTCGAGGACTCGAACGGACTGGATGGTTCCATCGCCGACGCCAAGGGCGAACGCGTTAAGAAGAAAGACCACGGGCGGCTTGTGGTCCCACACGTCCCGGTAGAGGGCCTTTCCTCTCAGCAGGTGCATTCCAGCCGAGGAGAAAAGACCCGAGTCCCCCTCCGGCGGATCGCCCGAGACGTAGTCCATGCTGTTCCATGCCACCCAGACGACGAATAGAAGCCAGGCGGCGCGAAGCGCCGCCCGGAGAATAGCCCCGGGATTGGCCGCAGCCGGGGTCTGCGCCCGGGAGCGGTCACGGGAGAGATCGGCAAGGGGTTTCTGGCCTTCTTCCGCGGTCATTGTCGAAAGGGAGAGACACCGGTTCTCGGATGCCCTGCGCTCCCCAGGGCGTTGCGTTCGAACGCTTGCACCAAGGGCGCCGGCTCCGCGGCGCCACGGGGCGACGTCAGGCGATTCCGCTCTCTCCGCGCATGCGCACGATGCGCACCGCCATGGCGACCCAAAGAACGACCAACAGGAGCGTCGCAATGTCGAGGGGGTGGACGGCGCCTGAAGGACCCAAGTCCGTCCAGTAGCGGCACAGGAAGATTGCGCCCCAAAGCCCGGCCGCAAGAGCGAAGAAACCGTGACGAACGCGCCCCTCCACGTAATCGACAACAAGGAAAAGGTAAGCCGGTATGCTCCAGACCAGGTGGTGGTACTCGATCAGAGGCGAGAGAATCACGATGGCGAGGGCGGTAAAGGCTACGCCGTCGCGCCAGGAGCGCCGCAGGAAACGCCGCGCGGCGATCAGGACGCAAACGTAAGACGCGAGGATGGCGAGACCCAGGCCCCGAGCCGCCAGATTGAAGGCTGGCTCCGAATCCCAGAGGAGGGGAGAGAAATAGCGCGCCGCGATAGCCACTAGCGACCGCGACAGGTCCCTGTACTCGAACGCGACGCGGGGCAGCGTGTCGGTGAAGAGGGAAACCTCCCAGCGCCACCACCCGTCGCCCGGCCGCCAGAGTTCCGAGGCGAATAGGATGGACGCGTAGACGGCCATGGCGGCCATGCAGACCGAGACAACGCGCCAGCGGCGAGCCATTGCGAGCGGAAGAAGGAAGAAAACGGGCAGGATCTTCACCAGACACGCCATCGCGAGGACTACGCCCGCCACTCCGTCCGCCCCTCGGATCAACGCCGCTCCGAAAGCGACGATGAGAATCAGATTCAGCGGCTCGATATTCCCGCAATGGAAGTCCATGAACCAGGGCGCGAAGCCGGCGTAGAGGAGCGCGGAGACCGACGCCCAGTGATCCCGCACCCAGAGGGCGACGCCGGGATCGAGTGCGCCCCGGCTCCGCCCTGCCTGTGCGTCGCACGCAGACAGGGCGTCGGCGCTCTCGCGCGGCTTCGGCCGGTAGAACGCGACGATCGTGAAGAACGCGGCGATAACGAAGAGGGCGTTGCAGAGATTCCAGACCTTTTCGGCGCCTTCGAGGGAGAAGGCGGCGAGAAAGAGATAGAGCCAGGCCGTGAACTGCGGGTAGTTGAAGCCAAGGTAGTTCTCGCCGACGAAAGGACTGCGCCCCGCCAGAACCTCCCGGGCGGCGACGTAGTGCTTGCCGTAATCGACGCCCCAGGCCCCCTCGCGGAAGAGGGGGTAATACACGACGTGCTTGCAGAAGGTGATCGTGAGCAGGACCCACGCCAGGACCTGCAGGACCTTGAGCAACGTTTCTCGCCGCCCGCCCATTTCAGGGCTCCCGTTCCGCATGATTGTGGCTTAGCCGCCTGGTTGTGGCACAGCCGCCCCCGGCTCTGGCAATCCCCCCGGACGACCCCGCCGAGGCTGGCGGGGCCGCAAGGGAAAACGCTCGTGTCACCCTCCCCGCCGCCTCAGCGGGTGGATCGTGTCCATCCCCCCCTGCGCTCGGCGGCCGGCGCCAGCGCCCACCCGGCTCGAGCGTCGAGTCGCAGGGCTTCTTCCTTTTCGAGGGGTTCGAGATGGGCGCCGGCCGCGGCGATCATGGCCGCGTTGTCCGTGCACAGGATCGGCGACGGGATCGCCAAGTGCGCGTCCTTGAACCGGCTCACGGCTTCGGTCCGCAGGCCTTGGTTGCACGCGACGCCTCCCACCACGGCGAGACGTTTCAGCCGCTGTTTCTTCAGCGCTCGTCTCGTTTTGGTGAGCAGAACGTCGATCACGGCGGCTTGAAAGGAAGCGCACAATCCGCAGAGCGCCTCCTCGTCGGCTCGCAGCTTCTCCACGCCGCCGAATCTGCCGATCTCCTGAACGACGGCCGTCTTCAGACCGCTGAAAGAGAAGTCATAGCCGTGGGAATGCAGCACGGGCCGCGGCAGATTGAAAGCGCCCGCGTCTCCTTGCGCGGCGCGCCGATCCACTTCGGGGCCGCCCGGATAATCCAGCCCAAGGGATCTGGCCACCTTATCGTAGGCCTCTCCCGGGGCGTCGTCCAGCGTGTTGCCCAGGAGGCAGACCCGGCCGGGGCCGTCCACTCGCACAAGACTGCTGTGGCCGCCGCTGACGACGAGTCCGAGGAAAGGGTAGTCGAACGCCGCCCCGGTTTGGCCGGAGCCGTGTTCCTGCCGATCGATGGCGTCCCCCATTCCGTCGTTCGATGGGCTTGAGGGCCATTTCGTCAAGGCCGGCACGGCGCCGTCGTCGGGGAGGATCTCGATCACGCGGCTTCGCCCTTCCGGAAGATCGCAGAACACCGAGTGCAGATGACCGAGTGTGTGGTGCACGGCGATGAGGGGCCGGTCCCAAGCCAGCGCCAGAGCCTTGGCGGTTTCCACGCCGACGAGGAGCGCGCCCACGAGGCCCGGACCGCGAGTGACGGCTATCGCGTCGATGCCCTCGCCCCTTTCGTTCGAACCCGCTTGCTTCAGCGCTTCCGCGACCACGGGCAGGAGGTGCTCGACGTGGCATCGCGACGCGATTTCGGGCACCACGCCGCGGTAGGTCTTGTGGACGCGGACCTGGGAGGCGACGATGTTCGAGATCACGCGGCGGCCGTCTTCGACCACCGCCGCGGCCGTTTCGTCACAGGAAGTCTCGATGCCCAGAACTCGCATAGGCGGGGATTTCGCCTGTCTGCCGACCCGCAGGGGCGCCCGGTCATCCGAGGGCGGCTGTGCCACACTACTTCAAGATGACCTCCCTCACAGCCGAGGGCGGCTGCGCCACACTACATGTCCAGCCGCTCCAGCAGGTCCTGGATCTCGCGGTCGAGGGGAGACCCGGGCGCGGGGGCGGACATGGCATCGGCGCTGGAGGCCGGGGCGCCGTCCAGCTTCTCAATCTGGCTGCGCGCTTCAGCGTGTCTGAGGAACGCCCGCATCGGCTCGGCGGCGGGCGTGTCGCCGTATTGGCGAAGCAGGCGTTTGACGTCGCGAACCGCTTGCTCGGAATCCCCCAGGTAGTAGCGCCGCTGGGCGTCCTGGAAAAGGATCTCGCACTCGACGGGCTTGGTCTTCTCGCGGCGCTCGATCTCCTGGAAGCAGAGGCGACGCAGCCGTTCGATCTCGAGCTGCATTTTCCGTTGGGAAGGCACAAAGGGGAACTGGTCCAACTCCGCCAGCGCGCGTTGCGGATCGCCTTTCTCGAACCATTCCAGGCATCGGGCCATGTGAGCGTCGGCGATCGTGGTTTGGAGGAGCGAGATGCGTTCCTCCGCGACGGAGCGAAGGCGCTCGTCGCCGGCGGCGAGTTCGAAGGCGCGGATGGCTTCGGAAATGAGCCCCCGCTCAGCCGCCCACTCCCCCAATTCGAAGGCGGACCCGTGGTCGCGCGGACCAAGGGCGGCGAACCGCACGCGGAAGTCGCAGAGATCCAGCGGCGCCGGGCTCGCCGTCGGGTTGAGGCGCAGATGCTGCTCGAAGGCCTTCCGCGCCTCGGCGGGGTGACCTTCCTGCAGAAGGCGCTCGCCCCACTGGCGATAGAGGTCGGAGCATACCCCGCGGGCGTCGCGCAACTCCGCCGCGTCTCCCCATTCCTCGTAGAGAGCGATCGTCTCATCGTATCTGCCCGCCTCGACCAGAGTTTTGCGCGCCTCGGCAAGGTGTTTTTGCATCAGTTCTTTCGCCACTTCGGGCTGCGATGGTTTGAGCCGGGCATCGAGGACTTGGAGGGCTCGGTCGAAGCGTCCGCGCTCGCGTTCGAACGTCGCCCATCGTATGAGGAGGAGCGACTGGCATCCGTCGGTGATGGGCAGGTCGGCCGTCTGCATCCGCCCGATCGCGTCGGAAGCCCCCCGGAAATCGTGGGCGTTCAGTCGCTCCTTGACTTGAGTCAGCATGGCGGACTGGACGAATCCAAGAGACAGGGCGGCGCGGCCCAGGGCGGCCGGGCTGAGGTGTTCCACCAGATCCGCGGCCACGAGCGACTGGCCCGTCGCGTGGAACATCTCGGCCATGGCGAGGAGGAAATCGCGTTCCTCGTCGGGAAGTTCGTCAGGAGTTGGCGAGAAGGAGATCGACTCCGACGTCGCGAGGCTCTCGCCGTGCGCCGCCTCCGCGGAACCGGTCCCGGCCTTGTCGTCCGCCGGCAGAGATGGTGCGGACGCGGACTGCGAGGGGCTTCGCTCGTCCTCTCCGGCGGAGACTTCGGCCTCCGGGAGGCCGGGCGATGTTTCCGTTGGATTGGACGCCACGAGGACCTGCCTGGGCTCGGCGGGCAGGCCACCGAGCCTCCGGACCATGGCGATCCAGGTCGAGCGGGTTGCGGGCGACGGGGAGTCCAGCAATCCCTTCAGGCTCCGCCGATGGGCAACGCACCAGGCGCGCGCCTCAGGCGCCGAAATCCCGCCTTCCAGGGCTCGGCTCAACTGCTCCTCGGCCTCCTCCCCCTTCCCGCGGCCCAGATCGAATCCCGCCTGGAGCACCGCGTTGCGCGCCTGAGACTCGCGCTCGACTCGAGCGCTCTCCAAGAGCGAACCGCTCAGCGTCACTTTTCCCCCGCCCGTCTGGATCTCGATTCGGTCGGCGGCTTCGCGGGTCAGGATCCCCTCGATTCGCCTGCCGTCTTGGAGGAGAACGACGTCGGCGGCCGCGGGAGACGCGGCCCAGAGGATCGTCAGCAGGCAAGGAATCGCAGAACTTCGGGTCGCGGACGGCATCATCTCAGTCCACCGTGGCGGATGCGGGATTCGGCATCCGAACTCCGAAACGGGTCCCGAACCGGACGGGAAGCCCCTCACTTCCCGGCCACGTTTATCCCGCACTGCTCGTAAATCGCGTCCACGTGGGCGAGAAACCCGTTGTAATCCATGATCTCGTCGAGCATCTCGGGCGTCAGGCGCTTCGACGCTTCGGGATCGGACAGCAGGTTGTCGCGGAGGGTCCCTTCGCCCGCCCAAGTCTTCATCGCCTGGCGCTGCACGACGACGTAGGCGTCCTCGCGCGTGAGACCCATCTCGATTAGCGCAAGGAGGACTTTCTGCGAGAAGAGGAGACCCTGGGTTTTCGCGAGGTTCGCTTTCATGGCGTCGGGATAGACGTGGAGGTCTTTGAGAATGCTACGCAGACGGTCGAGCATGTAGTGAAGGAGCGTCGTCGAGTCTGGAAGGATCACGCGCTCGACCGACGAGTGACTAATGTCGCGCTCGTGCCAAAGCGCCACGTTTTCGAGCGCCGCTTGGAGATTGCCGCGCAGCAGGCGAGCCAATCCGGTCAGGCATTCGCACCCGACGGGGTTGCGCTTGTGCGGCATGGCGGAGGAGCCTTTCTGGCCTTTGCGAAAGGGCTCCTCGACTTCGCGGATATCGGTGCGCTGCAAGCCGCGGATCTCGGTCGCGATCTTCTCGATCGTTGCGCCCGTGATGGCGATGGCGGCGAGATACTCGGCGTGGCGGTCGCGCTGAAGCACCTGGGTCGAAATCGGAGCGGGCCGGATGCCGAGCTTCTCGCACACAACGCGCTCGATGCCGGGACCCGTGTGGGCATACGTGCCGACGGCCCCCGAGATCTTGCCGACGCGAACCGTCTCGCGCGCATTCGTCAGGCGCCGCCGGTTGCGTCTCATCTCTTCCAACCAGACCAGGAACTTTAACCCCAGAACGATCGGTTCGGCGTGGATCCCATGGGTGCGTCCCACCATGATCGTCTTGCGGTGGGCGCGCGCTTGCGACTCCAGGGTCTCGACGAGCGCTTCCGCCTTCTCGAGGATGAGGTCCATGGCGCGCACCAGGCGGAGGCTCTGCGCCGTGTCGACGACGTCTGAGGACGTGAGCCCCATGTGGACGAAGCGCGAGGAGGGGCCGATGTTCTCGGCGAGATTCGTGGTAAAAGCAATGACGTCGTGGCGGACTTCGGCTTCGATCTCCTCGATG
>Ga0315274_10001594_pt1 | contig 34698 bp, 39 predicted proteins | sample YL17G02_20_MG_FD_203700 | JGI IMG/M metagenome (GOLD analysis project Ga0315274, IMG submission 203700) | Sediment microbial communities from Yellowstone Lake, YNP, Wyoming, USA - YL17G02_20 | ecosystem: Environmental > Aquatic > Freshwater > Lake > Sediment | place: USA: Wyoming | collected...
CGTTCCGCATGCCTCCGCGCGTCACCGAGTAGCCGTACAGCGCCGTGAAGCGGGCCTGCGTATCGTAGTTGGCCAGTTCGGGGTACTCGGGGATGAGGTACTGCTCTCCCCAGCTCACCCCTCCGGAGCCGAACGCCATGGAGAGGGGCAGCGCGGCGAGTGCCACGACGACTGCGACGATCTTTCTTACGCTCATTTCCTTCCTCCTCGAAGGTCGATTTCCCTGCGTATCGCGCAGGCGGTGTACCCGCCGAACGCACCGTTCAGCGCCAGACCCCAGGTCAGGGTCGTTGTCCACGCACGGCTTGTCCACTGCATCACCCATTTAACAGCGCGCAAGGCCGGGAGTGTCACCCGTGGTATACTCGCGGGATGAAGAGGCGGCTCGTCTCTTTCACGGCGCTCGTCATCGCTTTCCGGGCTGCCGCTGTCTTCGCGCAGGATCCCGCCCTCGCGCAGGCCGCCGTCTATCGAATCCGTATGAGCATCGCCGACGACCTCGGAGAGGTTGCCGGCTCCCTCGATGTCCAGTACACAAACCGCGAACGCGCTCCCATCGGATCGATAGTGTTCTTCCTGTTTCCAAATCTCACGCCGGGCAGCCTCGAGATTCGCGAGGCGCGCGTGGCAGGCAGGAGAGTCCTGCCCGAATACCGGCAGAAGCGGAGCGTTCTCGTTGTGCGGCTTCCGGCGCCCCTCGCGGCGGGCGTGAAGGTGAGCATCGGCCTCGACTATTCCGTGAGCGTCCCCGCCGGTTCGGACGGCACCTACGGTCTTCTCTCTCACGGTGAGGGATACCTGTCACTCGCGTTCGCCTACCCCATGATTCCCTCGCGCGGGGCATGGAACCATCCCCTGCCGGTCGCATATGGCGACTTCCTCACGAACGACGCGAGCTCCTACTTCGCCCAGGTTTTCGTCCCAGCCGGGTACGAGATTGCCGCCCCGGGGACCGTGACCCGCAGGAAAGCCCCGGGTGGCCGCACCGACGTCAGCATCTCACTCGCACCGGCCCGCGACCTCTACATGGCCGTTGCCAGGGGCTGGGTGCGCAGCGAGCGCCGAGAAAACGGCGTGACAGTGGCCAGCTACGCAGCAAGGGATGCGGGGGATTCCTCGAAGCTCGTGATCTCGACCGCCCTTTCTGCGCTGGCCTGCTTCGGCCGGCGCTTCGGCCCCTACCCGTATGACGCTCTCACATTCGTGAGCCTGCCGTTCGACGCCTACGGGTGCGAGTTCTCGGGCATCGTTCTCGAATCGGCGCGCCTGCACGATCCCGCGTTCGTCGACCGCGGGGTCCCCTCCCTCATCCTCCTCGAGTCCACCACCGCTCACGAGGCTGCGCATCAGTGGTTCTACGGGATCGTGGGCAGCGACCAGCTTCTCAAGCCATGGCTGGATGAGGGCATCGCGCAGTATGCGACCCTGCTGTACTACCGGGACCGCTGCGGGGAGACAGGAGCGCGGAGTACACGTCGAAGGAGTGCGGCGCCATCGTGTACGGCAGGGCCCCGCTCTTCCTCAAGGCGATGTCCGACCGCATGGGCGCCACGGCCTTCGACAGGCTCCTGCGCGAGTACTGCAGGCGATTCCGGTGGAAGATGACCAGCAGCGGGGACTTCATCTTGCTCGCAGCCCAGACATGCGGCTGCCCGCTCGCCGACCTCGACTCCGCCTGGGGCGTGAAGCCCTGAGCTTCAAGTCCCCAGATACGCGGGAAGGTGGTCCGGGCAGAGGGTGTGGGAAAAGAGGACTGTCGACTTGAGTGACACGTACTCGTCGAGGGGGACCCAGCTCTCCCCCTCTGCCGACTTCACCCGGATCCTGCGGCACACGCTGCAGATCGGGAGGATGCACTGGATCTCCCGGGCGAAACCGCGCAGCAGGACCAGCTCGGTGATGTCTCGCGCGATGCCCTGCGTGCCGAGCACGGTCTCTTCCGGCGTCCCCCCCGATCTGGCCGGCTTTGGCCGGCTCAGGCCGAAGGCGCTCAGGGAGACGTGCACGAAATCCAGATCGTACCTGCGGGGGGCGCCGGCCTTCGTCGTCAGGCGCATCTCCAGGTTCCGCGTCGCCCGCAGGTCCCGCCGCCTTTCCCGCAAGGGCCAGTACGCGAAGCGCCTGTCCTCCGGGTGCACGATCTCGATCAGCTCCCTGCCCAGCAGCTCTGCCTTCGAGTATCCCAGCAGCACCTCGACCGTGCCGTTGATGAAAAGGACCCTCCCATCCGGGTCCAGGACATAGATGATCGCGGGGGAGCACTCGACCAGACCGCGGTACAGCTGATCCATCCGGTCCAGCTCTTCCTGGAGCTGGACCTTGAGCGTCGTGTCGCGAAAGACCAGCAGCCACCCCGCGAACCGCCCAGCTTCCTCCCGCGGCATCGAGGTGACCTCGACGGGGATCTCCATGCCGAAGCTGCTCTGCAGGCGAAGGGGCATGCCGGGCAGAAGCGTGCCCGCTTTCCCGAGCGAGAGAATCGAGTCCAGATCCGCGCGGGACGCCGGTGCCACGATCGAATCCATGTGGTAGCCCACCACGTCGTCCTTCGCGAACCCGGTGACCTCCTCCGCAGCCCTGTTCCAGTCAAGGAGGATTCCGTCCGCGTCGCACAGGGCGACCAACTCCTGCAGGTCATCCGCCCCGATCTTGTAGTCCATCACTTCACTATCGGCCTTTTCCGCCATCCCGTGCACACCCCGCGCCCGCCTCACACGGAGGGACGCGGCAGGAGCCCCGCGCGCTCGACGATCTCGGGCACCCTGTGCTCCCATTCGATCGGCATGATGTGCACGCCCGCCACGCCTCTGATCTCGCGCACCTGCTCGATGATCTCGCAGGCGATCCGAATCCCCTCGTCGCCCGCCTTCTCCTTCGGCACCCCCGCCAGGCGCTTCACGATGTCATCGGGGATGATGATCCCCGGCACGTGCTGCTTCATGTACTCAGCCATGCGCAGCGACTTCGGCGGAATGACCCCCGCCATGATCGAGCAGCGCGCATCGAGGCCGAGGTCGCGCACGCGTGCCATCCACTGGCGGAACATCGCCACGTCGAAGACGCACTGGGTCTGAACGAAATCCGCCCCCGCCTCGATCTTCTTGGCCAGGCGCTGTGCGCGCAGCTCGTAGGGCATCGCGAACGGGTTGGCCGCGGCGCCGATGAACATCGGCACGGGACCGCGCACCGCGTCGTCGCAGCCGAGGAACTTCCCCTCGTCGCGCAGGCGCTTCACCAGGGAGAGCAGCTGGATGCTGTCCACGTCGTACACCTTGCGGGCGCTCTTCTGGTTGCCGAAGCTGGGGTGATCGCCCGAGATGCACAGGATGTTGCGGATGCCCAGTGCGGAGGCGCCCAGGATGTCGCTCTGCATCGCGATGCGGTTCCTGTCCCGGCAGACCATCTGGACAACCGGCTCGATGCCCATCTGCGAGAGAACCGCAGCGGCGGCGATGCTGGACATGTGGACCACTGCGGTCTGGTTGTCGGTCACGTTCACGGCGTCCGCCATGCCCCGCAGGTGCTCCGCCTTTCGGCGGATGAAGTCGAGGTCCGTCCCCTTCGGCGGGCCCATCTCCACCGCCACGGCGAAGCGACCGGCAGCGAGCACCTTCTCGAGATTGCTCCCCGCCCTCATTGGCGCGCTCCCTGCTTCGTCGGATAGCGCGGCTCATAGCCCCTCTGGACGAAGGCGCCGGGGCCCTTGTCGATCCAGCCCATGGGCGCCCGGAAGTTCAGGATCCCCTCGAGCCTGCCCTGGCCCTTCAGGCGCTCGTAGATCGCGTTCCAGGCGCAGGGCACCTCGCCGACCTCGCAGGTGCCGTCGGCATGGGTGCCGCCGCACGGGCCGTTGAAGATGCTCTTTGCGCAGCGCGCCACGGGACAGATGCCCCCCGTGTAGCCCAGCATGCAGTCCCCGCAGGTCCGGCAGCGCTCCTCGTAGAGCCCCACGTCCCTGTCGATGCCCACGAAAGTGGTGTTCACCGCGGGAAAAACGGGCAGCGCAGGGTACGCCTCGGCGAGGTGCTGGGCCCCCGCCCCGCAGGCCATGGAGAGCACGCAGTCGCACTTCCCCGTCATCTCCTCCAGCTCGGCGAGGTACTGCGCGTCGCACTGGCGCTCGACGGTCCAGCATGCGGTCTCGATCGGCGCGCCCCCCTGCCGGCGGCACTCTGCCAGCTCAGCCGCCAGCGCCAGCGTCTCCCGCTGTCCGCCGGCGAGACACACGGACGTGCATCCCCCGCAGCCGACCACGAGGACTCTCGCCCTTCCCCCCACCAGCTCGACGATCTCCTCGAGCGGTTTGCGAATCGCCTTGACCATGCTTCCTCCCCGTTCACTTTCTCCAGGCGTGGCAGTCGCCGCAGACGCGCGGCCCCGTCACGCCGCCCCGGCTCTTCGCCTGGTCGTGACATCCGATGCAGAGACGATGGTACGCGTCGCGGATCGCCTTCTTCCCCGCATGGCAGGCGGCGCAGCTGAGAGCGGGGACCCCCTCACCGTATCTGTGATGGCAGGTCGCGCAGCTCACCCCTTCCATGAGCGTATGGGCGCGGTGAGGGAATGCCACGGGTGGACGAGTGAGCGGGCCGAAGGCGCGCGCGCCCGTGATGGTGACGATCTCGGGCTGCGCGGACAGCAGCCCGGCAATCCCCGTCAGGATGATCGCAGCGAGGTTTTTTCTCTTCATGTCATGCGCTTCCCCAGGTTCTGTAGTATCCCCGCTCCCGGCAGGCGCTGCGCGCGTGCGCGATCAGGGTGGGTATGCTGATCCCGATGGGGCAGTAGCAGCGCATGCACAGCACGCATTTGTTCCACGCGAGGTCCTGCGCCTCCGCCCATTCCGCCTCGGTGAGCCTCCCCCTCCTCGCGATGATCCTCCCGATGGAGTTGATGGCCTTGTACGAAGGGGAGTAGGTCGGATCGCTGCCGCTTCTGCGGAACATGAAGCAGCTGTCCGCGCAGATGGCGCAGTGGACGCACGCGGAAAGAGAGAGCCGCGCCATGCGCTTTCCAGCCCGCTCCTTTGCACCCGAACCTGCCGGCTTGCGCTTCATCTCACCTCCACCTGCGGTTGCCCGGCTTCCACGCGTACTCCCCGGAAGCGAAGAACCTGGCGAACAAAATGAACGGCATGTGGCCGATGGCCGTGAAGGGGATGGCCGCGATCACGAGCTCTCCGACCGCCATGTGCGTCGCGAGCATGATCCGGTAGTCCAGGACCTGATGGTAAGCGAGGTAGGCGGTCACGAACGGCGCCATCACCAGGGCGAGCACGGCCCAGTCGCGCGCCGTGGTGAGCGCCCGTACCCGGGGAATCAGCAGCCTGCGCAGCAGGAAAAAACCTCCCGCACCCAGGAGGACGACGGTGAACCAGTCGACGAGCCGCTCGGGCAACGACGGCAGGCTCACGCGGAAGGTAAGATCGAAAAGCGTGTTGTGGGCGGGGAGAAGCAGGGGCGCGAGGAAGAGAAGGATGTGGAACATGAGGCTCACCGAGGCCATTACGGGATTGGAGCCGAGGATCGTGTTCCGGATCCGCACCTTGATCCCGAGCAGCAGCCTGCCCGGCGCCGATCTCCCCTTTCCGAGAAAACCCCTGTCGGCTCTGCCGTCTCCACGGCTGCCACCGGCCACTGCCGTCCGCTTCGCCCGGACCGTGAGACGGATGAACTGGCTGGCACGGTACAGGCATCCCAGGGCGAATACCACCCATGCAGCGATAAAGACGGGGCCGCGCAGCAAGTCGTACAGGTCGAACCGGACCAGGCTCTCGATGCCGGCGTCCCTTTCCCTGTGGCAATCGTTGCACGTCACGGGTCCGACGCCGCGGTCCCGATGACAGGTGATGCACGCCGCATGCATCGTCTCGACGCCCGCGGCCCCCTTGTGGCATTCGGCGCAGGCCTGCCCCTTCCCCTGCTCGGGGGTCCCCGTGTGGTGGCACTGCGCGCACTGCACCCCTGCCTGCGCGTGCAGGCCGTGCGAAAAGCGCACGCGCGGCGCCTCACGGTCTGAAAGCAGGACGCCGGCGCGCAGATCTGAACGCGTCACGAAGGCGTCCACGCGGTGGACGAGGGTGCTGCCGGGCGCCCAGTCGACGGAGGCTTCAGAGACCGCTGCGGTCGAATCGGGAGGAGCCGAGTCGAGAGCGGTCGAGGTGGCGCTGGCGGTGACATCAGGCTCCTGCGCCAAGGCGACCGCTGCCGTGAGGAGAAGAAAGAACGACGCCCCGGACCGCGGCCTCACGGGACGATCCAGGTGCCCGTTTCCCCGCGCAGCGCGCGGCCGATGCTCTCGGTATTGGTGATGAGCGCCCGCTTGCCGCCCGCCTCGAGGTACCAGATCACGGCCTGTATCTTGGGCGCCATCGAGCCCCTGGCAAAGTGCGTCCCTTCCGCGAGGTAGCGCTTCGCCTCGGCGAGGGTCATGCTGTCGACCCATCGCTGGCCGGGCTTGCCGAAGCCGAGGGCGATCTTCTCGACCGCCGTGGCAATGAGGAAGAGCTCCGCCCCGATCTCCCGGGCGAGGAGGCTGCAGGCGTAGTCCTTGTCGATGACGGCCGCGATGCCGCGGTACTCCCCGTCGCCCACATCCACCACGGGGATGCCGCCGCCGCCCGCGGCGATCACCACGATCCCCTGGCCGAGGACAGCCTTGACCGAATCGAGCTCGACGATCTCCTTCGGCAGCGGCGAGGGCACCACGCGCCGCCAGCCGCGGCCCGCGTCCTCCACCACGGCCCAGCCCATGTCACTGCGACGCCTCTCGGCCTCGGCCGCATCCATGAACCCTCCGATGGGTTTCGAGGGGCTGGCGAACGCGGGGTCGGCCCGGTCGACGAGCACCTGCGTGACCAGGGTGACGACGTTCTTCCTGATGCCCCGGTGAAAGAGGTGGTTCTGAAGGGCCTGCTGCAGCTCGTAGCCGATCGCCCCCTGCGTGTCGGCTCCGCAGACATCCAGGGGGACCTCATGCATGCCCTCGACCCTGTGGGCGATCTCCGAGCGGCGAAGGATGAATCCTACCTGGGGCCCGTTGCCGTGCCCGATCGCGAGATCCCATCCCGCCTCGATCATGTAGGCGAGATGCTTCGCCGTGTCCCGCAGGGCCTCCATCTGGTCCTCGACCGTCCGATGGGCGGGGTCACGGATCAGGGAGTTGCCGCCGATCGCGACCACGGCGACCCTCTTCGAACTGCTCATGCGCACCTCCAGCTCAGGAGCGTATTGCACAACGGATTCCGTCCAGCGTCAACCCAGCGTGCAGAGCACGCTCTTCTCCCCAGCGTGCGCAGCTCAGCGGACTACCCTCGCCCGGACCAGCACACTCGACTACGCTCAAATGCACATTTGAGCGTGGTCGGCGCACGCGTGCCGCTGCCGCCTGTTGTTTTGGAGTTTTTTGTGAGTTGCCGGCGACCTGAGATCAGCGACCGCTGCCATTGACGCCCACCCGGCCTGGTGTCATACAGTTGCCCATGCATCGAACGGGTCCCCTGCTCCTCTTCGCGGTCGCCCTCCTCGCGGGCCCTGGCCAGCCCCCCCCATTTGCCGAGATCGCGGGCACCTGGGCAGGAGTGCTCACCTTTGGTGCCGCCATGGATTCACCCGACCAGGGCGCGAAGGGCATCCCCTGCAGCGCGGTGAAGGCGGTGAAGGCGGTGCAGGGCTTCTTCAAAGGCGACCTCGACGAGACCGCAGGGAAGATGAAGGGGACATGGAACCAGGGCGGCGCCTCCTTCGCCCTCCTGCTCGAGCGAGGGACGCCCGCCGAGGCTCGGCGGCCTCAGACTCCGGTCCCGCCCTTCCCCTATCGATCGCAGGAGGTGACGATCCGCAGCGAGGTTGACAAGGTCAGCCTCGGCGGGACCCTCACGGTCCCGACAGGCGCGAGCCCCTTCCCCGCCGTGCTGCTCGTCACGGGCAGCGGGCAGCAGAACAGGGACGAGGAGATCTTCGGGCACAGGCCGTTCCTCGTTCTCGCAGACGCCCTCACGCGGCGGGGAATCGCGGTTCTGCGCTGCGACGATCGAGGCATCGGCGCCTCGACGGGCGAACCGACAAAGGCACCGAGCGCTGACTTCGCGCGCGACGCGAAGGCCGAGCTGGACTGGCTGCGGAAGGCGCAGTCGGTTGACGGAAACCGCGTGAGCCTCATCGGCCACAGCGAGGGCGGTCTCATCGCCTCGATGCTCGTGGCCTGGCTCTGCTGAGATCGCCTTCATCGTGCTCCTGGCCGGCCCGGGTCTGCCGGGTGACGAGCTGCTCGTCCTGCAGGGAGCCACCCTCGCGCGCGCGGGGATGCAGAAGACACAGGCCGATGCGGCGATCGCTCACCTGCTCAGCCCCTGGTTCCGCTTCTTCCTGTCCGTCGACCCGCGGATGCTCCTCGAGCGGGTGCGCTGCCCGGTTCTCGCGCTGAACGGCAGCAAGGACCTGCAGGTGACGCCAGAGGGGAACCTCGCGGGCATCGAGGCAGCCCTGAAGAAGGCGGAAAACGCGCGCTTCGTCGGGCGGGAGCTCCCCGGCCTCAATCACCTTTTTCAGACCTAGGGACAGATCGAGCAGACCATGGCGCCCGCGGTTCTGCAGCAGGTCGACGACTGGATCCTGTCAGTCGCCCCGAGATGACCCCGGCCGACTTGCCTCTCTGCGGCCGAAAAGCGTATAGTGCGGAATCCCAGTGAGAGGTGCCACGCCATGAGCAAGCCGACTGCAGAGATCATAAAAGCCGGGTGGGGGACGGCCGATATCACTCCCAAGCGCCCGGTAGACCTGTACGGACAGTACTACCAGCGCGTGTCCAAGGCCGTTCGGGACCCGCTCAGTGTGACCGCGCTCGCGCTCGAACAGCCCTCCGCCGGGCAGCGGCTTGGGCAGGCCATCCTCGTCTCGTGCGATCAGGCCATGGTCGACCGCGCGCTGATGGAGGCCGTCCGCGAAAATCTGAAGAAGCAGATCCCCGATTTCGATCCCTCGATGCTCGTGGTGAGCGCAACCCACACGCACAACGCGCCCGGGGCACATGAGCCGCTACCCTTCTGGAAGCGCGACCCGGCCCTGCTTCCGAGTGCGGAGTTCCGCGCCACGCTGATCGGGGCCATCGTCTTTGCGGCCGCGCAGGCCTGGAAGAGCAGGGCGGCTGCCCAGATCGGGGCTGCCGCCGGGCTCGCCTCCGTCGGTCACTGCCGCCGCCCCGTCTACCAGGACGGAAGCTCGGAGATGTACGGAGCCACCGATCGCCCCGACTTCGTGGGCATGGAGGGGGGCGAGGATGACACCGTGGGAGTGGTCGGCGTGTGGAGCGCGCGGGGAGATCTCACCGGCCTGCTTGTGAACGTGGTTTGCCCGTCACAGGTCATGGAAGCCACCTACGTGGTCACTGCGGACATGTTCGGCGAGATGCGACGGGTGCTGCAGGAACGCTGCGGAAAGAACGTGAGCGTTCTGTGCCAGGTCGGCGCGGCCGGCGACCAGGCGCCGCGCGACCTGACCCGTCCGCACAGGGGAGGGCCGACCTACTGGGACGAGGCGGGAATGGTTGAGCTGGGCCGAAGGCTGGCCGACGCGGCGATGCAGGCGCTGCCCCGCGCGGAGCTCTCGCGGCAGGCCTCCCCTGTGCTGCGCCACCTCGTGCTCACCCCGAGGCTCCCCCTGCGCATGGTGAGCACCGAGGAGTACGCCCAGGCGGTATCCGAGCTCGGTGCTCTTATGGCGCGCGAGCCGGGGGGCGCCAGCCCGTCGGCGGGCGGAAGCGCATTCGTGGGCGGCAGCTCACCTGTATCCGCATACGCGAGTTTCCTGGCGAAGACTGTCGAGCGCGAGAAGCTGCCCGTGCCCGGCCCGTACGACGACAAGAACGACGACCTCGTCCTCATTATAAACCGGGAACTGATGGTGGAGCGGTTCCGCAAGCAGCGGCGGGACCCCGAGTACACGGCGGAGCTGCACGTCCTTCGACTCGGGGACACGGCGCTTTCCACAAGCCCCTTCGAGCTGTTCCTGGACTACGGGCTTCGCATCCGGGCCAGCAGCCCCGCCGCGCTCACACTCCACGCGCAGCTCGCCTGCGACGAGGCCGGCTACCTCCCCACCGCGCGCGCCGTGGCGGGCGGCGGGTACGGCGCGCTCGTGGCGAACGGCCTGATAGGTCCCGACGGAGGCCAGCTGCTCGTGCAGAGCATCCTGGAGGGCATTCGACGGCTGTTCAGCCCGAAATGACCGTCTTCGCGATGCACAGGTCCTGGAGCCTGTTGAAGTTGGGCGCGGCGCCGCAGCCGGGAGTGTCGGGCGCCGTGACCTGCGACACTCCCGAGAGCTCTATGGGGGGATCGCTAAGGTCCGGCCTGTAGTAGGTCACGCTCGGGAAGATGTCATTAGGATAGGTGAAGTTCGGTAGGGTCGCCAGGGCCAGGCACTCGTGCGCGCCCAGCGACGACTCGAGCATCCCCCCGACCCAGCAGGGCACGCCCGCCTTCATGCACAGTTCGTGGATCTCCAGGGCATTGGTGAGGTCTCCCACCCTGCGGGCTTGATGTTGATCCACGCGCAGGACTCCAGAGCGATCGCCTTTCGCGCCTTGGCCCCTGAAGTGATGCTCTCGTCAAGGCAGATGGGAGTTGTGACCTGCTTCTGCAGCGTCGCGTGGTCCACGAGGTCGTCGTGCATGAGAGGCTGCTCGATCATCGCGAGTCGGTATCCATCCAGGGCCTTGAACATGTCGAGGTCTGTGAGGGTATACGTGCTGTTGCAGTCCACGTGAAAGACCAGGTCGGGGAACGCGGCCCGGACGGCCTTGACCATCTCCAGCGCCCACCCCGGCCTGTACTTCAGCTTGACCCGCAGGTAGCCTGCCTTCACCGCGCCCTCCACGGCCGCGAGCAGCTCTGGGATGCTGTCCTTGACGCCGAAATCCGCACCCACCTTCACGGCGGCCGTCGTGCCGCCGAGAGACTTCCAGAGGGGCTCGGACCGGCTTCTGGCGTGCAGGCCCCACCACGCCTGGTCCAGGGCCGCTTTGGCGAACTGGTTGCCCTTCACGGGCGCCAAGAGCGCCTGCAGCTCCCTGCCGGATCGGATGTCCTTTCCCAGCAGGATGGGCGCGAGATAGCGGCTCACCGTGAGGAACACCCCGTGCGACCACTCGGGGCTGCACGTGGGCGATGCAAGCGGGGACGATTCGCCCCAGCCCGCAAGCTTTCCCGAGACCATCTTCACGAAAATGCTCTCGATCGCCGACTCGTCCCCGTGACCGGCGCGCCAGGGCGAGAGCAGCGGCATCTTCGCCAGGTACACCTCCATCGAGTCGATCCTCATGGGTCTGGCCCTCCTTCAGACTCCGCTGGCGCGAGCCAGGCACTCAGCTGCCAGCTTGCAGTTGGCCTCGGCCGTCCGGGCGTATGCCGCATCGTCTTCGTCGATCCTGGCGATGACGAGGATCAGCCTCATGTCGGGGCCGGCGAGGATGGCGATGGCACGCTCGATCTCTTCCCGGGTGCCTCCGCAGCGCGCCTTCACGACGATGCCGGTGCCTCCCAGGGCTGCGCGCACCATCTTGGGCGTCATCGGAGTGGGGTCGCAGCGTGGCGAGACCGAGCAGTCCACCGCCATTACCCCCCGGCCGGGCAAGAGTTTCATCGTGTGGTCCCACACACCGCAGGAGTGCACGGCCATCCCGCCCATTTTCTCGGCGATATCCTGATTGAAGCGAAGGGAAAACCTCTCATTGGTGAGAGGCGAGGAAGCAGCAGGGGCGAGGGCGGCCATCTTCTCCGGGTCAAGGTGGGCCTCGGGAAAGGAAGTCCCGGCCTCATCTATTACGTCCTAATCTGCCCCTGCGGAAATCTCAGCGCTGACCATTCCATGAAGCGAGCTCCTTCAATATCACGGGAATTCCTTCCTTCCAATTCGGGGGAACTCCTTCGCTCAGCTCGAAACAGTAGCGCCGCGGGCCGACGTCGGAGGCCATCTTCCGGATTCGGTCGACGAGATCGTCCTTCGGAAGGCTGAACCAAGTGAGGGAGGGATGGAGCCAAAAGAAGCTGCCCGGCCACAGACTCCGCGCTTCGGCCGGGTCCATGTCACCCTCAGGTTGTGGCGTGAGCGAGTCGATATCGAAGCCGAGGCGGGCGATGTCCTCCGCGATGAGGCGGATCTTCCCGTCGTAGTGGACCATGAGTTTCTTCCCCGAGCCACGCAGTATCGCGTTGATCCCCTCGTACACGGGGACGATGTTCTTCCTGTAGGCATGGGGACCCACGGCGTCGATTCCGATATTCTCCCAGAGCTTCAAGAACTCCGCCTTCGACTTCGCCACGCAGGCGAACTCGTCGAGCTTCAAGCGGTTCATCAACTCGAGAAGTTCGAAGAGTTCGGGCTCTTCGTCGGCGAGGTGGTAGGAGAATGCCTCGAGACCCGCGTAGTCGATTTGGATTTTCTGGAAAGGCGTGCGGTCGACGTGGGCGATGGTGATGCCCCGGTCGCCGATCGCGGCCTCCGACTCGTCGAAGGCGCGGTCGGTCATGGAATAGGTACTGCCCTCGAGGGCCCTCGCCATGGTGCGGTAGTCGGAGGGCTTCTTGATGAAGTGCTCCATCCTCCAGGCGAGCACCCCCTTGCTGGAAGCCCCCAAGTAGTATTCATGGAGCTCCCCCTCGACGGTTCGGATCGTCACGTCCCTCCGCTCGAGGTCCCCTTCGATCGTTTTCGTCTCAATGATCTCGCAATTGGGATGTTGTTCTTCGACGACAAAGACGTGATTGACCCGGCCGAGCCCGAGCGAGAACAGCCAGTCCCACTCCACGGTGGGATTGGGCAGGAAGGCATCGTAGACGACGTAGACGGGGTGGGTGACGATCTCTCCCCGCAGTGCGCCAAGAAGCCGTTCGCGAATGCTCATGTCCCCTCCTCGCCCATCGCGCAGTTGCCCGTCTCAGGTGCCGTATGCCCGCGCGAGCCTCTCCCGTGCCAGTGCGTAGTTGGCCTCGGCCGTCCGCGCGTAGGCTGCATCGTCCTCGTCGATCCGCATGATGTCGAGGACCAGCCGCATGTCGGGACCGGCAAGTTCGGTAATGGCATGCTCGATCTCCTCCCGGGTACCCCCGCAGCGCGCCTTCACAACGATGCCCGTGCCCCCCAGGGCGGCGCGCACCATCTCGGGGGTCATCGGCGTGGGGTCCCAGCGCGGCGAGACAGAGCAGTCCACAGCCATCACCCCGCGGCCGGGCAGGAGCTTCATCGTGTGGTCCCACACGCCGCAGGAGTGCACGGCCACCCCGCCCAGTTCATCTGCGATGTTCTGGTTGAACCGGAGGGAGAACTTCTCGTTGATGAGAGGAGAAGACACGGCGAGGTTGTCGTCGGACAGCGTGATGCCGCGGAAGCCGACCAGGCTGGGCATGACGTGCCCAGGACGGGACACCAGTTCCTCGCCGATGTGCCGTGCCTGCTCTCTGGAGAACTTGAGGATGAGCTCTGTGATCGCGGCCATAAGCTGCGTTACCATCTCCTCCTCCGTGTAGCAGGCCGTGAAGAACTCCGAGGTGTCCAGTACGAGCGTAGCTGTGTCGAAGGGGGACTGCGTGTCCGTGAGCGCGATGGGGAACCTGCCCCGGGTTCTCTCCTTTAGAAGGTCGATGCACTCCAGCACCATCCTCATGACCGGGCTGCCCCGCCAGTCCGGCGCAGTGATGCCGCGCACCTCCTCGATGCTGTGGTAGCGCACGTGGGAGTCCGGGGCCTCCCCTTGCCTCCACAGGTACTCGCAGCCGAAGGCGTTGGCGTACACCCCCGTGCCGAACCACGCCTGCATGTGGGGAAGCTCGTCCGACCAGGGCATCGCAAGCCAGGATTCCATGTGCCGCAGGTTGTTGTCCCAGACCCCCTCCACCGTGTTGCACTCACCCCAGAGGTGGTACGTGGGACGCTGGACGACCAGGAATCCGCACTCGCCGTTCCAGAAACGCTCGATTCCCGCCCGGCGCTCCTCGCACCGCCTGAGGTACAGGTCTGAAAGCTGCTCGAAGTCCATTTCTATTCCTCCCGAACCTGTTTGTCGTAGCGCTCCGCGGTAAGGTGCGGGATGTACCGGCAGGCCTCTTCCAGCACATCAGCGCAGTGGTCATAGACAGCGGAGCAGTGATGGATATAGGGGCCCTGCATGATTTGCCGCTCCCACCGAGGCCAGTCGTCGACCTCCATCCACGCGTAGAACTCCCGGGTGGCAGGCCCCGGCAGGGTCCTGCCGTGGCCGATGCCGAGCCGGTGGCAACCTGAGTCGCCATCGAACCTGCACACGGTGAGGGGTCCGTCCTTCAGCCGGAACTGCGGGCTGGACGGCGGGGTGCCCTTGAGGATCCATGGCGGGGCGATGCCCACCTTTTTCACGCTGGGATGGCGCAGGGAGAAGGGTGCCGTCCCATGCCACAGCAGGACGGCATTCTCGTTGTCTGGATGCCGCACCGTGTACTCGGGGAAAAAGCTGGGTTGCTCCGCCGCCGAGGTCCCTCACCTGCCGGACGTCGCACCCGGATTCCCTCAGGGCCTTGCGCACCGCCACGGCCGACCGCCACCACCACTCGGCATCCTGCTCGATCTCGGTGCCGGACAGCGTCGACAGTGCGAGCAGGCGCAGGTCCGGGCCGAAGACGGGCGCCTTGCAGAGTGTCGTGCCCGGATCGATGCCGATGAGGATGGCCGGGGGGCTCACGACAGCCGTCTCTCCGCTCCGCCGATACCCATGACCCGCGCGATGAGCTCCCCGATTTCCTGCTCGGAGTTGAGCGGCGCCGCGGAATCGTTGATGGCGGTGACGGCGCCGGTGGCCGTGTCGAGGTCAACTGGGCCGTAGCGCGCGGGCCTGCCGCTGCCGGCCAGCTCCTCGTCGTAGGCGTCGCCCTTGTTGTAGTGCCAGAACTCGAAACGGTAGGTGCGGAAGCCGTGCCAGGCCATGAGCGCGGTGATCTCGGCCCTGGTCTTCTGCGCCTCGGCCGGGACGAACGGCGAGCCCATGGGGGTCTTCTCCGAGATCTCGAGGTACGGGGCGCCCCTGTCGATCTCCCTCCCGTCCTCCAGCGAGACCACCGAGACGTCGACCGCGCTGCCGCTGCAGTGCGTGCCGACCTTCGGGCTCATGGCGATCATGGCTGCCAGCCTGCGGCGGAACAGCTCGATGCCCGGCATGGCGCCCGCCAGTTCCCAGCGCACCTTCGCGAGCACGGCGGGAAATACTTCGGGCCGCAGGGCGTTGTACTTCTGCATCTCGCGCGTGCGGTAGGCATCCTCGACCCTGATCGCCCACCCGCGGTGGTTCATCTCCTCGGCCGCGGCGAGGAAGTCCTCCAGGATGCCCTTCCGGAGGAAGAACAGGCGGGGCAGGCCCCGTACGTGGGGAAGCGCAGAGAAGAACACCTTCACCCCCGCGGAGGCCGCGGCTTCGGGCAGAGGGGATAGGGGCTCGCCGCATTCGGCCACCGGGTACTCCTGGATCGCGAGCATGAACCGGTACGCCGCGTCCATCTCGTCGCTCCAGTAGCGGCGGCGCTGTTCCTCATCGGCGTGTTCTGTGCTCATTCCTCACCTTTCACCGACCCCGTGGGCAAACCGAGCCCCGCCTGACGCCGGCGATCCGCGCCCGGGCTGCGCTATTCCTTCTTGAACAGGTCGCCCTTCCGGATGAGGTCGATGACGATGGCGATGATGATGATCAGGCCGACGACGGCCTGCTGCCAGTAGCCGGAGATGTGGGCCATGATCATCCCGTTTTCGACCACGGTCAGGAACATGCACCCGATCAGAGTTCCCAGGATGGAGCCGGAGCCCCCGAACAGGCTGACACCGCCGATGATGCAGGCCGCGATGGCCTGGAGCTCCATGCCGTTCCCTGTGGACGGCTGCACAGAGGAGAAACGGGAGCTGAAGAAGACGCTAGTCACGCATGCGAGCAACCCGCTCACGACGTAGAGGGAGAAAGTGAGTCGATTCGTGTTGACTCCCGCCAGACGCGTGCTCTCGACATTCCCACCCATTGCGAGGGTGTAGCGGCCATACTTCGTCTTTCGCAGAACGAAGGTGGCCAGCAGCAGCAGGACAATGATGAACCAGATCACGTAGGCGATGCCGAGGAAAGTGCCCTGGCCCAGCACCTTGAACGCCTGCGGCATCGGACCGATCGACACGCCTTTCGTGATGCCCATCACGATGCCGCGATAGGAATAGAAGGTGGCCAGGGTTGCGATGAAGGGGGGGATGCGCAGGTTCGTGATCAGGAATCCGTTCACCGCCCCGGTGAGTGCGCCAACGAGCAGGGCGATGATGACAGACATCCAGGCCGGCAGCTGCCACGTGACCATGAGTATTCCGAGCATGATCCCGGAAAGCCCCACCTGGGAGCCGACGGAGAGGTCCAGGCCCCGGCCGCACAAGACGAATGTCATGCCCACCCCGACAATGAAAAGGTAGGAGGTGGCACGGATCATGTTCAGAACGTTGGCAAGGGAAATGAAGGCCGGGTTTGAAAAGCTGGCAGCCACGACGATGATCACCAGGGGGATCAGCGCTCCGATCTCCCGGATTGCGAAAAAGCGCCGGATAACGCCCTTCTGCTTCGCAGTTGTTGCGACGGACATCGAACCTCCCCCTCGGTACGGGTCTGCCTAAGCCCTGGTATTCTCCATGAAGATGGCGCCCGTGATCATCTTCACGATCTCCTCGTGGTTGGTCTCTTCCTTCCTGCGTTCCCCCACCTTCTCGCCCACGCGCAGCACGAAGAACCGATCCGCCACGAGGAAGGCGTGCTCCATGTTGTGGGTGATGAAGATGATCGAGAGCCCCTTCTTCTTGAGCTCTAGGATCATGTTGAGGATCCGCCCTGTCTCCTTCACTCCGAGGGCTGCCGTCGGCTCGTCGAGGATGAGGATCTTTTCCGTCCAGAAGGCGCCCTTGCTGATGGCCACGGCGTGACGCTGGCCGCCGGACAGCTTCTCTACGGTCCGGTCGGGGTCGACGATGGTGATCCCCACGTCGGAGAGGAACTTCAGCGCGCCCTTCTTCATCGCGCGGTTCTGGAGCACCTCCAGCCCGAGGTACCTCTTCACGATCTCCTTGCCGAGGTAGATGTTTTTTTCGATGCTCAGGCAGTCGACGAGGGCGAGGTCCTGGTAGACCGTCTCGATGCCCAGCTCCTTCGCGTGCCGAGTGCTCGCCAGCTCGACTTGCCTGCCTTCCACAAGGATCTGCCCTTCTGTCGGGGAGATGGCCCCGGAGAGGATCTTTACAAGGGTCGATTTGCCGGCCCCATTGTCGCCGAGCAATGCCACGACTTCGTTGCGGGGCAGGCGGAACGTGACGTCTCTCAGCGCGTGCACGCCTCCGTACATCTTGGTGATGTTCCGCCCCTCGAGGATGATATCTGTCTCAGCCACGACGTGATTTCTCCCCTCAAAGACGGACCGGGCGTCCGTGAGACGCCCGGTCCCGTGCATTCAGTGCAGCCCACGCCCTACTTGAGGTTCTTGTAGGGCATACCCTTGAGCGCAACCGGCTTCCACATGTCCGGAACGTAGGTGTCGGCGTTTTCCTTGGTGATCAGGACGATGCCGGCATCCGTCTCCTTGGGGAACGGCTTCTTGGTGAAGTAGTCCACGATGTTGCGGATGGCCTCGTAACCCTGCTTCTGGAAGTTCTGGTTGAACGACCCGAACACGTCGCCTTTCCTGATGGACTCGACCAGGTCGGGGGGATCGTCAACGCCGAAGATCCTCACCTTGCCGAGAAGGTTCATTTCCCTCAGTACGTCGGCTCCCACGGAGACCGTCGCTGCTTCGAGCCAGATGGCGGTGTCGATCTGCGGATTCGCCTTCAGGGACGCTTCGAGCACCTGCGCCGCGACAATGGGGTCGACCTTGGTGAACTGGGTGTCGACCACCTTGATGCCGGGCCACTTCTTCGCGGCGTTGTCGATGAAGGACTGCCGGATGGTCACCTGGTTGGGCTGATCCATCGAGTTCATCATGAAGAGGACATTCGCCTTGCCGCCGCCGAGCTCGCCCAGCTTGTCCGAGGCGGTGATCCCGTACCCGTCGTTGTCGATGGTGATCTGCGAGATGAACTTGGACTTGTCCGGATTCGGGACATGGACGTTAACGAGAATGGTTCCCTTCTTCTGCGCCAGCGCGATGGCCTCCTCGTAGGAGCCCTGCCAGTCGTTCTCGATGATCAGGGCGTCGAAGCCCTGGTTGAGCGCGTTCAGAATGGTTTCCGCGTGGCTCGCCCCGTTTACCTGCGGGGGCTGCAGGATGGTGAGCTTGACGCCGTAATCTGCCGCCGCTCTTTTCTCTGCTTCGACCCTCACCTTGTAGGGTTGAAACTGGATGAACTCGATGGCCGCGATGCTGATGACCTCACCTTTCGAGTTGACAGGCCCCTTTACCGCTCCCTTGTCGCCCTGCCCGCCGGCGAATGCCGCGACAGAGACGATGGCGAAGAGCGCTGCAACGATGAGCAGCGTCTTCTTCCAATTCGTTGAAACCATGGCTCCTCCTTCCTTCTCAGCTTTTCTGCCCGGCACATGGCCTGGCTCGAATATAGAAAGCTTGAAGTATTGAAATTCGTACCATAGCGCTCATTAGCTGTCAATTGTTTTTTGAAATGGTCATTATTTCGATTATTTTTACAAAATCTATTAAGTCTTTACAGGAACTATAATTAGGGCTAAAATCAACGAGATCTGCCAACAAACGAAGGTCCAAGAGGCAGCCGAATTCTGGATTTGTTCATGAACAACCATCGAAATCTGGTATAATCCACCCGGGAAATTGCGGTGCGCATAGTAACGATTCGTGATGTTGCGCGTGAGGCAGGGGTCGCGGTGAGCACCGTCTCCTACGCGCTGAACGGCAACGTGTCGCTCAGGGAGAAAACGCGCAAGCGCGTGCTGGAAGCGGCTGAACGGTTGGGCTACCGTCCCCGACCGACGCGAAAGCCGGCAGCTGTCGATCACGCGTTCCCCACCATCGCCATCCTCCTGCCCGGCGGGCCTGAAGAGCCTCCCCTGGATTACCACTACCTGGCGGAGACCCTCCGCGGCGCTACGGCAGCTGCCCAGGACTTCGGCTTCCTTGTCACGGTCCTCTACGAAAAGGTGAAAAATTCGCTGTTCGACTTCGCCGCTCTGTGCCGGGCGCGCAAGGTGCGGGGCATCCTCGTGCCCACCCCGAAAATCCACGACGCAATCGTGAACGGCCTCATGGCGGAAGGGTTCCCGACCGTGCTGTGCCAGGGGGCCCCCGCCACGACACTCGGCATGCCGACGGTGGGCATCGACGACGAGAACGGCGGCTTTCGGGCCACCGAGCATCTCATCATCCTTGGCCACACGAGAATCGCGATGCTCCTGCCAGGCCCGGTCGAGATCCAGTTCAGCGCAGCGCGGCTCGCGGGGTACAGACGCGCGCTCGAAACGTACGGAATCTCCTTCGACGAATCACTGATTGCCGACGGAGGGCTCCTGGAGAACGTTGCCGAGACGGCGATGGGCAGCCTTCTCGATCTGCCCGATCCGCCCTCGGCAGTCTTTGCGGGCAACGACACGCAGGCCATCGGAGTCATGAAGATCGCTCGCAAACGAGGTCTCGCCATCCCGGCCGATCTCGCGGTGATCGGGTTCGACGACACCACGGCGGCCCGCCAGTGCGTCCCCCCCCTGACAACGATGCACTACCCGGATTACCGCATAGCTTCGGAAGCCACCCGCATGCTCATCCGCAAGATCCTCAGGCCCGATATCGGGCCCGAGTCGATTGTCATCCCCGTGGAGCTCGTGATCCGCGATTCCTGCGGGGTGCGCTCGGAGCGCCGGTCGTCCGTGGCGAATGGGAAGCTTCCTGCCGCGAACGGGAGGCCGCCCGGACCTGGCTCCCGTCCGCCCGCGTAGCCTCCGGGTCCGCCCTCCTCACCATCAGCGACACGGCGAGGAACCACAGGATCGTTGCAAAAAACACCGCCCATTCGACCACAGCCAGGGGCCACAGCGGGGGCCTGCGGGCGAAGAGGGAGGCGTCGAACGAGCTCGTCCCGCCTGACGGCGGCGATGCCATGAGCAGGAACGCCGCGTAGGACGCGGCGGCGATGGCGCTGAAAAGCATGGCGACTCTGCGGACGCGGATGCGGCCCCGCCCCTGCGTCGCGAAGGCAATGCCGAACAGCAGCACCGTGGCGAGGCCCGTTCGGAAGAACCACATCGCAGTGAACGCGTGCGGCGCCAGGTTGTTCATGGGGAAGAACCCCACCCCGGCGAGGAAGACCCCCGCCGAGACCCCCGCGGCCATGCCGAGGAGGGACCACACGGTACGCAGGTGCAGCCCCAGGCCGATCGCAGACGGAATGAGCAGCGCGCCCGAGGCGACGAGCCCCGCATTGAACAGCCAGGCCGCGCGGGAGACGCCGGTCTCGCCCAACTCGGAGATGAAGTGGTTGAGCAGGGAATACGGCTCGGCCTGCTTTCCCGAGTAGGCGAGCGCCGAGGCGAGGACGACGAGGCAGGCGAGGAGGCTCCCCGCGGCGCCGAGGAACGGGTAGACACGGGTGAGATGGGGGTGGATGCGTGGCGTGCTTCTCATATCGATGTGCCTCTGGCGTTCAGGTGCGGTCTGTGTTCTCAGTCAGCGGATCGAGGTCGATGCGCACGACGGCGTGGACTTCGTCGAAAGCCCGGTAGGCCTTCTCGGCATGCTGCAGTCTGAAGTACTCGAAAGGGGCGCCATCTGGGATGCCGTTGGGGTAGCGAGTGGGGACGTAGAACACGTCGAGATCCCTGCACGCATCGAGTGATTTTCGAAAAACGGTCTCGTACGCGACGGCCCGCTCGGCCGCCTGCTGGGAGAGAAAACAGGCAACCTCGAAGTCGCCGTTCTTCGAGTTCCTGCCGGCGGTCCGGGCGTCGCGGGTCCCCTGCAGGTACCATCGGAGGGCTTCCTTCTCATTGTTGTTCATACAGGACCTTCCCTTCCGACCGAATCCGCAGCGCGAGAGGATTCCCCTGTTCGAGCATCTTTGCGTACTCCGCGACAGTGTAGATGTGAGGTTCGACCTCGATTCCCGGAAGATCGACAAGGCGTCTGAAACGGCGCTGGCGCTCGAACCAATCCTCGGCCTGGGCAAGGATCACGCAGAGGTCGAGATCGCTCATGGCCGTGTAGTCTCCGCGGGCGAACGATCCGAACAGGATCACCCGGACGGGGCTCATTACCGCCGCAATACGCTCGACCAGCAGCTCGAGCTGGGCGCTTATTTCCGACCGGGCGGGCCGTCCCCGCGCTTCCGAATCCACATCTGGAGTGTAGACGATCCCGCGCGAGGTTGTCACGCGGCCCGCCGCTCGTGGCGGTCCTTCTCAGTGCAGCGGTCCGACGGCCTGCTCGACCCTGCGGATGATCTCGCCGCTCCTCACCAGGTCCGCCATGGCCTCGATGTCCTTCGACAGCTGCCGGTCCCTATCCAGCCGGGGCACCCGCTCGCGGCAGGCCTTGTAGGCGGCCTCCGTCCCCCGTCCCGGCCGCCCCTTCGTGAGCAGGTCCACTGCCTGGCAGCCGCACAGCAGCTCGATGGCGAGCACGACCTCCACGTTGCCGAGGATGGACCTGCACTTTCGAGCCGCGATCGTGCCCATGCTCACGTGGTCCTCCTTGTTCGCCGAGGTCGGGATCGAGTCCACGCTCGCGGGGTGGGAGAGCACCTTGTTCTCCGACACGAGGGCCGCGGCCGTGTACTGGGCGATCATGAAGCCCGAGTTCAGTCCTGACTCCGCCACGAGGAAGGCGGGGAGCCCGCTCAGCTGCGGGTTCACCAGCCTCTCGATCCTCCGCTCGGACACGTCGGCAAGCTCCGCGCCGGCGATGCAGAGGTAGTCGGCCGCCAGAGCCACTGGCTGGCCGTGAAAGTTTCCGCCAAGGAGGAAATCGCCCGTGTCGGCGAAGATGAGGGGGTTGGAGGTGGAGGAGTTCATCTCGATCTCCACCACTCGGCGCACGTGCCCGATGGCGTCCCGGCTCGCGCCGTGCACCTGGGGCGAGCAGCGCAGGGTATAGGCGTCCTGTATCCTCCCGCAGTCCTTGTGCGAGGACATGATCGCGCTCTCCTGCGTGATACGGTACATGTTGTCCGCCGCGGCCGACTGGCCAGGGTGAGGCCGGGCCGCGTGGATGCGCGGATCGAACTCGACGTTCGTGCCCATGAGCACCTCGAGGCTGATCGAGCAGGCGATGTCCGCCGTCTTGGCAAGGCGCGCGGCGTCGTGTACGGCAAGCCCCGCGATGCCCGTCATCACCTGCGTGCCGTTGATCAGGGCGAGGCCCTCCCCTGCCTCGAGGCGGACGGGCGAGAGGCGGGCGGCCGCGAGCGCGTCGCCTCCGCTCAGCCGCGACCCGCGATAGCGGGCCTCCCCTCCGCCGATCAGGACGAGAGCGAGGTGGGCCATGGGCGCGAGGTCCCCGCTCGCGCCGACGGACCCCTTCTCGGGGACCACCGGACAGACACCGGCGTTCAGCAGGGCGACGAGCGCCTCGAGGGTTTCCAGGCGAAGGCCCGCAAGCCCGCGTGCCAGATCATTGATCCGCACCGCCATGGTCGCGCGCACGACTTCGTCGGGGAGAGGGTCGCCGACCCCCGCCGCGTGGCTGAGCAGGATGTTCTGCTGCAGCGCCCGGGTCTGCTCTGCCGGGATGGCCACGTCGCACAGGGCGCCGAAACCCGTCGTGACCCCGTACACGGCTCGCCCCTCGCGGACCCAGGTCTCGACAAGGGCACGCGATCGGGCGACCTTCTGCCGAGCCTCGGCTGCAAGCTCGACCCTCGCGCCTGCGCGTGCGATGGCCTCCAGGTCTTCGATCGTGAGCGCATCCAGGCCGAGGACGATGGACCTCATGTCAGCCTCCTGTCGACGATGGCCTCAAGACGATCGACTTGCTCCCGCACAGCGGCCAGCGCCTCGGCCGCCTGTGCGCGCAGGCTCTCGAGCAAGGGCGCCTCAGCGATGTCCGGCAGGTTCACGCGCACGTTGTATGCCGCTGCCATGGCGCCTGCCCGGATCAGCTGCGCTGCCGAGCCCGCATCCGTCAAGCACGAGGGGTTGCCGCGCTCGACAGCCCGTGCGGCGCAGCCTGCGAGACGCTTGAGGATGGAGAGCGTTTCCATGGGGACGCGGGCGCAGTGGAGAACCGCGACGCCGAGGGCGGCGCCGCGGGCCGCGCGCTCGGCCTCCGTTGCCTTCGGGAGCCTGCGCGCAGCCATGACAGCCGCGTACGCCTCGGCGTCCTCGTCGACGAGCGCGCACAGGCGCTCGCCGAGCGCGCTCGCCTCATCCCGCAGCTCCTCCATCTCCTTCCACGCATCGCGGTGCTTCTCCCTACCGAGGGTGAGGCGAGCGGCCATGGCGCACAGCGCCGCCCCCGCGGCGCCTGCCAGTGCAGCCGCGCTCCCGCCTCCTGGCGCGGGGGAATCAGAGGCCAGCGCAAAGAGGAATTCTTTCACGGTCATGTCGGTGAGGTTCATGGCGTACGCTCTGTCACAATCTCCGCTTTCTTCTCCCAAGCCTGGCCAAGTTTCAGCTTCTGCGCTGAATCGCTGTTCTTGCGATCAACACATTGCTCCGCTTCGTGACAGCTGTGAAATCAGGGTAATGGTTTCCAGTGTTGTAAGGTGGATCGATGGAGACGTACCTGATCCAGCCGAGAGTAGGCATGCGCTAGACATCCCACTGTGCCGCAAAATCCATCTTGCGCCTTAGCGCGTTCATATGGGATCGTTCGATTCGTTGTTCATGCTGCAGCCTGCCAACCACGATCGCGGGTGAGACTCCCGCCGCCAATGCAAAGGCTTTGACGTTGCTCGGTGAAAATGATGGATTTATCTCCACGAAGGTTTTCCAAATGGAAGGCTGTATCAGAAAGTCTCTGGCGAAAGCATCAGCCTCTTGCTCAGCTTCATCACGCTCTCCCCCGTTTTCCTCTACGAATACATTCTTCTTCCCATGAAGGAGGAGGTGGGCTGCTTCATGGAAGAAAGAAAACCAGAAGATGTCTTCGAATTTTCCTCGAAGGGAAAGCAGAATCATCGCCCTTTCCCCTGGCAGCCAGCGTGTCGCCCCCCAGGCATGAACCCCCTTGATGAGGGGCACAAAGACAACAGCAACGCCTGCCTTCGCGCATAACCGGACTAAGTCGTTATTCAACCCCTCGGCCAGGGAACGCACGAGGCCACGAGCATGCTTCAACGACCCTTCAAAAACTCGCCGGTCAAAGGGATCGCATTCCATCTCAGATGCCTCGATTTCCCCTCTCCGAAGCCACGCAGAGAGCGCGAAGCGATTTGTCTGGAATGCTTTCGACTCACGGAATGCGGTCCCCATGCGTGCCGCAATGAGTGTTCTTTCCCATTCATCAGGTGATCCAATCCTAAAAAAACGCAAGAGAGCTTCCACTTTTTCTACCGGGGAATGTGTTCGAGGGATCCAGCCGAGCCGCACCATTTGCGAAACAGGGAAGTCCTTCTGCCAATCGACATGGCATAGGAGCTTCCTTTCTGCCTCTGCTCTGGCGATTGATTCATCAAAAGACTGCTGACGGGCATTCCAGAATGATGCAGAAATGCCAAGCACTCTCTCAAACTGAATCGCGGTCTCTGGCGTAATGGCAGCCAGACCCCTGACTATCTCATTTATCGTCTTCTTTGGCCTTCCTGTTCGCTCCGCGAACTCCGCCTGAGACATACCGCGCTCCTTAAGCGCCTCCTCCAACGTAGCGCCGGGAGGTGAGACCGTTCGGGGTGCATACTCATTTTCGATTCTTGCGCTCATGGTAATTTACCACCTCTATCAAAGAAACGGCCGTGACTCTATCCCTTGCTCGATCAGATGCTGGCGATACCCCCGGAGGAGCCTCAAGCGGACGAAATACTAATCGGTAGGGCTCTTCGAGATGACATGCCCATTCGCCTGCTCGATTCGTCGATAGCGGATGATAGTGGCCCGGGAGAGTTTGAAGCACAGCCATGGATTCTGCGGCCCTGATATCATCGAGTCGTTGCTGAAGCTTTCCGGCTGCTCTTTGGCAGCGCTTTCGGATGACTTTGTTGGCATACACGATCTCCATGCATTTCCTCAATATTAACCCTTGGGGTTAATACTTGTCAAGCGTTTTTTTCTGGCCAAACCATCGCCCCGGCCTTGTAGACCTCCGCCACTGTCGCCACGCCAGGCTTGAAGGCCAGGATGCCCGGCGTCTCTCCGTCGAGCAGGAGGAAGTCCGCGGCCTTGCCGGGCTCCAGGCTGCCGCGCTCGCGACCGAGGCCCAGCGCGTAGGCCGCGTTCAGCGTCGATGCGGTGAGCGCCTCCGCCACCGACAGCCCCATCTGCAGCACGGCCAGCCCGAACACGAAAGGCATGGACTGCGTGCACGAGGAGCCGGGATTGCAGTCAGAGGCGATGGCAACCGGCAGGCCAAGGTCCACCATGGCACCCGCGCGCGCATAGGGCCTTCGCATGCTGTAGGCGGTTGCCGGCAGGAGCACCCCGACAACGCCGGCCGCGGCCATTGCCCGAAGACCCTGGTCGGATGCTGCCAGGAGGTGGTCTGCGGATTCGGCTCCCAGAGAAGCCGCGAGCGCGGCACCGCCGGTGTCGTGGATCTCGTCCGCGTGCATCCTGATGGACAGGCCGTGCGCGCGGGCAGCCTCCAGAACGCTGCGTGCCTGCGAAACGGAGAACACGCCCTCCTCGCAGAACACGTCGCAGGAGCGGGCAAGACCAGCGCGTGCGACCTCGGGGATCATCTTGCGCGCGACCAGATCGACGTATTCATCAGCCCGTCCCTTGTATTCCGCGGGAACTGCATGGCATCCGAGGAAGGTCGGAACCACGGTGAGCCGCGCCTCGCGTCCCAGCCGGGCGATGACGCGAAGCTGCTTGAGCTCCGGTTCAAGGGCAAGCCCGTACCCGCTTTTAATTTCCATCGTCGTAGTTCCGAGAGACAGCGCTATTCGTGCGCGCGCCAGAGTCGCGCGAAAGAGATCCTGCTCGGAGGCCGCCCGTACCGCCTCCACCGAGGCGAGGATGCCTCCTCCGCTTCGAAGGATTTCCAGGTAGTCGGCTCCCTCGAGACGGGAGAGGAACTCCTGTTCTCTCGGCTGCATAAAGCACATGTGCGTATGAGGGTCGACGAAACCGGGGACCATGCACCGTCCCCCGCAGTCCACCTCCTCGACCTCCGCGGAGAGCGCGCCGCGGAGGTCCCGTTCATGACCAACCCAGTTGATGCGGCCATCGCTGCAGAGCAGGGCCCCGGGCTCAAAGCTCGCAACCGAGCCCTGCTCCTTCCCGGCCAGAGGCTTGCCGGGATCCACTGGGGTGAAGATGCGGGCATTGCGGAAGAGCTGGCTGTTCACGATCCCTCTTGCCCGGCCAGGTCGAGGAGGCGCAGCTCAAGCACCTGGGCCGGGTCGAAGCCCGCGAGCTGGAGCGATCGGGCCGCGCTGTCGATCAGGGCGGCGGCCGGTACCATTCCGTAGATCTCCGTCTCCACGACCTCGATCCCCCTGCGCCTCGCCTCTTCGCGAACGCGCTCCAGCACGGTGTAAAGCGGGGCCTTTTGCATGTCCGTGATATTGATGCTGACCTGCACGAGCCCGCGTGCGGCAAGGTCCACAGCGACCGCCTTCACGCACGGCATGCCGCCGCTGGACTCGCGTATCGAACGGGCGATCTCGCGGGCGATGGCCAGGTCCCGACTGCCCAGGTTGATGTTGAAGGCGATCAGGAAGGGCCGGGCGCCGATCGCAGTCGCCCCCGCGCTCGGGTGCAGCCGCGCCTGCCCGACATCGGGCTGCCTCTCCGGTCGCTCGATCCCGGTCCGCAGGGCTTCGAACTGGCCCTTTCGCACCACCTCGAGCCGCCTGCGCTCGGGACGCAACGCAGCCTCCTCGTAGAAGTAGACCGGCACGCCCGTTTCCCGGTTGAAGCGCCGGCCGAACTCGCGCGCCAGCGAGACGCAGTCCGGCATGGCGGCGCCCATGAGAGGCACGAAGGGAACGACGTCCACCGCGCCGATCCGGGGATGCGCCCCCGTATGGGCGCGGAGGTCGATCGCGGCGATCGCTGCCCGGGCCGATTCGAGAAGGCTCTCCTGCAGCGCATCTGGCTCTCCGACGAGACTCACGACGAGCCTGTTGTGATCCGGGTCGGCCCGGTGGTCGAGAAGGTGCACGCCCGCCCGCCCCCTGAAGGGAGCGACGATCGCCTCGATCACCTCGGGTCTGCGGCCCTCGCTGTAGTTGGGCACGCACTCGAAGAGCGGGCGGGGCATGCGCTAGAGCCCTTCCCGCATCGGAATCCTGAGACCGGCCTCCGCCGCCGCCTGGATCGCCTCCGGGTAGCCCGCATCGGCGTGACGGAGAATGCCGGTGGCCGGATCGTTCCTGAGCACCGCGGCGAGCCGCCGCTCCCCCTCGTCGGTTCCGTCGGCAACGGTGACTTGGCCCGCGTGCAGAGAGTAGCCGATGCCGGTCCCTCCGCCATGATGGAAGGAGGCCCAGCTCGCCCCCGAGGCCACGTTCACCATCAGATTCAACAGAGGCCAATCGGCCACCGCATCGGAGCCGTCCCGCATCGCCTCGGTCTCCCGGTTGGGCGAGGCGACCGACCCCGCATCCAGGTGATCGCGGCCGATCACGATGGGCGCTTTCAGCTCTCCGCGCCTCACCATGTCGTTGAAGATCTTGCCCGCCTTGTCCCTCTCTCCGTAGCCCAGCCAGCAGATCCGTGCGGGCAGTCCCATGTGCTTCACCCGGGCGCCGGCCAGCTCCAGCCAGCGGACCATGCGCTTCTTGTTCGGGAAGGCGCGCAGGAGCGCCTCGTCGGTGGCAGCGATGTCGGCGGGATCCCCCGACAGCGCCGCCCAGCGGAAGGGGCCCTGCCCCTCGCAGAAGAGGGGGCGGATGTAGGCGGGAACGAAGCCGGGGTAGTCGAAGGCATTGGCCACGCCGTGGCGCAGAGCCTGGCCGCGCAGATTGTTCCCGTAGTCGAAGGCCACGGCGCCGCGCCTCTTCATCTCGAGGATGGCCCTGCAATGCCTTGCCATGGAATCCAGGGCGAGCTCGATGTAGCGCTTGCTGTCGCTCGCGCGGAGGTCGAGCGCCTTCTGGTAGGGCATGCCGGCAGGCACGTAGCCGCCAAGCTCGTCGTGCGCGCTGGTCTGGTCGGTGACTACATCCGGGATGAACCCCGCCTCCGCCATCCGCGGCAGCGCCTCGGCCGCGTTGCCCAGCAGGCCGATGGAGAGCGGCCTCTTCCCCGCCGCTGCCTCGCGGGCCATGGAGATAGCCTCCTCGAAGCTGCCGGTCATCGTGTCGAGATAGCGGGTCTCGAGCCGTCGCGCGATGCGCCGCTGGTCGACCTCCACGCACAGGAGGACGCCGCCGTTCATCGTCACGGCAAGGGGCTGCGCGCCGCCCATGCCTCCCAGCCCCGCACTCACGACGATGCGCCCTGCGAGCGAGCCCCCGAAGTGCTTCTCGGCGAGAGCGGCGAAGGTCTCGTAGGTGCCCTGCAGGATGCCCTGGGTCCCGATGTAGATCCACGAGCCGGCGGTCATCTGGCCGTACATCATCAGACCCTTCGCCTCCAGATCGTGGAAGTGCTCCCAGCTCGCCCACCGCGGGACGAGGTTCGAGTTCGCGATCAGGACGCGCGGGGAGTACGGATGCGTGCGAAGGATGCCGACGGGCTTTCCCGACTGAACGAGGAGCGTTTCGTCGTTTTCGAGATCGAGCAGCGAGCGCACGAGCGCGTCGAAACACGGCCAGTCCCGTGCCGCCTTCCCGGTGCCGCCGTAGACGATCAGCCTGTCGGGATCCTCGGCGTTTTCCGGGTCGAGGTTGTTGCAGAGCATCCGCAGGGCGGCCTCCTGGTGCCAGCCCTTGCAGGCGAGCTGCGTACCGCGGGGAGCCCGCACGGGGCGCGGCTCGCCGCAGCCGATGCGGAGCTCGCGGAGGACCTTCTCTTTCGCCGTGGCTGCCATCCCTCCACCTCCGTCTCGCCGGCGAGTATACCCGCAAACAGCGCCCGGGGAAAAGGAAGCAGGCAAGGCCGAGCGGACGATGCCGACAGGGAGAGCGGAGAAGCTTGACGCAGTCCCGTCCAAACTATACATTGACTCACTTGTGAATGCATGGAGGCAAAGAATGAGTCAAATCACTCTCCGCAAGCTGCCCCGCGATCTCGAGAAGATGGTGCGGACGCAGGCCCGCCTGCGCCGCCTGAGCCTGAACAAGACCATCATCGCTCTGCTGCAGAAATCTCTGGGTATCGCGGACGACAGTCAAAAACCACAGGGCCTGGCCGCGCTTGCCGGAACCTGGAGCGAGGCGGAGGCGGAGGAGTTCGACAGGAACATCGCCTTCTTCGAAGAGATCGACCGCGGGGTATGGGAGTCATGAGGATCCTTGTCGACACAAGCGCGTTTTCCGCATTCAAGAGAGGAAACGCCGCTGTCATGAAAGCGCTCCAGGATGCGGATGAAGTGATCGTGCCGGTCGTGGCGCTCGGCGAGCTTTACGCGGGGTTCGCCATGGGCTCCCACACTCGAAAAAACGAGCGTGAGCTCCGAGAGTTCCTCGCAAGCCCGTCGGTGAGAGTTCAGGACGTTGATCTCTCCGTGGCCGAGCGATACGGCGCGGTCGTGAAGGCGATGAGACTCCAGGGGATCCCGATTCCGACGAACGACCTTTGGATCGCCGCCTGCGCGCTGGAAGCGGGCGCGAGAATACTCAGCCTCGATGCGCATTTCGAGAAAGTGCCCGGCATGCATCCCGTGCCGCTCTGACCGAGCCGGAGTCTCCCGCTCGGGCTCCAGCTCAGGTCTTCTCCGCGAGCCTGCGCTCCACGGCCGCCCGGAAAGGAACCGCAAGGACAAGCGTCAGCACGAGGGAGTAGAACACGGTGATGAGCAGGAGCGCGAATCCCTGGCCGATCTTCTTCATCGGCACATCCTGCTGCTGCGAAAGAATCGTGACAATGCCGATGAGCGCCCCGATGACTCCCGAGAGGAGGATGAAGCGCTCGAGGGTGCGGAAGAAGACCGCCGCCTGCCGAAGCTCGGGCTCGCTCGCTGCCTGACGGCCGAAGGCCACGGTGAAGCTCCTCCCGATGACTCGCGGCGGGAAAGCGGCGAGGCAGAGCACGGCGGCCGGCACGACCACCATGATCAGGCTGGGGTAGTCCAGGAAGTAGTCGATCCTGGCCGCGGCGAACACCATGCCGATCACGAGGACGCAAAGGGCGAGTGCGGCCGCAATGAAGTAGAACCTGTTCATTCTGTTTTCCTCCTGTCGAAAGATCTGTGGATGAGAGCCCTCACCGAGTCTTCGCTCGGCAGGTATCGCTCGTAGGTCCGCTCCCGGGCGGCCGTCGCTATGGCTTTTCGAAGCGGGGTTTCGCGGGGCAGATCCCTCGCGAGGACGACGAGAGAGCCGGCTGCGACGAGCACGGCCACTGTGCGGACGAGGGCATCCCCGATGAGGGGATGGATCCGCCGCTCCGCAGGAGCGGGGATTGCGGGCGCGGGAATGCGGACCGCGCGGATCTCCTCCTCAAAGTGCTGTCGCACGGAGTGTTCGACTGCTCCCATGTTCCTCCTCCAGATGCAGCTTCAGCTTCCGCCGAATATCGTAAACACGGAACTTCACTGTCCCCACCGGGACGCCCATGACCGCGGCGATCTCCCCATAGCGCATGCCCTGGTGAAAGCGCAGGAAAGCGATTTGCCGAGTCTCAGGCTCGGCGCCCTTGAAAAACGCCTCCACGCGCCGGGCCTCCTCTCCGCGGATGAGCTCCTGCTCGGGGGTGCGCAGGTGGAACGGCTCCCTCGAGGCTGGGAGATCCGTGAGGGAGCGGACGACCGGAGCCCGCCGCTCGCGCCGGGCCCGGTCCCGGCAGGCATTTCGGGCGATCGTGTAGATCCACGTGGAGAAACTCCATGCGGGATTGTAGGTTCCGATCCCCCTGAACACCTTCTCCATGACCTCCTGCGCGAGGTCCTCCGCATCGGCGCCCGCCCCTTCCCCGCATCCGCGCACGAACACAACGAGCCGGGGGTAGTACTCCTCCCAGATCCGGCGGAAGCACCTGTTCCGGGACCTCGCGTCGTTCGACGAGGACTGCAGGAGGATCGCAATTCCCTCGAGCGGTTTTCCCATGCCTCCTTCTTATACGCGGAAACCGGGGAAAGGTTTGGTCGGGAGGGGAACCTGCATGCACATGTTCATGACCGGCACCACCTGCGCGAACGCTCCAAGCACGGCCGTGACCAGCTCGAAGCCCGTGCAGGCGCGCACCTCCCGCTCGGGCATGGGATAGTACAGCTGGAACCCGGCCCACTCGTCGGCGGGGCACTTCCTCGCCGCCGCACGGATCCCGGCAGCCGAGGAGAGCGCGCCCTCCCCCCCGCCGTTCATCTCGGCGATGAAACCCTCACGAAGGAGCCTTCGAAGCTCCGCATCCAGGGCCGCGCCCTTCGCGCACTGCTTCATCAGCCTTTGCCAGTCCCAGTCGTCCGCGAGGACCCAGCCCGACGCGCCACATGCGTCCTGCGCGCCGTCGGCATCCCTCACGTACCCCCGCTCGACCTGGAGGCCGAACTCGAAGATCCGCTTCTCCCTGTCAATGGAAATGAACAGCTTCGCGCAGCCGAAGTTGACCCCATTGGAAATCGGCTTGGCCTCCCGGTTCGCCCTTGGCAGCCAGCAGATCCACTGCCAGAACACGCCTCTGCCCCAGCGGTCCGTCACGAAGGGGGTCCCGTGGCGCAGCTCGAGGTTATACTTCAAGATCTGGGTGATCCTCTCGTGCGGCTCGAGATTGCCCACTCGGATGCCGTTCGCGAAGTCGATCCACTCCGGACGGAACGCCTCGCCGGTCGGCACGACCCCGGGGGCTTTCCCGAGCCGGGCAAGGGGGAGCATGTCCTTTGCCGTCGCGCGCTTCTTCATGGGTCGCTCCAGTGTAGCACGAGAGGCTACGCGCATCACCCCTCATTGACAGACTGCCGCGGGCGCTGATATCCCAGACGCAGGACGGCGGTCCACACCGGGAGGTCGCACAATGAAAAAGCTGAGCGAGCTGGTTTTCCTGCCCGCGCCCCGGACACTTCGGGATGGCGAGGGCGCGTTCCAAATGCCGCCCGGCCCGAAAGACCTGGGGGGCATCAGCCGGAGGATAGAACCCGGCCTCCCGGCGCAGGGCTACCGGCTCCGCATCACCCCCTCCCGCATCGAGGTCTCTGGCCCGGATCCTGCCGGCCTCTTCTATGGCGTGACGACTCTGCTGCAGGCGCTGCAACAGTCCGATGGTGCGCTTGCCTCGGGGGAGATCGTCGACTGGCCCGACTTTCCAGTCCGGGGCGTGATGCTCGATGTCTCCCGGAACAAGGTGCCGACAATGGCGACGCTGTTCTCGCTCGTCGACATGTTCGCGGGGCTCAAGCTGAACCACCTCCAGCTCTACACCGAGCACACATTCGCCTACAGGGACCACGAAGAGGTCTGGGCAGAGGCGAGCCCCCTGACATGCGGGGAAATCCAGCAGCTGGACGCGTACTGCCGCGAGCGATTCATCGAGCTCGCGGCAAACCAGAACTCATTCGGGCACATGACGCGCTGGCTGACCCATCCGCGGTATCGCCATCTTGCCGAATGCACGCACGGGTTCGATTGGCCGTGGGGGGGCAGGAGCGAGGAGCCGTTCAGCCTCGATCCCTCGGACCCCGGCAGCGCGGCGCTCCTCGAGGGCCTCTTCGCCGAGCTCCTCCCCTGCTTCTCGAGCCGGATCTTCAACGTGGGCTGCGACGAGACCTTCGATGTCGGGCAGGGGAAGAACAGGGAGCAGTGCGGCCGAAGGGGGAGAGGCCGGGTCTACCTCGATTTCCTGCTGAAGATCCACGGGATGGTGAAGCGCCGCGGGCGGACGATGATGTTCTGGGGCGACATCATCATGGAGCACCCCGAGCTGGTCCCCGAGCTGCCCCGCGACGCCATCGCGCTGGAGTGGGGATACGAGGCTGACCATCCCTTTGCCGCGCATGGCGAGCGCTTCGCGGCGTCCGGAATTCCGTTCTGGGTTTGCCCCGGCACGTCGTCCTGGAACTCGATCGCCGGGCGCACGGACAACTGCCTCGGCAACCTGCGCTGTGCGGCAGAGAGCGGGCTCGCTCACGGAGCTGCCGGCTGCCTGATCACCGACTGGGGCGACAACGGCCACTGGCAAGTCCTGCCCGTGAGCTTCCTCGGGTTCGCAGCGGGCGCGGCCTTCTCATGGTGCCTTGCGACGAACGCGGAGCGCGACATCGTTCCTGGGCTCGACTTTCACGTGTTCCGCGACAGGGCGAACATTATGGGGGCGCTCGTTCGCGACCTGGGCAATGCGTATCGCCGGGCAGGCGGGAAGCTGCACAACGCAAGCCATCTCTTCAACATCCTGCGGCAACCGGCAGGCACGGCCCTGCCCGAATCCGTCTCCCCGCGGTCCCTTCGGGAAACGCGGATGTTCATCGAGGCAGCCGCCGAGCCGCTCGACCGGGCCCGCATGGACCGACCGGATGCCGCCCTCATGCGCGACGAGCTCGCGAACACTGTCCGGCTCCTTCTTGCGGCCTGCGATCGGGGGCTCGGAAGCGCAGGCGAGGCAGACCCCGCGCCTGGAGCGCGGAGGATCCTCACGGAGTACCGGAGGCTGTGGCTGGCACGCAACAGAGCCGGCGGTCTTCTCGACAGCGCTGGATCACTGGCGAAGGCTCTCGCTATTGCACTTGATGGATCAGAGATACCGGTTTAGTAAATACCCTTACGTTTTGCTTTTTTCTATATCGTATCTCAGACACTCCCTGAATATCCTTGCATTTTATTGATCTATTTTCTTATTGACAATCGATTCAGACTGTGAGAAACTCACTAAATCGGTTTCGTAGAGAAAGTGATAGAGGGGCAGCGTGACGATAAAAGACATCGCAGAAATAGCCCAAGTCTCGAAAGGCACTGTATCCCGCGTTCTGAACGAGGGGCCGGGCGTGGGCGAGGAGACCCGCAGGAGGGTCCTGAAGCTCATCGAATCGCTGGACTTCCACCCCAATGCCGCAGCCAGAGGCCTGGCTGCCCGGCGGACCAACACCATCGGCTTCGTGATCCCGCATACGGGACGGTATTCCATGACCAGCACCTTCTGGCCCGTTCTCCTGACCGCGATCACGGAGCAGGCAGCTGCGAGGGGGATCAATGTCCTTCTCTCCACGACTCGCTCCGAGGACGACGTGGACTCCGCTTTCCGAACGATCCTGCGCGGCAGGCGCATCGACGGGGCGATCGTCGGGGCCGAACAGGTGGGAGAGAGGCAGCTCGCGGAGCTCGTGATGAAGAACATCCCCTTCGTCATGGTGGGAAAACAGCTGCACGTGACCCCCTGGTGCATCGACGTCGACAATGCGGCGGGCGCCCGCATGGCCACCGAGCACCTCATCGGCATGGGCCACCGCTCCATCACGATGCTCGCCGGCCCGCACCACCTGCCCTACGTGCAGGACAGGGTCCGAGGGTTCCAGCAGACCATGAGCGCGAATGGGCTGGACGGCTCGCTCATCCTGCATTGCCACTACCAGACCGAGGA
>Ga0315274_10001597_pt1 | contig 34643 bp, 33 predicted proteins | sample YL17G02_20_MG_FD_203700 | JGI IMG/M metagenome (GOLD analysis project Ga0315274, IMG submission 203700) | Sediment microbial communities from Yellowstone Lake, YNP, Wyoming, USA - YL17G02_20 | ecosystem: Environmental > Aquatic > Freshwater > Lake > Sediment | place: USA: Wyoming | collected...
CTCCCGAATGTGGCCGTGCACGAGACGATGGAGATGGGCTTGGCGCTGCTGGACTTCATCGTCGGCTATCGCGCCCTGGTGCTGGTGGACTCCATCCAGACGCACAAAGCCCCGCCCGGGTTCATCCACGAAATCGACGACGCGAATCTGAAACTGCTGCCCGGACCCACGCCCCATTTCCTCGGTGTCGGCGAGACTCTCGCGCTGGGTCGCCAACTCGGCCTGACGATGCCGGAGCGGGTCAGAGTGTTTGCCATCGAAGTCGATGATCCGTTCACCCTCGGGACGCAGATGACGCCGGTTTTGCGGGCCGCGCTACCCACCGCTGTGGAGCGAGTGGTGACCACCGTTCGGCGGTTGATGGAGAGGTGACTGCCTTGCTGTTTCTGGTCTGGGTGGAATGGTTTTCCCGCGACTGGCTCAACCTGGCTCTGGCGTCTTGATTCTCATCCCGAACAAGAACCTCAGCAGGTTCACTCTGCGGATCACCAGTTCGTAGAGGAGCACGATCGTCGCGAAGGCGAGGGTGGCGATGACACAGAACTTGCCGAAGATGCCAGCGTTCCATTTCAGGATCTGATAGCCCACCAGCAGGATCACCGTCTGATGCAGGATGTAGAAGGGCATGACGGCTTCGTTGGCTCGTTTCAACCAGGGCCGGCTGAAAGTCAGGTGAGCGAGCGCGAATCCGAGCATCGCCAGCAACCAAAACCAACTGTGGAAAGCGCGCGCCGTGGCGACCACCGTGCCAACCACAGGAACCGATGCCTCCCATCGCCGCAACACCAGCAACATCGCCAACAACGCCACCGCCAGCCCGAGGAAGAGCTGGCGGTGACGCCAGATGCTCTGTTGAAACCGCGAGTCTGTCGCCAGAAGGTAACCCGTCACAAAGAAAATGAGATAGGCAAACAGGTTCCAGCCCCCGAAGTCACGCAGGCCAAGGCCGCGAGGATCCAGGAGCAGTTCAAGAACCGCGACGGGCACGGGGAACAGGCACAGCCCCAGCAGACGACTGGCCCAGGATCCCAAGCCGGCGAGAAAGACCGTATGCACCCGTCGTTTCACCCAGAGTAACAGCGGCAGCGAGATAACCGAGAACAGGAACAGGGCCAGAAGATACCAAAGATGGAGTCCCATCCATGCGAAGTTGCCACCAAAACCGTAGAAGCCATCGAAGTAGTGTGGATAGAACTCAAGAAAAGACCCTGCAAACTCCTTGTGGTTTAGGCGCTCCAGATAGACTTGCGGCGGGATGAGCACGAAAATGCCGAAGACCAGCGGAACCACAAGGCGTCGCACCCTTGCCCACAAGAACCGGCCCGTTTCGCCGGCGGAAAGGGAGAACCACGTGCTGGCGCCGGAAACCAGAAAGAACAACGGCATGAGCCACTGGACGGTGAAGTCAGTGAACAGGCTCGACACCGGGCTTTGCTCCAGGCTTTTGACATGCCATCCGCCGTGGTCAAAGATCCGGTTGCAGTGGAAGAAGAACACCGCCAGGGTCCCAAACACCCGGAGCCAATCCAGTTCGTAGCGCCGGGTGGTCGGTGTCAGTTTGTCGGTCGGCTCGCTCATAGGGTTCCTGCATTCCTGGTGAGTTCTGGCAACGCGGCCTTCTGACAGGGTGACGATCCGCCGGGGCTTATCGTCTGCTGTGGGTCAAGCTTTCCGCTAATGCCAACTCGATGAGGAAGCGCTCGGTTCCCAGGAGATGCGAAGCCAGCGAAAACGGCCCGGTGCCTGGCGCGCGGACCGCGACTTCGCCGCGTGTCTTCTCGGCCAACAACTGGATGGCTTCCAGGTAAACCGGCATCCGACCGTCGGTCTGCGGGTTCGGGACCCGCAGACCGAAAATCTCACCAAGCTCTCGTGTTGCCGGCGTTTTGAGCGTCGGCGTGCTGTCCGGGTAATGCTCCACCGCCACGCCGAATGGTTTGAAGTCAGCATCAGGTGCGTGGTCGCCTCCACAGTCGCCCCCTTCATGCCGCCGCTTGATAGACCGCCAGCACGTTCTCCGGTGGCACGTCCGGCTGGAACAGGTGCGCCGGCGCCAGAATGTAGCCACCGCCGCGACCGAGTGTATCGCAATAGCGCCGCACCTCCTCCCGCACCTGTGCCGGAGTGCCCAGTGGCAGTAGCTTCTGCATGTCGATGCCGCCATGAAAGCAAAGCTGCCTGCCAAAGCTGGCCTTGAGCCGCTCCGGCCCCATGTCCGGACCGCTGGGCTGGATCGGATCGAGCACGTCCACTCCCAGGTTGATCAGCTCCGGGATGAAGGAACGAATCCGGCCGCAACTGTGGTACAGGACCCGTCCGCCCAAACTATGAATGCGGTCGATCATCTCCTTCAGGTAAGGGGCGACGAACTCGCGAAACATCGTCTGGGAGATCAGCGGTCCGCGTTGGCTTCCCAGGTCACTGATCAGCAGGTAGAGGTCAATCCGACCGCCGGTGGCCTCAGCAGCTCGTGTGTAGTCTTCGAGGTAGAAGTCGGTAAACTTCCGGGAGAGAAAGTGCGCCCACTCCGGCCGCTCGACCAAGTCCACGAAAAACTCCTCCCACCCTCGCACCAAGGCGGGGCGCTGCCAGACGTCGGCAAAACCATAGACCAACGCGAACTCTCCGTAGCGCCGCGCCTGTTCCGTGAGCGCCGCGTGGTTAAAGCAGTCCGGGCTCGGCCATGGAAAGGCCTCCAGTTCGGCCAGACTCCCCGCGTGGGCGAGCGCGCCTTTTGCGTCTTCGCGCATCGGACCCCAAGGTGTCTGCCGGTAGATGAAGCGCTCGCCCCAGAGGTTCTGGAACACCCCGTCGCGAATCTCCCGCTCCAGCGGACCCTCCGCATCCAGGTGGCGCAGGTCGATTTCAAGCTGTCGCAGCAACCGCTCCTTGTCCGCGTGGCCCGCATGGGCCAGGAGCCGGTTCCACGCCGGTGGCTCAGCCCAGAAATCGCGCGGTATTCGGTCCGCCTGCCGGTGGACCAAAGCAGTGAGCACTCTCTCTCGCGGCGTCATGTGGCTTCCCACATCTCTACCCGCCCGGCACAAGTCGCTCAACCCAATTCACTCCGGGGTCGGACCTTGGGCGGGTGAATGGGGCTCGTCTGGCCGTCGTCAGTTGGGAACGAACGCTATGCTCCCACAACCTGTCGGCAAGAGACGTCGCTGGTGGTTCTACGTCGGAGTTGCGGCTGGCGTGTTGGTGCTGGCGGTCGGCGCGCTCGTTATTGCGGTCGTCCTTTACTGGAATTCTCTGGTTGCCACCTACACTTCCACCCAGCCCAAGCCGCTCCCGGCGATAGACGATTCGACAGATGCGGGTGATCGGCTCAAAGCCAAGTGGGCGGCGTTCGCCAACGAACTGGAAGCCGGACGGCCTCCGCCGCCCATATCCCTGTCGGCCGACGACCTGAACGTTTTTATCGCTGAGAGCATTCCACAGCTCAAAGACAGCGTGCGCCTTGGTATCGTCGGCGAGCGCCTCCAGGGTCAGTTTTGTGTTCCGCTGGATCAGACCGGCCAGCGCAAGCTGAAGGGCCGGTATCTCAACGGCGTCGTAACCTTAAACCTTTCGTTTCAGCAAGGCTGGCTCGACCTGCGGGCGGCCGCGATGGAGGCAAATGGGAAGCCGATCCCGCGATGGATCCTGCGCCGGATCCAGAAGCAGAATCTGCTCCAGAAACTGCACGAGAACTTCCAGGCCGCCGAACTGCTGCAGAAGCTGGAAAGCGTCCAAGTGAAGGAGGATCAGATTACACTCACCCCCGTATCGAACCAGTGAGATTCAAGCTACAACCGATCCAACGCTTGATGAAGATCGGCCACCAGGTCTTCGGGGTCCTCCAATCCCAGCGCCAGCCGCACCAGGTTGTCCACGATGCCGATGGACTGGCGGTATTCCGCCGGGTAATCGAAGAATGACATGGTCGCCATTTGCGTCACCAGGCTCTCGGAACCGCCCAGGCTCGGTGTGATCAGGAACAATTCGAGCGCATCAATGAACTTGCGCGTCTGCGCGCCGTCGCCGCGGACCAGGAAACTGATCACACTGCCAAAGCCGCGCATCTGCTGTTTGGCGATGGCATGGTCGGGATGGGACTCCAACCCCGGATACCAGACTTTCTCGACCTTGGGGTGGGCTTGGAGGGCCTGCGCGATCAACAGGCCGGCGCGATTGTGTTGCTCCATGCGCAAGGCAAACGTCTTGAGGCCTCGTTCGAGCAGGAAGCACGTCAAGGGTCCCGGGATCGAGCCGATCATGCGTTGGAGACGGTTGACTTCCTCCAACAGCCCGTGCCGCCCCAGCGTCACCCCGGCCAGGAGATCATTGTGGCCCCCCAGATACTTCGTGGCCGAATGGATGACGATGTCCACCCCGAGCTCCAGCGGCTGGATGTTGTAGGGCGTTGCCAGGGTGGCGTCGATCATGGTGAGGACAACGCGGCGTCTGGCCACTTTCACGATCGCCGGGAGATCCAACACGCGCAGGTAGGGATTGGTGGGCGACTCGGTGAAGATGATGTTGGTGTTGGGCTGAATCGCCTTCTCCACCGCCACCGCCTCAGGCTCGACCAGGCTGGTTTGAATCCCGAACTTGCCCAGGAAGTTCGTCGCGAAATCGCGCGTTTGCCGGTAGCAGTCGCTGGTGAAGATGATGTGGCCCTCCTTCTTCATGTAGGCCATGAGTGTCATGATCACCGCGCTCATCCCCGTCGAGAACAAGATCGCGCGCTCAGCCCCCTCGATCGCCGCGAGCTTGCGTTCCGCTTCCTGCTGGGTCGGGTTGCCGTAGCGACCGTATTCCTGCTCGCGGATAATGCGGCCCTGGCTCTTGGCCTGCATGAACTCCATCACCTCGGCCATGGACCCGAAGCTGAAGTTGGAGGTTTGGACAATCGGCGTCGAGACCGCGTTGTGGGCTTTGCGGCGGCGGCCAAAGCCGTGAATCGCGACCGTGGCAGGCCGCCACTTGCTGGCGCTGGTTCGCTTAGACATGCAACTGGCTCCTCCGTTGCAGCGCCTGCTGCAGGGCTTGCTTGACCGCCTCGACCCGCGGCGCCAGTTCGATGGGCTGGTTCGCGTGCCGGCACGGAAAGTCAGACTCGCGCTGATGATACTTTACCTTTGACTCCACGAACTTCAGGCCATGCGCGGTCGAGATCACCACCACGCGCTCGGATTTGTCGATCTGCCCGGACTTGAGCAGCTTGATCAGGGCCGCCAACGCCACGCCGGTATGCGGGCAGTTGAACATGCCGGTCTTGTCGCCCAACGCGCACGCGTCGGCCAGTTCCTCCTCGGTCGCCTGCTCGACGACGCCGTCGAACTGTTTGAGGACGCGGATGGCCTTCTGGATGCTGACAGGGTTGCCGATCTGAATTGCGCTGGCGAGGGTCTTCCGGGCCTGCATTGGTTCAAACGACTTGAAGCCATTCCGGTAGGAGCGATAGAGCGGATTGGCCCGTTCGGCCTGGGCGACGACGATGCGTGGCAGCCGGGCGATCAGGCCCAAATCCCGCATCATGAGCAGACCCTTGCCCAGCGCGGACACGTTGCCCAGGTTGCCGCCGGGGATGATGATCACGTCCGGCGCTTCCCAGTCGAACTGCTGCACGATCTCGATGCCGACGGTCTTCTGGCCCTCGACGCGCAACGAGTTCATCGAGTTGGCCAGGTAAATCGTTTCGTCTTTGGTGATCTCCTGGACGACCTGCATGCACCCGTCGAAATCGGTGTCCAGCGACAAGACCAGCGCGTCGTTGGCGATGGGCTGCACCAGTTGGGCTATGGAGATCTTGCCCTTGGGCAGGAGCACGATCGATTGGATGCCGGCCGCGGCGCAATAAACGGCCAGCGCGGCCGAGGTGTCACCGGTCGAGGCGCAGGCGACGGCCTTGATGGGCGCGCCCTCGGCGATCATCTGTTTGACCTGTGAAACCAGCACGGTCATGCCCAGGTCCTTGAACGACCCGCTGTGGGTGTTGCCGCACAGTTTGATCCAGAGATCTTCCACCCCCAGAATCTTGCCGAACCGTTCGGCCCAGAACAGGTTGGTGCCCCCTTCGTAGAGCGAGACGATGTTGTCGTTGCTGACCTCGGGCAGGATCCACTCCTTCTTGCCCCAAACCCCGGAGCCGTACGGCCACTGCGTGATTTTATAACGGTCCTCGAAAAGCTTCATCCAACCCTTGGCGTCGCGGCGCTTCAGCAGCTTCAGATCGTGCTGCACCTCCAGCAGCGCGTGGCATTGCTGGCAGTGGTAGATGATGGAGCTCAACGGGTAGGTCGCCCCGCATTCCGGGTTAATACACTGAAACCAGGCTCGGTATGACATGGTCGTATTCTCCAGCCAGGCGCCGCCCATGCTGCCGCCGAACAACAGCCAGCAGCGACGCCCTTCGGACCCGGCCAGAATGCCACCACCGAATCCCAGTTCAAGGAAACACTGAGGGAACGGATGGGGCCCAATCACTACGGGGAGCAGCGCCGAGAGAGTCTCGATGAGAAGGCGGAAGGGAGCATTGCGGCGGAGCTGGAGCGGGGGCAATGGCGGGGGAAGGGCTTGGACCAGGAGGCTACGAGTGAGCCACGGAAGGTGGCGCTAGCGCTGCGGTTGCTTGCGGAAGCGACCTTTGAGCGTGGAGTGGATCGCGAAACGTCTGGGCCTGGGCACACGGCAGTACGCGACGAAGCTGCTCTGCTGTGCCCAGCGCACGGCGAACAGCGGAAAGAGGTGACAAGATCAGAAGCTGACCCGTTTGCGATGCTCGGCGACATCTCCGCGCCAAGCCAGTCAGTTGCTCCGCCCCTCAACTTTGCCAGGGATTGAAGACCGCCGCGCCGGTATCAGCCATATCCTCAGTATTGCGGGTCGCCACCGTGAGATGGTGCGCCACTGCGGTCGCCGCCATCAGGCTGTCGATGGCCGGCAAGGGGCGTCCGGCGTCGGCGAGAAGTTGTCCCCAGGCCAGCGAAACCGTTTCATCCACGGGAAGAATCCGGCCTTCAAAACGCTGACGGATGTCCCGGTGCAGCCACAAAAGGATTTGCCGTCGTTTGCGGCCATCGGGGAGCAGTGCCGCGCCTTTCCAGAGTTCGCCCAGCGTGAGCACGCTGATGAACAATTCGTCCTCCGCTTGGTCCGCCAGCCATTGCACCACTCTGGGATCGGGCGTTTTGCGGGCGGGTTCCGAGAGCACGCACGTATCCAGCAGCCAGCTCACAGAGCGACCTTTCGCGGCGCGGATTTGTCGCGGCGGAGATCCAGTTCGACGCCTTGGAGGGGCGACTTTTGCAGGAACTCAACGAGCGAGTTCTGTCTCCGTCGCCATCGCTGAAAGTCCCGAAAGGCCACCACCACCACGGCCGGCTCGCCGTGCCGGGTGATGGTCTGGTGCCCCTCGTGGAGCGCCAGTTCCACGAGTTCACTCAACCGGTTCTTTGCTTCCTGCAATTGCCAGGTGCTTTTCATGGCCGACAACCTCGCCTTTTTATTCTGGCTTGTCTAGCCAGAATTGGCCCCGGCTGGGACGTAATCAGGTTTGCGCGTTTCGGCGGCACCAAGGCCCATTATGCCCTGCGGCACCACGACCTGGTAAGACCGCCGCGGCTGATCGGTCAGGCCGGAGTCAGTCACAACCACCAAGCCTCCCGGCTCGACACCCCATCGGTGCAAAGGCAGCAACAAAGCACGATACCATTAAGGGAAGTTGATCTTCAACAATCCAACATTCCAATGTGGCCGAAGCCCATTCATCACACGGTAAACCGCGCCTTCGTGTTCGATGTGAAACGATCACGGTATGGCGGGAAAAGGCCAGGAACCGACCGTCTGTGTCAAAAGTGAGAACCGACCCCTTCACCCCTTCACAAGGCCAAGGGCCGCCGCGACCTGGCTGCTACTGTCTGACTATGGCGGCAATTGGCTGTTGACCCGGTAGAAAGCGGCTGAGGCATTCGTGCTCATGTCATCTGACCAGTTGGTGCTTGCGGCGGTGCTGACGAAGCTGAACACGGCGGTCCACCCGTTGGCTTGCTTCAGATCGAAGGCACGCTCGACCTGGTTGGTTACCCCAGGTGGACAATCCTCAATTGCAAAGGTTATCAGGCCCTTGGAAATGGCAGCTCCCGTCAATCTGGGTTGGGTTGCCGCAACGCACGCAAAAGAAATGTCGCTGCCCACGGCTGCCGCCCAGCCTCCGGCGTATTGACCGCTGCCGTGAAAGGACTCTTCTGTCAGGATTATCTGGCAGTCATACTGGCCCGGCGTCAGGCGGATGCCCCCCACTGGCAGCCGCTCCCATTCACCGAAGATGCTGACCGTGGCTTGCGGGTAATTCACGTCATAGGCCGGTTGGGACTTCGAGGGTGTGAAGGTAATGGTCTTGAGCGGGCCGTCTCTAGCCTCGCGCCCACGTTGGGTTGTCTTCCAAAGCACATGGTAACTGCTGTTGACTTGGAAGGGCACCGTGGCATCACCTTGACTGTCCGTGAGGAAGTAATCGAAGACCAGATAACCGGTGTATTTATAGTGTTTACCCGTCGGGCTGGTCGCATCGGCCAGGTCGCGCCGGGCAGCATAAGCGGTGTCATTCGGCGTCGGCGAATAGCCGGTGCCTTTGTCGTTGAGGTTCTGACCGTTCACCCACCCGGTGCCATTCCATTCTTCCTGCCACCAGCGTCCCGCCATACCGATGCCCTCGTTGGTCGGAGTTCCCGGCACAGCGGCCAGTTTTAGCTGGTAAGCAAAGTTCGGTTTCAGATTCGTCGCCACAAGCACACCCCGGAGGCCCTGGCAAGGGGTGTCATAGGTGATTTGCACTTGGGCTTTGGTATAGTCGTATGCGTTACGATAGGCGGCGCTGTAAGCTTTGTCGGCAGCATCCAGCCAACGATAATTGCCCGCTGGGGAGGTCAACCCAGAGTCGATGTCGGTCAGCGTGATCGTGATGTTTTCCGCATGGGTGCCAAATGCGAGCAGACAGGCACTCAAGCCCAGTGGAAAGCTGATTCCAGTCATGCCTGCATTACGCCCCGGTTCAGGATGCGACACAAGGCAAATTGAGGATCACGGGTTGGAACGGTGCGAGGTTAACAAGCCGCACTGTGTTGTTCCTGCGGCTGACTGAGGTCTTTCGCCAGGCCGCTCACAGCCGGATCATCACCACGGCCCACCGGATCAACGAAGGGATGATGCCGGAGGCACCGGCGAAAGAGGCCGACCCGGATTTCTTCTTCGTCGAGCCGGCGGAGCCGGAGCGGATTGCCGCGACGCTGTTGGAGATGGTCAGGAGCCGGTGGTGGAGGAGTTCGGCTGGCACTTTCGCGTCCGGGACAAGGTGATCCAGACCGAGAACAACCACGACAAGGACGTGTTCAACGGCGACATCGGGCAGATCGCCAGGATCGACCCGGTGGAGCGGGAGGTCATGGTGCGGTTCGACCAACGCGAGGTCGTGTACGCTTTTGGCGAGTTGGACGAGGTCGCGCTGGCCTACGCCATCACGATCCACAAGAGCCAGGGGTCGGAGTTTGCCGCCGTCGTGATCCCGCTGGCGATGCAGCAGTACCTGCTCTTGCAGCGGAATCTGGTTTACACCGGCATCACAGGAGGGAAGAAGCTGGTCGTGGTGATTGGGCAGCTGCGGGCGTTGGGGATGGCTGTGAAGAACAACCGGACGGAACAGCGGTTTTCGGGGCCGGTACTGAGGCGATTGGCGGTCATTTCAGACCGATAAACGCCAACCGAGAAATCGAGCCGGGAAAGCCGAGCGGGCTCCCGACTGGTTTCCTTAGCTGGTGCGTTTTGGATCATTTGGTTTCGATGGATAATGCTGGCTTGTTGCAGGAAACCCGTAGCGGGTTCCCCATCTGTCGATTCTTACATAACACCACTCCGCACCGCAAATGGACCTGACTGCCTGCATCCCAACGAACAAAGCTATGAAGAGATAAAGGCCAGCCGACACTGGTTTCCGCCATTGCGGAATTGCACCTATAGCCGAAGTTACACAGAGCAATATAAACAGGGCCTGTCGTACGATCCGCAACCAATAAAGCAACCAGATTGAGAATGTTGCAGGGCCGCCGCGTTGATCAGTTCTCAGCCTGAGATTCTCAAGGTAGTTACCCACCACAAAAGGCAAGCCAGCTACAATCATCCCCGGAATCAGAAATCCAATTCCCAACGTATCCTTCCGTAAGACAACGGCAGTGGGGGCAATTACCAGCAGCAAGGGCACGAATGCCCAAAGAATCGCCGACATCGTCATGTCCTTGAATCCCGACTGCGAGCCATGCGTAAGGTGGCCGCCGAGGATCAAGCCGCGACCACCTTTCCGCCATGCGCAAGGACTGGACAGTGGCCATAGTGAGGGCCACTGAAACAAGGTACAGAGCCACGAAAGCCTGAATGGTAGGTAGTGACAATCCTCCAATCGGCAGTTGTAGGTCCGGCTTCCTTTCGAGAGTGCTTAGCGCCCAAGCTATCCCGGCCACGATGAAGTTGGTATAGTGAAAGAGTCGCCCGAACGAGAAGAGTTCATCTAGCCGCTCTTGTTCTGATTCGTTCAGGAGAGTTTGCGATTGTTTTGGTTCAACTACCTTGCCTTGGTCCGCTGTTTTCTGATTCTGTGCGTTCATGTTTCACCCACCGTTTCAGTGTCGCGGCCAGAGCGGTATTTGAAGTCGTGGTTCACGATAAAGTCCAAGCCCTTGTCCGTCAACCCGCGGTGCCTCTCCAGCGCCCAGTCGGTTTCCTCAATGATGACTGAAAGCCGGGAGCTCTTTCCGAACGAATGCAGTGGCTTATTGCGTTCATTGCACCCCCATCGCCTTGAATACCGCGTCCACCGGGGCGGCGTAGAAGCTGGCTTGGAACTTGGCGAACAGCTCGCCGGTGATGGTCGGGATGTCGGTCACGCTGGCCATCGGGAGCAGGATGCGCTTTCCACCGGCGTAGAAACCGACCGTGCATTTGAACAGGGACACTCATGCTGCCGGTCCAGACTGATTCTCCTGCGGTTGGGACAAGATGTTCTGCGTAGCTTCCAAGCGTCTCCGTGCCTCACATCCCTGCGCTGGCTTGCTGCCGGATGAACCTGAACGCCAGTCTGGATTGTCACGAATCCTGATGGCTTCGCTCTAGCGAGCAGCACCTGGCCGATCCGGTAGAAGTGATGGCGCATCAACGCATCAGTTTGAACCCGTAGTGGACGTTGCTGAACTCGGTCGGGAGAATCTTTGCGAGTTGGTCGGTGACGCGCTGGCGCATTTCGACCGCCAGCTCCATCAAGGGGTGGATTTCCTCACTCGCCAGGGTGTCGGGACTGCGGTGCGGGTGGAGAAGCTTGAGCAGACCAGCCGTCGTCTTCTTGATCGCGTCCTGGTTGCGACCCGTCATGTTGCCGAAGTCCACCCAGGCATTGACGTGAGTTTGGAAGTTCCGCCGCCGCAACTCCGCGAAGATTTCAGCCATATAATCCGTCAACAGGCCGTAGCCGGTCGCGTAGTTCTCTGGCCGGATTTTGGGCATCTCCCAGCCCGGCAGGTAAGCGTGGATGCGATCCAGGAACGCCGGGTCTTGAAGCTCCTCCGGTAGCACCTGGAACAGATGCTTGTAGCCGTCCTCCGGCTGCTTCAACTCCAGGTTGGTGTCGATGTTGCCGCCGAGAACGATGGAGCACGGCGCGGAGAACTCCTGGTCGCCACGGGTGAACTTGCCAGTCTGCATGTAGTCCTTCAGCATACTGATGCTCGCGTCCGCGTCATCGAAATTGGTTTTGGCGATCTCGTCAAAGAACACCAGATGTTTCAGGCCGATGACGCCGAGCTTCTTGGACGCCTTATTGTAAAAGAGGCTTGGCACTGAGGATTTGCCGCCAGAGACGACGAAAGCGCGATTCGACGTGTTGCGAAACGTGTAGGTCTTGCCGGTCTCGCGTGGCCCCAGCTCGATCAGGTTGTAGTTTGATTCCACGAACGGCACCAGGCGGAGCAGCATGAGCATCTTGACCCGGCGATCAAACTTGGATGGGTTAAACCCGATGGACTGGATAAGCAGGTCGAGCCATTCATCCGCAGTAAACTCGACCCGTTTGTCCACAAAATCATCCAGGTTGAGCCGGGTGTATTGCAGAGGTGTGAACTCGCGGATGTAGAAAGGGAACTTGCGGCCCTTGATCTCGTAGGTGCCGTCGTATTCGATCTCCATCGTGCCCCAGGCCCCGCTGGTCAGCAGCACATCGCCATACTGGGCCAGGACTTTCGGGGCGACCCGCACCGTGTCGTCGCCCAGGGCGGGCACGTTAGCCCAATAGTGGTCGCGGGACTGATCCAGCCGCACGGACAACTGGCCGAGCAGCGTGTATTGGCCGCGCTCCTTGATCCGGCTTTTGATGAGTTCCTTTTTGGCGCTCTCCGAGTAGTGCTCCGACAAAATCCGATCAATCTTTTTCTGGCCGTCCACCGGGTTGCTTGGCTCCACATACCGGCTGACGAGGTATTCCATGACGTAGCGGGGAAACTCCTTGTATGCCTCGTTCCAGCGCGTAAGCGGCTTCAAGATCACCCGGTCGCCAAGCGTCCGGGCAACCTTTTCGTCCAAGGCCCCCAGCGTTGGCTGGGTTTCGTTCACTTCTTCGTCTGCCATGAAATGCTCCTTCTATACTTCGTCAAAGCCCTTCAAGGCGTCGGTGTCAAATTTCACCGCCTTGGGCTTGATCTTGACCTGGATGGACACCCGACCGTCGAGCGCATCCCGCCACGTTCCGTCCAGGCCGGTATGCCGGAGCCGCAAGGTCACGGCGCTGACGGTGCCGGTGGGATCGGGTTCACGAGCCGGTGTCACTCGGTATCTCGCCACCACCGATGCCGTCAACTTTGCCGAAGTGGCCGGAGCCAGATGACCCTGCTTCTGGAGCAATTCCTGGCCGAGGTTACTGACGACCCGAACCTTAAACTCGATGTCACAGTTGCCGGTGTTCCCTACTGTGAATGGCAACTCAACCACCGCGTCCTCATCGGCCCGGAGCACCGTGGGTAGATCGAGCAATTCCGCCCTCGCCGCCTTCTCTGTGACCCGATGCAGCAGCACTCCAGGCACCACGACCTCGGCCAGTGATAATCCGCCGTGGCTGTAGCGGGGCATGACCTTCGTGCCCTCGCGCATGAACCACCGCCTGCCCACAGCCATCCAAACGTCCTCGGTGCCGGTCGAGACCTTTACCGCGTCCGGCATGGCGCTTGGCGTGAAGCCCTCGACATAACGCCAACGGATCGTCTCCTCCATCGTCTTGCCCACCTTTTTGGCCTCGGCGTCGGCAACGGTCACGGCATCGCCCTGCAAGAGTTCTTTTAACCCGTGGTCGGAGGACAACACCACCAGGTCGTCCGGCCCGATCCGCTTCAGCAAATCATCCAGAATGCCCCTGACGCCCGCGTTCTTATCGCCGACCATCTTCGTGCGGATGACGTTGTTCAACGATGCCAGGTCGCCCTTGAAGTCGTGCGCTTCTTCATCGGAGATCGGATAAATCAGCACGTTCAACAGCGGAGCATCCTTGTCGGCGAAGCCGAACTTCTTTCGGGCCTTCGTGGTGTCCGCGCCGGTCACGTAATGGAGCTTGGTCTTCGCTTCCTGGGCGGTCAGGCCCATGCTCACGGCAAACAGTTGGGCCTCGTCGTGGCTGAACGCGCCTTTGAACCCTTTCCAATCTCTGGGCACGCCTCCGGCCAATAAGCCCGTCCTGGCGATCTCGGTGTAGCTCGGCAGGACGCAATAGCATGGCTGGTCGTCCACCTTGAAATCCACCGCCAGCAGCGGGCGAACCACCTGCTCCCAGGTGTCCAGGCGCATCCCGTCAAAGATCAACACCCACACCTTCCCCGGCAGCGTATCCGCCGCGATCTGCTTCACATCAATCTTGGACCGGAGCAAGCCGCGCACGTTCCTGGCCCCACAGCAGAACTTCTCCGGGTCGGGGCGGACGAAAGCGGCCAGGGCATTGTCCAGTTGCTCCAGTCGCTCGACGACGCGGCCCTTTAAGGATTCCGGTGCGGGGCGCTGCTCGTCAGTGCCGAACAGATACTGCTGCCCGCGTTGGTTCAGATCGTCATCGTCGAACTCGGCCAGGTAATGCGCGGCCTGTGAAACCTCCAGCTCCAGCAGGTGCTGCCCGTTTTGGGCATACCAGTCCAGCAGCGCATCAGCGTGGGAGAACTTGGGCGGTAACACCGAAAGACCGGCTTCCAGTCTCTGTAGAGCCATCAGAAGCCGCAGGCCAGCACGACACTGCCGCGCCCGCTGCGTCGTGGCATCGGCATCCGCCAGCAACGGGTGTTTGTCGAGTCCCTGAACCCATGCCAGCGCCTGCGCCGATGGTTTGCTGAAGAAGCTGCCCAGAGCCGACCGCAGGTGCTGTCGCAGGATCGCGGGCGTAGTCTGGGCCAGCAGGAAATCCGCATCCTTCTTGCTGCCGGTCACGGGCGGGAGCAGGCTGAGCACCTTGGCAGCACGGGTCGGGGTCAGGAAAACCTCAGCGTGTTGCTCGATGGCCGACCAAACGCTGTCCTTCTTCAGCGCCACAATGACCTTCGGCGCGAGCTTCTCCATGTCCGCGAGGGGCAAGTCGGGTGGGAACAATTGGAGGCCCGCCAGTTGGGTGGACGGGTTTTGAAGCTTCACTTGCCCCGCCAACTCGCGGAGCACCAGGTAGCCCGCCAGCTCCTCCGGTTCGGTTTGAGTCCAGAACAGGAGGTCTTTCACCTGCTCGTGGGCGGCTTCATGGACGACCTGTAAAATGACCTCGCGGTGGGTGCCCAGTTCGGGCCTCCCAACCAGAAGGCGGATGGCGTGGGCCAGGAACTCAGCCGGTTCGATCTCATCCGTCCAGATGTCATCCAGGCCGAGTTCAGGGTGGTAGGCCAGCAACACCATCGCGGCGACCTGGCCTCGGCCCCAACTGTCCGGCTTGCCCCACCGTTGGATCAGCTTCTCGGCGGCATCCTGGGCGTAATCCAGCCGCGCCAGCAGGTCTGTCTTGAACCGGCGCAGTTCCGCGACCGGGCAGTTGATCTTCGGGGTGATGCGCCGGAAGAACGCGGGCACCGACAGGTCAAGCGGCTCCCCGGCTTCATTGCGGGCCAGGATGTCCGCCACATGGGAGACATCAATCGGTTCGTTGGAGTCGGCTCCACGGGTCAATACGATCACCACCCTGCCATCCGCCGACGCCTGCCGGAATCGGAGCCGGAAGGCGAGGTCATCGCCACGAAAGACGACCAACAGCCACTCCCGTCCTGCCGGATCAACCACAGCGGGCTTGTCCAGCATCCTGGCGTCGGCCAGGAACCGATCCGAATCAATCGCTACGGCCACGCGGGCATCGGCGGGTAGCTTGCCCAGCCAGTCGTGGAATAATTCGGTCGGCGTGGTCATGCGAAGGCTGAAGGCTGAAGGCTAAAGGCTGAAGGGTTCGGTTCACCAGATTACGGGCACGGGATACTGCGCGATGGCTTGGTCGTGGGTCACGAGGGAACAGCCATCGACCAGCGCCTGGGACACCAACAGCCGGTCAAAGGGGTCTTTGTGAAGCGATGGCAACGAGTCAAGCCGCAGCGCGTGCTCCAGGTTCACCGGAAGCACCTCCAGGCCGTTTTGCACAACCTGGTCGGCGAGCATCTGCCTCAGCGGCTTGCGCAGCCCGAGCTTGCCAAGCATGACCTTGATTTGAATCTCCCACACGCTCGCGACGCTCAGGACCAATTCGTTGGCGGGATCAAAACACGCTCGGTTGGCGGCGGGTCCGAGCCGCGAGGGATTCTCGTCCCACCAGATGAAAGCGTGGCTGTCCAGTAGCAGCTTCATGAATTTCCCAGCCAGAACTCGTCCGGCAATGGCTCATCGAAATCCTTGCTCACTTCCCACGCGCCAGGGTGCAACGGCGCGATCCGCTGCTTTGGTTTCTCCGGCATCGGAATTACTTGCGCCACCGGTTGGCCCGATTTCGTCAGCATCACGCCGGCTTCTTTCGTCGCCAATTCCACCACCGCCTCCAGGCTGGGCGGCTGGTTCAACAGTTCAATCGTTTTCATGCGTTGTCCTTTCGCTATTCCACGTTTAACACACCAGCACTTCCTCAAACTGGTGTTTTTCCGGCACGTCCTGCAACACCATCATCTGGTAGGCGTCCCGGATGTTCTCCTCCAGTTCCTTCAGCGTCCGGCCTTGCGTCATGATTTCCGGGTGCTCGACCAGTTTGCCCGGCCAAAACTTCTTCGACTTCCAATAGACCGTTGTCAGCTTCGTGTTCACAATTGCAGGACCTTTCCCTTGATCGTCATTCCAAGTCTAGCACACCCTGTCCAGCCTTCTCACCCTGGTTCTTCTGTTTGCGCTCCGTTTCTAGCTCCACCTGGTTGGCAATGCGACTGGAGGCGGCTCGATATTGCTTCTCGGCGCGGCGGAATAAGTCGGCAGCGACGTGATCCTCCAGGATGGACTGGAACAGGCGAGTGATAACCCGGTATGCCTCGTCGGCATCGAAGCCGCGCAAGGCGGGCAACGCCTCGGCCTGTTTCTCCTCGATGTCCCGGCAGGCTTTGAACAGCACTTCAATCCAGCGGCAGCGTTCCTCGTCGGTCGTTTGGCGGGTGAGCGATCCACCCAAATAACGCTCGGCGTCGTGGAGCACGCGGAGCGAGCGGTCGTCGTTCATCCGCTCCCGCTCCTGGGCGGTCGGTTCACGCCAGCGGTTGGTGTCGGGATCGCGCCAGAAGTTTTCGGTGAGCAGAAAATCGAGGTTCAATGACTGCGACAGCGCACCAGACAACAGACCCGTGGCCCGCATCCAAAGCGGCTTGAGTTCACCGATCAGCATGGGTCGCACACTGAGTTTCTGCCGGAGCCAATCAATGGCGCTGACTTCATCCTTGACGGTCACTTCCTCAGTGATGAACCCGTTGCCTCCGTTACCGCCCACGGCTTCACCGCGCAGATACCAGCGGTTGCCCACCTTGCGGAAGTAGCGGGCGCAGACCCGCTCGATGAACGGCAGGTTGATCTGCTTAACGCTTCCAGATTTTGGAATCAGCGTGCTCATCAAGATGCTGTTGACTGTGGCAGTAGTACGGTATTCGTCGTTGTATTTGCCCGGCTCAGCCTTGATGCGCCCCGGCAAGGTTTGGAGATGCTGACGCACGGCGTCCGCAACCTGGTGCTCCAGGTCATGGTCTTCGGCACTGACTTGGGCGCGAGCCACGGCAGGCTTGTGGAGGTTGAACAACAGGTCTTTGTCAACCACATCCTCGACACCTTCAGCGCCTTTCACCTGCTTGAACGTCTTCTGCTCTTTGTCGAGCAGCAGCATGTTGGCAATTTCAAAACCGGCCTGACGGATGGCCTGCTTGACCGTCTCAAACACCGCTCCATCTGAATTATTAAACTCTACCGTGACCCAGCGGCCCGGCTTGAGAACGCGGAATAGCTCTACAAACGCGGCTTGCATCAGGCGTGCGTAGTCGGGCAATCGCTTCGTCCCTCCGTCGCTCTTGCGGTGGACGACAGCTTCAAGGAGTGAATCCGTATTCCTGCCGAGCCATGCCTCCAACATCAAGTTCATCTCGGAGTAGTAAATGTTGGAGCCGAACGGTGGGTCGGTGAAAATGTAATCGACTGAATCGGAGGGGATGGATGTGAGATTCGTCGCACTTCCACAGAGCACCGCTGGCGTGTTGCGTGGATTCCACGCAGGAATCGAACTCAACGTCACATCAAACTTCCGTTCCACTTGTCCCAAGAAGTGCTGCTCAATCGAAATCGAAGGGATATACAACGTGCCAGTCATGGCCTTTTGGATTGGCCACGCATTCCGGCGCGAGCCTTGGTGCATGATGGCTGTCACCACAAACTGTATGAACCGACTCAGCCGCAAGTCTTCGATCCGCTCCGCTGCTGCCCAGAGACACGCGATTGCTCTCAAGTTTCGAACCGTATAAAAGTCGGTGACCTTCGTGATGTGACGGTTTGACAGCGCGTTTCTGCGGTATTGTGGGCCTGCCGGGTCAAAAGAGGTTTCCGGGTAGAAATATGGAATCTTGGCTAAGTCAATCTCCCGAATGCGCGTCAATTCAAGTGCTGTGATTGGTCGGCTGACTCTCCCTGGTGCGAGGCGCGGAGAGCTTCCCTTTTGGGACTTGAACTCCATCGTCTCATAACTCGTAAAAACCGGAACTACGGCGCTGCGTGGGATGTCTGTCTTAGTCCATTTGAAGGCGCAATGCGGACAAGCGAACTCGGAGGCTACCGCCGCCGCTTCCACATCTACAGCCACATCCCACAGAACGATGTCTTTGCCACAACCTCGCGCCACTCGCTTTTTCGACACCATCGGCTTGCCTGAATTCTTGCCCCGCGTGCTGGTCTTGCCGGTGGGTTCTTCGATGGTGACGAAACCCTCGCAGCGGTAAACGTCCGACCAGATGGTGTATTGGATCGTGGCCGGGATACAAATCCACTGCTCGACCGTGGCCACGTTAAGGTTGCCCCAATGCTCGTCACGTGGCAACCCAGTGACCGAGTAACCAAGGCGTTCCTCGACCTGTGCCTTGGTCAGCAATTCCCAGTTTCGTTCCTCACCGCCGAGCAGCGTGTGTATGGAACTGGAGGGCGGATTCTTGAGACGGCTAGCCACGTCGGCATTGGCTGGGTCGTAAAGGCCCACGGCGGGTTCGTAGTGCTCGGTGCCGTAGAGCCAGTCGAACTCGTCCTTCACCGCCGCCTTGATTCGCTCGAACTCGCGTTTCAGGGCCTCAACGTTAACCGGCGTGTTGTAGTTGTAGGCGATGTGGCACGCGGCAGGGGACAGATCGTTCAGGATACAGGCACGCGGGCCAACACGGTCTCTGAGTTCAGGGAACTGATCGAGCAGGTCACTGGGCGGGTTGGCGCACATCTGCGCGGCCACGCCCGTCATGCCCGAACCGCAAAACACGTCCAGCACCAGGTCGCCCGGCTGCGTGTAGTGGAGGATGTAGGGGATGATACTGCGCGGTGGGACTTTGGTGTGGTAGGAGTGCGCGTTGTAGATCGGGTCGTTCTTCCCCTCCTTGATGTCCGCCGCGAACGGAGGCCGCTCGTAGTCGTCCGTGGCCGGATCGTAGGGCCGGACGTGGCGGGCGAGGAATTCAGAAAGGCTGAGGGCTGAAGGCTGAGGGCTGAAGGAATGGTCAGTTTTTGGAGAAAGTTCGCTCATACTTTAGCCTTCAGCCGTTAGCCTTTGTTCCAGCTTTCAGGAGATGGCGGGCGCGGGCGGCGGTGGCAAGGCGGCAAGGACTTGCGCTGGCGTTTGCCGGGCCAGGTTGAGCTGGAATTCGAGCCAGATGTTGGTATCGACGAGGTACATGGTCAGTCCCCCCGCCACTCGTTGGCCTGGTGCTGCAACTCAACGGAGGTGTACTGGCTGGCGAGGTCAGCCAGCGCGCCGCCCCAGTCCAGCTTGAGCCGGCGGCCGGTCGGCGGAGGCTCTTGGGGCGCAGGAGGAGATCCTTCGAGGAGCAAGATCATTTTGACGCGGTCGCCGGGCTTGAACTCCGGGCGCTCCACAATAAGACAGCCGTTGGGCTGCACAATGGCGGTTTCTTCGATAGCGATCATAGGTCTTCGTTTTTCGTCGAGATCAGTTTATGGGAGTATCGGCGGTTCGTCGAGCAACCGGCTGAAAGCCTTGAGCCGGTCTTCCAGGACGCTCTTTGGCGGTAGGTTGGTGAGTAAGGGTTGAGCCATACCAACGTCAGGTTGGCGGTGGAGACGCCATGCTGGCGGGCGGACTCAATGAGCGCTTTTATCTCCGGCAGGATGTGGTCGAGACCGGTGACCTCTAATTCTTGGGTGTGTGGATTGGCAGGCAGTCGCTTCATTGGCTACCCCCTTCAGCCAGTCCCAAACCCGGAAGCACAGGCTGCTCTATGGGAGGGCGGTCGTCACTGAAACTGGTGCGCTTCGGGTCTTCCAGCCAATCCATAAACTCGGACTTGGCGAGGTTGTCCTTGAAAGTGATTTCCAACCGGTCTGCCTCCAGCTCGACGGGCGAGAAGTTCTTTTCGCGCCAAAAGCTGGAGATGCGGGCAAAGATGATCTGGCGGATGATGCGGATCATGCTGGTCTGCCGTTCGCGCCCCACGTAGTCCAAAACACCGTCTGTCGTCTGGCGCAGCAGGTCGCGGGCAGTGGTCGCGTAGGTTTTTTCAGGCGGCAGCAGGTTCAAGTCACAGACGAGTTTGGCGACCACCTGGTTAATCAGCACCCTGCGGTAGAAGCCGGATCGCTCCGCATTTGGGCAGTCCTCGTCGGTGAAGACCAGGAGCAGTGGACTGGGATCGGTGTCGTCTTCCAACTCATGAAGCACCGCGACGGAATCGGCACTGACTCCGGTGTGCTGTTTGAACTTGTCGTCCCAGGAATAGATGAGGTCTTTACCGCCGACACCGAGGCTGTGGACGGAGTGCTGGCCGGGGGCCAAGGTTGCCGAGCGCAGTTCAGTTGACAGTGACGCCAGACACTCTGCCATCAGCGCACAACGGTCTTGGGGAACCACGTAGCACAGCAGGGCTTCTTCCAGCGGCTTCAGGGTTTCGGCGAACGCAGGACCGCACGCGAGCAGGTGCCCGCGAGCTTGGCTGGCGTTGCTGCTGTCCGTGCCGAAGGAGTTGGCCTTGGCCTCGAAGTAGAGCGCCCTCTGGTCGGCAGCACGGCCCAGGATGGTCTCCGGTTCTGGCGCTTTCTTGATCTGAAGGCCGGAAGCGTCGATGGCCCGCGCCGTGGCGTCGGGGAAGGCAAACGGTTGCTCGATGTAAACCAGGCGGAAACCGTTCTCGAAGAAAAGCGGGCGCACGCGGTAACCTTTGAGCGGTTGTTCCTTGGCCATCCAGATCAGGAGATTCAACTGGAAGACCGGATCACGCACCAGGGCTTCAGCCTTCATTGTGCGCCTCCTTTTCTGATGGCATGGCATCCGCGAGGGACTGGAACGGTTTCGAGCCAATCCATGCCTCGATGTTCGGACAGACGTATCTTTGAATGTTGGTGACGAGGCGATGAAATGTGTTGCCACAGGTGCCCTGCGGCAAGATGGCGACGATACCCTTGTCGGTCAGCTCCAGGTTGATGGGCTGCCATAAATGGCGATCCGCACCGTAAACATGAATTTTCGTGGGGCCGAGCCGGACGGGATCGCCCCACAGGCGGAACTGGTTCTTTTTCTGAAAGGCGAGCGACATCCACCGGTCGAAGGTTTTCTTCGACAACTCCTCCTTGAATTGGACGATGAGGGGCACGCCCTTGAGATTCAAGCCAACCGGCTTGTCTCGTGACGGAGGCTCCACTTTGTTCCAGGCCACATCCTCGGTCGCCTCCAGAACGGATTTGTAAGCTCGGTAGAGGTAGCGGACGGTGTTCCGGTGATCCTCGAAGCTGTCGCTGCGGTTAGTGATCTGGCCGTGCTGGAACAGATCGTGGCTCCCGCGCCCCATCCTGGATGGGAATCGAAGGGAGAACAGCGCGTGAAGCGGGGCGTAATGTTCCTGAAGGTCGCCAAGTGCCGCCCTGATCCGCCCGATACGATCCCCCATCTCGAACCGGGCCTTCCGCCGCTCCAGATCAGGCTCATCATCCTCCTGGCGCTCCCGATCTTCGTCCTCCTCGTCGCCATCGTTGGTCTGAGCCGCGTCATCCGGCATCTCGAAGATGCTCTCATGTTTGAAGGTGAGTTTGCCGAAGCGATTATCGCCGCGCTGCGAAACATCTTTGTCCCACAAGGTCTGAAGCAACTGACTGCTGAACCAGGCTGAATCCAAGTCGGGCGATTGCGTGATCCAGCGCCGGACGAGCTTCCTGGCATCAACCGAAGGTTCGACCGTGTAGTAGGCGAAGAAGCGTTCGTCGTATTGCTCGACAAATCCGGTGGTAACCAGGGGCTTGGGCGTGCCTTCGGCTTTTTCGTCCGGCACCTGGACGCTGAAAAAAGTGCCGTCGATCTGCCCCGACTTTACCCCCAAATCCCTGAAGATGTCGGCGGCGGGCTTCGGCGTCCGCCCGCTCTTGCCGGAAACGTGTTCGACCAGGAACGTCTTTACCAAGGGGACGCGAGTGCGCCCCTGATCCAGGCCCTCCTTGCCCTCGACGGCGAGACCGTTGAAGAAGCGATACACTTCAAAACGTTCTTTGGCTGAATCTGGAGCATTGATACGCATAGCTATTGGATTCAGTTCTCGGTTCCTGGTTCATCCAGGCGGAACAGGACGCGAACCCGTTTGCCCGCGCCGTGCTTGGCCTTGGCGTTCTTGATGGCCGTCCTGAGCAAGCTCGTCAGTTTCGACAACGACTCCTCGATGCGCTCCTCCTCGACCGCGCCGATCTGGTTCAGGATCGGAAGTAGAGCGACGGTTTCGTGGACGATGTTGGCCTCCTGCAAAAGCTTTCGCAGGAACGTCACCAGGTCGTCCGTGATGACGCTGACCAGCTTGTCGGCGTCCGCGATCTGGATAATCTCCAGCAGGGACTTCAGGTCGGCGCGATTGCTGTCGTCCGCCGCTTTTTTAAGGATGGCCGCGATGGAGGCATCTTTGAGCCGCTGGATTCGGTCGGCCAATCCTTGGGTAATCAACTGCGATGTGCGGTCGCAATCTTTCTGCGGCAGCGCCTTGGCGGGCGTCCAGTCGCACTTCGGACAGACGGCGTTCGTGCCTGCGACCTCAGCCTCCGCCCCATCGGGGCAGACCCAGGCGGCGGACTCAAGCTGATCGAGTTCACCGTTGAGATTGCCCGTGCCGGTCAGAGGCGGGCCAAGCTCGATGATCGTGTTCAAGCGGTTTAACGCGATCACGCGGGGGCGCAGGGCCTGGGCACTGGCCGCGATCTTCGCCAGGCTTTCGTAGAAAGCGCGGTGCGCCTTTCGATAGGCTTGGACGTAGCTGCCTTTCCACTTCTCGAACGAGTCCAACCGCGCCGGAATCAGGTGCGGGCTGGTGAACAGCGTGTCCAACTTGAAATAGTTGAGGTTGGTCTTGCGATCCAGCTCGATGGCCTTGTCCACATGACACGCAGCGGCCAGGTAATCACGCGCCTGGCTGATCTGTAAGTCGCGTTCGCGGAGCTTGCGGGCCTTTTCGTATTCACCGAAAGCCTCTTTGAACTTCTCCGGTGTGGCGTAGCTCTCGCGGGCGGCGGCGTCAAATTCCTGGTAGGATGTGGTCGCAACCAGGATATTCAGCCGGGCGACCAACTCAGTGAAGGATTTCGGGATGACCCCCTCCAGTTTGTCGGCCAGCGTCTTTAGACTGCGGTCAACCGTTGGAATCTCCTCCTTCAACTTCGCCAGGACGGCGAGCAACTGATCGTTGCGCTGGAGTTCCTCGTCGGGTGTGGAGGCAGGCTTGAGGCTATCGTCCAACACGCGAGCATAGGGGAGCACTTCGTTCCAGCCCTTTTGAACCGAGGCCACGATGCGGGCACCCAACAGCGCCTTGTCCATCTGGCTATTCCATTTGCAGAGGCCGAGCGTGTGGGCGGTCAGCTTGTTAGAGGGCAGCGGCTTGCCGTTGGTCAGTTGAATCTGCGTGGCCGGGTTCAGCGCCAGCTCGTATCCGCCCAACTTGACCAGGGTGAACAGGTAAAGGTTCGCCATCTCCTGTGTCAGACCGTAAGGCGGGCGGCACAGGGCCTTGTGGATGTCCGAGATCGGCTTGTCCGAGACGCCGCTCAGTTCCTTGCGGATTTCGGCCAGGGCCTGGGAGGCATCGGGTTTGAGTTCATTCGGGTGGGACTTCTGCGTCAATTCCAGGCCGACACCGAAGTTCACCGCCGCGTCCTTCTCGGCAGTGGCTGGCTCCTTGGTGAACAGACCGGCAAAGATTTTGCGGGCGTCCGTATCGGTAAACTCCTTCTTGAGTTCCTTGGGGCTGAACAGCGGCGTGTCGTAGGACTTCTCCAGAAGCCGACCGGCCAGCGATTCCTCGCGTTCCTTGAGCGTGGCGAAAACCTCAACGGCCTTGATCCCGTAGCCCTTTTGCGTGAGTATCTGACCACGCCGGAACTCATCCTGCTGGCACTTCAGGAGCACCTTGACGGCATCTCGGCGCTTTCCATCCGCGTAATCACGCAGGCTGGTTTGGTTAGGGGCCGAGCACGTTCGCTTCATCTCCTCAGCGGCCAGCAGATCGGCCAGGGCGTCACGGGTGCTCTCCGACAGGTCTTCGGGGCGGCAGACGGCTACTCGTGTTTCCTTGAGGGCAGCGGTGATCTTGGCATCGGTCTCCTCCGTTTTCTTGACCAGATAAACGATTCGGAAGTGCTGGTCGGTGTTCTTGATGTCCTCGCCGAACTCGTCTCGCCAGCCGTCGGACATCACAACCTCGCCGCCATAGGCAACCTTGTAGAGCTTCCGGGTCGAGGCGGCGGGGCGGTGTGGGAACTGGTATTTCGGCGGAGCATTGGTTTGCTTCTCCTGCGACGTGCGCTGGTCGTTGGGCGCAAACGCGACGAACAGACCGCCATTAACCCTCAGTTCTTCCTGGGCTTCTGGCGTGATGTCCGGCAACCGCCAAAACAGCGACTCAATCCATTTATCGTCTTGGCGCTTTTTGTCCGAGAGGAACTTCTTCTTGAGCGGAGCGAAAAACTTAACGGGTTTGTCCTTGTCGCTGCTGGTCTCGTAGTAGGAGTAAACGGCGACCTCCTCGCCGCCACGGGTCTTCTTCTCCTTGCGGACGGGGAAACCGTGGGCCAGAAGCAGTTCGAGGATTTGCTCGGCCTGGGCTGTAGCGCCAATCGCGTCGTCGTTGAGCCACGTTGCTTCGGCGACTTCCTGAGCCGTGAGACCGTCTCGCAAATTCTCCGGCAGACTCAACACCCAGAAGAACAGACACTCCAGGACGCGCTTGGCCTGCTCTTGTTCGTCGGAACCGACTTCGAGGCTGGGCAACTGCTCGATGGCAGCAAGCAGTCCTTGGTAGGCATCGCGGTGGTGCTCGCTGAGCAGTCCCTTACGCATCTCCTCGCTGCGAATGATGTCCGGCAGAACGACCAACCGCCGCCCTTTCAACAGTTCTTTATCCGAGAGGGTTTGCCAAGCCATGCGAATGCCTGACCGAACCGTAGGCAGGTTGTGCTGAACGTCGCTTTGGGTGATGCGCCTGAGCACATCGAAGCAGCGCGGCTGGAACGGAAAGATGGCCGTGAAATAATCAAGGGAGATGTTGGCCTGCTTGATGAACTTGTATTCCTTGCGGCAGTAATCGTAGTAATCCTTGATGTCCGTGGTCGCACCCATCAGCAGTTCGCGGCAGCGAAATGTGACGATCTCGCCGAAGTCTCCCTTGTTTCTGTCGGCCAGCAAATACAGCGGCAGGAAGCGGTCGCCCGGACCGCCGCCTGACAGCTTCTGGGGCATGTCACCCTGGCTGGCTATGATAGTGATGATGTTCAGGTGCTGAACGGGAAGAACGTGAGCGAGCGTTTCGAGCACCTGCTCGTCCTCAGCATAAGCGGGCGTGCCCGCTGGATGACGGTCTTGCCAAGACCGGAACTCATCCACGACGAAGACGATCCCATCGTAGCCGCCGAGCTTGGTGATCTGGTTGTAGATGTGGTCGAATCGTTCCTTGAATTTGCCGCGCAACCGGCCTTCGGGAAGTTTCGACCGCACCAATTCCTGTCCGAACTTCCTCTGGCCAGATTTCCTGCGGAACTCCTCCGGCAGGCACTTGTGCTCGCGGCTGAAGAAGCTATTCACGGCGGCTTTCTCGTCTTCCGTGGCCTCACTTTCATACCAGTGGTCAGCCAGTTCGGCAGACGTGATTTTGATTTGAGGCTCCAGTTCAGGATCGAAAGCCTTCAGGCTCTCCCTGATCTGCTCCTCGAACACACCCATCAGACTGTCGCCTCCGCCAGCCTGCCCCATGCCGAGGAGTGAAAACGCCACTGGGAACCACTTCACCTTGGACAACGCACCGGAGTATTCGCTCCTGAGTTCATTGTCTCGGAGGGCCTCCCAGACCTTCAAGTCCCGCCACACCAGCAGATCAACCATCGTTCCCAGGAAATGGGTCTTGCCCGCACCGTATTCCGCCTGAACCCAAAAGCCCTGGCCTTTGCGGAGGACGACGCTATCAAAAATGAGTTTAGAGTGGCCCCGCAATACGGTGGTGAACAGATACTCGGAAACGGTTCGTCCGGCCTTTTCCTTCTGGATAATGTCAGACAACCTCGGAGTCGTCTCTGGCGGCTCCGATCTCACCGTGATGATTTTGTTCAGTTCGCGCATAGGGTCACCCACTTGTGTTGAAAACCTCCTTCACCATGCCAGGCTCCGAGAAGTAGCCCAAGAGACGATTGCCTTCGCATCGGACTTCCTCCGGCCAATCCACTTTCTCGGTGCCGCCATCCAGGAGCAGGACGACCATTGCAAAATCGCCAATGAACCAGTCGTAAAACGCCTTCAGGCCGACGTTGTAGCGGGCCAGCAAGCCAATGGACTTGACGACCAGGATTACCCGATTGTCTGGCCCGCGCTGGATGGCCCGCAGCTTATCGCTCAGCCTGTCCCGAAGTTGGTCTCTGGTGGACTCGTCGTCAGCCGGAAGGTTCCCCAGCTCGAACAGATCGAGCAGATCGAGAATGAGGCACTTGGCGGAACCCAGGGCCTGCTGGAGCGCCTTCTCGCTGCCGATCCACATCGCCAGTTCCTTATCCCAGGTGCGCGACCCGATCAAAGCCTGGAGATGTGCCGCAGATTTCACAGACGCGCCCTCCTCTCAAGAAATTCGTCCAGTGTGAAGCAAGTCGTCACCTGCTCCAGTTGATCGGCTACCACGTATTTGCCCACCAACCCCTCCGCGTCAGCTTCTCGAAGCAGAGCGCGGACGGCATCTTCAGATTTGTAACCCAGATATTTCCAAAACGGATTGGCCGCGAGGTTCCTCAGCTCGACCGTCCTGACCGCCTTCGCGGCGAACAGATGATGGAGCAAGATCAGGAACGAAGTTCTCTGCGTCACCACGGGCAGCAGCCGGTCAGGCTTGCCTTTGGCGCGGTCAAGGAAGCCGAGCTTCTTCAGATTAGTTTTCAGTCTCTTTCGTGTTTTCTCGGAGGCTGGCTCGGCTAGGTAATCCAGCAGGTATCTGTCGAAGTAGGTCGCGGGCATCACGAGGCCGGTCTCGCAGGGAAACAGGGCTTCAGCCACGCATCGCCCCATGATCGGTTCCTGGTTCAGATACGACCATCGCAGCAGGTCGGTGGTGATCGCTTCGTCTTCGTAGGCCCGCCAGACCCGTGGGAGAAGTCCAGTCAGCCCATCGGGGAAAAACCATCTCACGATTGACTGGGCATAGCGGCGACGGGTCTCCACACTGTTTTGACCGAGCCGCTTTGCCAGGATTGCCTGAAGCTCCTCCGGCGATTTGGCCTCGTGCGCGAGCTTCAATGCCAGCAACCCTTCCGGGATGAGCACGTCCTGGATCGTCTTCCGTTCCCTGATGGTTGGGGTTTTCTGAGCCAGCGGCAGTTCAGACTGGCCAGGGAGGTTCAGGGGCATCTCGGACTGGGCGAGCGGAACGCTGGCCATACTTCCAGGCCCTGGGCGTTCGGGCACCGGTGGGGCAGGCGCTGCCACGAGGCCAGCGTGCTCCTGGAGTCCGCTGGCGGGCCTGGGGGTGCTCCGGGTTTGGCACAGGCAGTCCACCAGCTTGAGCAGGGTCGCAACATGGGATTCCACGCCCTGGACCGAAGACAGGGCAGACTGGCCGGCTTTCAGAACCCTGTCCAGACTGCCGAAACGGGAGAGCAAGGCTTTGGCCAGCGGCTGAACGCCGCGCTGCGGAATACCGTAGGTCAGCAGCAATTCGAGGAGAGCCTCATCTGTGCGCGAGGATGCTTCGCCGTGAAGAAACCGCTCCCGCAGTCGCTCCCGGTGACCGGTTCCGCCCTTGTCGCCATCGTCCACAGCCTCGATACGTGCTGATTGTCAGCGACCACTTGCCCGATGTTCGACGGCAGGCCCCGTGATCGGCTTCAGCAGATCATGAAAACACCGATGCGTCTTTCGCAAGTGCTGAGCGGCCAATCGTAAGCACTGGGAGCCAAGTGCTGCAAGCCCACATGTTGCAGGTGGTTGTTGGCCGACGCCTTTGCTGGCGGTGTCCAGGACGAGAAGAAAGTTGATGCAGGCGCTCGACCGCCGCCCCGTGTTTGGGCAATCTGCGGCTCACGTCGAACGAAATGAACGCCGCCGCCATCAGGCATCTCACGACTGCTGACCCAATCCTGGGCGCGCTGATCGCCAAGATCGGGCCGTGCGATCTCAGACCTGACCGCACTCGGTCGCCGTTCCAGGCATTGGTACAAGCCGTGGCGCATCAGCAGCTCAACGGCAAGGCGGCGAACACGATCCTTACCAGGTTTATCAACCTGTTTCCGCATGGCAGATTCCCGTCGGCCAAAGAGGTTTTCGACTTGGATGCCAGTGCCCTGACCGGTGTTGGATTTTCGCGGGCCAAGGCCGGGTACGTGAAGGACATCGCCCACATGGCGCTGGAAGGAGATGTGCCGGGCAATGGCCAGATCAAACGCATGTCGGACGAGGAGATCATCGCCCGGCTCACGCAGATCAAGGGGGTAGGCCGCTGGACGGTTGAGATGCTGTTGATCTTCAGCCTGGGCAGGCCCGATGTCCTGCCGGTTGACGATTACGGAATCCGGCAAGGTTTCGCGATCGCCTACAGGAAGCGCAAGCTGCCGGAGCCAGACCAAATCCTGGAGCACGGCGAGCGCTGGAAGCCGTACCGGACAACCGCATCGTGGTATCTGTGGCGGGCGGTCGATCTCCGGGACAGCGGGCAAGCCTGAACCCCCCAACGGTTGAAACCGGCCTCTCAGGCGCGTCCCGGCAGAAGGCGGACGGCAGGTAGCTCGACGGGCGCGGCCTCAAAGCAGGCGTGGTTCATCTGAGGTCGTGGCGAACCCCGTCGTCATCGGCAAGCACAAGAAGGTTTATAGCTGCGAACCATGCCAGTTGTCGTCGAACGCCTGCCTGATACGCTCGGCAGCGTAGAGCGTCTGTAAATGGCGAAACCCTTCCAGGACGGCGGATTCCCGGCACCGAGGTTGCGGCCCTGGTTGAACGGCAGGAACGCGGTCTTGGAGCCGCGCAGGACTGTGGTGACATAGACGAGCGCCGGATCGACCGCGAAATGCGCCAGGCACCGCCCGAACACAAACAGCGGCTCCCTGGGATCACGATCCAGCCGGTACTGCCGGACGGCGTCCTGGACGTTCTGCTGCTTGAACGGATTTTTCAACTCCGCCGTGAACACCGGCAGGCCGTTCAGGAAAATCACCAGGTCGAGGCTCTTTTCGTTTTTCTCGCTGTACTTCAACTGCCGGACGACGGTGAACAGGTTGGCGCGGTACAGTTTTTGGGTGGCCTCGTTCAGGCCGGAGGAGGGCCGGAAGTACGCCAGCCGGAACTTGCAGCCGTTGGCCTTGATACCCCGGCGCAACACTTCCAGGGTGCCGCGCTGATGAATCTCCGAGGCCAGCCGCTTCAACAGGACGTTTTTGGCCTCTGCGCCGTGGGTCTGCTGCATCTTCGCCCACTCCTTGGGCTGCGTGGCGTACAAGAAGCCCAGGACTTCCTCCGGGATGAGGCACTGGGCCTTGTCGTAGTCGGCGGGCTCCCGCCTGCGATAGCCGCCCGACAGATGAACGCCGGCGGACGCATCGGCCAGCGACGGAGTATCCTGCGGCCCGCTGCTCAGCGGATCACGCAACAGGCTCTCTTCAATGCTCGCTTCAAAGTTTCTCTCTGAGGTGTCCATAACCTATTGCCCCGGCTGCCACGGCCCGCCCTTCGGCCAATGACCGTTGAATTTCTCGCCTCCAGCCGTGGCCGCCACGACCGGCATCAGAAATTCACGAACCGCTTCGATCACCGCCGCCAGATTCTTGCCCGCTGGCTGCGTCACACCAGTCCCTCCAGGTAAGGCCGCATCACCCGGGACACCCGGCACACCTGCGCGTAGTGCCACAGTTGATCCGCCGTCGCCTTGCGCTGCCGCCAGCAATCCCGCAGCGCCTCCAGCGCCACGTCCAGCCCCACCTTGCTGCGGAACTTGAAACAGTCGGCCACCGTCTTCGCCGGACTGTAAACACGCACGCGCACCTTCTCGATGTCGTGCTCCTCCACACCCTCCGTCAGCGCCGCCCCGGACACATGCACCGGGCGGATCGTCACCGACGCCGCCTTGGGCCGCCGCGCCTTGAGGGAGATGGCCAGCCACACGTCCGCAGGCATCTGGGTGGTCAGCCCGTGGAAACGCAGCGCCGACAGCAGGCAGATCACGCCGCCTGGAACCCGACGCGCCACTTCCGCAAAGCTGTGGTTCTCCGTCATTTCCTCCACCGCCGCCACGTAAAGACCGCGCCCCGTGCGGATGAGTTCGCCCCGCTGACACAGGCGGTTCAGCACGGCGCGGGAGATGCCCTTCGCGGCGAGGTCACGCGGACGCAGCACGCCGACCGCCCGCGCCAGGGCTTTGGCTTCTTCTGGATGCGTGCGCTGCCGGGCCATGGTTCAAAGTGGTACGAAACGTCGGAACTTGTTCATAACTACCGACGTTTTGTATCATCCTGCTGCCTGGCTGACAATGGCCGATTCGGGCGTTTGGTTAAGAACATCAGCCCTCGCCGAGATGTGCCGATGGCTGAGAACTGAAACCAAAGCGGAACTGGCACAACCAGGACAGTTATGATCTGGAGCGGTCATCCCCCTCCTTTGCCAATCAAGCACAGGAGCGATGGAAGAGGCTGACGCCGTGACTGCTCTCGGCGCTGACCGCATCTAACGAAAGGGCAAATGCATGTTTTCTCTCTACGATCTCGACCAGAGAGCCTGGAAGAGATGGCAACCAATAGCTGACCAGTGCCAACGGGTCTTGACCGAGCAACAGATCGCGCCGACAAACCCCGGCACAGTTCTGAAGGATGTGGAAAGTTTACTGATGGACCTGCTCCAGGTGAAGGGTAGTCGCCTGATGGTGTGTGCTGCGGCCTTGGAGTTTTGGCGAGGGTTGAACTCCACGGAGCAGTATTTTGCGTTGCTCGAGGCGCTCCTGTTCCAGGCTCAATCCTCTGTGTTGGGGGGCGAGCGCACGCGCGAGGAGGCGCAGGCTTTTAAAACGATCGCGGTATTCCTGGGCCAACTGAGCGACCGCTGGCGCAATTTCGACCGTTACGAGTCCATCCGCCTTCTAGGACCCCAGGGTGAACTCCCACCGTGGAGCAAGTTGATGAGGCGGGAGACGACGAAGGCGGCCCCGGGGCAGGCTGGCCGCAGCAGGATTTTGAACAAGGAATTCTTTTTCCCGCGTCGGACTCGCCACCGACCGGGCGAACGGACAAAGCCGATGACGCTGAAGGAAGAGACAAGCTCGAAGACGAGCTGGACGAATCGCCGGATGGCTCCGGCGCGCAGGCGCAGTTCGGGATCCTTCAGCCCATCTTCCAGCCCTACTTCCCGGAGTGGCGGACTGTTTACGTGCGCCCGAACCGCGAGGTCAGGTCGGGAACCCACATCTTCAAGGTCACCCTCGCCGGATGGCGTGGAGAGGGCGGCAGCATCTGGCGCCGACTCGCCGTGCCGCCAGACACCTCGCTGGATGGACTGGCAGGAGCGATCCTCCGCGCGTTCAAGTTCGACGACGACCACCCATACGACTTCCGCTACCGCGACCAACGCGGCAAAAGCCGAGTCTATAACCATCCCTACACCGACGAAGGGCCGTTCACGCCGGAAATTACAGTGGCAGAGACGGAGTTGGCGCTCAAAGATGAAATGCACTTTACGTTTGACTACGGAGACTATTGGCAATTCGAGGTGCGCCTCGAGGCAGTTGATGCCGGCCCCTGCCTGTTGGGGCGGCCGGAGGTGGTTGAATCAGCGGGCAAAGCACCGGAACAGTATCCCCAATCCGGCTGGTGACACAGCGCTGCGGTTGCGTAGGGAAGCGACCCTGAGCGTTGAGTGCATCGCCAAACGTCTGGGCCTGAGCTCGCGGCAATACGTGACGAAGCTGTCCGCACCGGTGCCAGTGAATCGAAGCCAAGTTCCTGATTGCGATTTCTTTCTTGCCGCGCCATGTTTGCGTTATGGGAAAAGTGATCGTCAAAGTCAGACTAGCCAACTATGGGGACTTGTATCTGCGGAGCCTGAATCTGACGAGGAAGAAGGTGCGCCAGATCGACGTGGAGGTGTTGGTGGACACTGGAGCCACGCGTCTCTATCTCAAGCCCAGTGTCATCAAGAAGCTGGGACTGAAGAAGACCGACACCGTCCGCTCTCAAACCACCAACGGTTCGTGTCTCCGTTTCAAGTACGAACCGGTGCAGCTCGAGTTGATGGGCCGGAAGGAGATCTTTGACGTCCTCGAAGTGGCGGAAGATGTTCCGAACTTGCTGGGCCAGGTTCCGCTGGAGATTCTCGATCTGGTCGTGGACAGCAAGCGGCGGATACTGACACCCAATCCCGCTCACGGCGGTGAACAAATGACCGAGGAGTTCTGAACCGGTGGAAAGCGAACAGGTGAGGCGCACCGAGACGGGAAGACGAACGAGCAAACCGGAAAACCGTAAGACGTTGGTCCAACTGGTGCTAGCGAGTGGGATTTCCTCCACCTTAAGACGTCAAACCGTGTGTTACTGCGTATGAAGACTGGATTCGCGTTGGTGGTGGTAGCGGCCTTAAGCAGTGTCACGACGTTCGTCATCGTGTCTCATCACCTGGCCGCCCGACACGCCGAAGATCTCGCTCAGCGAAAGGCGATCTGGGCCACGGAGAAGGCCGCGCTGGAAGACGCGCTGAGCGCAGCGCCACCGCCCCAGGCGAGGCCCGAAGCGCTCCCGGCTCCAGCACCGGCGGCTGTTATCCCCGTCACAGCGACACCAGCGGAGATCCTGCAGCGACTGACCAAGCTGCGGATTGCCGGCGGCGCCGACCGGATCCGGCACACGCGCCAAGCGATCAAGCTGTTTGAGGATTTGGCCGGGGCTGGTCCTGAAGCCCTGCCCGCGATCCGTGCATTTCTGGAGCGCTTGGAGGACATCGAGTATGAGGCTGAGGGCAAAGACCTTCTCCGCGGTTTGAAGGAGGGCCGATTGGTGACGGAGTTCGTGGTGCCCCCGTCGTTGCGTCTGGGGTTGCTGGACGTGGTCAGGCAGATCGGTGGCGAGCCAGCGGAGCGGCTCCTGGCGGAGACGCTGAGTACCACGGGACGGGCCGTGGAGGTCGCCTATCTGGCCAGGGTTTTGCAGGATCAGACGCCTGACAAGTATCGCGATCTGGCCTTGAGTGTTGCGCGGGATCTGTTGGTCAACCCGCCAGTCAACGCCCAGCCGAACCGCCTGGACAAGGGCGACCGCGACTTCCTGTTCGCCGTGCTTGGGATGTATAGCGACACTTCGTTCGCAGCCGTGGCCCAGAACCAATTGGTGCGGGCCGACGGCCAGATCGACTACAGCGCCTTGCGGTACTTGAAGAACACGTTAGGCGAGCAGTCTCTGCCGGCCATCATGCAGGCCATGCAAGATAGTCGCCTCACCAAGCCGGAACAGAAGGAACCGCTGGTCGATTACGTCGCCAACTACGTCGGCGTCAATGCGCAAGCGAACCAACTGTTTCAGGCGATGGTCCAGGACGAATCCCTGCCGCTGGAGCTACGCGTCAATTCGCTTATCGGCCTGTACAAGGTGGGCCTCGACCACGACAACCCCGGCCCGCGGGATATGCAACTTGCCCAGGCGCGTTTGCAGGTTTTGGAGACCCTGAGGCCGGAGCTCGAGAACGAGAAGCTGGTTCAGCACACCGCGAAGATCGAACGCGCTTTGCTGGAGTTTCTCAACGGAGAGGGGCGAGCGAAAGTGCCCAGGAAACCGTAGTCAACCTGGGGCGGATTACCGCCGCTCCTGTTCTTCGTCGCTGACCGAGAACCAGTATTTGATCAGGATGATGCCCGAGCGGAGCAGCATCCGTTCAAACTCCGAGCTGACCGGCTGCTCTCGAAAGGTAAGGGGCTAATGCAAACGGCCTCTCATCGAGATGATGGTTTCTCAGTGAGCGCCAGAGGCTGGGCTACCAGTGTCTGATTCCGGTTTGGCGCCGTAGCTGGAAAACGCACCGGCGCGCCTTCCGCCGAAGTGACCTGAACGAAATACTCCAAATCGGGGGCGTCGGTGGCCCGGACGGGAAACTTGACCGAGTAGACCCCTCGCGCCACGTGGACCAGCGGAGTCTTCGTGAACCGGCCCTGGCCCATGGGCCGCGAGTAGAGCGCGGCCTCGCGCGGCGGTCGTTCCGCCAGGATGATGACCTTCAGGCGCAACTCCTCGCCGGCACCGAAGCTCGTGCGCACCGTCGGGACGATCACGCGCGTGGGACCGCGGTAGGCCCTCATGGGTTGGGCATCCGCCGACAGAGCCTCGCCGAGAATCTTCGCCAATTCCTCGCCGGGCTTGGTCAGCAGTCCGGGCACGATGTGCTGTTCCCAATTGGCCACCGTGCCAAGCTCGCCGGGGTTGCTCAGCGTGGCCAGGAGATGCTGATA
>Ga0315274_10001598_pt1 | contig 34626 bp, 35 predicted proteins | sample YL17G02_20_MG_FD_203700 | JGI IMG/M metagenome (GOLD analysis project Ga0315274, IMG submission 203700) | Sediment microbial communities from Yellowstone Lake, YNP, Wyoming, USA - YL17G02_20 | ecosystem: Environmental > Aquatic > Freshwater > Lake > Sediment | place: USA: Wyoming | collected...
TACCAGATCGTTGTGCTTGATCATGCTACTCGCCGAGTACTTGTGCAGGATCTTCTTGCCCTGGAAACGCTGGCTCTCGTGCCTCCGGGAAGAGCGGGCCCCGGATCCTGACCAGGATGAGCGCCAGGAGGCCGCCCAGTATTAGACCGTCAATCAGCGAACCCAAGAAACCAGAATTTAGCCTCACGCTGTCTCCTCTATTCCTCGTCTCGGATCATGCGGGCGAACGCGGCTGCCAGGTCCTCGACCTTGTGCAGGTCGTCTGCAGTGGGTGCGCCGCGGAACTCAAAGGACTCGGTTCGGACCCACTTGAGTGCCTCGGCTACCGCGTCGAACTCCTTCTGCGCACCGCCGGACCAGCCATAGGAGCCATAGCGGAACGCCTTCTTGTTGGTCATGCCCTTGCGCGCGAGCTCGTCCAGGGCGTGCGCCATGGGCGGGAACATCTTGGTCTCGTAGGTGGGCGCGCCGACGATCAGGCCACGGTTCTTGAAGACCGAGGCCAGGATGTACGAGTCCTCCACGCGCGGCACTTCGAACACCTCTATCGGGACGCCCTCGCGTGCCACTCCGCGCATCACCGCGTCCGTAGCCCACTTGGTGTTGCCGTACATGCTGCCCCACAGCAGGGTGACGCCGCGCTCGGCCTTGCCCGTCGGATAGTTGGCGAACTTGATGTAGCGTGCCACGACTTCGCCCGGGTTCGCGCGCCACACCAGCCCGTGCGAGGGCGCGATCACGGCCACCGGCACGCCCGCCAGCTTGTCCAGCGCGCGCAGCACCATGCGCGAGAAATTGGTCACGATGTTGGCATAGTAGCGCAACATCTCGTCGTAGTAGAAGGACTGGTCCGCAGCGTGCACCTGGTCGTCGAATAGAATGCCCTTTAGCGCGCCAAAGCCGCCAAAAGCGTCGCAGGAGAACAGCACCTGGGTCGCCGGGTCGTAGGTCATCATGGTCTCGGGCCAGTGCACAAAGGGCGTGTGGTAGAAGACGAGCTTCTTGCCGCCGCCCAGGTCCAGCTCTTCGCCGTCCTGCACTGCGCGCACGTTGTCGGTGATGCCATAGTAATACTGCACTAGCTCAATGCCCTTTGGGCTGGAGATGATGGTGGCCTGCGGAGCCATACGCCGGAGATTGCTCAGGAATTGGGTGTGGTCCGGCTCCAGATGGTTGAGGATGACATAGTCAATGTCCTCGCAGGTGACCCCCGCAGAGTGCAGTTGCTGCATGAACTCGGTCGAGCTTCCGCTCCATTCGCGCACCAGCTCGATCAGGGCGACCTTGTTGCCTTTGACCACATACGAGTTGAGGGACACTCCATGCGGAATGGGCCACAAGCCCTCAAAGAGGTCGTGTGACCTGATGTTCACGCCGACCCACCAGATTCCTTCTTTGACCTCGATCGCTGTCACAGTTCTGCTCCTCTCTACAGGTATATGAAGCTGCACGGGCCTACCCGCGCGGCGGCTCGCTACGCATGAACCTGAAGAAGCGCGTGGCACGTCATGCGGAGCGCAATTGTCCGCATTATACTCCAGTTTGGCGGATTGGTCGACTTGCCTTTTGTGTGATGGGCAAAAGGGTGCTACACTTGCGCTGTCAGTCGGCGTACGGTTCCACGAGCCCGCTGGCACGCAGTCCCCTGCCTAGTCTTGCCTTGTCTTGTCGACAAGACGAGGTCGACTAGACAAGGCGCTACGCTCCGGGGACGCTACGCAGTAACCGGCGAGGAGTGCGCATGGCACACATCGTGATTGGAGTGGATGGTGGCGGCACCAAGACCGAGTGTGTGGTCCTGGACCAGGCCGGCCGCGAGCTGGGGCGCGCCACGGGCGGCCCAGCCAATCAGTACAACGTCGGCCTGCAGCGGGCGATGCAGTCCGTGCAGGAGGCCATGGCGGGAGCCCTGGCAGCGGCGAAGCAGCCCGCGCACGCAGTAGGCGCGGTCTGCCTGAGCTTGGCCGGCGCCGATCTGCCGCAGGACGTGCAGCAACTGGAGGAGGCGGCGCGCCGCATCATCGCAGCACCGCGCATCCTGGTCTGCAACGACGCCGAGGGCGCGCTGGTGGGCGGGATTGGCCATGCGCTGGGCGTTGTGGTGATCGCCGGCACCGGCTCGATCGCCTATGGCATCAACGCGCGCGGGACAAGGCGTCGCGCGGGCGGTTGGGGGCACGTTTTTGGAGACGAGGGCAGCGCCTACCTCATCGGCCGGGAGGCGGTGCAGGCCGTGCTGCATGCTCGTGATGGCCGAGGCGAGGCCACTCGCCTTGCGGACGCCTTCTGTGCGCACCTCAACGTGGCACAGATGGACGAGCTCCTGACTACGCTCTTCTCGCACGAGTGGAGCGTGACGGAGATCGCGGCCCTTGCCCCGGTGGTTGCTGCAGCTGCACGCCAGGGCGACGCCAACGCCCGCCAGATCCTGACACGCGCTGGCGAGGACCTGGGATGGACGGCGGCCGCGGTGATCCGTGGACTGCAAATGGAACGCGACGAGTTTGAGGTCGCGCTCGTGGGAGGCGTCTTTCGCGCCGGGACGCTGGTGCAGGAGCCTTTGCAGGAGGTGCTATCCCAGGTGGCAGCGGGCGCGCGCTGCATCACGCCGCGTCACGACCCGGCCACTGGGGCCGCGCTCATGGCCTTGCAGGCTCTGCGTCGAGGATGAGGCGCCGCACGGCCTCGGCGGCCCCGTCTTCCCCCACGGAGCCCACTACACAGTCGGCCGCGGCGCGCGCGGCGGGAGTGGCACTGCCCACTGCGACGCCCAGGCCCGCCCAGGTGAGCAGCTCCACGTCATTGTCGCCGTCGCCCAGGGCCAGGACCTCTTCGCGTGCGATCCCCAGGTGCGCAGCCAGAACGGCCGCTCCGCGCGCCTTGGAGACGTCTGGCAGGATGACCTCGATTAGCGTCGGCGTGGAGCGCGTCACGCGCATCGTACTCCCCATGCGTGCCTGCAGGAGCGGAGCCGTGCGCGCGCTGGTGGGCTCGTCCACAGCCCAGAGCAGGCAGTTGAGTGGCTCGCGCTCCAGCCAGCAAAACGGGTCCTCCACGACGCAACGCTGCTGTTCCCCCTCCCAGACGGAGAGGACCGCGCTCCCCGGGTCGCGCCGCAGGCTGGTGCAATAGTCGTCCAGGTAGGTGGCAAAACGCAGGTCGTGCTCCAGCGCAAAACGCATGGCTGTGTGGATGACGGGTAGTGGCACCGTACGTTTGGCAATCTCCTGGCGCGTGCGGTGGTCGATGATCAGGCCGCCATTACAGCACACGAGCGGCGCATTGACCCCCAGCTCCTCCGCGTAGGGCAACACAGATTGCAGGATGCGTCCCGTGGCCAGCGTGACCCTGACGCCGCTGGCCGCGGCCTCGCGCAAGGCGCTTTTCACGGCGGGGGAGATCGGGACATGGAAACCTCGCAGCGTTCCATCGAGGTCACTTAGCAGTAACCTGTACAATTCACTCCTCAGGGAGCCGCGTAGGTGCCATCCACGAATGAGACCACGACTCCACTGCAAAAAGCCCCTTCTTTACCGCAGAGGCCGCCGAGAGCGCAGAGTTCATAAGGGAATCTCCGCGTTCTCTGCGTGCTCTGCGGTGAAATCCGAGTTCTTTCAGTAGAGTCAGACCACGAATACACGAATCGCTCTACGTCCGCATTCTTGTATTCGTGCTCCGACCCCACTGCAAAAAGCCCCTTCTTTACCGCAGAGGCCGCCGAGAGCGCGGAGTTCATACGGGAATCTCTGCGTTCTCTGCGTGCTCTGCGGTGAGATCCGAGTTCTTTCAGTAGAGTCGTGCTCCCAGTCGTGGATGGCTTCAGCGTTCTAGCGGTTGATTGACGCGGCCATGCGTCGGTAGGTGTGACGACGGCCGCGGATGGCCAGGCAGAAAGCCAGAATGTTCTCCGGGTTGGCGATGCCGCTGAAACCGGCATCGCCGATGTGCAGGATGTCCGCTCCGGTCATCTTGCTGAGAAAGGCGATCTGGCGCACGGTCTCTTCGTCGCCGCCCTCCTGTGAAGTGCCGATGGCGGTCAAAGCCAGCTTGCCCAGCCCGTGCGCCTGATCCACCAACGGCTTGATCGCCTCGAGCGTGGCCCCAGGCGTGGTGCCGGGCGCAGGCACCAGGATGACGTCGGCGCCGGCCTGCGCGAATTGCTCGACGGCCTCTGCCGAGACGATGCCCGCCGCGCCCAACCCTGCGCCGTGCATCTTGCCTGCCACGATCATGACGCGCTCACCAACGGCGGCTGCGATCTCGCGCGTGGCCTGGGCGATGGTTGCGGTCGAGACACCCGTGCCCGGGTTGCCGGTCAGCACCAGGTAGTCCGCGCCCAGCTCCACGGCGCGGCGCGCGTTCTCTGCGGTGGCGACGCGTCCCAGGAACTCGTCGCGCAGTGCCTCCTTGGGCATGGGCTCCAGGTTGATGCCCACCGGACGGCCCACCAGGGCCTTGACTTCGTGGATGCTCACGTCGAGGCCCGCTGGCAGGCGGTCCAGGGCCGGTACGCCAGGCAGCGTGGGTAGCTTGCCCTTGCGGTAGCCCATCACCAGCGGCTGACGCACGTCGTAGACGTTGAGCGTGATCAGGTCGGCGCCAAAGGCCGCCGCGGTCTCGGCATTGGTCACGCCGTCTACCAGCGGCAACGTAACGCACACCACCTCCGCGCAGATGGTACGACCTTCCGCCAGGCGGATGCTCTCCAGCAGGTCGGCCTTGCTCATGGCGCGGAAATCGCTGGCCATGGCGTCCAGAATACGTTTTACCATGTCAGGTGTCCCTCCACGGAACTCTGGTTTCCGCTCGCTGTGTGAGCGAGTGTGCTTTTACTTCTCAGGGAAGAACTGCGGCAGCAGGGCCTTATTGGCCTCCAGCAGCTCCTCCAGCAGCGGCTTGGCCACGGCGTACGACGGAACCAGGGGGTGCGTGAGCAGCGCCCTGAGCGCAGCCTCACGTGAGCCCGTCACACCTGCCTCCACGGCGTATTCCTCGTAGGCCTTGACGGTCTGCACCAGCGGGCGGATCACCTGCGGCAGCGGGCCGACGTTCAGCGGGCTGACGCCGTGCGCGCCGATCACGCAGGGCACCTCGATGGCCACGTCGTCGGGCAGGTCCGCGATGCAGCCGCGGTTGCGGGCGATTACGATCTGCACGTCGCGCCGGTCGGTGAGCAGTGACGTGATCAACCGCACCGCCATCTCCGAGTAAAAGGCCCCACCGCGCTTCATCAGCTCGGGCGGCTTGGTCACCAGATTGGGATCGGAATACATCTTGAGCAGGTCGCCTTCGACTTGCTTGACTACCTCGCCGCGCGTCTTGGCGGCAGTCTTGGCCTCTTTCACGACCTGGTCGTGGTAGTAGTAGTAGGCCAGGTAGCCGATGGGCACCATTCCCAACAAACGGATCAGGTCCGGCTCAAAGGGAAAATGCTCGCTGCGACTGGCCAAGTCAACCATTTGGTCAAGGCTTAGCGCGTGGCCCTTGACGTAGGCGGCGCGAATCCAGGCCAGGTGATTGAGGCCCACCCAGTCCAGAAACACGTCGTCATCGGACACGCCGGAAAAGGCCGCCAGTCCCATGATGGCGTTGATCGGGTTGTTGCACAGCCCCACCACCTTGAGCGAGGTGTGCTTGAACAGCGTTTCGGTGATGATGCCCGAGGGATTGGTGAAGTTGAGGTACCAGGCACTCGGCGCATAGCGCTCCACGTCGCGCGCGATGTCCAGCGTGACGGGGATGGTGCGCATGGCCTTCATGAACCCGCCCGGTCCGGTGGTCTCCTGGCCGATGACGTCATACTTGAGCGGGATCTTTTCGTCGCGGATGCGCGCGTCGACGCCGCCCACGCGGATCTGGGAGACGATGAACACGGCACCCTCGACCGCGGCCGGCCGCTGCGTGTGGGTGCTGATGGCGGTTTTCAGCCCGGCGTGGGCCACCATGCGTTTGACTAGCCCGCCCACAACTTCCAGCCGCGTCGCGCTGATGTCAAACAGGGCGATCTCGCCCACTTCCAGTCGGTCGCGGCGCTGGATGAAACCGTCCACAAACTCGGGCGTGTAGGTGCTGCCTCCGCCAATGATGCAAATCTTGGGAATGTGGATCATTTCCTTACCTCCCCGTTCGGGCCGGCCGCCCGTCGGGCCGTACCGCCTCGGCAGGCCGAGGCCATCGGCCTGAACGAGGGCGGAACGGCCTCTTCGAGCTCGGCGATGCGCCGGTGTAGCTTGATGAACTGCTCGGTATAGTCGATCTCGGCCCAGGCCAGGACCAGCAGGTCAATCGAGTGCACCAACAGGATGGAAAAGGGCGGGGTCTCGCCGCGCGCCTCGCGGTGCAGGATCTCTGCCTGGATCTTGTGCGCCTTGAGCTGGGCCTCGTTGGCGCGCTGCATGGCCTCCTCGGCTGCGGCCCACTGGTGCTCGGACGCGAACTCGGCCGCCTCTCGAGCCGCGCAACGCGCGTCGCCACCCAGCACAATCAGGTTGCACAGAGTCTGTTCCCAATCCGTTCCACAGGTTAGTTCGGACAAGTATTCCTCCGTGTTGTGGATTTCGTACTGCGTGTCTCGCGTTGTCTCAACTTCTCACGCCTCACGTTTCAGCCACTATTTGGCGTCCATCGCGCAACGAAAGCCGATATAGTCGTTGCGGCGGCGGGGGGTGTAGCGCAGGCGCGAGGCGCAGGCGGCCGTGTCGTGGGCGGCGTCCCAGGTGCCGCCGCGCAAGGGCTGCAGCAGCTTGCCGCCAGAGCCGTGCACCCACTCCCAGACATTGCCGCTCATGTCGGCCACACCGTAGGGGCTGTCCCCTTGCGGCGAAAACTGGCCTACGGGCGTGGTGTTCAGGATCTTGGTCTCGCAGGTGTTGGCGCGGGTCTTGTCCCATTCGTTGCCCCACGGGTAGGTGCGCCCGTCGGTGCCGCGCGCGGCTTTTTCCCACTCTTCGTCGGTGGGTAGGCGCTTGCCGGCCCACTGCGCGTAGGCTGCGGCATCATCCCAGTTGACCTGCGTCACGGGATGGTGGTCCTTGCCCGCCGCGTAGGTGCCGCGCACCCAGCTCGGGGGCACGGGATAGCCGGTGGCCTCCACGAACTTCTTGTACTCGGCGTTGGTCACCGGGCACTTGTCGATGTAGAAGGCCGCGACGGAGACCGGCCGCTTCTCCTCGCCCATGAGGAACTCGCCGGCAGGGATGTAGATCATCTCCTTGCCGTCCTTGGCCACGGTCACGCTGGGATTCTGGTTGCTCATACTCGCTTGCACTCCTTTCGCGTGCGCACAACACGCTGCGATCATAGACGTTGGTTGTCAGATTGTCCCAAAAGTGTATAATGTTGCGGATTGCCCTTGGGAGATACACACATGCTTGCCAGCAACTACCACACTCACTCTCGCTACTGCGATGGCGCAGGTGAACTGCAATCCTTCATCGAACAGGCGCTGCGCCAAGGTCTGGCCTCAATTGGCTTCTCCAGTCACGCTCCCCTACCTTTTGCCACGACGTGGACCATGCCGCTGGTGCGCCTGCCCCAGTACCTGGCAGAAATCGAGCGGCTACGAATTGCGTACGCCCCGCGCCTGGAAGTCTATGCGGGCTTGGAGCTCGACTTTGCCCCCGGCGTGCAGCACTTCCAGCAGGAGCACATTCTGGGCCTATCCTTTGACTACCTCATCGGCTCGGTGCACTTCCTCGGCTTCGAGCCCGCTCATCAGCCGTGGACTGCCGATGGCCCCGCCCCACTCTTTGAGCAGGGCCTGCGAGAAGGCTATGACGGCGACATCCGGCGCATGGTATGTGAATACTATGCGCGCATTCGTGCTATGGTCCTGGCTGGCCACATCGATGTGGTGGGCCATCTGGACCGCATCCTGTACAACAATCCGCGCGACAAGTACTTTACCCAGGAAGCGCTCTGGTACCGCGAGGCGGTGGAAGAGACATTGCAGACCATCGCCGCGCGCGATACCTTGCTCGAGCTCAACGCCGCAGGCTGGTTTGCGCCGCTCGGCTCGCCCAACCCGGCCCCCTGGATCGTGCGACGCTGCCGCGAACTGGGCATTCGCTTTACGTATGGCGCCGACGCGCACCGACCTGAACACGTCGCCCGCGGACTGGAACGGGCGGCACAGCTTCTGCGCGAGTGCGGCTATGGCGAGACCTGGTGCCTTTCTGTCGGCCAGTGGACCCCGTGTCCGCTCTAACCTTCTTCACCTCTCCGTCTGCAGTTGCCTTTGCAGCCAAGGCCAACCCACTGCCGTCACCACGGTCTCGAAGGCCATTGCCAGCAGAATGGCCACCTGGCCATGGCCTGCCAGCCCCACGGTGATGGCGCTGTAGGACAGTTCGATGCCCGCGTGGACGAGCATGGCGTAGAGCAGTAGCTTGCGCCTCTTCTCGACGATGGCGCGCGCCGCCACTACACCCAGGCAGGCGTTCAACACCAACAGCGAGACGCGACCTATGAGCGAGGCAAGTGCTGCCAGACTCAGCTCCGGGACGGAGCGAGCGGCCATGTCGGCCAGCTCGACGGTGGACGTATCACCCAGCAGCAGGCGCGTGCCCATGCCCACCAATAATAGGCCGTAGAAGACCTGGGTCACAAAGCCGACGCCCAGTCCCACGGCGATGCCACCGGGAACCAGCTCTGGCCCGCTCAGGTGTTTCACCTTGAGCAGGAGGTACTTCATGCCTTCCACAAAGATGCCCGTCAGGAGAGCCGCGCACAGGAGCTGTGCAGCCACGGTGAGGGTATTAGGCGAGGCCGCCAGAATCTGGCGGCCCAGGCTGATGAAAAAGTTCATCGGCAACGAGGCCGCCAACAGCCCGCCAGCACCCCAATAGATCAGCGAGCGGTCGGCCTTGGGCGCACGTCGCAGGACGTGGAACATGACGTAGCCTGGAAGGAGAATGAAGAGTGCGCCTTGCGCGCAGAGCAAGAAACCCCTGAGTGCCATGCCGTCTTCCCCCTACCAGCCGTATTTCTCGGGGCCCCACTCCCTGCGTTCGACCTCTTGCTTGAGCAGGAGCAGGCTGTGTTCCGGAATGTCCCCGTCGACGACCACGCCCGGGCCGATGGCGGAGTAGGCCCCCACCTTGGAACCCGGCAGGAAAATCGCGTTGACTCCCGTCCTGCAGAAATCGCCGATGAAAGTGGCGTCCGAGGCGTGCCGCGGGGTCTCCCAGCGGCCCTTGACGCGGTGGGCCTGGGGTTGGTCGTCAAAGCGCAGCGTGCCAAAGGCCGTCCCGGCGCCGACGTCGCTGGCCTCACCCAGGACACCCCACACGTTGCAGTAGTGCATGACGGTGCTACGTCCGAACATCACGCCGTGAATCTCGGCGCAGTGGCCGATCTTGCAGAGCGGCCCCAGACTGGTGTGCTCCCCGATCCAGGCATCGTCCCTGACCACGCAGCGTCGGCCGATGTAGGTGTTGGGCCCCACAATAGCGCCATGGGTCACCACGGCATCGCAGTCGATCCAGGCGTTGCCCTCGAGGATCGCACCCGGGCCGATGACCGCGTTCTCGCCCACGACCAGATGCCCGTTGACCTCGGCCCGCTCCGAGATGCGCGCCGTGGGATGGATCACGTCGTGGTCGAGCGACTGTCCCAGCAGGTCCAGCCACAGGTGATTGGCGATGAGGATATCCCACGGCCGGTCCACGTCCAGAGCAAAGGCAGAGGGTTCCACCGCCCGCACAGTAAGCCCGTCTTCGACCATCATCTGCAGGCACTGCGCCAGGTCCGCCTCGCCCATGGGCGGCATGCCGCCGGAGGGGACGGCAGGCACGTAGCCCGGGTGCGCTGCGAGGTAGGGCTGGATGACTGCGCGCGGAAAGACAAACGCGCCCCCTAGCCGGTGCGTGATGCTGTGACGCGGGTGGGCGATCATCTCTTCCACGCGTCCCTCGCGCACGCGCACGGCCAGGTACATCGTCGGGTCCTCCAAGGGGTGCAACGGGACGGCGAGCACGAACGTGCTGCTGGGGTCTTCGGCCTGTGCCTCCAGCAGCCGGGGCAGCGTCGCCGGGTCGAGCAGCACATCACCGTAGAGGACGAGCACGTGCTCGTCTTCGACCTGTTCCAGAGCGAGGCGCAAAGCCGGCGCCGTGCCTTGAGGCGGATCGAAGCTCAAGACTTCGACGAGCGCCCGGTGTGCCCGCTCGCCTGCGGTCCCGTTCGGGCTGGCCGCCCGCCGGGCCGAGGCCGTCGGCCTGAACGAGGGCGGAACGGCCAGCATGCCGGCCGCACCCTGCGGGTGGCTGCCCTTGCCCGCGGCCAGGAAACGCAGGTGGGCCGCAAAGCGCGCGTTCGCCACAACAAGGATGGAGCCGACCCCGGCCGCCTCCAGACTCGCTATCTGCTGGCGCAGGAGCGGAGAGCCGCCGATGGGGATGGCAGCCTTGGGGCGCGTGCTACCCAAGGGCCACAGCTTGCTGCCCTGGCCTTGGGCCAGGATGATGGCTGTATTCACGCGGGCGTCTTCCGGACGGCGCGCAGGATTTGCTCAAACAGCTTTTCCCCGTCCATCATGCCATAGGTGATGGACTCGATGTCCTCGACGGGGATGCCGAGCGGCGTAGCCGCCTGCATGATGGAGCGCTTCTTGAAGCGCACCTGAGGAGCGATCAGGATGATGTCCACCGGCTTGGCCTTCAAGTCGTATACGGCAGCCTCGGCAGCGGAGAGCAGCGTCATCTCGATCTCCTCGCCCTTGGCCTTGGCGGCCTCTTCCGTTTTGATGGCCAGCAGACTGGACGACGCACCCATGGCGCAGAACATCAGAACCCGAATCTTGTCCATTGTGTCTCCTCGCCTACTTCTTTACCGCTTGCGCGATCTGTTCGAACAGCTTGTCTCCATCGACCATGCCATAGGTGATGGGCTCGATGCCTTGCACGACGATGCCCATCGGCTCTACCATCTGGATCACGGCCCGCCGTTTGTAGCTCACCTGGGGAGCGATCAGGACGATGTCCACGGGATGCGCTTTCCAGTCGTACGTGGTCAGCTCGGGCACGGGGATGGCGTGAATCTCCATCTCGTGCCCGCACCGCTGCGCTGCTTTGACGGTGCTGTCCTCCAGCAAGCTGGAGGACATGCCCGCGGCACACACCAACAGAACTCGATAATGGGCCACGCTCACCTCCTCGTTCCTCTGGATGGCGCGTTATCTGGACTGCGCCAGCACACCGAATGTGACCCGTTCGACGCCCAAGTCTTTGACCGCAGCGACCACCCGCGGGTCGTACAACAGCACTACCTCGCGCTCGCGTTGTGCGGCATAGCTGCTGCGCGCCAGAAGCTCGGCGTCGGCCAGGCCGGGATGGGTCATCAACTCGCTCAGCCCCGGCGGCACTTTGGGCAGCGCACACAACAGCCATTCGACCGTCAGTTGCTTGTCGCCGTAGAAATCGCCCAGGAAATGGTCTGGAAAGCACAGCCTACGGGCCTTCAAGAAGCGTGCGTCCTGCTCGAGCACAATCTTGGATGGTTGGTGATGCAGTCCATGATCCGCTGCATGTTCGCCTCCTGCCTTAGTGGAGGGGTGGGATGAGGCCCGCGTGGGCCTGGATATAGTCGTCCAGAATGAGTTTGGCCACGTCAAAGCCCGGGACCAGCGGGTGCAGAGCCAGCGCCTTGAGCGCCAATGAGTACGATCCGGAGACAGTGGCCTGGACCGTCAGGCGCTCGTATTCTTTGACGCGCTTCATCAAGCCCAACGCGTGGTCGGGTACAGAGCCCAGTGCCATGGGGCGCACCACGGACCGGCCCAGGTAACAAGTGACCTCCACCACGTCGCGCTCGCCCATGCCAGCGATGGCCCCCCGGTTGGGAACGTTCAGGATGGAGATGCCCTGCCCCCCCGGGGGGCCCGAGAGGCACTCGATCACGCCCAGCGCCACGCCCTCGTAGCCCTCCTCCTGCACGGACTCTTCCAGATCCTTGCGATCGGGCTTGTGCCCGGTCTCGGTGGCCATGTAGGTCTCGCCGCGCTTCAACAGGTACGCGACATAGGTGTCGCGGATCTGCTGCTCGGTGCCGTCCTGGCGCAGGCGCTTGAGCTCGCCGAAGAGCCACGCGTTGAGCTCCTCGATCTGCTCGCCGCGGCTCTTGCCCGCATCCAGGATGTGCTGCACCGCGTCGCGCGTGTTGTAGTAAAAGTAGAGGTACTCGTTGGGCAAGAGGCCCAGCGTCGCCAGGAACTGAGGATCGAACGGCAGCCCGGGCATGGGCCGCCCGCTCTCCGCCAGGCGCGCGATGAACTCGGGCAGGACGTCGCGGCCCTCCAGATACGCCGCCCGGATCCAGCCCAGATGGTTGAGCCCAAAGTACTCGGGGAAGACCGCCTCGGGCGCCACGCCCAGGGCGGCGGCGAGGGTACGATGCATGCTCGAGGGGTCGTCGCAGATGCCGACGATGCGCGCAAAATCAGTCTGGGTGGTCACCGCCTCGGTGATCAGGCCGGAAGGATTGGTAAAGTTGATCAGCCAGGCGTTGGGGGCCAACTCTTCCATGAGCTTGACATAGCCCAGAATCGCGGGAATGGTGCGCAGCGCCATGGCAAAGCCGCCCGGGCCGGTCGTCTCCTGCCCCAGGACGCCATAGCGCAGGGGCACGCGTTCGTCGACCACGCGCGAGTGGATGCCGCCCACACGAAATGTGGTCAGCACGAAATCGGCGCCGGCGATGGCCTCGGCCGCGTCGGTGGTCCACACGGTGCGGAACCTGGCGTTGCCCTCGCGCAACACCGGCTCGCAGACCATGCGGATCAGTTCGAGGTTTTCGGCGTTGACGTCCATCATGCAGAGCTCCGTCAGGCCTACCTTCTCCTGGCGGCGCAGCACTCCGCGCAGCATGAGCGGTGTGCGCACACCGGCGGTGCCGATGATGGTCAGTTTCACGCTGTGCACCTCCTCCCGGCCAGATTAGGAGCAGGAGCGGGTGCTCTGCGGGCACCCGCTCCTGCACTCGTGGCAAGCGCTGGCGCCAGAAGCCTACCCTTGCTCTTTCTTCAGTACCTGAGCCTCCCAGGCTTTGAAGAACGGGTACCAGATGACGCCCGGGATGATGAACTCGGTGAAGGTGACCAGAACGGCGGCGCGCCAGTCGTAGCCCGTCGCCAGGTACATCAGGATCGGCCCGGGCAGCGTCCAGGGCGCCGGAATAGCCGTAGCGCGCACCAGATGCAGCACGTGTGCGGCGTAGGCCACCGTGGCATTGATGAACGTGATGGCGATGAACGGGATGGCCATCACAGGGTTGAAGATCACGGGCGTGCCAAAGGTGATGGGCTCGTTGATGTTGAAGAGGCCGGGAATGATGCCCAGCCGCCCGACTTGGCGCAGGCGGGCGGACTTGCTGCGCAGCAGGTAGAAGGCCAGCGGCAGCGTAGCGCCTGACCCACCGGGCACGACGTAGCTGCGGAACATGTCGGTGTAGATCCAGGGCAGCGGCTTGCCCGCGGCCAGCGCCTGGGCGTTGGCCGCCAGGTTGCTGGTCCAGATGGGCGAGAGCACGATGCCAATGGTCAGGTCGCCGTGGATGCCCAGCGTCCAGAGGCAGGCGTGCAGCGTCTCGGCGATGGCGCAGGCCACGTAGGACGAGGCCGCCGGCACGATGTGCGACAGGACGACCACCACGCCGTGGGCAAAGTCAATGCCGAGCACAACGCGCACCAGCCAGGCGACCACAAAGACCACGACGGTGGGGATCAAGGCCACGAACGAGTTGGCGATCGAAGGCGGCACCCCGGCCGGCATCTTGATCACCAGGTTGCGTTTGACGAAAAAGTTGTAGACCTCGACGGTCAGCAGGGCGACGATGATGGCTGTGAAGAGGCCCTCGTTGTTAAAGTAGGTGCCGGGCAGGCCCTTCTCTCCCCACGCGCCCACGATGGGACTCGCAATGGTGATAAAGGCCAGGAGGGAGAGCGCAGCGGGCATCAGGGGATCGAGGCCTTTGCGCCTAGCAAGGTGGTAGGCGACGGTAATCGCGGCAAAGACGGAGAGCAGCCCGTAGGCCATGTTGAATGGCACCCACAGCTTGGCAGAGAGGTCCGGGTTCGCATCCAGGTACGCCAGCCAGGAGGGGATAGGGAACTGCAGGAAGAGCAAGCTGAAAGCGCCGACGATCAAGAGGGACATCAGGCCGGCCAGGCCATCGCGCACGGAGGCCAGATGCTCTTCGTCAAAGATGGGGGCCATCTTTTCCATCAGGTCCGTGAGCCTGTCTGCCCAACCCCTCTTCTCAACGGATACAGTGGACACTTGAGTGCTCCTTTCTCGAATTTGCGTGATCACAAGCCAACACAACGATGTGCCAGACTATGCGTTTCTGTCTGTCTCACCTCCTTTGCGCGTGATTGCGGCCTGGGGGGAGAGCTCATGCTATTTCGAGTTGGCCCCGCTGAAAGGGAGCGAAATCGTCTGTCCAAATGTGACATAACGCCGCCGTGGGCTGCCACAGCCATTGGCGCCGCCTCTGTGCAGCGAGCAGTATAGCATACCGCAACCAGTGTGTCAAAGCCACAGGCCCACGTGCCCTCTGTGCGGGCGCGCCTACCGCAAGGGCATCCGATAGCGGTCACCACGGTACGTCGTGCGTGAAAACTCGAGCACCTGACCATTGACCAGGTAGGTTAGCTGTTCCACGATCAGCAGGGCCGCGGGCAGCGTCAGGTCCAACAGAGAAGCGTGCTCCTGGTGAGCCAGCGCGGCTTCGACCGTGCGCGAGCTGCGCGCCGGACGCAGTCCGTACCGCTCGCGCAGCGCAGCGTAGAGCGAGCCGTGCTCCAGTTCGCGCTCTAGCAGCCCAGGGCAGAGCGCGTGCGCGAGGTATGCCACCTGCAGGGCCATCGGCAATCCATCAGCCAGGCGCAGACGATACAAGTAAACCAGTTGTGTGCCCACCGCGACGCCCAACGCCTGGGCCAGGATGGTGGAGGCGCCCACGATCTCAGCGGCCAACACGCGGCTGGAGGGGTGCACGCCGCGACGTGACAGCTCTTCTGTGAAGCTAGCAAGCGGATCGGCCTCTGCATCGTCCTTTTTTCCGGCCACGTAGAGGCCTTTGCCAGGGATGGCAAAGATGACGCCTTCATGCAGCAGTTCGTCGATGGCGCGCCGTATGGTCATGTGGCTCATACCATACTGCTTGCGGAGGTCGCGTTGGGAGGGCAGCCGGTCACCCGGCTTGAGATCGTTGCGCGCGATGGCAACGATGAGATGCTCCTTGAGTTGCGCGTACAAGGGCAGTCTGGAGTTCATGTTCTGCGCCAACCACCTCGAACCGCACATCAGGGCTAGTTGCAGTGGCCATGCATTCCTAGGGGCAGCGCACTCGGGCGACCCCGGCCGCTGACGTACACGTATATACTGGTATGTACCGTATCATAGCCGAGTTTGGCTGATTTGTCAAACGGAGGAAGCTCCCGGAGGGACCCTGACTGCGGCCCCCAGTGAGGCAACTAAGAGGCTACTCTCGCAGCTCGAGTTGGTCGCCCACCCGCACGCCCGTGCGAGCGATTTCGCCTGCGCGCATCTCGATCACGAACTGCGCGCGCAGGACAGGCCGGTCGATGCGGTTACGGGCCAGGCTCTGCGTGATGGCCACGACACGCCAGTCCCTGCTGACGTAGAGCACGTCGATGGGGAATGACATGCCGAACATGTGGATCCAGCGACAAGGCCGGATCAACAGCGCCTGCCCTGGTTCCAGGGGTGCATGCCCGATCAGCCCGCGTGCTCTGGAAGGGCCGTCCGTGGCCATCTCCAGGTTCTCCACGATCATGCTTTGGTGTTCCGGGTCGTAGAGTCGCATGGCTAGGCCCTGCGCTCACCGAAGCCAAGGTTGGCCCCGAAGAGCTGCGGCGGCAGGTGGATGTTGGCGCGCTCAATCTTCTCTGTGAACTTGGGCCGAATGCCGGTCGGCTTCAACCGCCCCACAATCCGGCCGTCCTTGTAGCCCATATGCTCAAAGAGGAAGACGTCCTGCATCACGATCACATCGCCTTCCATACCCTGCACTTCCGCCACCTGCACTACACGGCGGCTGCCATCCCTGAGACGCTCCAACTGGATGATGCAATCCAGTGCCGAGGCAATCTGCTCGCGAATCGCGCGGAGAGGCAGGTCCATGCCGGCCATCAGCACCATTGTCTCCAGACGGCGCAGCGCATCGCGTGCGCTGTTCGCGTGCAGCGTGCACAAGCTGCCATCGTGGCCCGTGTTCATGGCCTGCAGCATGTCCAACGCTTCCCCACCGCGGGTTTCGCCCACGACAATTCGGTCGGGGCGCATGCGCAGCGCGTTGATCAGCAGATCGCGGATGCTGACGTGCCCTTTACCCTCAATATTGGCCGGACGTGCCTCCAGCGTCACCACGTGCTCCTGTTTCATCTGCAGTTCGGCAGCGTCCTCGATGGTGATGATGCGTTCGTTGTGCGGGATGTAGGCCGATAGCACGTTGAGCAGCGTGGTCTTGCCGGAGCCCGTGCCCCCCGAGATGATGATGTTCAGTTTCGCCTCGACGGCGGCCTGCGCCAGAGTGATGAACTCTGGGGTCACAGTGCCAAAGGTCTTGAGGTCCTCGGCCGTATAGGGGATCTTGGAGAACTTGCGGATAGTGAGCACGGGCCCATTCAAGGAGATGGGTGGGATGGTGACGTTGACGCGCGAGCCATCGGGCAGGCGCGCGTCCACCATGGGCGACGACTCGTCCACGCGTCGCCCCAGCGGCGCGACGATGCGCTCGACGATACGCAGCAGGTGCTCCTCGCTATCGAACGCGAGCGCGGTCTTCTCGATCTTTCCACGGCGCTCGATGTAGATTGTCTTTGGCCCATTGACCATGATTTCGGTGACGGTGTTGTCCAGCAGCAATGGCTCAATCGGCCCGTAGCCCAGGATATCGGCCATCACCTGCTCAAACAGCCGCTCCCGCTCGGTGCGGCTAATGACCGCGTTCTCCTCAGCCAGCACGCGTGGAAACATCTGCTCCAGTGTCTGCCGCACCAGTCGTATGTTGGAAATGTCGAGTTGCGGGTCCAGGAGCGCCAGAAGCTTGTCTCTGATGCGCGCCGACAGTTTCGAGTCTTCTTTGGCCTTCAGGGCACCTCCATCGATCAAAGACGGGGCCACCGCACGCTGCGTAATCGTCATGGCAGTATGCTCCAGTTCTCCAGCCCACAGTTGCACTTGGCGCCAATGACCTGCAGCGCCTTGCTGTACTGCGCCAGAGCCTTTTCCAAGTCTTTCTGCTGTGCGAAGCGATCTCCCTCTGAGACGTAGCTCGAATAGGCTTCAGTGGGAATCGCTACTGCGCTGCGCGTCATGATCCCGATCGCTGTCTTGATCTGCCCCACCGCCAGGTCGCGCTTCCCATCCCGCGCGTTTGCGCTGGCCAGCTTGACGTACGCCGCAAACAGCCAGCGCGCCGAGTTGTAGCCACCATGGACCGCAGCCAGAATGGCCTGGCTGTACTGTTCCTCGGCCTGGGCATAGTCCCCTGCGCTCAGCGCCTGGTCGCCTTCAGCCATCACGGCCGCGTACTTGGCCTGGAACTCGCCTGCCGGAGTCACCACGGGCTCACCCGTAGTTGGGGTAGCGGCCGGGCCTCCTGGCGTGGCGCCGGGACTCGCACTCGTGGGCGTGGCAGTGGCCGCCGCAGAACCTGGGGGGGACCCGCCCGCGGTCTTCATCAGCGTGGCTGCGCTGCCGTTGGCATAGTCCGGATTAAGCTTCAGCACCCACTCGAACGCAGCGCTAGCCCCTGCGGTGTCGCCTTGCGCCAGTTTGGTTTGACCCTCTAGGTACTTGTCGGCCAGCGCCAACTCTTGCGCAGCCTCGGGCTGCTGCGGCTTGAGCACCAGAGCCTTCTTGTACAGCGCCTGCGCCTCTTGGACCGGCTCGCCGCTGCCCTGCACGCTCGCCACCAGGCTCAGGCCCTGCCTGAGGTAGCTCTCAAACAGGTGGTCGGTCACGGCTTGCGCCTGGTACTCTGGGTCCACCTTGCGCAACGCCTCGTAGCCGGCGATCGCCTTGCTCCAGTCATTCGCGCTGAACGCCCGTTCCGCCTCGACAAAATCGGTGCCCAGTCGCTGCTGCGCTTGCACGTTCGCCAGTTGCGCCTGGGCGTCCTTGAAGCTGGGGTCTTGCTCGATCAGCGCGCTCAGGATGCGCGCAGCCTCGTCCCAGTCCTTGCCCGCGATGGCCTGCTGCGCCTGCAGGTAGCTCTTGTTCAAGGCCAGCTTCTTCTGCGCCTCGGCCAGACCTTGCTGCGCTTGCGCGGAGTTCGGATCCAGTTCCAGCAGTGCCTGGAAAGCTTGCTCTGCTCCCGCATAGTCGCGCTCTGCCAGCAGACTCTGTGCCGCAGCCAACTGCTGTGCCCGTTGCAGATCCACTTGCTGCTGCGCCTTCTGCGGCGTTACCCAGCGCTGGTATGCCCAGCGCGCGCCGACCAGCAGCGCCAGCACGGCGAGCAAACCCACCAGCAGCAGCGCGACACGCCTCACGGACTTGCCGATCGGCATGCGTTTCGGTTTCGGCTTGCCCTGGTCTAGCGAAGCCTTCAGGCGCGCCTCCTCCAGGAACGCCCGCGCCTCCGCATGACCCGGCGCAAGCTGCAACACCTGCTCGAAACCCGCGATGGCTTGCTGCCACTCCCCGTTCTGAAAGTGCCCCAGGCTTTGCTGGTACAGCGCATCCGGGTCCTGCACGAGTTGCCCCTGCGCGCCCGCCGCGGGCAGCGAATCCGTTTCCATTCCTTGCATGTCCATCGGTTCACCCTCTCTCCACAGATCGTGTCAAAGCTTACTTGCCCATGCTGGCGAAAGTCTTGAGCAGGACCGGTATGGCTGGACCAATCGTCACGGCCAGCATGGCCGGGAATACCATGAACACCAGCGGGAAAAGGAGCTTCGTCGGCACCTTGCGTGCCTCCTCCTCCGCCCGCTGCCAGCGCCGCGCCCGCATCTGCTCCGACTGCGTGTGCAACACAGTCGCAATGCTCAATCCAAACTGGTCCGCCTGCACCAACACCGCCACAAAGCTTGAGAGGTCAGGCACGTTCGCCCGGTTGGCCATGTTTTGTAGCGCCTCGCGCCGCGTCATGCCGATGCGAATCTCCCCCACCACCTTGCCAAACTCCGTCGCGATGGCGTTGCGCCACTTTTGGCTGATCTTGAGCATGGCCGAGTCCAGGCCGGCGCCCGCATCCACGCAGATCGTGAGCATGTCCAGCGCATCCGGCATCCCACGCACAATCTCTTTCTGCCGCCGCTTCACCTGCGAGCCAAGCCAGAAATCCGGCAGCAGGAAGCCAATGATCCCCAGCGCGCCTGCCAACAGCAGCGCTGGCAGCAGGGATGAGCCCTTCAGCGCAAACAACGCCAGCACCCCAATCCCGATCAACATCCCCACCAGCAGCTTGACACCCATGAAATCCAGCACCGTCAGACCGTAGGGGTAACCCGCACGCGGCAAGTTCTCACGCAGCTTTTCCATGTTGCGCGCAGGAGCGAGGCGGCCTGCCCCCTGGACTTGTCGATGAAACCAGGGCTTGAGCACACGATCCGCCATGGGCTGCTCGAGCTCGGCCTCCTCCAGCGGATGAAGGCTGACGGTCAGCCGCTCCAATCGCTTCTGCAGCGCCTCTGGCTTCTTGGATTGAGACAGACCATACAGGATCAGGGCCATGGCCAGACCGACCGCGACGCCCCCTCCCACTGCCAATTGAGGCATGCCCATCCTACCCTTCCCTCGCGTCCCCCTACATCTCGATCTTGGCCAGCTTGCCCATCACCAGGTAGCCCAGAACCAGAAGAACCCCAGTGCCGATGGGGATGATCAGTGTTGGCCCGGGCAGGAACAAGCCCAGCATGTACTCGCGGTTCATCAAAAAGATCACGCCACCCAGTCCCAGCGGCAGCGCCGTCAAGACATAGCGCGTCAGCATCGGCTGGCTCGTCAACGCCCGCAACTGACCCTTCAGGCGAATGCGCTCCTGGATGGTATCGCCGATCGTCTCCAGAACGTTGGCCAGGTTTCCGCCCATCTCGTTCTGAATCGCCACAGCCGTGACGATCAGGTCCAGATCGTCGCTCCGGATGCGGCGCACCAGGTTCGCCAGCGCGTGCGAAATGCTCAGTCCCAGCCCGATCTCTCGCACCACACGTCCAAACTCCTCCGACGCCGGCGCCGGCATGTTCTTCGCCACCGTGTCCATCGCGATGGTCATGCCATAGCCGCTGCGCAACGAGCCCACCAGCATCGTCAGCAGGTCCGGCAACTGGTCTTGGAACGCCACCAGGCGCTGCGCCTGCCGGCGGCTCAGGACAAGGCCCGGTATGAAGAATCCCAGCACCCCGCCGACCAGGCCGAAAAGGGGCTGTCGCGTGATCGCCATCGGAATCAGGAACAGCACCACCACGCTCGCAATCCTCAGCAGCACCCACTCCGAGACCGTCAGAGACAGGTTCGCGCGCGCCAGCTCCGCAGACGTCGTCGCCGCAAACCCCTGTTTCGAGATCGACCGGTTTAGCCGCCCCGCCAGCTCGCCGCCCGCGCGCCCCTTCTTCCGGCGCTGTTCATCCTCGTCCATGCCCCCATCCACGCCCGGCGGCGCCACCTCGTCCAGCCGCTGCTTCACCGAGTCCGAGCCCTGGATGTTGCGACCCAGACCCGCAAAAAGCGCCAGAACGGCCCCACCCAGCAGCAAAGCACTCACAAGAGCCAATCCCAACATACTAACCCCTACCCCGGGCCAGACGCAAGTACCAGGCCCACATCCGCTGGCCGTGGAGCAGCGTTGCCAGGCCCCCCACCACCAGGTACGGCGCATACGGGATATAGTCCCTCAGCCCTCGCACACGCCCAATCACGAGCAACCCCGCCACCGCTCCGGCCAGCACGATCCCCAGCGTCAGCGCTTCCAGCACCCACGGAAAGCCCGTCATCATACCGATTAGCAAGGCCAGCTTCACGTCGCCCATGCCCAACGCCCTGCCGCCCACCAAGGCCAGCACCAGAAAAATCCCGCCACCCAGCGCCGCGCCCTCCAGCGCCGAAACCAGCCTGGGCTCCCCCCACAGCGCGCTGAGCAACACTGCCAGAGCCAGACCCGGTCCAACCAGCACGTCCAGGACCAGACGATGCTCCAAGTCAATCGCCGCTATCAGCAGCAGGAGGCTGCAAAACATCAGCAACCTCAGAAACGATGCGTCCCAGCCATGACGGGCCTGCAGCGACACGCACAACCACGTCTCGATCACAGCCAGCACGACCCAGCGCAGTACACGGCTTGATCCAAAAGCGCGCACCTGTGCCCCGCGCGGCAGCCGATCCGCGCTCAGGTTCAGTATCAGACTCATGCCCAGGCCCAGCACTGCTGCCAGCCACATCCCAGCCCAACCTCCGCCCAGATTCAACCCAGAGTCGCTTTGCTCGTGGCCCCGGCCTGCTTCTTCGCCGCAGCGGCAACCACCGCTTCTGCCAGCCGTGCGTAGCCCTGCGCCACAGGACTGCGCGGGTGGCTCATGAACAACGGAATGCCTCGGTTGATGGAGAAGGTCACCAGAGGCTCATCTCCTGGGATCTCGATCTCCACGCGACGGTGCAATGCCCCCTCAACGTCCTTGAGTTGAATCCCACCCTTGGCCGGATAGCGATTGAGAGCCAGCAAGAACTTGCCTGCTGGCTCACCCCAGCTCTCGACCGCCTGAAAGAAGACGCGCGCGTTGCGCAGCGACGTCATCTCCGGCGTCAGGACCACGATCACCTGGTCCGCGTGCTGCAGCACCGCAGTCGTGCTCTCGTCCAGCGAGGGAGAGGTGTCCACCACCACATAATCGGTCGCACCCTGCAGCCAGTCCAGAATGCGCTCAAACTGCGCCGCGTGCACCGAGTCCCCGTCCTTGCTCCAGGGCATCGACAGCAGAACTCGTACCCCCGAAGAATGCGTGGTCAGCACCGAGGCCAGCAATTCGGCATCCAGATCGTCCAGGCGCGGCAACAGGTCGGCGATGGTGCGCCGCGGCGCCAGGTTGAGCACCACGCCCAGCGTCCCACCCAGCACAGAAGCATCCAGAAGCGCGACTCGCTTCCCGGCCTTGCCGGTCTTCGCCTGCAAGGCCACGGCCAAGTTGCTGGCAACCGTCGTCGTGCCTACTCCACCCTTGGCACCCCAGAGAGCCACCGCGTGCGCCAGCGCGTGCTCCTCCGAACGCAGCGCCGCTTTGACACGCGCGACTAGCTCGGCGGGAGCCGTGGGCTTCACGATATAGTCATTGGCGCCGGCCTTGAAGCCAGCTACCTTGTCGGCCACCTCGGTCCTGGCCGAATAGATCAGAATCGGGACTTGGGCGGTAGACGCCGCCCCACGCAAGGCGCGGCACACCCCGTAGCCATCCACATCGGGCAGGTCGACATCCAGCAGCACCAGACTGGGACGATGCACGTGTGCCAGTTGCACGCCCCCCTGGCCCGTCACCGCCGTCAGCACCTCGTAGCCTTCGCCGGCGAAGAGCTGCTGCAACTGCTCCACCGTATTCAGGTCACTGTCAACGATCAGAATCTTGGGCAATCACTGGCCCCCAATGTCATGGCGCCTGCGGAACGCGGATTTGGTAACGGTCGGACAAATAGTCCATGTGCACCGGCTGTACCGAGAAGCGCTCCTTCACCTCCGGGGCGCGCAGCACAATGTCCACCATGCCGCCCATGTCGCGCAAGTACTTGAGCACCAGCGCGTCCTGCGGATCCAGCGCAAAAACAATCGCCGTCGGCCGCGCCGCCGTCACCCCGGCCTCCGTTTTCGTCTCCAGGTCACGCGCCTGCACTACCGCCGCGATCTCCAGGTTCTGCAGCGCGTCAAACGTGACCAGATCGCCCGTCGTCGCATCGGCGGCATTGACCGCGATGGAAAACAGCACGTCCACGTGGTCGCCGGGCTGGAGCAGATTGTTGCGACTCATCAGGTCCTCGGCCGGGAATGCCATCGCCACCTTGCCCTTGTCCATCGTGTAGGCCACGGCCTCGCCCTTGATCGTGGGCGAGACCAGCTGGGTGGCCATGACCATCTCTCCGGCAGTAAGCGGAGTCATGGTCACCCAGCCCACGGCTTCTTCCAGGCTGCGCACAGCGCTTTCGGGGACAATGTCAGCGGGTGCGCTGCGTACTTCAACGTCACTCTCCAGAATCAACTCGCGCACGCCCATGGCTCGCGCCGCCACCACAACTTTGACCTTGGGCGCCTCCTGCACCGGCGGCGCAACCTGGGTCGATGCCGCGCGCATAATCGCCATGAAGGCCAGCACGCCTGCCAGCACCGCCAGGATTACCCCCGCGAAAATCCAGATGCACCCCGAACGCTTCTTCAAGCTGGTTCTCCTTTTGCTTCTTCAGACGACCGCGAGCTGCAGTGGCCTGCTACCGGATCAGATGCACCACGATGCTCCCGGGCTGCCTCGTGCAGATGTCATTCTCCTAGTTCAGTGTGAAACCAGAGCCTGAGATGTCCACGGCCCAGCCGACCAGGCTACCCCAGTTGATGAGTTGGCCTGACCCACTATACGAGATTTTGCCCTTGGGCGCAAAATGACCCCACGGTACAAGCTGCCGCTTCCCGACACGTTCACCACCGCGTTGGTGCACTTGAGCGTGCCGTTGCGCTCATAGTTGGAGAAGGCGAGCAGACCGTCACAGTGCTACTGGAGGGTGTGGCCCGAACCACTGATGTCCACGGTACCCTGGGCGACGATCGTGATGTGACCGGTATTGCCACTACCACTGATGCTGGCGTTCCCCCGTGCAATAGTGCAGGCCCTCTGGGATGGTCTGGCCACTGCCGGAGACCGACCAGTTGCCGCTGTGCACAAAGTACTTGCCTGCGGCCTGAGCCGCCTGCGCCGCACGCCCGCCGGACTGGTAGTCGGCCATATTGAAGTTGACCGGATAGTTGGCGGCCGCACTGACCTGGGTGTAGGTGATGTGATGGCCGCTGCCTGACTGGTCGTGGCTGGTCACGTACTCGCAGACACCGTTGCTCGTATGGTCACTCCCTGACACATTCACTTTTCCGTTGGAGTGGACGGTTCCGTTGATCACGCCTCCGGAACCCGACCAGTCGATGGAGTTTGAACAAGTCTGGCTGTGCGCCCAGACCGCGAATCCTCCGCAGCCCCTACTCTGAACTGACAACGCGGCCGTGCCGCTGGCGGTCATGGTGCTGGAATGCAGGCCGACGATCCCGACAAAGTAGGTCGTGACAGTGTGCGTCACGTACACGCACACCGCGTTGGTGCCCGGCGGGATAGAGCCGCCGCCAACTCGGGCGTTGGAGGGCAGATACACGGCGGACGCGGCATCGGCCCCATTGCGGGTGACAGCATACTCGATGAGTGTAGCGGAAATAGTGGCATCACTGGCCTGGGCAGCTACCCGGTAGGCAGTCGCGAGGGCGGCCGCATCCACGGCGTTCTGCACGCGCCGGCGCTGCAGATACAGGTTGCCGCCATCGAGCACGAGAGCAAGAATGCCAACCAGAGCGATGAGAAGCAGGGCGACAATCACCACAACCTGGCCGGCCTGCTTGCGGGTTCGTTGTTTGTTCATTTCACACCACTAGTTAGTCAGACTGATGGTTCGCATGCCGCCATCTTCGCCTCCATCCGGCGGGCCTGGAGTGAAGGCGTATGCGAATGTCCCCTCGATGCCTTTGGGGTTTCCAGAGGCGTACACCCGTGTGACCTTGAAGGCGGCGAACTTGAGAATATGGTAGTATGCTTTGTTGGAGTACTTGTCCTGAATGTCATCGTAGACGGCGATCTTGAGCACCTGGCCCACCATCGCCTGCGCGATCGTGGAAGCCTTGACGCCACTGCTGCCCGTTACCCAGGTGTTGACCCGCGTGATTTCGGGATAGCCATTTACCATCCAGGTTTTGAGGTCGCCGGCTCCTGCGTCTCCACAGCTCATCGGGTAAACGCAGGGCAGGTTCAGCCAGCCGCGATAGCTGCCGGAGATGTTCCCCAAGGTTGGATCGGGAGGTACGTCTGGATTGTCATCCCATATAGTGTAGGGCACACCGAATGAATAGTCAAAATCGCGAATGGCTATCGGCGCCAGGCCGCGAAGCGACCCAACCGGCGCAAACTTGGCCACGGCCCGCGCGGTGACGGTCAATTGGTCGATGCCAATGATGCGAGCAAAGGTTGTGGCGCTGTGTTCCTCTGCGATCACTGTAATCTGTGCAGGAGTGATCGTAATCTGTGCGACGTCCGCCTTGTTGCGCTGCATGGCATAGTCCTGCGCCACGGCGCGGGCCTCTGCCTCAGTGCCATTCAGCGCCAGAATGAGGGCGCCAGCCATTGCGCCGGAATCCGCGGCATTCTGCATTCGCCTGCGCTGCAGGTAGATGTTTCCCCCGTCGAGCACAAAGGCTAACGTGGCAAGCAGACCAAGTAGCAACAGGGCAACGAGCACCAGTGCCTGGCCCGGTTCGCTGTTTTTGCGCTGGATTGGATTGGCATTCATTGTGTCATCTCCGCGTGGCGCACAAGATCTGGACGACCATCCTAATACCCTGTGTACATGGTGGCTGCGCTGCTGAGCAGTAAGGACCCGCCATGCGACAGGACGTTGGCTACCAGGGGTGTGACCACCTGGAAGTTGTATCGCACCTCTACCTTGATGCTGACGGTGGACGGATGCGTGACGGTGACGGTGATCTGCGCGGTGTCGAGGCCCACGGCTGCGGACCTGGCCACCGCGACCATCCCCGAGTCGTCGGTTGGAGCCACAAGCCCGTAGCGAGCGCCTTCCCTGGCGCAGTTTGCCACGACATTGTAGGCGTACACGGCTCGGCCAAGGTCGACGATGGCCATGATCACGAGCATGAGAACGGGCAGGATCAGGGCGAACTCGACCAGGCCATCTCCGCGCTCGTGCCTTGGATTGACGTTCCTCGCCATCGATGACTGCATCATTTGACAATCATCATTTGACAATCATCATTTCTGTGCTACTCGAAAGGGTCAGTGTGTCTACGCCCGGCAGAACTGAGCTGAACAGCGCAAAGTTGAACGTGACACTGACTCCGATCGGAGTACCCCTTACGCCAGAAGACGAGACGCAGACGTTGCTGGACGTCAGGTTGACCCCCGAACCCTGGGCCTCGGTGACCACGGACTGCACAATGCCGGTCGTGTCCGTGGGGTGCATGGAGCCATAGTAGGCCCCATTGCGCGCTGCGTTGGTGATCACGATGTACGTGTTGTAGACGCGGCCGAGGTCGAATATGCCGAGGAGGATCAGGATCAAGAGCGGCAGGACCAAGGCAAACTCAACCAGACTCTGCCCACGTTCCTTGCGTCCCATCATCAGTTGCGGCCTCCTTTCAGCAAAGACGGGGCAGAGCGCTGGCACTGCGTGCAGCTCTGCCCCCTTCGCCTGGTCCCATTCCTGTTGGGGCGACTTGTCAGGTGTTACTCATACCATTCAGAATGCTGGGCACGACGTTCCATGCGTCTCGCTGTGCCTGTGCCCCCAGTGCCGACACCACGACTTTCGCCCTTGCGAACCCGTTCGCTGCAAGCCGGCCCGCTAGGAGCCGAGGACGCCGCTCAAGGGAGCGCGCCGGCGAGCGTGGTGGCGACCCTGTCCAGCACGGTGCTGATGTTGGTGCCCAAGAGCGTGACGGCGACGACGGCAGCGATGACGATCAGGGCGATGATCAGCGCGTACTCGGTCAGGTCCTGACCTTCCTCACGAGACATCCAAGCCCACAACATTGACAACATGACTTTCCTCCCCTGTTCAGTTTGATTTTTCGATCCAAGACTCGTTACGTGCTACTCACTACCTGCTACTTGCGACTTGACACCGACGATTGGCTGCCTGCTGCGAGCCGAGCACGCCACTCAGCGTGTTGGCGATGCCGTTGAGGACGCCGCTGATGTTGGTGCCCAGGAGCGTGACTGCGGAGACGGCGGCGATGACGATCAGCGCGATGATCAACGCGTACTCGGTCAGGTCCTGACCTTCCTCACGAGACATCCAAGCCCACATGGTCGAAAGCCTGACTCTCACCTCCTTTCCTCAGCCGTTCAGATACTTGTGCGTGGCAACGCGGTGCTCTTCCAAGTACTCGTTCAGCATGTCGAGGCTGTATCTGCGATGACCTCCAGGCGTCCGAAATGGCGTCAACATCCCTCTGCGCTCGATCCTGTTGAGTGTGAAAAGGCTAATGCGCAGGTACTCGGCTGCCTCTCGAGCCTTGAGCAGAACGAGTCGTTCTTCGGTCGCCACAGACGTCTCCTCGCCAGTTCCCGTTTGCTATGCAGGAACCCCCCGAATCACCAAGAAACCGCTTGAATCTGCAACCAGTATATCATGGGAACTCGCGCCAATCGTGAAGTGAGCGTGAGCCTGCCGTGAAGATGATGTAAAACCGTTACGATTGTGTCACGAAAATGAGACATTTCAGCCACCCGACCCCCCTCTTGGGTGCTCCGACCTGATTGTGAAACCGGCAACCTGTGGGACGCCTGACGAGACCGTGAATGAGGCTGGTCGCTGTTGAGGGCTTAACAGGTGGCAGTCTGCCGGGGCGATCTCTTACAGAGAGTATTGAAAAAGGGGCTCAGATGTCATGCCTTCGTGCCGGCGTCTCAGGCCAGGGCTGAACGCAGTGAGGCATCTCGTTCTCGTACGGCAGAGACCCTGCGCCTGCCCTGCTGGGCGGCTCAGGGTGACAGTCCGGCGACGTTTTTCGACACTCTCTCCCTTAGGCACTTGACCTGTGGGGCGCTTGTCTGCTATACTCTGCGCTGGAGGGGTGCAAGCTCTGGCGCTGACTCCACAGGGTGGACCCAGAGGAGTCTGCCGTCGCTGCCTGGCCTGGCAATCAGGACGTGTTGCCACGCAATCACACCGGGAGGAATGAGATGAAGCACAAGCTGCATGGGCTGCGCCTGCTGCTCGGCATGGGATGCGTGCTGGGCGCCCTGGCGGCCTGCGATGGATGGCCCCAGCCGACCACGCCGACCCCCACTCCAGCGGCGACCGTCCCGTCGGAGATCGCGTCCGCGCGCGAGGCCGCGCTGGCTTACCTCCGGTACGCCTATCCGCACCACGCCCCACCCGCAGGCCTCGCCTGGACGTCTCGTAGCACGGGCGCCCGGGCTGTGGCAGGGTCGTCCTCCTACGAGCTTGCGAGTGGCAAGTGGCTGCTGACCATCGGAGTCCCCGTCATTGCCCCGGGCGAATTGCTGTACGAGATGGAGCTCAGTAACCAGGACACGGGCTTTCACTGGATGGGCAAGCTGAATGACAACTATGCCATTCTAGAGTCCAACCTCGACGTGGCGGTGGACGTGCTGATCGCGCGGGATACCATTCTCTCCTTCGTGCGCGAACACTATCCCGACCAATCGCCTGCGGGAGACATGCCCTGGGTAGGGGAACGCACGACACCAGAGGGCTCCGTGGGCCACGAGTCGTGTCGCTTCACAGATGGCGACTGGGTAATGACGGTCGAGTACGATGTGCTGCCTCCAGATCAGATGAGCTATCAAGTGGGACTCCACCGTTCCGACGACAGCTTTGCCTGGCGCGGGCAAGTCGACGCCCAAGGCGTTGTCTTGGAGGAGCGCTTGCCAGGTTAGAAGGCGACCGCGCTCAAGCGCAGAGCGCGACCCTGCGAGTAGCAACGCGGCAGTGCCGTTCGCTTCGCGAAGACGAAGCCCTTCGCTTCGCGAAGACGAAGCCGTTCGCTTCGCGAAGACGAAGCCGTTCGCTTCGCGAAGACGAAGTCGGGGAAAGGGGAGGAGATGGCTCCAAGAAAGGCGAGCATTGGGCGCTTGATGCTCCTGATCGTACTCGTGTTTGCGCTCGTTTTCATGCCCTCTCACCTGCGCACATCCGCAGGCGAGGCTGACTTGCTCGTCTACTGGTCTGCGTCCCGCCTGTTGGCGACCGGCGGCAATCCCTTCGATCAGACACAGCTCCAAACTCTGCAGAATCTGACACGCCCTGGGTCAGTGAACCCACTCCAGGGCTGGGCTGCCTGGAATCCACCTTGGCTTCTGCTTGTGCTGCTGCCGCTGGGCCTGCTGCCTTTCGACTGGGCCGTGCGCGTGTGGGGGCTATGCAGCGTGGGGCTGATTCTGGCAGCCTGCGCCTGGACCTGGCGCTGGGTCGCTGATCCCGCGGACCGGCTTGGGTTGGTGATCGTGCTGGTATCTGCGTTGGCGTTTGGGCAGACCGTGTCGTGCCTCGCCGTAGGGCAAATCGGAGCATTGCTGCTTTTCGGCCTCGTGCTCGGTCTGTGGTGCCTGCAGACCGGTCACGACCACTGCGCGGGCATTGCTCTGCTGCTGACCACCATCAAACCGCACATGACCTACTTTTTGCTCTGGCTTGTGCTGCTGTGGGTGATCCGGCGCCGTCGCTGGAAGGTTGCAGTAGGGCTGTTGGGATCCGCCCTGGCCTGCATGCTGGTCTTGTGGCTTATCTTCCCTGGCTGGTTGTCGGCCTATGTGCGCCTGTTGAGCGGCCATACGAACGTAGTCTTCGGGATTTCCGCGGCAACGATCGGTGGACTCGCCTATGCACTGTGGGGAACGCACGTTCTTCGGTTTGCGGGCGTGCTGCTGCTACCACTGACAGGCGTGGTGCTGCCGCTGGTGGACTCGCTGGGCTGGCTAACGACCATGAACATCGCGCTGTTGATGTCGGTTCCATTGGCTCCCTACGGTTTCAACTATGACCAGGTGGTGTTGTTGCCGAGCATTGTGCAGATGATCGCCTGGATGCGGGGTGGCGAGTTGACGCGGAACTGGACGTGGGGGATTGCTTCGGGCTTGCTGCTGATGAATGCGGTGCTGTTGCGAATGCTGACGCTTCGGTTCCTCTACGACCATTGGCTGGCATGGGTGCCCCTGGTTCTCGCGGCTCTGTATGCGTTGGCGTGGAAGCAACGGCATCTCGCAACTGGCCAGCGCGCGTTGGCAGTGCAAGAGCAGGGGGAGTGATGGACCACGAAACGCGTGAGCGCTTGTTCGAGCCCGTAGGAGTGGCCACAGTCGCACGCTTGCGCCTGAGTGTGCAGCATCTATGGACCCTCCTGCCGCTTTTTGCCGTGGCCTGGTTGGGATTCATGCGCCCGATTGGGCGCGATTTCTGGTGGCACCTCAAGGTTGGGCAGATCATCGTGCAGACGCGGCAGATTCCGAGCGTGGATGCGCTTTCCTTCACTTACACTGGACAGCCCTTTGCCTATGTGCAGTACTGGCTGTCCGAGGTGTCTTACTACCTGATGCTACGCGTTGGCGGTCTACCCTTGGTCATCGCGCTCAATTCGCTCCTGCTGGTACTCTGCACCTGGCTAATACTGCGGCTTTGCCTTGAGGCCACTCACAGCACGCGTCTTGCCGCTTTGTGCAGCCTCGTGACTGTCCTGCTGGTGATGAGCTTGTATTCCTTGGTGCGCCCGCAGTTGTACTCGATTGTGTTGTTTACAGTCTTCTACTGGATTCTCTGGCGCTATCGTGACGGACGTCGCGACCTCCTATGGTGTCTGCCAGCGCTGATGGTACTGTGGGTCAACTTGCACGGGGCCTTTTTTCTGGGCATTGCCCTGCTGGGGCTGGTGTGGGGCTGCGAGGCGCTGCGCCGAATGCTGCACGGACCTCGCCAAGACGTGCTTGAGCCTGCAGCTCTGGTCAAACTCGGACTGGTGCTTGTGCTCACGGCTCTGGCTTGCCTGCTGAACCCAGCCGGCCTGCGCACATTGGACTTGGTGAGTCAGTTACAGGCCAGTCCCGCAGTCCGGTTGTTCGTGACGGAGTGGCAGGTACCCAACATCGGCGACCCAGCCGCGCTGTTGGTTTACTACGGCCCGCTCTTTGTGGCTGTGTGCGTGTTCTTCTACAGCCCCCGCCGGCTGAACTTGACTGAACTGGTTCTGTTTCTTGCCTTTGCGCTCCTGGGCCTGACGGCTCTGCGCAACGGCGTCTGGTTCACATTGATGGTGACGCCGATGGTGGCCAGGCATCTCGTTGAACTGCGCGAGCTACTGCGCCGTCCGCGCTGGGCCTGGTCGGAGCGTCTTCGCACCCGCGCAGCAACGCGTGGAGCCGTGACTCATGATTGGCCAGCCTGGTTCATTCTCACCTGTCTCGCTGCAATCACCGTGCTGCTTTCACCTTGGGTGCGCCCTCTGCTCGGGATCGACCGCCTGGGAGCGCAGTTGGTGGACAAGGGCACGCCGGTGGGGGCCATGGACTATATGGCTGCACAGCACCTGCTGGGCAACACATTTCACCCCGAGGAATGTGGCGACTATCTGATCTGGCGTTTGTGGCCTCAACAAAGATCGTTCATCGATGGCCGCATCCACCTGTTTGGCGAGGCGTTTGTACGGGACTATCTGCAGACCTTTAGCGATCCAGACTGGGAAACACGCCTGGCGCGGTATGACATTCGCTATCTGCTGCTGCCCAAGACCGATGCCCACTCTGCATTCCTGCTGTCTTCCGCACGCCAGTCTGCACACTGGGTCTTGATGTACGAGGATGATGTCTCAGTGCTGTTTGAGAAGCGCTCTTGAGTAGCAAGGAAGCCCTGCCGACCGACATGACCACGTGATGACCGTGACTGCACGAGTGGCAACGTCGACGGCAAGGGGGGAACTGTGATGGCTCGCGCTCGGTCCAAAACCTGGCGGTTGCGGCTCTTGGTCGTGCTCATCATTCTTCTCATCTTGATGCTCTCGCGCCTGCGCAAGGCCGAAGGGGAGTCGGACTTGCTGGTGTACTGGTCAGCCGCCCGACTGCTAGCGACGGGTGGCAATCCGTTCGACCAGACCATGCTTCAGACTCTGCAGCGCACGACCCGTCCCAATCCTGTGGCGCACCCTGGACAGGATTGGGCTGCCTGGAACCCTCCCTGGCTTCTGGTTGTGATGCTGCCCTTGGGCCTATTGCCCTTCGACTGGTCCGTGCGCGTCTGGTTGCTGTGTAGCATGGGGTTGATTCTGATGGCGTCCATCTGGACGTGGCGCTGGAGCGCTTTATCTGCGGACCCGCGTGGACTGCTAATCGTGCTCGGATCCACGCTTGCTTTTGGCCAGACCCTGTCGTGCCTCCACGAGGGCCAGATTTCCGGTTTGGTGCTGGTTGGTCTCGTGGTGGGTCTGTGGTGCTTGCAGGCAGGTCATGACCGCTGGGCTGGCGCTGCTCTGCTGCTGGCCACGATCAAACCGCAGATCGTCTACTTTGTGCTGTGGCTTGTTGCGCTGTGGATTATCCGTCACCGCCGCTGGCAGGTCGCGGTAGGAATGGCAGGGGCCGCCGTTGCCTGCATGAGCGTGCTGTGGCTGTTGTTTCCTGGTTGGGTGCCAGCCTACGTGCACCTTTTGACTAGCCATCCCTCCCAGATGTTTATTATGTCGGTGGCCACGCTGGGCGGTCTGGCCTATGCGCTGTGGGGAACGCATCTGCTTCGTTTCGCGGGCGTGCTGTTACTACCACTGACCGGCGCAGTTCTGTCCCTGGCGAATTCAGAGGGCTGGCTTACGACCATGAATGTGGCGCTGCTGCTGTCAGTTCCGTTGGCACCCTATGGTTTCAACTTTGATCAAGTGGTGTTGCTACCCAGCATCATTCAGATGATCGTCTGGATGTGGCGCGGCGAGTTGGCCCGCGGCTGGACCTGGGCGATTGCGTCGGGCTTGTTGCTGATGAACATAGCACTGTTGAGGATGTTGCTGCTTCCAGCCTTTTACAACCACTGGCTCGCCTGGCTACCCCTGGTGCTCGCCGGCCTGTACATGCTGGCCTGGAAGCAGAGGCGTCCTGCAGCCGGACGTAAGACCAACGAACTGCAGCGGAAGAGGGCGTGATGGATCACGAACCGCACAGGCGCACGCTTCAGCCCCGCATTCGCCTGAGTGTGGAGCATCTATGGACTCTGTTGCCCCTGTTCACCGTGGCCTGGATGGGATTGATGCACCCGATCCGGCTGCTGGACTTTTGGTGGCACCTCAAGGCCGGCCAGGTCATCTGGGAGACCCGCACAATCCCGAGTGTCGATTCCTTTTCATTTACGCGTGCGGGGCAGCCCTTTGCCTACGCGCAGTATTGGCTGTCGGAGATTTCCTACTATTTCACCCTGCGTGCCGGTGGTCTGCCGCTGGTGATCGCGTTCAATTCGTTGCTCCTGGTGCTGAGCATGTGGCTTGTGCTGCGGCTTTGCCTGCAAGCGAATGACCACCGCCGGACTGCCGTCCTGTGTGGCATGGTGACTGCTCTGGTGCTGGGCCTCTACGGCAACGTGCGCCCTCAGTTGTACTCTATTGTGCTGTTTGTGGTGTTCTACTGGATCGTGTGGCAATTCCGCGAGAGACGCCGAGACTTGCTATGGATGCTGCCTCCGCTCATGGCGCTGTGGGTGAATCTGCACGGAGCCTTCTTGCTGGGGATTGGCCTGCTTGGCCTGGTGTGGGGCTGCGAGATCGTGCGCCGGGTGCTGCGCCCCGGCGGCAACGGAACGGGCAAGGACGTCCTGGAGCCTGCCGCCTTGTTGAAGCTAGGGCTGGTCCTTGTTCTCACCACACTGGCCTGTCTGCTGAATCCGGTGGGCGTGCGCATGTTGAATCTGGCGCGTGAGTTACAGGCGAATCCCTCGGTGCAGTTGTTTGTGGCCGAGTGGCAGATACCGGACATTCATAGTCCGGAAATGCTGCTGAGCTTTTACGCTCCGCTCTTCATGGCTATATGGGCGTTCATCTACAGCCCCCGCCGCCTGAACCTGACCGAACTGGCGTTGTTCCTGGCCTTTTCGATCCTGGGTCTGCAGGCTCGTCGCAATAGCATCTGGTTCGTGCTGGTCATCACGCCGCTGCTGGCGCGCCATCTCGTGGGTGTGGAGGCTACGCTGGGACTGCACAAGTGGCTGCGCCGTCCACGCATGGGCACTCGCGCCGTCGCGGACGGACGAGTGGCCCACAGTCGCTCTTGGCCGGCCTGGCTGATCCTAGCCTTTCTCGTAGCATTCACCGTAGTGCTCTCGCCCTGGGTGAGGCCCCGACTAGGGGCAGCGCGCCTGAGACCGCAGTTGGTGGACAAGGCCACACCCGTGGGGGCGATGGACTATATAGCCGCCAACCATCTGATGGGCAACATCTTTCACCCCCAGGAGTATGGCGACTATATGATCTGGCGGCTGTGGCCCCAGCAGAGGTCGTTCATTGACGGACGGGTGCATCTGTTTGGCGAGGCCTTCCTGCAGGCCTATGTGCTGACATTTCGCGACCCCAATTGGGAAGCACGCCTGGCGCAGTATGATATCCGTTATCTGCTGCTGCCCAGGGCCGATGCTGACGCTGCGGCGCTGCTGTTCTCTGCGCGCAGCTCTGCCCACTGGACACTGCTGTACGAAGACAGTGTCTCCGTGCTCTTGGAGAAACGCCCGTGCCGTTCGCTTCGCGAAGACGAAGCCGTTCGCTTCGCGAAGACGAAGCCGTTCGCTTCGCGAAGACGAAGCCGTTCGCTTCGCGAAGACGAAGCCGTTCGCTTCGCGAAGACGAAGCCGTTCGCTTCGCGAAGACGAAGCCGTTCGCTTC
>Ga0315274_10001600_pt1 | contig 34598 bp, 27 predicted proteins | sample YL17G02_20_MG_FD_203700 | JGI IMG/M metagenome (GOLD analysis project Ga0315274, IMG submission 203700) | Sediment microbial communities from Yellowstone Lake, YNP, Wyoming, USA - YL17G02_20 | ecosystem: Environmental > Aquatic > Freshwater > Lake > Sediment | place: USA: Wyoming | collected...
ATTGACCTCTTTGTTTGTCATAGATAAGTATTGCATAGATAATGGTGGTTAAATTAACACCATTATTCCATACCAACTATGACATTTCTAATTCCCTCTACTATGACATTATCATATCCGTGTTACACCCCCCCTGCGCTGATTCAGATGATACTGCTTTGCGAACCCCGCAATTATTTAACAAGACGAGGAAAGTAATTTCAAGGAGCATCCGCAGGCGAACGGGCAAGGTTTGGACGAAGCCGAGTCTGACTCGGCGAAGTCCAAGAGTGAGCCGAGGACTAAGCGAGCGAGCTCGCTGGGCGAGCGAGCGGCTCCTTGAAATTAGCTTTTCGAGCCTTGGCAAGGTATATTCTTTCATCTATTTTTTTCTTTTTTCGCCAAGGCAATAATGGTTTTAATGATCACATCTGGAGAAAGCGACATTGATTGAATCTTATTTTTCATCAAAAACTCGGCAAACTCAGGAAAATCGCTTGGCGCCTGACCGCAAATGCCGCAATACTTTTTTCTTTTGTTACAAAGATCAATTACTTCCTTAATCATTTCCTTAATGCTTTCATCTCTTTCGTCAAAAGATTTAACAAGTTTAGCGTTATCCCGGTCCAGTCCTAAACCAAGCTGAGTTAAATCATTTGAACCAATGCTCATTCCGTCAAAAATCTTAAGGAATTTATCTGCCAGAATAACGTTAGAGGGAATTTCACACATCACGTAAACCCTTAAGCCGTCCTCTCCTTTTCCTAATCCAAATTTTCGCATTAAATCTAATGTTCTTTCCCCTTCTTTGACCGAACGACAAAAAGGAACCATGACGGAAATGTTTTTTAGGCCAAAAACTTCTCTCGCTCTTTTAATCGCCTTACATTCCATGCCAAAAGCTGGCTGAAATTCGCTGTCAAGATAACGAAAGGCGCCCCGGAAACCAAGCATAGGATTGTTTTCTTCCCCCTCAAAAAGCTCCCCTCCCACCAAATTGCGGTATTCGTTAGTTTTAAAATCAGAAAACCTGACAATCACTTCTTTGGGATAAAAGGCGGCGGCGATCTGGCCTACTCCTTCGGCTAGTTCTTTGATAAAATACTCTTCTTTATCCTGATGTTCAATCGTAATTTCTTCAATTTTCTTGATTAAATTTTCCCTTTCCCGAGATTTTTTAGCTTCTATTTTTAATTTTTTAAAATGATAAAGAGCTAAAGGATGAACTCTGATTTTCTCGGCAATAATAAATTCTTCTCTCGCCAAGCCAACGCCATCAACTGGCAAAAAAGATGTTTTAAAAGCAATTTCGGGAGCGCCAATATTGACCATTATCTTCGTCTTCAATTTCGGCACCTTGCTTAGGTCGTATCTTTTTAAACTATAAGAAATTTTGCCGGAGAAAATATTGCCGTTTCTGCCGCTTGAACAATCAATCGTGAGTTCATCGCCATTTCTTAAAACTTTGGTGGCAATTCTTGTTCCCACAATACAAGGAATCCCTAATTCACGGCTGACAATAGCGGCATGACAAGTTGCTCCGCCCTCATCGGTAATGATGGCGGCCGCCAGAGGAAAAATTGAGACCCAGTCCGGATCAGTCATTTTTGTCACCAAAACTTCGCCTTTTCTAAATTCGGAAATCCGGCTCGCGTCAGTAATCACTCTTACTTTCCCCTGCCCCACTTTATCGCCAACGGCAATCCCTGTTAGAAGTGGCTTCTTCTTTGTTTTAATCCGATACTCCTCAAAGATATTTGCCTTCTTCCTGGTATGGACTGTTTCCGGGCGAGACTGAACAATAAAAAGCTGACCTGTCTCTCCATCTTTGGCCCATTCAATGTCTTGAGGTCGTTTATAATGTTCTTCGATCTTGCAGGCCCACCGTGCTAAAGTCAAAATTTCTTCGTCGTTTAGGGAAAAATTCAATTGTTCTTCCGATGAAACATTAAATTTTTCCAAGCCGCCTCCGGGCCGATAAACATATTTTATAAACTTTCGACCAAGATTTTTACGAATAATCGCCTTGTAGCCTTTTTTAAGAGTCGGCTTAAAAACGTAAAATTCATCAGGCGTCACCTTGCCCTTAACGATCATTTCGCCGATGCCAAAAATAGAATTAATCAAAACAACATCCTTAAAACCAGTTTCTGTATCTAGGGTAAAGATTATGCCAGCTGAAGCCAAGTCGGAGCGAACCATTTTCTGAACGCCAACGGAAAGAGCAAACTTCACTTGAGAAATACCTTTTTCGTGGCGATAGGAAATTGCCCGGTCATTAAAACTTGAAGCGAGACATTTTTTTATCGCCAAAAGCAATCCTTCTTCTCCAGAAACGTTGAGAAAGGTTTCGAATTGTCCGGCAAAAGAGGCATCGGGCGCATCTTCCGCCACTCCTGAAGTGCGTACGGCCAGAGTTGAATGACTGCCATACTTCTCTAGAAGCTCACGATAAACCCCCAAGATTTCCATCCTTAAATCATCAGGAAATTTCGCCCCGAAAAAGAGCCGTCGACTAGCCACGCCTGCCATTTGTAGGCTGACAATACTTCTAGGATTAAACTTAGCGAAAATTTTTTCTAGTTTCTCGTCAATTTTATTTTCTTTGACAAAATGCCAATAAGCACTGGCGGTCAGAGCAAAGCCATCAGGAAAGTTAATGCCCTTCTTAGAAAAAACTCCGATCATTTCTCCCAAAGAAGCATTCTTTCCTCCAACCAAAGGAACGTCTTTGTAGCTGGTTTCTTTATACCAAAGAATGTGCTTTTTATTTTTTCCTTCTCTTTTCTTGGGCGCCATATCTTTTTTATTATTTTTTATTGAGTCTTGGAAAAATTTTTCGCGCGATTGCTAATTCTTCGTCAGTCTTAACGGCTAAAATCGTTGTTTCTTTTAAAATACTTAAGTCTTGAAAAACCATTTCCCTGATTTTTTCCGAGCCAGCGCCGATGGCTCCAGTAAAAATAAGAACATCGCAGCCGCCCAAGATAGCGAAGTAGGCGCCGATATATTTTTGCAAAGAATAAATAAACATCTCTAAGGCTAACTTTGCTTTTTTGTCGCCCTTTTTAATCGCGGCTAAAACTTTCAGCATTTCTCCTTGGCCACAAATCCCCTTTAAGCCGCTCTCCTCGTTAAGAAGATGGCTCATTTGCTCCGAATCCATTTTTTCTTTTTTCATTAAAAAGAGAGTGAGACCGGCATCAAGATTGCCGCACCTTGTCATCATCATTAAACCCTCAAGCGGCGTAAATCCCATCGAAACATCTATCGCTTTTCCGTTTTTTATAGCGGCCAGAGAAGCGCCGCCGCCCAAATGACAAGTAATAATCTTTAAGCGGGAAAGCGGTCTTTTTATTTTTTTCGCTGCCTCTTTGGCAACATACTCATGAGAAATGCCGTGAAAGCCAAATCTTCGAAAAGAATATTTTTTTCTTAAATTTTCAGGAAGAGGATAAGTTTTCGCTACTAAAGGAAGCTGTCTAAAAAAACTTGTATCAAAAACAGAGAATTGCTCTGCTTCAGGAAAAATCTCTCGAGCCACCCTAATACCTAAAAGATTAAAGGGCTGATGAAGCGGCGCCAATTCATCGTAGGCCGCTAGTCTCTTTAAAACATTCTCAGTAATCCTCATTGGCTTTTTATAGTTCCCGCCATGAACAACGCGATGGCCAATAATTTCAATCCTTTCTCCTCTCTGGCCAACTTCCCCCAGCTCCTGTCGAAGAATTAGCAGGTATTTTTTTTGCTCTCTCACGCTCCTTTCCCCTTTAGCCACCAAAGCCAAATCTTTATCAAATAATTTCCACTTTATTGACTGACTGCCGCAATTTAAAACTAATATCATATTATTACTCCATTCCCTTTTTTAATTATTCCGGCTGCATTTCCTTCATCGGTATCAATATGCATGCAAAGTTTATAATTTTCTTTTATCCTAACTTTTACGTTATGAAAAGTTATTGACCCAAGCCCGCTATCTGTTTTAACCGAAACCAACATTCCATCTTTCAAACCAAGTCTTTCAGCCTCTTTGGAGTTACAATGAATATGCCTCCAGGTGTTGATAATACCTCTTTTGATTTTAATTTTTCCTTTCGGTCCTGAAATAATAGCTCCCGGTGTTCCTTTTAAATCACCTGATTCTTTTAATGGTGCGTTAATGCCCAGAAAAATTGCATCTGTTTTTGCTAATTCAATTTGGGTCTCTTTTCGCAGAGAACCAATAGCTCTCAAGTTTGAAATTTTTTTTGAATTCACTTGAATTTCAACAGTTTCTTTTGCGGCAAACTCCTCAGGAAGAGTAAGTTGTTTCAATTTCTTCAGTTGATAATCTTTTCCGAAAAGTGTTTCTAAATCTTTTTTTGATAAATGAATGTGCCTAACTGAAGTTTCAATAGGAATTTTAATATTCATACACCGCGATACCAATGATACTAATTTTTATTCCAATGATACGAATATTAGTATAATTGGTATGCTATTCGTAGATTAGTATCGCTTTATAATTTCTCTAATCTCATCGACGCTTTCAGGATTAGCCAAGGTACTTAAATCACCCAACTCCTCGCCTGTAAATAACTTTCTTAAAATTCTCCTCATAATTTTACCTGAACGGGTCTTGGGCAAATCCTTAACCAAATAAACTTCTTTTGGCACCGTAATCGGGCCTATTTCTTTTTTAATCAGAGTAATCACCTCTTCCTTTATTTCTTCCGGCGCTTTTTCTATTTTTGAAACGACAAAAGCAATCGGAACTTCGCCCTTTATTTCATCGGGTATCCCAACTACTGCAGATTCAGTAATGTCTTTGTGTAAAGCAATAGCAGCTTCCAATTCTCCAGTAGAAAGACGATGACCGGCTACTTTAATGACATCATCAACTCTGCCAACAATTCTGATTAACCCGTTTTTATCTTTATAGGCGCCGTCACTTGTAAAATATATTTTCTTTCCCCGCCCACTTTGTGGGCGAGGCTCGCCCGAAAGGGCGGCCCGCTCATGGTGAAGTGGGCGAGGCTCGCCTTTGATAATATCAAAGGCGGCATACTGACTCCAATAGGTCTCTAAATATTTTTGAGGATTTTTATAAATCCCCCGCAAAAGCCCAGGGCAAAACGGAGGTAACATTACTAAATTTCCTTCTTTATTAGCCGAACAAGATTTTCCTTTGTCGTCAAGAATATCAAATTTTGTTCCGGGGAAAGGAAGTCCGGCAAAAGCTGGTTTAAAGGGACCGATGCCTGGCAAAGAAGTAATTAAAATACCCCCTGTTTCTGTCTGCCACCAAGTATCAACTAAGGGACACTTTCCCCTGCCAACTTCTCTGAAATACCACTGCCAGGCAACTTCGTCAATCGGCTCGCCCACTGACCCTAAAATCTGCAGCTTGTTTAGTCTATACTTCTCGGGATATTCTGAACCGTATTTCTCAAACATCCTGATGGCTGTTGGAGCAGTATAAAAAGTGGTTACTCCGTATTTTTCAATAATTTGGCACCATCTGTCAGGAACTGGCCAATCAGGAGCACCTTCAAAAATAATGAAAGTTGTACCGCAAAGTAAAGGCCCATAACAACTGTATGTATGCCCCGTTATCCAACCAACATCGGCTGTCGACCAGAAAATGTCGTCTTCTTTTAAATCAAAAATCCATTGGGCAGTATATTTTGCCTGTACTGTGTAACCACCGCAAGTATGGATGCATCCTTTGGGTTTTCCGGTGCTCCCGCTCGTATAGAGAATAAATAACAATTCTTCGCTGTCCATTGATTCTGGCCTGCACTGATCGCTTTCATTTCTAACTAAATCTTGGTACCAATAATCTCTGCCTTTTTGCATCATTATCTCATTCCCCGCCCTTTTGACAACAATAACTTTTTCCACTCTGGTTTCTTTTATTCCTTCGTCAGCATTTTCTTTTAAATTAACAACTTTCCCTCGACGATAGTAACCATCAGCCGTAATCAAAATTTTTGCTTCCGTGTCCTCTAACCTCACCTGTAACGCCTTTGGACTAAAAGCTGAGAAAACCACCGAATGGACCGCTCCAATTCTAGCGCAAGCTAACATTGAAATTATTGCCTCTGGAATCATTGGCAAATAAATTCCCACTCTATCCCCTTTTTTAACTCCTAACTTCTTGAGAGCATTAGCAAATCTGTTTACTTCTCTCGAAAGTTCACTATAAGTGAAAGTTTTTTCTTTTTCTCCAGTTGGCTCCGGCTCCCAAATTAAAGCCACCTTATTTCCTCTGGAAGCCAGGTTCCTATCTAAAGCATTCTGGGTAATGTTTATTTTGCCGCCCACAAACCATTGGAAATAGGGTGGTTTATGAACAAAGACTTTTTTCCATTTCTTGAACCACAAAAGCTCCTCTGCCAAGCCCGCCCAGAATTTTTTTGGGTCTCTCCCTGCTTTTTTGTAAATCGTCCTGTCGTTGACTAAAGCCTTTTTTCTAAATTCTTCACTGGGATAATACAAGAACCCGCCTTTGGCAGAACCTTTTTTTCTCATCCTCTTCGAAAATAAATCTCCTTTTTTAATCATCTTATTTTATTATCGCCCCCCTTCCTCCAACAAACTCCGCAAACTCTGCTAAACGACAGGCATAAGCCCATTCGTTATCATACCAGCCAATGACTTTCACAAGATTTTCTTTTACCATTGTCTCTGGCAAGTCGATAATCACCGAATAAGAATCTCCTCTATAATCAGCAGAGACCAATGGCTCTTCTTCGGTTCTTAGAATTCCTTTGAATTTTTTTTCTTTCTCTGCTTTCTTGAAAACTTCGTTTACTTCTTCTCTAGTTGTTTTTCTTTCCACCTCCACAACCAAATCTAAAATGGAAACTGTTGGCGTCGGCACGCGAAGAGCAATACCATCAAGCTTGCCATTGAGTTCGGGAATGATTTTTCCAATGGCCCGAGCGGCGCCAGTCGTCGTCGGAATAATATTTAAGGCTGCCGCTCTCGCTCTTCTTAAGTCGTCGTGAGGCAAATCAAGAATTCTCTGATCATTGGTATAGCTGTGAACCGTGGTCATAAAACCTCGAAGAATCTTAAAATGATCATGAATGACCTTTGCCATCGGCGCCAAGCAATTAGTCGTGCAAGAACCCATATCAACGATCTCGTCTTTTTTAGCGTCAAGCTTTTCTTCATTAACGCCCAAAACAAACCCAGGAATCTCCGGATCTTTAGCTGGAGCAGAAATAATCACTCTTTTAGCGCCAGCCTTGAGATGTTTTTTTGCTCCTTCAAAGTTGGTAAAATAACCGGTGCATTCCAAAACAACATCCACTCCCATTTCTTTCCATGGAAGTTTTTCTGGATCTTTTTCGGCAAAAACTTTAAATTTTTCCTGGCCGACAGAAATCCCTTCGCTATTACTGCCAATCTTCTTCCCATAAGTGCCGTAAAGAGAATCGTATTTTAAAAGGTGAGCTAAGGTTTTATTATCCGTGAGATCGTTAATCGCTACTACTTTTAGCTCCGGGTGTTTCTCAATGATCCTTCTAAAAGTTGGCCGGCCAATCCGACCAAAACCATTAATCACAATTTTGATCATAGAAACCCGACACCAATATACTAATAAATCACCAATGATACGAATACCTTTTATTGTTTTCCATTCGTAACATTCGTGTTTATTCGTAAATTAGTGTCGTGTTAGTGTTAACTTGTAAATTAGTGTCGTGTTAGTAATATCAATTCGTAGATTAGCATCCCGGTTAATTACTCTTTTATATTTAACAACTGAACTATTTTCTCCCGATCAAACCCGACAACAATCTGGCCATCTATCTCCACGACCGGCACGCTAGTCTGCTCGGATTTCTCTATCATCTCATCAAGAGCGGCTTTATTCTCCGTTACATCAATATCTTCAAAGACAAGGCCATGCTCCTTGAAAAATTCCTTAAGGGTAATGCAATAAGGGCAAAAGGGAGTAGAAAAAACGCGTATCGTCGCCATAACTCTTACTGGCAGCTGCCGCCAGAAGATGCATCTACTCCCGTCCCAAAACCGGAGGATGCGCTTTCGGTGGAAAGCGTCTCGGAGCATTCCGCTAGGGGACTATTGAAGGCCTTGCAAACAGCAACCTTAAATTCTTCTGGTGAACGATTCTTGGGATTGACAATTTTATCATTAATCACTAAAGTCGGAGAGCCGGAAACGCCGTATTTGTCGTTAAGATCGCCGTGAACCGCGAATTGAGGAAATGTTCCGTTAAGCCAAGAGTCTTTATTTTCGTAATTTTGGGTAACGTTAAATTCTTTATCTGTGGCGCTGACGCAAATGGCAAGTTTTGATTCGTCAACGCCAGTTGATTTCAAGCAATTTGCGGCGTTTCCATCTTTAACAAAACAGCTAAGGTAAGAAACAAATTTGTCTGGCTGATCTTTTTCAAGACAATACTGGCGCAGGTTTTCGTCGATTTCTTGCTTTTCGTGCATCGCATAATTAACAAAATAGATGCCGATATCAGCCTTATCTTTCAATAAATTCCAAACTGGCAGAAGGGCTTTTTCTGCTTGAAGGCCATAAGGACAATAGCTCATCACAAAGAGTTTCACGTCTGGTCTCTCGCGAGCGGAAACTGCCAAAGAAGCTAAAAATTCATCCAAATCAATGGTTTGAGGAAAAAGTAATTTCCCATTTCTGGTGGCATAAGCAGTGAATTCATTCTCCCCTATCTTCAATTTCACTTCGTAAAGATCGTCTTTTTCCGTCATCCCGACGACTGACGCCGTCATTCCCGAGACATTTTCTTCAAGATATTTTGTCACTCTTGTTTTAACTTCTGCCATAGAAACAATAGCAGAACTTGGCTTTGCCGTTGGCCCCATATAATAAAGAGCCAAACTGCCGGAGGCAAGAGCCAGAAACAAAAGCAGTATTCCGAAATAAAGCACTGTCTTTTCGGTTAATCTTCCCTTAAGAGAACCAACAATGTTTCTGAAATTTTTGAAATTTATCTTTTTTACATCGAACATATTTTCTTTCTTTAAATATTTTTTAATCGTTGTCTATTTTATCACGGATTTTATTTATTGTAAAATTCTATTTTTTCCATCAAGTTTGATTGATCAATTGTCCCCAGTCCGCCTCCTTCGCAGGCCTTTTCTGAAAATGTTTCTACTCCATCTTCGCCGGCGCCAAAGACGAGAACGGGACAGAATCTTTCAAAATGTCTTTTTAAAAGCGAAGAGGTCGAATGATCGCTGGCGATAACCACCAAAACAGTTTTAACCTTTTTGAGCCATCCTAAATTCTTGTCAATTTTTTCAATAAATTCTTTTTTCTTTTGATAATCTCCATCTTCCGCCAAAGTGTCAGCCGCTTTTAAATGGAGAAAGACAAAATCATATTTTCCCAAAGCCCTTTTGGCGGCGCTAAATTTCCCCTTTAAATTGGTCTTGAAGGTACCATTTGCTCCCTTTGCCACTAGCGGTTTCATTCCCAGAAAACCAGCAATTTCCCGATAGAAAGGGTTACCGCTAAGAGAACAGGCCTCAAGATTATATTTTTTCTTGAAAGAAGGAAAAGCAACCAAAGAAGAAGCGCCTCTGGTAGTCAAATAATTGGCTGGCGCCAAGCCGATTTTTTCTCTCTGAAGATTAAAGGGATGCTTCTTCAAAATATCGCGAGTCTTCTCTAAAAATTTATTTAAGGTTTTGGCAGTAAAATTGGCTTCAGGGGTTTTATCAAGCGGCCGGGAACCAATGACTTTTTTCGACAAACTCCAATAATAAGGATCGCTGTCAGAGATGTTAGGGCTTAATCCTTTCCCCCTCATTAAAATTGCCAAACGATGACCGGTTGTTCCGGCAACAAAAAATTTTATTCCGTTAATTTCTATCCCCTTTAGGCTTCCCAAAAGCGGGGTTGGTTTTTTTATTCTTCCGGCGCGGCGATCAAGCACTCTTAGGTCGTCGCTCACCGTGGCAAAATTTCCCCTTAGGGCAATATCTCCTTTTTTCATCTTTAGATCCGCTTCCCTGGCAGTAAAGATTCCTCTTTTAATGGGATAAACTCGCGGATCATAACCAAACAAAGCAAAATGCCCCTCTTCTGAAGTAGGCATTGCTCCTTTGTAGATTGGCCGGAGTAAACCGCAAATTCCCCTTTGGGCAAGAAAATCAAGATTTGGTTTTTTTGCGGCTTCAAGCGGCGTTTTCCCTCCCAAGACGGGAATCGGCTCGTCTCCTAGGCCATCAATGACAATAAAAAGAATTTTCTTCATAAAAACTAATTTTCTATCTCCTCTTCGATTTCTAAAAGGCGATTATATTTTGCGGTTCTCTCGCCCCTAGTAGGCGCCCCGGCCAAAAGATAATCGGCGCCAAGGCCAACAGCCAAATCCGCCAGAAAATCATCGTTTGTTTCGCCGGAACGATGTTTAGCAAAAACTTTCCATCCTGCTCCTTTGGCAAGATTGGCCGCTTCAATTGTCTCTGTTATGGTTCCTACTTGATTCGGTTTTAGAATTAAACCATTGACTGACTTTAAGGATATTCCCCTTTCAATCCTTGTCGAATTCGTCATCAGTAAATCGTCGCCGATGATCATAACTTCCTTCCCCCATCTCTCTGTTATCTCGCTAAAAGCTAACCATTCCTCTTCGCCAAAAGGATCTTCAATGCCTAAAAGAGGAAAGTCCTTGATTAAGCTGTTATAAAAATTTAATAAATTTTCGGAAGAATAAGAAGTATTCTCAAATCTATAAAAACCGTTTTTGAAGAATGAGGCAGCGGCCATATCTAAAATAATTTTTGTTTTTTTCTCATAACCGCTTTTTTCTGCCGCCTCAAGAATAATCTCCAATGCCTCTCTTGTTCCTTTTAAAAAAGGGGCGAAGGCGCCCTCTAGGCCAATGTTTTTTGCGCCCTTGCCATAATTTTTTTCCAAAATTTCTCCCAACAGATGATAGGTCTCTACGCCCATTCTTAATTTTTCCTTGAATGAGTCTGCTTCAGAAACAATCATAAATTCCTGAACTTCCAGATTGCTGCCGGAGTGAAGCCCGCCTTCTATTAAAAGCAAGCCGGGAGTGGGCAGCGAAGGTGAGAGGCAACCGGCCAAATCAGCTAGATGTTTCCATAAGTTTAATTTTTTCGCTTCGGCCCCAGCGCGACAAATAGCGATTGAAACCGGCAAAATCGCATTTACGCCAAAGCGAGATTTATCATTTGTCCCGTCAAGTTCTTTCATTAAATTATCTATCTCCTCCTGCCTGACTGGATCTTTTCCTTTTAACGCCTTGGCAATAAACTCATTAACGTTTTTTACAACTCCTAACACTCCTTTGCCTCTGTACCTTTCGTCGCCGTCTCTTAATTCTCTTGCTTCGTTTGCCCCTCGAGAAACACCGCTCGGAGAAGAAGCGCAAAAAAAACCCAAATCTGTTTCCAGTCGAACTTCCACCGCCGGCTCGCCTTTAGAATCAAGTATTTCCCGCGCCTTAAGAGATTTTATCTTGCTCATAGTTTAGAGACTATTTCTTTTCTAAAAAATTATAAGCAGCCAAGGCCGCCTTTGCTCCTTCGCCCGCGGCAACGATAATCTGTTTTGCGGAAATATCAGTGACATCACCAGCGGCGAATAAACCAGGGGTTTTCGTGGCGCCGGTACGAGGATCAACAATGATTTCTTTCGCTTCGTTCAAATCAACGAGTTCGGCTAAAAATTCCGCCACCGGTGTGTAGCCGATCTCGACGACGAAAACGCCATCAATTAAAATTTCTTTTTTCTCGCCTGCCTTAAGATCTTCATAAAGGAGAGAGTTGACCATCTTCCCTCCCTTTATTTCTTTAAGGTCAGCATTCGGAATGAGAGTAATTTTCCCGTTCGCCTTGACCCTTTCTTGGGTAAGTTCGTCTGCTTTGGGTTGCGGCTCGTAATGAAGAATATAAACCTTTTCGCCGTACTTGGCTGATTCAAGCGCCGCATCAAAGCTGGAATTACCGCCGCCAATAACGGCGATCTTCTTGCCGCCAAACAAAGGACCGTCACAGGTAACGCAGTAACCAACCCCCTTGCCTAAAAACTCTTTTTCTCCAGGGATATCAAGCTCCTTTGGTTTCCTTCCCGTCGCCACAATCACTGCCTTAGCTTCATATTCATTGTTTTTTGTTTTTACTTGAAAAAAATCATTCTCTTTTTTGAGAGAAACTACCTCTTCTCCTTCCTTAATTTCTATTTCAAACTTTTTTAAGTGCTCTCGCCATTTCTGCGTTAAATCAAGGCCCCTCACTCCCAGTATCCCTGGATAATTTTCAACAAAGGAAGCTCTTCCTACCTGACCGACAAAATCGCGGGAAATTAAAAGAGTTTTTAGTTTTTTCCTCGCCGCATAGATACCAGCGGTCACACCAGCCGGTCCGCTGCCGATAATAATGAGATCATGCATAAATTTCTTAAAATCACTCGTGTAAAACACTGGCAATCTCGCTGATAACGCTCGTTGCTAAAAGTCCCTCTTTGAATTTCTCTGCCGCTTTCTCTCCTGCTCGACCATTAATATAAGCCGCGGCCTGGGCCGCTAAAAAAGGAGAAATGCCGCGTGATAAAAGGGCGCCGCAAACGCCGGCTAAAACGTCGCCCGTGCCGCCAACAGACATATAAGGGCTGCCGCTCCTGTTTAAGGCGACTTCCTTGCCATCAGAAATAATATCTGGTTTTTCTTTGAGAAAAATAGTTGTTTCTAGCCGAGCGGCTTCTTCTTGAACGGCTTTTACTTTTTCTTCGTAAGACAGTTGATAAATTTCTCTTTTAGTTAGGACAAAAAATTCAAAAGTGTGAGGGGTAATCAAAAATGGCTTTCCTTTTATCATTTCCGGCCTTTCGCCAATGGCGTGAATAGCCGAAGCATCAATCACTGCGGGAATGTCAATCTGGGAAAGATAGTCAAAAATCGTTTTCTGGGTTTCTTCTGATCTGCCAGCGCCGCCGCCGATAACGACCGCCACGTTGCCGCGGGAAACTGCTTTAGCGGCCTCGGTTTGTGCCAATAAAGTCGGTAAATGTTTTTCTTCAAGATGATCACCCTCTAAAGGAAAAGCGGCTAAATCAGGAGAAAAAGAAGCGACAATGTCGGCTGCTCTCTTTGGAGAAAAAACAATCGTCATATCGCAGCCGGCTTGAAAAGCAGCCATGGCGGAGAGGGCTGGTGAACCAGTATAGAATTCTCCCCCGCCAATAACTAAGACCAAACCAAAATCATACTTGCGGCGATACTTGCCTTTTTCTCTTAGAGGAAAAAGATCTTTTAAAATGCTCTTTTTTATTTCGATCATATTGTTTTATGTTATTTCTTTTAAATATCTTCTCAATTCTTCGCCGAAGCTGGGGTCTCTCAAAGAAAGATAGAGATGAGATTTTAACCAGCTGATTTTATCGCCGCATCTTAACCATTGACCATCTATTTCGTAACCATAAACTATCTTGCCATCGCTAAGCAATTTTTCCAAGGCATTGGCTAAAATTACTTCTCCTTCCTTTGCTTTCTTTGCTTCGATCTCAAGATAATCAAAAATCTCCGGCGTTAAAATATATTTCCCCACAATAGCTAAGCTCGAAGGCGCCTCTTCTGCTTTTGGCTTTTCAACAATTTTCTTGATTTTGAAAAATCTTCTGGCGATTTTTTCGACTTCCACCACGCCAAACGAAGAAATTTCTTCTTTCTTGACGCTTGAAAGAGCGACTACCGGCCTCTGTGAAGTTTTAAAAACACTTAACAATTGGGAAATACACGGCGTTTTCGCCTCAACGACATCGTCGCAAAAAAGAAGAGCAAACGGTTCCTTGCCGATTTTTGATTTTACTTTCAAAAGAGCGTCACCGTCTCCCAAGGGCTTTTCCTGAATGACAAACGCCAGAGAAATATCTTTATAGAAATCTTGAACTTTTTTTAGTTCCGCCAGAGCTTGAATATTTTTTCTCTTTTCCAGAATTTTCTCCAATGGCGGATCTTTTTTAAAATAAGAAATGGTCGCCTTGCTCGTGGGCGGCAAAACTAAAACAACTTGGTTCAAACCCGCCGCTTTTACTTCTTCAAAAAGATAGTGGATAACTGGCTTATCAACCAAGGGCCATAATTCTTTAGGAACTGCTTTCGAAAGAGGCAAAAACCTCGTTCCCATCCCTCCCGCTAAAATCACTGCTTTTCTTATTCTCGCCATATAATAATCTCTTTATATCTCATAATTAACTTTTTTCTTCGGGCTGTTTCCCCACTCTTAAAAACGCTGGCGTTTCCCACATTTCTTCTTTTTCCAAAAGTTCTTGTTCGTTTTCTCTCATCTCTCTTTGGATTTGAAGAGCGTTTTTTCTTTCTTTGCCTCTTCTCATTCCGCGTTTCGCCATTGACTTTAATTTTTGAGGGATAAGCGGCCGCGCTTCTTTCCTAATTTTTTTCTTCTCCTCCGTTCTTAACTCTCTTTCTTTTAACGTTTTTTTGGCCTTTTTCACTGGTTGCCTTTTAAAAACAGTTTTTGTTGAAGGTAAAAGTGGAATGATTTTTTCTTCTACAACCTTCTTGATTAACTTTTTCTCTGGCTTGGGCAAAGGCTTTTTCTCCTCTTTTTCCTCTTCTCTTTCTTCCCCAGTAAAGATATTTTTCATCTCGCATCCAACGGCCAATAAGGTAATGTCTAAACTATTATTCTTTCCTGTCGATTCTACGCCAAAAATAACTTTCGCCCTCCTGTCAGTCGTCTGGGCAATCGCTTGAGAGATCTCGGAAACTTCTGAAAGAGAAAGGTCTGAAGGACCACTGATATTGAATAAAATTCTACTGGCGCGAGAAATGTCGTAGGGATATAAAGGATTATGCAAAATTTTTTCCATTAACTCCTTGACATTGGCCCTCTCCCGACTTTCTACCCGGGTAAGATAAGCTAATGGCTCTCTTCCGGTTAAAATCGTCTTCAGGTCAGCAAAGTCTATGTTAATCATCCCCGGATTGTAAATCATTTCAATCAAACCCGCTAAGCTAAATCCGAGAGCCCGGTTAATGATAGAAAGAGCATTTTTTAGAGGAACTTTTTTATCAATCACCCGAAAAATTCTTTCATTAGGAATAATAGTGATAGCATTTAAAAGAAGCTCAAGTTCTTTTAGACTTTTTTTCGCCACTTCAAGCTTTTTCTCTCTTTCAAAACTAAAAGGAAGAGTAAAAATACCAGCACTGACGATTTTCTTTTCTTTGGCAATCTGGGCAAAAAAAGGCAAGGCGCCAGAACCAGTCCCTCCGCCAAGGCAGGAAATAAAAATCACGAGATCGTAACCCTCAAGAGCTTTTTCAACGCTCGCCCGATTAGCTTCGGCAGCCCGCCTGCCCAAGACAGTATTCATGCCCGTTCCCATTCCGCGAGTAAGATCGTTGCCAAAAGGCAAAGTTTTCAATCCTTTTGTTTTTTCTAATTTCGCCAAGGCAAAATTATCCGTATCAGCCACCAGAAAGCTTGCGCCTTTATAATTCGCGGCAATATCGGCAACAATCGAACCGGCGCCGCCGCCAATACCGATAACTTTAATCTTAATTCTAGGCACTTCTTCGCTCCTGGATTGCCTTTCCGGTTTTTTCTCGGCAACGATTTCTTTCTTTTCTAAAGCAAGTGGTCGAGAAATTTTATTTTTTTTCTCTATTTTTCCTTTTTGTTTTTTTATTTTTGCAACTTTCATAAATATTGACGTCCTAAAGCTTTTTCAAGTTTTTTTTCATTATAGCAAAAGAAAAAATAAAAAATAGCCTGTCGAAAATAAAAAATTACCAGCGAAAAACAAATTCGTGATATTCGTCCCCTCGGTAGGGCGACTTAGTGACTTCGCAGCTAACTTTGCTACCAATAACCATCTCTAAAATCGCAGGGTAAAAACCTTGGGAAATATAGCAATGAAGCGGATGAAGCCAAAAATTCTCCCTTCTGATAACCATCAATTTTTCTTCTTTGTTAATTTCTATCACCTTGACTTCGCCGACAGTAAAATATTTCTGATGCATCCCTTGGGTCTCCCGGGCAATCATTTCCAGAGAGCCAAAGTATTTTAGAAAGAGGCGAATAATCAAAGGTGATTTAGCCGTAAATCTGCCCATTTCAATAAATTTTTCGTGAGTAAAGCCAAAAAGGCGCTCGGCGGCAAGCAAAGAAACAGACATCAGGCCTAAAGGATAAAAATTCATCGGCTCGATCTTGCCAAATTCTATAAAATAACCAAGTTCCGCCAGTAATTTTTCCACCTCTTTTAACCCTTTATTTCCTTTTTCCTTAAGGACAAAATCCATTCCGCTTTTAAAAGCCATGCCCCGTACTTCTCCCTTGATCTTCATCAACTTATTAAATTCTTCTTGAGAAATTGTTGTTTCCATTAATTTTCCTTGTTTTCTTCTTATTTTAGCATATTACTAAGTAATGACAGGGATAGCGACACACTTTTAGCGAAAAAATTAAAGAACCCGCCGAAGGCGGGTTCTTTAATGGTCACAAGGAGAACCTTATTTTCCTAAAAGCGCGTTGAGTTTAGCACGGGTTGCAGAGCCCACCAATCCAGTCCCACTGCTTAAGCCAAGAGGCGTCAAGACCTGACTTGCGTACTTCTCCTGGAACTTGACAGCTGCTGCTTTGGTTAAAGCGCCAAAGTAGGTTGTTTCATGTCCAGAAGAACCGACGCCAGTTGAGGCGATCCGGGTATCAGCGCTGGAGTTAAGAATCAGCTGAAGATACTTGACATCGTCACCTGTCGCTCCGAATTGAAGCGTCTTGGTAAAGCTGAAGGTTGAAGGGACGCCAGTAATGGCTGAAGTTCCAGTCATCGCTGCTAATTGAGCCATCAATTGGTTAATGATGGCCTGAATTCTGGCAACTTCTGCCAAAAGCTGGTCTCTGGTCATCTGGGAAACTGGAGTGGTTGTTGTGGTCGTCGTCGTTACCTTCTCTCCCAGAATAGCGAAGTAGGTAAAGTGGTTGGTAACAGCAGTCAGGGTATTGGTGACAGTATTAACAGTTGTAGAAAGAGGCTTCCACTGATTAGCTGAAGCATCCCAGTAGCTGATGACTAGACTGGATTCACTGAAGCCAGAGACTTGGCTGTCGGTATAGGTCATGGTAATCGTTACATTCTGGTTGAAGGTGGAAACAGTGGCTCCGCCTGAAGTGGCACTGTAGTTGTAGACGTAACCGCCAATCACTCCTTGAGTTGAAGGCACGGCAGAAACTGCAGAAGAGACAGTGGTTTCTGTGGTTACGGTCGGGGTAATGCTTACAGTGGTCGTCGCAACTACGGCGTTAGCTGACACCTCTGCCTTGGCTTGAGTGCCATAAACCGTGGTAGCAATGGCTGTTCCTCCAGCCGATACGCTAATGGTTGCTTGCCCACTGGCAGTTGCTTGAGTTGATCCACCAGTACAACCGGAAGTTGCAAAAGAATTAGTTGAATCAATTCTTACTGTTCGAGTCGAAGTAGATTGTGTGGTATATCCCAACCCGTCGACTGCAACAACATACCACGTATGATCTCCATCTGATAAATCACTCGATGGCGTAGTTGATGTTGAGCCGGATGAAATACTATCTCGATTCAACGAACTATCAACATATAACTGATATTTAGATAAACCAGACTCAGCAGAGCTGGCGCTTGAGGCGTTCCAAGACAAAGTAGGACTTTTGGTTGCACTCCAGGAATTATTGCTGGGAGACGAAAGACCAAAACTGCTCGGGACCTGATTAGATATAAGTCCAATTGTCCATTTGCTAGCGTTATTAGGATTTTGGGATCGATAATAACCAAGGAATTTGGTAGACAAAGTATTTTCTTGAACAACACTTATCAAATCGCTCCATGCGTTATCCCAGGCACCGCTTGCTCCTTGTAGATTGACAATTGGATTACTTGCATTTTTGGTCCAGCTAATTCCGTCAGTGCTGGTAGCCAAACCAAATTCAGAAGGGGGACCATGGTTGATGGAATAAAACATGTAATAGGTGTCGTCAACCAGGATTACGTTGGGAATGATATTGGCATTATCCCATTTGCCACTTTCTCCTTGAAGTACAGGATTACTGGAAGATTTGGTCCAATTAACTCCATCTGAAGAAGTAGCAAGACCAACTGCGAAATTGTTACTGCTGGAATCACCTTCATAAAAAAGTTTATACGTGTTGCCTACTTTAATTATGTTACGAGCCCCAACATAAGTTTCGTCCCATGTGCCAGAATCTCCAGAAAGCACAGGGTTTCCTGAATATTTTGTCCAAGTAATGCCATCAGAAGAAGTGGCATAGCCGGTCTTAAAATTAGCGTTGTATGCTGTGGCTCCCTGATACCACATCTTATATGTATCTCCGTCATGTATTACTCTGGCTTCCCATAAATATTCATCCCAAGCGCCTGTTGTGCCAGCTAACATCACTGGATTCTCTGAATATTTTGTCCAAGTAATGCCATCAGAAGAAGTGGCATAACCAATACCATGGACATTTGCAGTGTTCCCTCCTAAATACCACATTTTATAAGTCCCGTCAGATTCTTTAAGCACGCTGGAATCTATGACCATAGACTCATCCCAACTTCCAGCTGATCCTGGTTCCAAAACCGGATTACTGCCTGATTTTACCCACGCAGTATCAATAGCAATATTGAAAGTAGAAGTAGACCAAATAAAGTTTCCAGCTGTATTAATTGCTTTTATTTGCCAAGTATGGGCTCCATTACTTAGAACTACAGTTGGTTGCGTGGAGGTAGCCATTGAAGTAATGTTGTCAGTATTAAGTGCTCCATCAATGTATAACTGATATTTAGACAAAGTCCCATTAGAATCAGCAGAAGCCTGCCACGTAAATGTTGGAGAGTTAGTATAGACAGTAGTATTGTTACTAGGAGAAGTTAAATCAAAATTTGCGGGGTAGTAATATGTTAAAACTCGATTGTTGCTGTAATCAACTACGAACAGCTTTGTGCCATTTGATGAGGCGACACCAGAAACTATAAAAGGATTCTTTATGGAGTTAGCACTGATCCCGCCGTTATTGGCAGTACCAGAAATTAAGTCTGGTTGGCCAATAACCGAATCTGCCGAAACATTATTGCTGGTAGGTATAGAATTCCAAACTAAAACGCGATTGTTACTCCAATCAGTGACAAAAAGACGAACACCATCGCTCCACACGCTTGTTGGGCCACTAAGACTGTGAGCGCTTAATCCTCCATTGTTTGCAGTTTTAGACGCACAGTCTGGCTGGCCCAGCACTACATCAGCTGCTACACCATTTGTAGTTGGAATAGTATTCCAAATTAAAACGCGGTTGGCAAAAAAATCTGCTATAAAAAGACGCGTACCATCGCTAAAAATACTATAAACATCGGCAGGCCCGCCTCCACTTCCTAGAGCCACACAAGAATTAGGTTGAATGGCTTTAGTAACAAAATCTGGTTGACCAATAACCACATCTGCATTTACATTATTCTCACTTGGAACGATATTAAAAATAGAGATCCTTTTAGCGCCGGAATTGCCAGCAAAAAGCCTGGTTCCATCACTAAAAATGCTGAATGCGATACCCATAGTGCTGGCGCTGGGAGGGTCGTATAGAGTATTAGTTGTAAAATCCGGTTGTCCAAGAACAATGTTGGGTGCGACATCATTAGTGGAAGGAATAGTATTCCATATCAACACTCTCTGATTGTTCCTGTCAGCTAGATACAATTTTGTACCATCGCTGGATATAGAGTAGGGATTGGGGTAGCTGGTGGGGCCTAATGTGCGTGTCGTGACGGTTGTAAAATTATCTTGACCAAGTACCAAACTTGCATCGGAGTTGCTTGAAGTTGGAACGGGATTATAAATTAATAACCTCTTATTACCAGCGTCAGAAATAAATAATCTGTTTCCCCCATCGCTTGAAACTCCAGTGGGGCCTTTTAAACTATGTGCGCTAATTCCGCCATTGTTAGCTGTATCTGAAATAAAATCTGGCTGACCGATGACTACAGAAGCGGTCCAATTAAAAGATGCGGCATACGCCTTCGGAACAAAAAAATATGTAAATTGAGAAATGAGGAGAGATAAAGTAAAAAGAAAAACAAGAAATTTAGGAAAGAGAGCTTTTACAAAATAGTGAAGCCATTTATTCTTTCTCTCATTGGTGTCTCGGATTTTGATAGCATTTTTTTTAGACATATAATATCTTGATTTTGGAAAAATCCTAAAAAACCTTCTTATTAATTTATATCAAACATCATTATAAAAAACAAACGTAAGTACATCATCTTGCCCCAGAAGTAAATTTGGCTTAGGATAAAAAAGGAAGAAAAAATCTCTAATAACAGAAAATGAATAATTATTGGCAGAAGATTACCAAAAATTCCTATATCTTCGGAAGAAAAGGCAATCCTCTCAAAGGAACGGTCAGGATAAGCGGCGCCAAGAATATGGTGACAAAAATCATGACTGCTTCTTTGATTGCGCCGGATGGCAAACTAACAATCAAAAATGTCCCTCTGATCGGCGAAGTCTTTATGACGCTTGATTTTTTTGATCAGATGGGCGTCAGATATAACTTTCTTCCGGAAAAAAGAGTCTTAGAAATAGAGACTGAAGAATTCGGCTCTTCCCGAGTAGAATTTAAAGGAGAAGAAGGCAATAGGATTTCTTTGCTTTTAGCCGGTCCGATTGTCTCTCGTTTTGGCCAAGCAACGATCGCTAAACCAAAAGGGTGCAAAATAGGACTAAGAAAGATAGATTTTCACCTTGAGGGACTGGAAAAATTAGGAGTGGAAATAAAAGAGACAGAGGATTTTCTTTATCTCAAGGTGGGCAAAAAAGGCCTTCGGGGCGCAGAGATTCAGCTTCCCTTTCCCAGCGTCGGCGCTACAGAAAATATGATTATCACTGCCAGTTGCGCCGAAGGCGAAACGACAATTAAAAACTGCGCTTTTGAACCAGAAATTATTGAACTGATAAAATTTCTCCAAGAAGCCGGAGTGGAAATCGCTTTTTCCGAAGATAGGTCAATTCATCTTAGAGGAACAAAAAAAATTAAACTTTCGGAAGTTACTATTATTCCTGACAGAGTAGAAACAATGTCGCTGGCGGCGGCCGGGCTCTCTACTCAAGGCGATGTTTTTCTTGAAGGCGCAAAGACTGATTTGATTATTCGTCCCCTGGAGATACTTGAAAAAATGGGAGCAGGGATTGAAAATAATGAAAAAGGCATTCGTTTCTTCTACAAAAAACCGCTCAAGCCTATTTCCCTCAAGACCGAAGTCTATCCTGGTTTTCCCACTGATTTCCAGCAGCCGCTGGCAATAATTCTTTCTCAAGTAAAAGGCGTTTCCTCGCTTCACGAAACGATTTTTGAAAATAGATTTGAATATCTACGCCTTCTCAATCCCCTTTTAAGGGGCGAAAAAAAATTTAAGATTCTTAATGATTGCCCAGATGAAGAAAAATGCCGCTTCTTCGGCAAAAACTATCCCCATCTCGCCGTTATTAGTGGACCAATGGAATTTGGCAAGGGAGAAATTTCTCTTCCGGATCTAAGGGCTGGTTTCGCCATTTTAAATGCCGCCTGTCTTTCTGAAGGAATAAAAATCTCTAATCTCGGCTTGCTTTTCCGCGGCTACGAAGACCCAGTAGGCAAACTCAAAGCACTGGGAGCAGAAATCGAATTAGTTATTTGATTGGACTCTTGCGGATTCCAAGTCTCCACAAGTTGAAATTGAATTGGCAGTTTAGCTAACCGCTAAGGGTCGACACAGTCGATTTCCCCAGCGGGGAAATCGCTGTTCCGCCTCGGCCTCGCTCGTCAACCTTCTGGTTGACACCTTGCCCGCTTCGGCCTGCGGAGGCGTCCCTTAGCGGTTAGCTAAACTTCAGCCCCTAGCTTTTCTTTGTAGAATCTTTGTAAAACCTAATATTCCACAAGATTAATATTCGAAAGGATCGCTTAGCTCCCTAAAAAGGATATGCGAGGCGAGCGGCCACGGTTCTTGCCAGAAAGGCAAGAGAGCGAAGCCGAGCTTTAAGCTTAATTCTTCGGTGGAGAATTAAGCGGCCTTTTTAGGGAGCTAAGCGATCCTTAATGTAAGTTATTACTAAGTAATGACTAAGGGTGTCGACCCTTAACAATCAGCCAAACTCTAATCAAATTTCAACTTGGAGAAACTCGGGGTCCGCAAAAACATTATTCTTTTTTCTGAAATTATGAAAAAACCGAGCTCGACTCGGTTTTTTCTGTTTTTACCACCTCAGTAAAAACTCATGATAAGAATCACCTCTGAAAATACATTTCCTTTCTTCACAAATCACAGTTTTACCGACAATCATATTGACCACGCTTTTAAAATAACCAATTAAAAGCAGACAGTGAAGAGGATGGTAGTAAAAATTTTTCAGCCGGAGGAGAAAATATCTTTTTTCTTCGCTGAATTCCGCCACGCTCAAATCACCGACAGAATAATTCTTTCTCCACATTTTTGGCGTCTCCTTGGCAACTCTGCTCAGAGAAACGAAGTAGCGCATTGAAAGACGAAGAATCAAAGATGTCTTGGCTAAATAACCGCCCATTTCTTTTATCTCCGATTCGGTAAAGTTAAAAAGCCGCTGAATAAGAAGAAGATTGACCGCGTCCCAATTAAGAGGATAAAACCCCATTGTCTTTATCTCGTTATATTTTATCGGAGAGTTCATCTTTGCCAATTCTTCGTCCAATTTTTTCAAAGCCTCATCTCCCTTTTTCATCTTAATAAATTCCGCATCGCCCTTTAGTCCCACCCCTCTTATTTCCCCCTTGATCTTCATCAGTTCGGCGAATTCTTCTTTAGAAATTAGTTCTGCCATATTTTTATTTTTTCTTTAAAAAAACGCTTGATGCTTTGCTGATAACCAATTTCAGCGTTTGCCTCGAGCTCCTGGCGAATTCTTTTTAAAATTTCTTTCATAAAAACAACCAATTTTTAGTCGGGAAGCTTAATTTTTGATAGAACAAACCAGGCGATAAAAGAACCAGCTAAGGCGGTTACCAGTTGCGGCCAGCTCATCATCGCTATCGCCTGCGCCATTATTTCTTTTTTAATTAGGCCGCGAGCAATAAAAAGGGTGCTAGCGTAGAGAAAAATAAACTTGAGAAGACTGGCCAAGATGGCGCCGCGCCAATAGTTTTTTCTTTTTAACCGGGAAAAAACCAACACGAGAATAAGGTTTCCCGTCATAATAAAAGGTACGAGTGGTGCCAATAAAGGGGGCAAAAGTCCAACGCCGAGAGAAACCAGGCTGGGAATTAAACAAACCCAAATCGCAGCTTCAATGCTCAATATCTCGGCAGAGATAAACAAGAAAGCATTAACAAGAGGACCAACAATAAGTTGCTGCCTAAGAAAAGGAACGAAAGTGGTGGCGGCAATGAGACCTAACGCTATAGCCCACTTGGCAAGAAGTGTTTTAGAGGCGACGAAATTAAGAATTTCTGTCCTGGTTTTATTCATCTTCTCTTCAATTTAGTTTCTTTATTTTACCTTTTTTCTGCCGAGAATAAGAGGTGTGAAGAATTTGATGGCTTAATTTTTCTTTTTTAAGAAAATCTTGGTAAACCTTTTTAACAATCGGGTTCTCATGCGCCTGTCTGATTTTTTTCTGACTGTCTATTTTATAAAGACCAAGAGCCCTTGCTTTCCTTATTTTGCTATCAGTGGGCAAGGGCTGGCCGCCGCCGCCGATGCAACCGCCGGGACAAGCCATAACCTCAATACAGGCATATTTCTCTTGAGGATTACTTTTAATCTTCTCCAAAAATTCTTTGGCGTTGCCCAAACCATTAATGACCGCCACTTTTTTGACTTCTCCGTTTATCTTAATCTCAGCTTCTTTTATGCCCTTTTGGCCCCTCATTTCTTTAAACTCAAACTTTTTTAATTTTCTTCCCGTTAATTTTTCATATGTTGTCCTAAAGGCGGATTCCATGACTCCGCCGCTAGCGCCATAAATTATCCCCGCGCCAGAAGGTTCACCAAAAAAGTCATCTAACTTTTCTGATTTTAGTTTGGCAAAATCAATTCCTCTTTTAATCAAAAGACGACTTAATTCGCGAGTGGTCAAAACATAATCAACCGGCTTTAGGCCATTAATCTCCAGCTCTGGGCGGCTGATTTCGTATTTTTTAGCAACGCAAGGCATGACCGAAACCACCACAATCTTTTCGGGATCAACACCTTCTTTTTCCGCCCAATAAGTTTTAATCAGACCGCCAAGAATTATCTGGGGCGATTTAGTGGTGGTAAGGTTAGGAATAAATTCAGGGTAGAAAAACTCGATATATTTTACCCAAGCTGGACAACAAGAGTTAAGGAGCGGCAAATTTTTTTCGGTTTTCAGTCTCTCTATTATTTCTTTTGATTCTTCAAAAGTAGTAAAATCAGCGCCAACTGAAGTATCAAAAATCTTGGCGAAACCCAATCTCCGCAAAGCGGCAACAATCTTTCCGGTTACTACCTCGCCGGGAGCTAGGCCGAATTCCTCACCCAAGCTCGTTCTAATGGCAGGCGCAAATTGAACTATCACTATCTTGCCCTTTTCTTTTAACGGTTTTTCAATCTCTTCAAATTCCCCTACGGCCTCAAAAGCGCCTGCGGGACAATGCGTAATACATTGTCCGCAGTAAATACAGTCTTTGCTCTCCTTTTTTGAGGGAACAACTTGAATCATCTTTCTCTTGGTTTCCAGCTCTAAAAAAGAGACTCCTTGTTTTTCACAAACTTCAACGCAATTCCGGCAATCAACGCATTTTGAACTGTCAAAAATGACGGCATTGCCAAATTGATAGATTGAATAATTTGTTTTGCGGTCGGGAAAGCGTGTTATCTTTACCTTATTTTTTTCGGCCAGATGAAGCAACTGGCAATTGTAGCGCCAAACACAGTCATCACACTCTTCCTTGTGCTGGCTAAAAATTAATTCCAAGTTTATTCTTCTCGCTCTTTTTATCTTAGAAGAATTGGTTAAAATCTCCATTTCTGGCTCCACTTTTGTCGCGCATGCCGGGAATAATCCCTTTTTTCCCTTTATTTCCACCACGCAAATCCGACAATTCGCCTTGATGGTTAAATCCGGATGGGAGCAAAGCGCGGGAATCTCAATCCCATTTTCTCGCGCTATATCTAAAACAGTCTGTCCTTTTCCTGCCAGAATTTTTTTTCCGTCAATTACCAAAGAAATTTTCTTTTCTTTTTTCATCGTAAAGCCTTCCCCACCCAAGGGCTGGGGCTTCTTTAGTTTTTAGGCTGAAACCCCGTACCGAAAGCCCCAGATAATCCCCCATTCATCCCCGCTTTAAATGGCGGGGCTTTCTGGTACTGGGGCAAAATTTTTCTGATTAAGCTAACAAAAGGCGTCATGGCAAACTTGCCTAAAGGACAAAAACTCGTTTCGCTCATCAAGAAATGGAGATCATCAAGAATTGTTTCCTCAATTCTCCTTTCTTTTATCATTTCATTTAAACGATACAGTCCCTCGCGGCAAGGAAGACATTTATCGCAATTTTCAGTCAAGAAAAATTTCAGCCATTTGTCCATCAAGATGAATGGGTCTGTCTCTTTTTGATTGAAAATAATCATCGCCGCCAGGCCTTTGATTGGCTGATCTAACTCTTGAGGAAGAAAAATCTCACCGCTCGCTCCGCCGCCAGATTGAACAAAAAAAGGAAAATCAGGCCAATTGCCGGTTTCTTTTAAAACCTTTGCCATTGTCCAATCCTCTGGTAATTCATAGACGCCTTTTTTCTCGGCTTGCCCGCCAAGAGAATAAAATCTGGTTTTTCGGTATTCCCCTCTTGCAATCTTAGAAACAGCATAAAAAGTTTCCACGTTATTGACTAAAGTTGGACACCCCCAGAGGCCAACCTCCGAAGGAAATGGCGGTCTGATTCTTGGCTCTGGTCTTTTGCCCTCAATCGCTTCGCAAAGAGCGGTTTCTTCGCCTGCTAAATAGCCGCCGCTCTTCTTAAAAATAATAATCGGGGAGTCGCCAATTTCTTTTTCTAAAACTTTTTTAAATTTCTGATAGTAATCTTTTCGCAAATAAATATAGGCAGAATCAGCTCGAAGCGCTTCTAGGGCAACTTTAATACCTGCCACCACTTCTTGAGGATAGTTTTCTAAAATAAACTTATCTTTAAAAGCTTCGGGTTCGCCTTCAGCACCATTGCAAACAACATATTTCTTTTTCCCTTTGGCCTTTTTGACTATTTCCCACTTTAAACCAGTAGGAAAAGAAGAGCCGCTACGGCCAAAAAGACCTGCTTTTTTTATTTTCTCAATAATGTTTTTACTGCTCATAAATAATTCAGAAGACACATCGTTAGAATGCCAAGAAGAAAAACAGTAAGCGTTAAGAATGATTCTTTTTTATCAGTCTCCTTTCTCATTTCCGGGATCAAATCAGAAGCGGCAATGTAAATAAAACCGCCGGCGGCAAAAGGAATCAAAAAAGATGTTTGAGCTCGAACAAAACTAAACAAAAAATAACCTATCGTCCCCCCTAAAATTGCCGTCAGGGCAGTTAAAAAATTAAAGAATAGGGCTTTCTTTTTCTCAATGCCGGCATAAATCAAAACACCAAAATCCCCTATTTCCTGGGGAACTTCGTGAAGAAAAATCGCTAAGGTGGTTATCAAACCAAGATGAGTGTCTGCAATAAAACTAGCGGCAATCACTAAGCCATCAATAAAATTATGAATTCCGTCGCCCAAAAGATTGAGATAGGCAAAAGTATGAACCGGACATTGGCCTTCATGGCAATGACGCCAATAAAGCAGCTTTTCCGTAAAAAAGAAAAAGACAAAACCGATTAAAACGAAAGAAAAAACCGCAGAAGTCGTAGACTGCATTACCGCCTCTGGAATTAAATCTAAAAAGGCAGCGCCAATTAAAGTGCCGGCGGAGAGAGCGACGAGAGAGGATAAAATTTTATTTAAGAGATTCTCTTTAACAACTAAGCCAACGAGACCGACAAAGGCCACTAGGCTGATAAAAAAAGTGCTTAAAAATATAAATAAAAAAGTAAACATCGCTTTCTATTCTAGCATATTTTATTTTTCTCCTGCGGCTAACTGACCACAAGCTGCTTTTATCTTTCTGCCAAAACGATAACGCTCGGTAACGGCAATCCCCTCTTTCTCTAGAATTTCTTTAAATTTTTTAATGATAGACGAAGAAGAAGGTATAAATTCGCCCGTAGGATTATAAGAAATTAAATTTACAAAATAAAGCGGGCGTTTTTTTAGAAGATTAACCAGTTCTGCCGCTGACTCTTCCGAGTCGTTTACTCCCTCGATCATCAGATATTCAAACATCACTCTCCTTTTAGTTTTTTTAATATAATTATCTACTGCCCGAAAAACTTCTCTTAGGGGATACTGTCTATTAACCGGTATTATTTTATTCCGCAATTCATCATTGGCGGCATGGAGAGAAATCGCCAAGTTTATTTGAAGTTTCTCTTCGGCAAGCCTCTCTATTTCTTTGGGCAGGCCAACGGTAGAGATGGAAAAATGCCGAGCGCCGAGATTAAATCCTTCATTGTCGTTTAGGATTCTTATGGCCTCTAAAACATTATCGTAATTAAGAAAGGGTTCGCCCATGCCCATAAAAACAATATTTGTAATTTTCTTTCCTTCTTTTTTTAATTCTCGGCTGAAAAATAATATCTGATCAATGATTTCTCCGACTTCAAGATTTCTCTTGAAACCCATTTTACCAGTGGCGCAAAAACGGCAAGCCAAAGGACAACCAACTTGCGAAGAGACGCAAAGAGTCTGACGATTATCTTTGTGTTTCATTAAAACCGACTCAATTTTTAGTCCGTCTTTTAAAATAATAAGCGCCTTAACTGTTGCCTTGTCTTGGGAAAAAAACGCTTTAGCTCGAACCTTAAGAGAACACTTCTCCTCAAGTGTCTGGCGTAAAGTCAAGGGTAAAATCGTGGCCTCCGACCACTCCTCTATGAGGTCCTGGAAAACAGCTTTTTTTGCCTGTTTTAAACGATAAAGCGGCTCTTGCTCAATAATTTTTTTAAGCAGAAAAAAATCCATAAATTTTTAGACTTTCTGTTTCTTTTTCATCACTCTCGCGCCCTTCAAATGACTTCTAATTAAAAAAAGCCAAGAAGAACCTAAAAAAGAAAGGAGAGAAACTCCTAGAAAAAGCGGTTTAAATCCTAAAGAGCTGGCGATAATTCCTCCCAAGCCAACCATCGCGGCGCCGGAAAAATCAACCATGGTGTAATAAATGCTCCATTCCATTCCTTGGCGTTCCGGATTAATATGACGAGTAAAAATCGCCATCCAAGCGGGAAAAGCGAGCGCTTGACTGATGCCATAGAAAAATTGAATAAGATAGATGTGAAACGGCGTTCTGGCAAAAATATAGAAAATCGGCACCAAACTGGCGCCAAAAGCGCCTGTCACCATTGCCCAGAAATCATCTTTTTCCCCTTTTATTCTATCAATCATCTGGCCGGTAATTAATTGGCCAAGAGATTTAGTCAATAAATAAATCATCCAAGCTATGCCGACGACCTCAACACCCGCTCCTTTAATATTGTTCGTGATATAAATAGCAAAAATAGGGCTAATCAACCCCAAACCAGAGATCATAAAAACATCGGAAATGCTTAAAATTTTTACGACAAAACCCGTCTCCAGCGCAAAAAATTTCTGTTTTCCTCTTTTGCTAATACCGTCCATATATATTTTAAAATTAGAAAGGATTAAAATTATCTAGCGAGCGGCATTGTTTTTCCGGCTTTGGCAGAGAAGGAACACCATGCCTCACCCACTCCCCATTCCGGCAAAGCCAGACATCTTCTTTAAGGCGAAGGATGACAACAAAACAAAGAAGAATAAAAATGACGATGAAAAAAGCAATCATTATCTTTCTCATTTCATTAATAAATAATTTATCTGCCAAAACATTTATTTTTATTTTTTGATGATTCTAGAATAAACTTTTTCGTAGTTATCAACCATTTTTTCAATGGTAAAGTTTTTTTCCACGTGTTTCCGGCAGTTTTCCCTCATTTGTCGGTATTCTTTTTCAGGCATCGCGTAAATTCTATCCACCGCTTCGCAAAGCCCCTCTATTCCCGTCTTCTTGATGATCCAGTTCCCTCGTATGTCAGACGGAGAAGAATTAACAATAAATCCGGTTTCTCCATCTTTGGTTATTTCTGGAACAGACCCCTTGGCAAAAGCAATAATGGGCGTTCCGCAAGACATTGATTCGGTCATTACAAGACCAAATGGTTCTTCCCAGCGTATGGGGAAAAGCGTGGCTTTTGCATCTCCGTAAAATTTAGAAGTTTTTTCGCTGGCGACTTCACCCGCATATTCTATGCGACCGCGATTTAATTCTGGCTTTACGTATTTTTGGAAAAAAGAGTAGTCTTTCATTTGGCTCATTTGTATCGGGACGCGACCCGCAATTACCAGTTTTAATTTAAGTTTTTTTGCGGCCAAAATTGCTTCTCTAACTCCTTTGCGTTCCACCAGTTCGCCCAAAAACAGCAAATAATCTTTAGGATTAGGATTGAATCTGAATAGATTTGTGTCAGTACCATTATAAATAGTGGCAACATAATTAAGCTGGGGGGCGTCTTTGCGCTGATTATTAGAGATACTGATTAATTTAGAATTTAATTTTCGGTAGGCCCAAGCGCGATCGTTGTTGATAGGAACATGCAAAGTGTGCAAAATAGGAATGTCAAGACCTCCATACAGGGCTAAACTGAATGGCCCAAGATGATCGTGAAGAATATCTAATTTAAGACCGGGGGATTTTCGTAAAATAACATTCATTTCATAGGCATAGTAAGGCATGGACTCTTTAATTTTGTTTGTCCAAAGGCTTTTTGGCGTAATGGGGATTATTTTCCCTTCAGTTTTTGCGTCTGCGGCGGCAAAAAGAAAGATTTTATGGCCGCGTCCAGAAAGCCCGCGGCAAAGAGCGTCAATTATGCGTTCGGTTCCGCCGTACTTTTTTGGAGGAATGGATACGTTAAGCGGCGCAATTTGTCCAATGCGTAATTTTCTCATACTAAGGCTTAGCTTTTAATAATTTAATAACTTCATTATAGATTTTTTCTTCTCCGTTCCCATAGAGAGAGCGCTGTTTTCGACGCATGGCTTCACGCCGTTTTTTATTGAACAAAATATCCTCTGCGCAATTTGCGATAGTATCGGAAGAATCGTCGAAAAAAAACATGGCGCATGCTCCGTATTTGGCGAATGGTCCCACTTCCCAGGCGTGCATATGGCGCTTAGGATATTTTTCATATTTAGGGTCTTTTACGTTAGCGATAACGGGAACCTGCGCTCCAATGGCTTGTTCCAGCGTAGAAAGTCCCTGATGCTGGAATACTAAATCGGAACTCGCAAGTACTTTTGAAAAGTGTTCAGTATCTGTGCGAGGAAGTGTAAAAAACCAGTGGCGGTCTTTGGCATCCAAAACAGCGGGTGGCGGGTCTCCGAAATAAATTACTTTCACTTTCTTTCCTTTTGCTCTAAGTTTTTTTGCTATCGTGTATGCTTTAAGGAACACCACGGGTTTTATTAAATATCCTATGCTGGTGTAGAGAAATATCAACTTCTCACTTTTACGAATACCGTACTGTGTCCGTATTTTGTTTTTTTCTTGGTTGGGCAAGGGACGACACGAAGGAATAAGCCCCACCACGCTTATTTTTTTAAAAATTTCTTTAGGGATTACGTAGTGCCCGCCATTCTTTTTAAGCCCGAGCTGGAATATTGGTTCAGGTAAGTTGAGACAGTATCGGTCCACCCATGGATTAGAGATATATGGACTCGAAGGACCGAAGAGCCAGTTGGAATCTATAGAGATACTTGGTAATTTTGGTTTGGGCGGATATTTGTGGAAATTGTCATCCCGAGTAAAAATTTTTGAATTACACAAAACTAATACATCAGTTTTTTCATTACGGATGGCTTTTTTGAGGGCTGTTGAATTTTTTATGATAAACGACAAAAATCTGGGATGTCGTAAGTGTATTAAGGGAAGATACTCAGCGTGGGGTGCTGATAAGACGACAAGATTGCCGCGGCCGAGCGCATACCGAGCAAATGCCATCCCCTGGCCAATTTCTCCAGGGCCCATTGCGGCAATAAAAAATCGATAGTTTGAGTGTTGCGATTGGCGCATGGTAAATCACCGTTGTTTTAATACAGAAGATTCCTTACTTTCAATGTTTTCAATAAGGGGCAGAATTCGTCTTTTGAATATCATATGGAGGGAGAATTTTTTTATGATTTTTCGGTAAAAATAGGCCTGGGGCATCTTTTTAAGACTTTCAAGGATGTAGTCCGCAACCTGCTCCGCGTTTGCATCACGCGTAAAATAGTTAATATTAGTGCTGCCGATTTCACGCAACGGTGGAATGTCTACCGCGAAAATGGGACAACGCATAAACCCTGCCTCTATAAGAGGCAAACCGAAACCTTCTACGCGACTTGTAAAAAGAAGAAAGTCTGAAATAAGGAAAAGCTCTGGGATAGGAATCGCGGGTGCAGGTTTTTTATCGATTGCGAAACGTTTAAAATACTCTTCTAAAAAGAAAACGTGCTTTTTAAGTTTAAGTTTTTGGACGAGATCTTTAAGATGACTATAATAGTTAAGGTTTTTTTCACGCTTATAGTCGATATTGGCGGTAAGCAGCAGTTTAAATTTTACCCCTTTGTTTAAGATAGCGCGTGTGATCCGAAGCGCCAATTCTAAATTTTTTCTTGGGATGGCACGTACCGGGAGGCAAGCGATTAAATCGCATTCAAGGCCATGGATGTCTTCATACAACGCTCTCATCGCGGGGCTAAGTCCTAGAAATTTTTGGACATCGCGACCATTGGGAATTACGGTAATTTTTGTGGGCTTCGAACCATTGAACGCTGTCAGAATGTTGTGCTTTAAAAATTTAGATACACAAACATAAGTAAGTTCGGAAACTGGTTTCACTAGTAGATTCCAAGGATATTGATTGCCTAGCTCGCGCTTCAGGGGCGTATCTGGCTCGTTGTAAAACACAACATCATGTACCCAGGCAATAAACCGAATGTGGGGCAAATCCTTAATAAGGCGGGCTAGCGCCGAAGCAAGAGCAAGGTTATAGGGACGCGTGAAAAGATTATGCAAAATGCAAACTTGGATATTGTTCTGTATTAGATATTTTTTAATTGAGTAAAAGAGGCTTCGCTCCAATTTTTTAAAATCGGAAGAGACTCTTCCTTCTTCCAGCTCTTTAAGCGTTGAAAGTACGAGTGGATGTCTGGGGTTTATTCTTTGGATTATATGTACCGGTATGTCTTTGCGGAATTGTTTAATAAGTCCTGCAACAATTTCTACCTTGTAACCGTGAAGTCGAAATAATCGTGCTTGATCACGGATAATAATGTCAACGCCCGAGGTATTCGGCGGCCCAGAGTAGTGAAAAATGGCTATTTTAGGCTTTTGATTATTGTTTTGCATAAAAATACCTGTTCATTTTTTAAAATCCCGTTATTTGCGGGATTCTACAGCAATGCTGTATTTTACCCTTAAATAAGTTGAGGGTCAACCCCAAAAATTGCCTCTTTTTTTAATTTACTATTATCCATATTTTCTTTTAAAATAAAAAATTCTGCCTTTTAAACGGAAAAGAAAAGGGTTACTGAGGAAAAAGTTTTTCAGAAATTTTGGCTGTTCCTCAGCTCTTTATATCTTAAAACCCTTTTATCTTGGGGGTTTTATTCCTTATTTTGCTATTTTTCATTATTACCCGTCAAAAAATGACAGGTAATTTAATCTTAAAAAAGAAAAATGTGGACTCTCCACTTAATATCTTATCTAAATAAAAGTATCAGGTCTATTTTCCACTTTATGATAAGCATTGCCATCTCTAAGCTTCACTAAATCCTATCATACTTTCCCAAAGTTACTACCGACTATTACCAAGTCAACGATGTCAATGACTTTGTCGCCACTCGCATCAGCTCTTTTGTCGGTATTGGCATTATTGTAATCTTTACCGAAGTTAGAGCCGACAATGACCAGGTCAAGGATGTTGACGACATTGTCGCTGTTGAGGTCGCCGGTTAATGTCGGGGGTGGTATTGGTAAGCTGTCACCATAAATGATGTTAGGGTTAGTCAGGTATTCATTCATATGAACATAGTGAGAATTAGCCATTTCTGTGGCGTAATTACCTCTGATGGTTGGATTAATATTGATTCTGCTATCAGCCCAATCCCCCCAAAAATTACTCTTGTTCCACGGATTGCTAATGTAGATAAAAGCCTTAATATGGCTGTTGGCCTTTATCTTTTCGAAATAGGGCAGAAACCAGCTGTTCCAGTTGCTACTGTTTTCTGTCCCACCGTTGTGAATGGGACAGGACTCACCGATTAAGACCGGTTTTCGGTGATTCCGAGCTGCTTGCAAAAAACTGTCACCATTATTTATCTGGTCAGTGGTAAAATAATTGATTGCCCACCAATCTACTCGCTCATCGCCAGGATAATAACTCAGATAATCAAATTGATTAGGGTTAACCAAGCTCCAGACCCAGGCAACATTATTTACTTGTTCCTGAGTAAAGATATCCTGGATCTGACGCCAGCAGGCAATAAATACTGCCGGCGTCAAGTTAGCCTGCTGATGTACCCCATCACTACCGACGCCGAATTCCCATCCCGGTCGGAGCAGGAAAGGCGAACCGATCTGTTTAATTTCTCTGGCTAATTGTCTAATTTTTCCATCCCAATCTCCCCTAAGAATCGCTTCTGGATTGGCCTTGCTATTAGCGAAATTGAACCCTCCTGATAAAAGGTCTGATTCTTCGAAATCAAGGTAACCAATGCCCAAAAGAATAATGTAGGGGCAGTTGTGGTTGACAAGTTGACAGTTGCCGCCGATTTGGACTAACCGACTAAGATTGGGGTTCAGGTTGAGAGAATTAAAGGGGACCTGGTCGAGTTTCGGATTAATTGAGTAGTAGGCTTCGTAGAGTAAGGGAACTTTTCCGGTTGCCTGTTGGTATTCAGTTAAGTACTGCCAGTTTTCTTGCTCACTATAGAAATAGGTAACGTATTGTCCCATTCCATGATAGATTCGGCCGTCGGCTGGTTCGTACTTTTCCCCATAATAAGCTAGAGCTTGCCCTGGTTTAAGGTAAAAAAAGCCTACTAATAAGAAAAAAGCTAAAATTTTTGATAAAACAGACTTTTTCATCTGGGATTGGTGAACATAGACACCATATTCTCTAAAAGTATGCTGGAAACAACTGGAAGAGCTAGTAGTAATCCTTCTCCTCTCAAATGAGATAAAACCTTAACCCGGTTATTGTTGTTGGCATTACCATTAAAAGCCAGACAAGGACAAAAGGCCAAGGGGACAAAGGCAATTGAAAGCAGGAATCAGTAGAGTTTTTCTTTTCACGTTATTATTTTAAGGATAGAAACCTTTATCTGCCGAAATTAGCTCCGACAATTACCAAATCGTTAATATTGACAATACCATCACCGTTAGCATCTCCTTAGCTGGTGTTTTTACCAAAGTTGCTGCCGACAATTACCAAATCA
>Ga0315274_10001601_pt1 | contig 34580 bp, 37 predicted proteins | sample YL17G02_20_MG_FD_203700 | JGI IMG/M metagenome (GOLD analysis project Ga0315274, IMG submission 203700) | Sediment microbial communities from Yellowstone Lake, YNP, Wyoming, USA - YL17G02_20 | ecosystem: Environmental > Aquatic > Freshwater > Lake > Sediment | place: USA: Wyoming | collected...
CGGAAAGTCACAAAAAACAGGAACGTTTTCTCAGATGATACATCAGCACTGAAGCTTCTTTATCTTGTTACTTGTGAAGTGGTTAAGAAATGGACAATCAAGGTTCGGGATTGGAATCGCATTCTTGCCCAGTTATCAATCCACTTTGGTGAAAGGCTTAGAAAATGCCTATGAATATTGATTTCTGGCACTTTACACAAAACTATTGACAGACCCCCTTTATATGGTTTTATAATGATTTATGACTAACCCTCAGCTAATTCATTTTCCCATTCGTTTCAGTGCTTCAAGGCTGCGTTTGGGTATATCAAACCCCATACCGTCATTACTGCCTTCCTCCACAATGTACCATTCTGTATTGTGGGTAGTCTCGCAGAGATTGAAGATAACTTTCCAGTCGGCTTTACCCTCACTGATGACAGAATCTGGAGGTCCACCGTAATCCTTCAGGTGAACAGACTTTGCACGTCCGGGAAACTGTTTCAGTTCCGCAATTGGATCACCACCACCGCTGGCGCAGTTGCCAATATCCATTTGCATCACTACGTCCTGGCGAGTATTGCTAAACAGAATATCCCATGCAAGTCGTCCATCAATATCTTTGAAATCAAAGCCATGCGCATGATAACCTGTAAACATGCCCAACGGCTTCAATTTCTCTGCTGTGTCATTCAGGATACCTGCCAGTTCCATTATGGTATTGATGGCACCCATCCTTTGGCTGTCAGCGGCGATGATAAGAAACTTGTTGCCTAGCTCTTGATTCAGTTCTATGGTACGGGACAGGTTATCACCCAGCAATGCACCTGTACTGAGGTGCATACCACAGCATTTAAGTCCGTTATCATCATACAGCTTACGAAGGTCTTTCGCCTTCCACCCCATCCACTCTAGTTTGTCTCCTCCATAACCCCAGGGTTCCGCACCAACGTATCCAATATCAGCTACAGACTTTAAAGCGTTAGGCAGGTTGTTACATTCCCCACGCACAGAAAAAAGTTGTAGTCCAATAGGTATCTTTTTCGCATCAACCATAGTTTAACCTCCTTAATAACGTTTGAGATGTTTCACTTCGTTTAACATAACACAACTAGATAATCGTCACATCAAATGAACTCCGTTAGGAGTGATATGTTTATAGAAAAACGTGATAAATAAAATACAAGCTCCGTAGGAGCGATATGTGAACATTTATATTTTAGTGGAGTCTTATTCATTTTCAAAGATTTCATTAATAAACAACAAGGCATTTCTCATCTGTTAATTGTGCAATGTGAATATTTAACGAGTCATCACTGAGATAATTTTGCTCATCATAAAAGTTATACCAGCCTTTCTGTCTATTATATTTTCCCATCCTCGCCCAATCTCTGCTGAATTGATTGAATAGGATTAAAGCATTTTCTGGTTTGTCAATGTGTATTTTGCCATAAATATTCAGTTTTATGAAACTTTCAAATTGAATCCTTGCCTGACAACATTTGACCCAGCCTAGTGCATATTTGATCTCAAGTAATACCATTTGACCCGTATCGAGTTTCAGTAATCCATCGGTGCGTGCTGCACGTAATTGATAAACGTTACTCACCCCAAGAGATTGCTTATTTTCTAAGATATAATTAAATACTGTTTTCTCGAATACTAGATCCGCTCTTTTCGATGGTGGGTCTGGAAGCGATTCTGTGACCTCTATAAGTCTTGGTGATTGGGGCTTGGGGACCCATTCTGGATTAATTTTCCTGTCTATTATCTCTTGTATTCTCATACCCGATCTCCTAGAAAATTAGCCGTACGTTCCGCACTAAATCTGAAAATTCTTTCTTTACAGCCACAGTCACCACAGCGGTCTTGTTGTTTCTTGGCGGATTAGATACTCTTACGATCCTGGCGTCACAAACCTTTCGTCCATTTCGATCCAGTGCATCCACTATTGAGCCAACCTCTGGCAAGGGATAATATTCGTAAGGCATTGATACGGTTGCCTTATCCGAAGTATAAGCTTTATCAACGACGAATATCGCAAGCCCCGGACATGCAGAGATACATTCTCCACATCCCCTGCACCTGTCGCCGATCAATCGAGGCAGGTTAGTGATCGGTTCTCCCACGATTATAGCTTTGAACCTGCACGCAGTTTCACAGGGATTGCATGGTATCTCCTGAATACACTCAATGACCGCAACTGCGCCCTTATCAAGCCTTTCCTCTGACGGATAACTCAGTGATGCTCTAAGTTCTGTCAAAAAAACATCTTCTTGCATATCACCCTTCCAATAGTAATTTGTACATAGAAAAGGATAACAGATTTCAGTCTGAATGGCAAGTAAATTGAGTATGCAGGAATTTTGTGTTGCTTTTCTCTGATCATTGTGATAGTCTTTTTTTGCAGTTATAAATCTCATCGGAATATGATTTTAAGAAAGGCAGGATATTATATGAAAGGATTTATAAAAGTTCATGAGGACGGTTGGAATTTTGTAAACGCAGAGACAGGCGAGATATTCGTTCCATATGGGGCAAACTACTTTGATCCTGAAACAGGCTGGGCACCCAAATTGTGGCGTATGTTCGACAAAAATAGAGTTTTGGAGCATTTCCAGAAGATGGCTGACGTTGGTGTAAACGTAGCGAGGATTTTTATGACAACTGCCAGTTTCCAACCCCAAGCAGACGTGATCTCAAACGACGGTCTGGAAAAACTCGATACCATGATCGAGATAGCAGAGAAATATGGGATCCGACTGATACTCACAGGTCCCGATCACTGGGAAGGAAGCCCGGATTACTGGAAACCCGATAAATACGCAGGTATACCCGCTTTAAGTGCGCTCGAATATTTCTGGCACGAAGTCGCTGACCGCTACAAGGACGAAACCACAATATTCGCATGGGATCTCCTGAATGAGCCAGAAATCGCATGGAAAAGCGAAGCTATGTCGCAAAAATGGCATCTGTGGCTTTTGAATAAATACAAAGATACGTCATCATTGAAAAACTCATGGAGAAGTTTTCGTGAAAATGAAACGATAGAAACAGCAGAGATTCCAGAGGATCAGATAAATGCAGGAAATCAGCGTCTTTACGATTATCAGCTTTTCAGAGAACACATAGCCTGTGAATGGACACGCAGACAGGTGGATGCTATCAGTGCAGTAGACAAAAACCATCCTGTAACGGTAGGATTAATTCAATGGTCATTCCCGCTTTTTAAAGCCGGCAATCAGCCCGGTAGATATGCCGCATTCAATCCTTTGAAGCTTGCACCGATGCTTGATTTCGTCTGTGTTCACTTCTATCCCATACTTGGAGACCCCGGTGAGCCAGAACTGGCATTGAAGAACACTCAATATCTTCAGGCAGTAGTGAATTACTGTTACACAGGCAAGCCTGTAATTCTCGAAGAGTTTGGATGGCACGGCGGAGGAGAATGGGAAGGCAAATACAGAACCGAAGCCTATCAAAGTGATTGGAACACAAACGCAGTGAAATCAACACTTGGTTTGGTTTCAGGATGGCTTGTTTGGGCATACAGCGATACGCCAACGTCAACAGATATCACAAAATATGGCGGTCTATACAATGTCAGTGGTCAACTTAAGGAATGGGGCAAGAGCTTCAAATCTCTGGCATCCGAGATCACAGGATCGAAGCTGATACGGAGTAACATAAAGAATCCAAAAATTGATGAAATTGCTGTATTTACAGGTGATGTACGTGAGTTATATGAACAATACCTTGTAGACACAGGTATCAATCACTAATTGTATTTTTTCTAAGTTTATTATGTCATTCTGAGCAATAGCGAAGAATCTAAAACGTTGCAAATAAAAAAGATTTTTCATTTCATTTTAGAAATATAAGGAGTAACATGAATTTAGCCTGCGTTAAGGTAAATGGTATCAAAATGTTGAAACTAGCGATTATTATGATCAGTATAAACGCTGTGATCGTAACAGGATGTATGGGAGGGTTACAGATGTCAGAGATGAGCAAATCACCGGGATTGACACTATTTGTTGCGTCTAATGGGAACGACAACTGGTCAGGTTACATTGCAAAACCTGATCCCGCAAAGGGTTATGGACCTTTTGCAACGCTTGAGCGCGCCCGTGACGAGATTCGCAAAATCAAGAGCGCAGGAAAACTTCCTGATGGAGGTATCATTGTTGAGTTAATGGGTGGAACGTATCACCGAGAGCAAACCTTTGAACTCAAGGCGGAAGATTCTGGAAGTGAAAACGCCCCGATTGTGTATCGAGCAAAAAAGGGAGAAGAAATCCGTATCGTCGGAGGAAAGGAAGTAAAGAATTTTAAGCCTGTCACTGATAAAACTATATTGGAACGCTTTGAACCACAAGCGAGAGGTAACGTCTATCAGGCTGACCTGAAGGCGCTTGGAATCAGCGACTTTGGTGAGGTGAGCAGTGGTGGTATCGAGTTTTTTTATAATGATAAACCTATGACACTGGCACGCTGGCCCAATGCGGGATTTGTCAAGATAGTCGGACTCGTCGGCGGTGAACCTGTTGACGTCAGAGGTACAAAAGGTGACATGATCGGCAAATTCTACTACGAAGGTGATCGCCCAAAGCGATGGACTGGAGAAAAGGACGTCTGGGTTCACGGATATTGGTTCTGGGACTGGTCAGATCAGCGTCATCCTGTTGAGTCCATTGACACAGAAAAGCGAATAATATCAGTGAAACCACCATATCATGGCTACGGCTACCGTGTTGGTCAATGGTTTTACGGTTTGAATATTTTGGCAGAATTGGACACACCCGATGAGTGGTATCTTGATAGAGAGACGGGAACCCTCTATTTTTATCCTCCGTCACCGATTGAAAGCGGACGTGCTATGGTATCCGTTCTGCAAACGATGGTGGCTATGGAGAACGTCTCTAATGTGACGATTCAGGGTCTAACATTCGAGGTAGCCAGAGGTACAGCTATAACCATGTCGGGAGGAAATGATAACCAGATCATCGGTTGCACACTGCGCAATCTTGGCAGTTGGGCTGTCAATATCTCCGGTGGTAAGAATAACAGTGTAGTAGGATGCGACATCTACGATACAGGAAACGGTGGAATTTCACTCTCAGGCGGAGATCGCAAGACACTGGAACCCGCTGGTCACTTTGTAGAGAACAATGACATACACAACTACGGCAGATGGAATCGTATGTACCAGCCAGCGATTTCCATGAACGGAGTCGGCATACGTGCAAGCAACAACCTCATACACGATGCACCGCACATGGCTATATCTTTTGGTGGTAATGATCATATCATAGAATACAACGAGATACACGACGTCTGTTATGAATCAAACGACGCCGGTGCAATATACAGCGGGCGTGACTGGACGATGAGAGGTACAGTTATCCGATACAACTACCTGCATAACATCAACGGCTTTGAGGGAAAAGGCTGTGTTGGAGTCTACCTTGACGATATGTTCTGTGGTACTGAGATATACGGCAACCTATTCTATAAAGTCACGATGGCGGCGTTCATCGGCGGCGGCAGGGATTGCACGATAGAGAATAATATCTTCGTTGATTGCGTTCCATCAGTTCACATTGACAATCGTGCTATGAATTGGGCAAGTGATAGTGTAGGCACTACGATGACAGATCGTCTGCTGGAAATGCCATACAAAGACCCGTTATGGTCAAGTCGCTATCCGAAACTGGTCAACATACTTGATGATGATCCGGCGATTCCAAAAGGGAATATTGTCGCTCACAATATATCCGTAGGTGGAAAATGGGACGGGATTTATAACGAAATAAAGTCTTACGTCACAGTAAAAGATAACCTTGTAGACGAAGATCCGCATTTCGTAAAGACTCCTCCGGAGAGTTTCCAGTTGCAGGAAGATTCTCCTGCGTATAAGTTAGGATTTAAACCTATACCAATTGAAAAAATCGGGCTTCATAGGGATTGATTATTAACGGTAGGATGGGCGTTGCCCATCCTACCAAAATTTGATCTGCGTTCCATTTCTTAAATAAAAAAATTTCATCCTAATTCACACTTTAACCGTTTGCGTTGTCTTATGTTATGGAGGGAGTGACAAATGCGAACGGACGATGGCTATATTATTCACAAGTGTCTCAACGGCGAACCAGAAGCCTTTGGTCTGCTTGTGGAAAAATACAAGGGTATATACGCCTTTGTATTGGCAAAGCTTCACAGCAAAATTTTTGTTGAATTAATAGCAGAAATTCATTAGAATACCTGTATTCTGAGTTTTAAAGCTATAAGGTATAATTGTTGTCGGTGGTAGGCGAGTTAAAAGCATCCACCTGAAGCCAAAGAGGTAAATTGAATGAAAATGATAAGCAAAATTGGAATATTAACCGCAGGTTTATTAATGTTAGCCGGCTTTACTCTAGCTATGGAATCGGATGTGCCAGAGAGTAAAGACCCACCGCTATTCACCCGAATGCCAAACTTCTATATATCAGATTATAAATATAACGACTTTGATGCACACACGTTTGTGAATTCAAAAGGTGAGGAAGTAAGCGTCGAAGGGCAAAGATATTACATCCAATACAGGATTCAGGAAGGTGCAAAACCTCCCAGCCAGCTTCAGATTATTCGTAACTATACCAATGCTATCAAAAAGCTTGGTGGAACGGTTGAGAAAGAATACATAGACGAGGTTGAGGGTTATGCCTATATGAGATTGCAAAAAGACAATGCAGAGATATGGGTTCATATAGAAACCTCAGTTCTTACAGATATTAATCCTTACCAGTTGAATATTATACAGAAAGGTGAAATGATTCAGGATGTTGTAGCCAACCCGGAGGTCTCAGAAGTATTTGCGAAAGAGATAGATGAGAAAGGTAAGGTTGTCATATATGGAATTCACTTTGACACTGACAAGTCAGAAGTTAAACCGGAATCTGAAGCGGCTCTGAAAGAAGTATCCAAGCTACTTTCGCAGAACTCTAGTCTCAAGCTATACATTGTTGGACACACCGATAACGTAGGTGAATTAGATTACAACATGAAACTCTCACAGGCAAGAGCCGAATCAGTTATAAAGGAGCTAACGTCCAAATATGGCGTCGCTTTAGATCGTGTCAAGCCCTACGGAGTTGGGCCACTTTCACCTGTAGCTTCTAACAAAACAGAAGAGGGGCGTGCCAAAAACCGTCGGGTTGAACTTATCGAACAATAACTGCCTCAAAAGCATTTGACGCAAAAATTACCCACTGGAGGACGAGAGAAAAGCCATTAAATAAACGTTTCTGCTATACTGAATTCTAAAGTCACGGAGAAACAGAGAAAGCTTGTTATAGGACACTATTAACCCAATGCTTTCGCTTGTTCCAATAATGCTTTTATGCCTGCTTCGGTATCAATCACAGGTATTACCTCAGTAGTGAAACCAACAATGCCTAGTGCCGCCGCATATTTGGTTAATGCTACCTCGTTATCAACTTCATATACGCTGTAGACTGCGTATCCGCCTATGGCACCATAACTGCAAAGTCTTTTAACCCCTTCAGGCGGATTTGAAAAGATCGGAACGACTTTTGCTGCCAACCCCGGTAGTTTAGTTTGATCATCCCAAGACGCTATAATCATAACTTTCATGTGTCTTACACCCCTTTGACTTTGTTACTCTCTGTTTCTCTGTGACTGCTTCGTGAGCAACTATACACTACAGGGATAATTTTGTCAAGACAGATAGTCAGATTTATTAATCTCCAATCACTTTTCGCAAGGATCCATCATTTTCCCGCAAAAGGCTCACAGCCTCTTCGTATCCGATGTCTCTCCTTGCCATCACTATCGCTATCTTTGCACTTCCCTTAGCCATTTCGAGAAGCTCTGTTGCTTTTTCGTGATCTACTTCCCCAACTTCAGCAATCAGGCGTTTCGACCTATCCACCAATTTTGCATTCCACGCCTGCACATCCACCATAAGATTGTTATATACCTTACCCATTTTAATCATGGATATGCTTGACAGCATATTCAAGATGAGTTTGGTTGCTGTACCAGCTTTCAGCCTTGTTGATCCCGTAATTATCTCAGGACCAACTATCGGCAAAATGAAAACGTCTACGTAAGACATTCTAACCTTTAGAGGATTGCACTGCAAAAGAACTGTTTTTGCGCCTAATTTATGGGCCTCCTCTAGCGCACCCATGACGAAAGGGGTTCTGCCGCTGCTGGCTATGCCGACCACAGTGTCTCTGGAATTAATGTTCCGATCTTTGATAGCGAATGCGCCGTCTTCTGGTTTGTCCTCTGCTCTTTCGATAGACCTGACGAGTGCTTCGTATCCACCGGCTATTATCCCCTGTACCATCTCCCGATCAACACCGAAAGTAGGAGGACATTCCGCCGAATCCAGCACGCCAAGCCTGCCGCTTGTGCCTGCACCCACATAAAAAAGCCGTCCACCTTTCTTGAAGGATTCCACAATCATACGTACGGCTCTCGCTATGTTATCTTTCTCTTTTATGACCGCAGATACTGCTTTTTGATCTTCTGTATTGAAAATTTCAATGATTTCCTCAACGGATTTTGAATCAATATTGAGTGAGTTTTCATTCCGCTGTTCGGTTATTAAGCGTGATAAGTCCTGCTCAAAATCGTTGTTATTCATTTTTTCCATTCGTTACTCTAATTTTTTGATGTTCGTCTTTGATGATCCTACCTATTACAGCATAAGTCAGTGTTTCGGATGCTTTGAGTTCTTTTACAAGGTCGTCGCTTTTTTCTTTAGGTACTGATATTAGCAATCCACCTGAAGTTTGAGCGTCACAGAGGATCATCTGATATTCGTAAGAAATGTTATCCCAGATCAAGTGATCGCTGAGGAATTCGTGATTGCGCATCGTCCCTGCTGGAATAATGAGATCGTCAGCCAATTCCCACGTTCCGGGAATTATAGGCACATTCTGCAAGTTTATCTCTGCGCCAACAGAGCTTGCAGAAACCATCTCGTGAAGATGCCCCATAAGCCCAAATCCTGTCACATCAGTACATGCGTTGACACCAATCTGGATCATACACTCAGCGGCTAATTTATTCAGGGTACTCATAATTTTTATGGCATTATCAGCAGTTTCTGGAGAGGCAATATCCTCTTTCATCGCAGTTGTTATGATCCCGGTTCCTATTGGCTTTGTCAGCACAAGAACATCACCCGGCTTTGCGCCGGAGTTAGTTATTATCTTATCGGGATGGGCAAACCCCGTTATCACCATGCCGTATTTTGGCTCGTTGTCATCTATGGTATGTCCGCCTGATATAGTGATGCCCGCTTCTTTTGCCTTATCTGATCCGCCACAGAGTATCTGCACAAGAACGTCCAATGGCAGTTTCTCAGCAGGAAAACCGACTATATTAAGCCCCATCACTGGTTTTGCACCCATAGCATATATATCACTGAGCGCATTTGCCGCCGCAATAGCACCGAATGTATACGGATCGTCAACAATTGGCGTGAAGTAGTCCACTGTTTGTACCATTGCCAGATTATCACTGATTTTGTATACAGCGGCATCGTCTGATTCATCGTACCCGACAATCACGTTGGAGTCATACAGCTTTGGTATCTGGTGCAGAACCTGCATCAGGTCCTTAGGACCGATTTTGCACGCTCAGCCAGCACCATGACTGAAGGATGTTAGTTTGATAATTTGATCTGACATTTGCGTTCTTTCACGTATCCAGCAAGTTTAGAAGCTAGATTATACCAATTTTCAATTGAAACGCTACATAATAGGTAGCCGAAGGCTTTAGCCTGCGGAAGCGCACCCTAAAGGGATGTGACTACCAATGTAGTATTTGAATTAGCAATTGGTATTATTATATGGATACCACCTGATTCAATTATACTCCAACAAAGCTTGAATATCAACCAATAAAAAATGCCCGAATAACGGGCATTATACTGAATGGAGCATTGAATTTTAAAGGCTAATCTAAATATTAAAAGATTCTAGCAGTATAAAGGCGATGACCAACAGAATAATAAATATTGTTGTCAATTATAGGTCCTGCAATACCAAACTCACCCTTAACTACAATTTCGATGCTCAGAGTAGCAGGATCAAGCCGATAAATACACGATGACGTGAAGCCATATATTTTTCCGTCAGGCCCATTCTGGAGACCAAGTTCAAGCGGATGACCAGTTGGAAGCGGAATGCAATCTGTGAATTTTCGTGATACAGGATCGAAAACAAACAATTCAGAAGGTTTTCCTCCTCCTGTGACTGTACCATAAATTTTACCATCGGGTCCGGTTAACAAGGCGCTGAAGGTAGAAACTGGACGATAAAGAGTTCCTTCCCATGCCTTCGTTTCGGCTTTATAATCCAATAGGAATAAGGTTGCCTGATCAACCTTCGGCTGAGTTCCACTTCCACCGTATATATTAGTGCCAACAGCTATTAGTTCCTGCTTCGACAGATGAGCGAGGGTATAACAGCTTGCATCCCCGCAGATTCTGTAATAAGCCTTCTTCTCCCCGGTTTGTGGGTCATAGTAAGATAAAGGTCCACCCCACATCCCATAATCCGGTATTGATGCAACCCAGATGCGTCCCATCGGACCTGCCAGAGTTGATCGTGGACGGTAGGATATGTCGTCTATTCGACCAAGGTCTCTTGGATTATCACCGGGCTGTGTCCCGAAATGATATGGTTTATATGGGTCATACTCAGAGATCGTTGCGCCTGGATAGGATGAAATATATATTTTTTCATTAAGATTAGCCATCGAATAGGCTTCCCCGCCAGCATTAGAGCATTTTCCCAAATCAACTAACTCGTTGCTCTTCGGATCATAACGGAATAAATGCAGTGGAAGTATACTGGATCCATAAAGGCATCCATCCGGTCCAGCGTGATTGTAGAATATATCACTGCCGCTTGCCTCGTAATCAAGATTGAAGCTTTTAACCTCTTCGTTTGGCTTGCGGATCTCAGCCTTCCGATAGATAAGCTGGCTAGAATCAGTAAATGTAAACGTCGAACCATCTGGCAACGCTCTGTTTACAGACATTGGAAGAGGTATCGTGTCTACTGAGATAGCTTCGGTGCCATCAATACGGAATTTGCCCAAACTAGAGTCAATATATACTTTTCCATCAACGCATCGGCGGATGTCTATTGTATCCTGTCCTTTGATTGTCACAGGCCCAACGATCTTTTTCTCACCTGTTTTTGGGTCTAATACAACCACGTGAGGTTTCGTCATTCTGATCAAGCATGCAATCTTTCCATCATCGTTGACGAGTGGATAATTATACATATCCACTTCATCCATTCGCCCATAATGATTGAATTGACCGGTCTTTGGATCATAACTGGTTAGATCGGCTGTTCCATAGCTGCCGATCCATAGCACTCCGTTACCATCCTCGTCAATACGACAGGGAAAAGTAGCGTTTCCGGGATTGATGACTCCAAGCTCAATCAGAGCATCAGTTTCGGGCTCAAAGCAGAATAGATAACCTGAGTATGCACCGCCAATGTAAAGACGACCTGTTTTACTCATGAAAGTTGCTGTCGGATAGTTCGATCCGGGCACATTAGCTACAAACTGTCGGAATAATCCTGTTTCAGGATCAATCTGCAGGACGAAAAGGTTATCAGCCTGCTGACCCATTATAACGTATATACAGGAGTCACCTGATTTATCTCGCCCAGAATAAAACTGTACCCAATTAACAGAACGAACAGGAACGCCTATCTCATGAATTTGCACATCCTGCATATTCGTCCTCCTTTATTCTTCTGTGATCCCCATCTCGAACTGTAAAACCTATCACATCGCAATATTCCATAAATGGAACAGCATATTTCCGACTTGTGTTGATCATTTGACGGAACTCTGAAACCGTTATAGTTCCATGACTTTTTAGATAATCTCTGAGAGTGTTCTTTGTGTTTTCGATAACTGATGGGTGTAGAACCATGTCATTACTTATCTTTACAAGTCTTCCTTCTCTAAGCAAAGCCTGAAATACGTCAATAACGTCGTCTTTGCTGTAAGAATTCATAATAGAAGGGAGTTCCTTTTCGTCTGGAGAAGAAAAGCCTTTTTGTTGAAAAAGCTTTTCCATTTCCTGACTTATTTTTAACGCTTTGCCAGTGAAGATTGCCTGATGTGATAATAGTTTAAGGAAATTGCCTGTCCGCAGGATATTCCCATCTCTAATCAGTTCTTGAAGTAGCATATCAAATGTCAGTTCGTCCACGCCTATCTGTGAACGTATCTTAGAATAGTTAGCACCTTCAGCTAAAGGTCGTTCTTTATGGAAATTTGATAATTCATTTAGAATTTTCTCTCTAATCTTAGACATGCGATTTGTTGAAGCGATCATTCGCTTATCACCAGAATTGTATCGGATAATAGTGCTTTCTTCCATCTTTTTCAGCAATTGCTCTTGTTTTTCGCCTGAGTATGGCAGATAGTATTTAAGGTCATTCTCCCAGATGGAGACTGATACGCTAGTTTCAGTAATAAGCTTTACCAATTCATCATCATTCACAGATTCCCATTTTTTTAGTAGTTGTATGGTCGCTTCAGCAAGCCTTTTGTGCTTTACCGGAAACGGATTAAGTATCTCTCCTCCGCCAAGCGTCTCCTGATTAGTGAAATCTCTGATAATAAACCTGTCTCCACGAAATGCAAGGACCGGGCTTTCCAGATTGAATTGGACGTACCCTGTATCACCGGGCAGAAGCCCATCTTCAGATGATAGAAGAACTGAACGTCCAAAGACTTCGCTCGTACCAGTAAATAAGCGCACCCTGATCCAGTTTTCAAATACTCTATTGCAAGTATCCGCAATGCGCAATACAGTGTCAACTTTGTTTGTTGATCTGGTAAGAGTTGATTCGGTTATAACGTCACCACGATCTGCGTCATCTTTGTCAATTCCAGATAGATTAAGCGCAACTCTCTGACCCGGCAGGGCGATTTCAACCTGAAGATCATGAACCTCGACACCTCGAACTCTAGCCTTTGCACCACCGGGCATGATGTTCACAGTATCCTGCTTTTTGATGCTTCCGCCTATCAGAGTGCCTGTTACTATGACACCGAATCCCTGAATCACAAAAGCTCTGTCCACTGGAAGCCTTGCTGCACTGTAACTCCTTTGAGGAGGTTTGATAGAGTCTATCTGATGGATTATCGTATTTTTAAGTTTATCAAAGCCCTCAAGCGTTATAGAAGAAACACGAACTATCGGTGACCCATCTAGAAATTTTCCTTTCAGTAATTCTCTGACTTGATTCTCAACTTCATCAACTCGTGATGAATTCACCATATCAATCTTTGTTATGACGACTACACCAGTAGATATGCCAAGAAGGTCGAGGATGTTGAGATGCTCAATAGTTTGTGGACGAACACCTTCCACTGCATCAACTACCAATAAAATCAGATCCATACCCCATACGCCTGTGAGCATGTTCCTGATGAACTTTTCGTGACCGGGGACGTCAATTATTCCCGCTTTTGTTCCGTCAGGCAATTGGAAATAAGCAAAACCAAGCCCGATGGATACACCCCGTCTTTTTTCCTCCTCCCAACGATCCGTATCAATACCTGTCAATGCTCTGATGAGAGCAGTCTTGCCGTGATCAACGTGTCCGGCTGTACCGATTATCACATTTCGCATAATTTTTCCCTTAATCTCATATTTCCAACTTGACCTATTTTTCCGTATGAGCAGATATTATAACACCTAACCTCACCACTTTCAGCAAGTCTATCTTCTCATAACCAAACAGCCCGCTATAATATCATGCAAAGCTTGCTTTTTTTCAGTAAAACCAGCCATAACAAATCCAAAATACAGTAGAAATGCCGAAAGAATCTTAGCAAAGGTCCTATTACTAGCTCGAAAGAATGAAACTCTATTTCCATTTAAATCTGTAACCATTATTCCAAGCATCATTTTACCAATCGTTGCCTGACAAGATGAGCTTTCTATAATAGCATAATATAACCAGAAAATTAAAAGATTTGATAAAAAAAATAACAGTAAGAAAGGTTCACCAAATGATGATTTACCTATAGGTGAACTAAGGATCATTTTTAAGAAAGCCCTAATGATATAACCTGCAATTAATTGAAGAATCCCATCAATGAAAGATGCAAAAAACCTTCTCCAGAATCCTGCATAAATTGTTGTGCTTTTCTTTAAATGTTGTTCTAAAGTTTGCTTATCAATCATTGCTTGAAGCTGTTCTTTTTCCTCTGGTGTTAGTTCCTTCATATTACCCCCCCTTTGCCTCTGATACGGCAATATACCTAAACACTGAGACACAGAGAACATATAGAATATAAAAGACCCTTTATCTCCTTTCAACTTTCTATATTTATTTTCATTCTTCAACCTAACCACAATTATATTTTTTATAAGCAAAAAGCTGATTTGATTGACCACCAGAATAAACTATTAAATCTCATATCTCAACTCAACCCATTTTCTTGTGCGGGCTGATTCCATTATACCTTCGTAAACAATCATAGAGCGATAACTGCTTGCAATGTCACTCTTTATACTACTACAATCCCCCGTTTGTACAGCCTTGATAAATGTCTGTATCTCTGGTAAAAATCCTGATTCTACAAGCCCCTCCTGACCTGCTGTCGTCAGGTTAATTTGATGCAGTGTATGATAAACCCGATCATGTGCAAAAGTCAACGAATGTCCGTCACGAACGAACAGCATAGCATCATTTTCGCCATAAACCGTTACCTGTTCATCTGGATAAACTCCGTCTGTATGGGCACAGAGGGATAATGAACCAATAGCACCTGACTCATACTTCATCTGCACCGACCATGTATTCGGTTCTGGACTCAAAGCGTGAACCGATATTGCTTTTCCCATCAACCATAGCGCAAGGTCAATTACGTGAATACAGAAATCCAGCAGAAAGCTTGAGCGTGGTGAGTCATTGCTATACTTGCTGAAAGACCTTTGCAGGTTCAGCATTGCTGGTTTGCCAAATCTGAGAGTCTCCATCTGTTCTTTCATACGCACATATAAGGGGGTATATCGTTTTTTGAAAGCAGTCATGCAGAGGTTGCCTGTTTCTTCTGCAACATGAGCAACTGATAACGCTCCTGCTGAATCAACTGCTGGTGGTTTCTCTGTATAAACGGGTAATCCAGCTTTGAGGACGATAGGCGCAAGTTTTTCGTGTTGCTCAGGTCCGATGCAGATTATAACTGCATCCAGTTCCGCTTCTTCCAGCATCTTCTCTATGCTTGTGAAAACCAGTCTTGCGCCGAATTTCTCTGCATTTCTTCTTGCCTTGGATTCATCAAGATCACATACTGCTTCAAGCTTGACTTCGTTAATATAAGACAAAGATGGATATACCTTTTTTGTAGACAAACCACCTGCACCAACTATTCCCAATCTTACTTTTTTCATATCACTTATCCTTTAACGTTGATAAGAAAGAACCCAATCAAACCAATCGGGATGATTCGCTATAAAATCCGGCAGGCGGAAATTTCGTTTAACCTTATCCAACGGTTCTCCGCTGAGTTCTATATTCGATATGTCCGTCTCGCCTAAGCCTTTTATACCTGCCGACATTATATGCCCTATCTTTGTCGGGTCTATCCCCATAAATAAAGAACCGACAACATCTGTAGCCACAGGGTCATTACCTGCAATTATGAAGTCTAACTTGTTTATGATTTCACCAGACGAAGGGCCATTTCCTTCAATGCCTGTTATAGCATCAATGACTGCAAGATGTGGTTTGACGACACTTACAAGGTCAGCGATCCGCATATCTGCTGATCTGATATATTTTATTGATTCCTCACGACCCATCCTTTCATAATCTCCGGGACCCCAGAATTCAGGATGTATAATCTTCTTATCCACCTTTGTTGGAGATTCTTCATTGATTAATACGCCCATCATGTTTTTAAGTGATAACGTAACAGTAGCATAAAGATGAGTTTTCAGGACAGGCGCACTGATTATAACGTCGCTATCCAATACGGTATTAGCGACTCTGACTTCGGGCATACATAAATGATTCGGAATCTTTACTACCGTGGTCCCGTCATAATTGAGATCAACGAATTCCACGCCTTCGTGATCCACGACGTTAAGTGTATCACTACATTCGGCGCATTTTTTGGTGTCAGAATTACTTCCTTCAGCGACAATGATATTTTTTGCTCCAACACCTTTCAGAAAGCGGATAATGCCTCTGATAACTTCTGGTTTCGTAGCATATCCAGAATATGCGTTATGGACTTCCAGCAGGTTTGGCTTAATCAGCACCTTCTTTTCTGGTGATATAAGTGATTGAGCATCTATAAGGTTTAGAGCGCTTATAACATCCTCGACAATATTTTTTCCTTTAGTTATTGCAACTTTGCTTTTCATTTTTCCATTCCAAGTTGTAGTTAATTTCTGCGAACAGTGTTCGCAGTTTTTAAGCGTATCAAACTCCGTAAAGGCGTATTGCATACACCCTATTTTTATCCAAATTTTGATCTCCAGCTAAAGTGAAGCAATTTGGCAGATTGTCCCACTTTATCAACTTCAATCAGGATATAATTCCTTATACTCTTTGGCAATCTCTTCTGGAGATGCCTGACCTGTTCCAAACAGCTTTCTTGCAACGATTCTCGCCGCTGAGTTAGCGATCTTTATACTGGTTACAGTGTCGTATCCAGCCATTATGCTTGAGGAATAGGCGGCGTAAAACATATCCCCGCAACCGCAGGGGTCAATATTACCTTCTAACTCTACGGAATTGACAGGTATTGTTTCTAGATCATCTGCCTTATTCAAACGAAATGCCGTTGCACCTTTGCCACCCATAGTTACAACTATCTCTTTGAGTTTGAGTTCCTTGATAAAATCATCAACAATCATAGTCAGATCAGTTTCTTTATCAAGTTCTGACTGATTAGTCAATTCCTTAGTGTTTTGCAATAAATGGTCGAAACCCTTGAATCTACTCATTCTTACTCTACTCGTACCGAATTTTGGCATTTTGCTCTGTGTGACAACCTCAAGCACTTTCTCTGAGCATACCCCGTAATCACCGGCTTCTTCGTAATCCGCACACGCTATAAAGTCAACAGAAGGGATGATGTTTTTTACTCTGTCAGCAAGCTCAATCAGCGATGGTTCTGGTATAGCTTCGGACACAAGATCAAACCTGTATATGTGGACACCGTTACGCAGATAAATTTTGCCATAAGTGGGTGTCCTTGATCCTGTAACCATTCCACAAGTGTCAATATTCCTTCTTCGGAATGATTGTTCCAGAATGTATCGGTTGTAATCCTCTTCATTGCCCCACACGCCAGCTATGATCGTCTTTACACCCAGAGCAGAAAAGCAGACTGACAGGTTTCCTCCTCCACCAGGGTTATATTTTTCTATCTCTGTCCTGAATATCGGCAGTTGTTCTACCTCTCTCGAAAAACCGGAGTATCCACCGATTAAATCTTTGTCAAGGCACATATCACCGCAAACTAGGACAGATAGTTTGCTAAATTTATCTTGTAATTCTTTATAATTCATTAAATACTTCCCTTTTTAAGCAAATTCCAGAATTTTTTATTAGCCACAGATGAACACTAATTTTCACAGATAGGGATAAGAAATTAAAGATTAAGAAGTGATTTAGCAATCTTTAATCTTCAATCTTCAATCTAACTACATTTTACAAGACAACAAGCCATTACGTCAATGATTTTGCTTGCATTAAAGTTGTTTATATAATATTATTCTTTACAAACCATGAGGTTTAATTCGGAGATGTCTATGTCAAAGCTTGTATTTATAACTACATTATTAATCTTGTTAGCAATAGGATGTGCCACAGAACAAAGGGAAATTCAGCCAATGGAAACAATAAAAAATCAATTAGACGTCAAAGTCATGGTTATCAACTATGACCCAATATTAAAATCCGAAGGAAATAGAAGATTGCACGAAGTTTGCCGATGGAACGATCCACGAGAGTTGACGAAAGGTTGCATTGATAATCTCAAAGAGTGCAGTGGGGGATATGTACAGTATCAGATAGTTGAATGGGTAGATGTGGACGCCTTTCCAATAAAGATGGATGGGTTTTTGTATAACGAAGAAACTTACATGAAATGTTTTCGTGATTGGAAGGGATGGCACGAACCGGATGCGATTGATTACAAAGCCATAATCGCTAATTTTAACCTCGATAAACGAGTAGAGCAAAATGAGATTGACGAGGTTTGGTTGTGGGGACCACCATTTACTGGTATGTGGGAATCTACAATGGCAGGGAAAGGTGCGTATTTCTGTAACTCATCACCGGTTCCTGACGTTGATTGTTCCCGCATCTTCATCATGATGGGCTTTAATTATGAGCGCGGCGTGGGTGAGATGTTAGAAGATTTCGGACACCGTGCTGAATCAATAATGTGTCACGTATACGGTAGTTGGGAGCCAAAAGAAACTCATGCGTGGAATAAATTTACTCTTTATGATAAAATCACTCCGAATAAAGCCGCCTGCGGAAATACTCACTTTGCCCCCAATAGCACAAAAGATTACGAATGGGGCAATACTACTAAAGTCTGGAGTACTTGTGACGATTGGCTCGATTACCCCAGCCTTACGGGCAAAAAGCGTCTTGTTGACTGTTCAGAATGGGGTAATGGTGATATACGAGAACATCATAAATGGTGGTTTCAACATCTGCCAAAAGCATCGGGAAGAACTGATGGCAATTTGAATAACTGGTGGAACTACGTTGTAGATTTCAATTCCTATCCAGAAAGTAAGTGATGTGTTATGAGTAAAGAGTATGTTATAACGATTTTACCCATTACTGATTACTCATCACTGATCACTAAAAATAAAGGAAAGATCAAAGAATGTCGCAGGAAAGGTTTATTTTAACTGTTATCGGCAAGGATCACCCGGGCATTGTCGCAGGGATCGCAAATACGCTTTACGAATATAGATGCAACATTCAGGAACTAAATCAAACCGTCTTGAGTGACGAGTTCGCAATGATACTTCTGCTCCAGCCGACGAGTGATATAAATATCCAAAAACTGGACGAAAGCCTGAAAAAACGCTGCGAAGGGCTTGGCGTCACCCATGCTCTTAGGACAGCCACAATCATACCAGTTTCAACTACACAGCCTTCAAAGGATAAGCTTATAATTACAATGATAGGCTCAGATAAAATTGGTATTGTAGCAGGTGTGACAAGCGTACTTGCAGATATGAATATAAATATTGTAGAGCTATCAGCCAAACCATACACTACTCACGATCTGACTCAATACGCTGTAGTCGCCAGAGTGGAAGTAGAAGACGACATGGATATGCTGAACTTGAGTAAAGCTCTTGAAGATTGTGCGAAAACGCTGTCTATGGAGATTAGAGTCCAGAGTCAGGAGATATTCAGCGCAATGCACAAGATATAGTGATTGGTGACAGGGGAAATAAACTGCAAGAACCTATCGGGTGGAATCCTATGTAAGTTTATCTTTGAAATAGATAGCTAAGTTTACAAGGCTGATCATCACAGGCACTTCTATTAATGGACCAATAACCGCCGCAAAAGCTTCTCCAGAATTGACTCCGAAAACTGCTACTGCAACAGCGATGGCCAATTCAAAATTATTGCTTGCCGCCGTGAAAGCAAGTGTTGTCGTCCATGTCCAACACGATAAAAGCGATGCTATCATCTCTTAAAGATTACCATGATGGCAAGATTGATATACGGATAAATCATAGATGATTAAGACCTTTACTCACAAATTTCAGAACCAATGCTTTGTTTTCAGGCAAATTTTCACAAGCATAAGCATTACAGGAACTTCTATAAGCACACCGACCACAGTTGCCAAAGCCGCGCCGGAGCCAAGCCCAAATAGCATTGTTGCCGTTGCAATGGCTACCTCAAAATGGTTGGATGCTCCAATCATAGCAGCTGGTGCGGCATCCTCATATTTTAGCTTTAGGACTTTTGCAAGTCCATAGGTGATCCAAAATATCAGGTTAGTTTGAATAAAAAGCGGGATTGCGATCAGTAATATCGCCTGCGGTTGCTTTATTATGACTTCACCCTTCAATGCAAACAGAAGAACGAGAGTTATAAGCAGAGCAATTATTGATACGACAGTCAACCTGTGGACAAACTTTTCCTGAAACCAGTCAATGCCCTTGCTCTTGATTATCTGCTTCCTCGAAAAATAGCCAGCAACTAAAGGCAAAGCAACATATATACTCACAGATAGTATGATGGTCTGCCAAGGTATAGGCATACTATTGACACCTAAAAGGTATCCGCCAAGCGGTGCATATAAGAAAAGCATGGTCAACGAGTTTATCGCAACCATAACGAGTGTATGTCCGTCGTTTCCTCTCGCTAGATAGCTCCACATCAGCACCATCGCTGTGCAGGGAGCGATACCAAGCAGTATTGCACCTGATATATATGAGCGATACAACGGAACTTGCTCGGTATATTTTATGCCCTCATCAATCCCCGGTATCCATTTTTTGAATAAGACCCCAAGAAACAGGGTCGCTATTAGAACCATAGTGAAAGGCTTTATTGCCCAGTTAGCAAAAAGAGTTAGCAAAACAGGTTTTGGTGTTTTTCCTGCTCTGACAACTTCCCCGAAATCTATCTTTACCATGATCGGATACATCATGAAGAATAGGCATATAGCAATAGGAATTGACACTTGCGCTATGGACATTCTGTCAAGCAGTGATGCTATGTCGGGGAATATTCTTCCCAAGATAATCCCTACTATTATACATAGAAATACCCAAAGAGTAAGATATTTCTCAAATATGCTTAGTTTTTTCCCTTCTGGAATATTATTTTTCTCTTTCATAAATACCTCCTATTAAGGTTTATTCTTTATGTCATTTATAGCGAAGTTTTTATCTTTAAGGTGACGTTCCATAAGATAACCAATGCCTATAAACAAGGGCAGCGATACCAGTGTTCTAACTAAAGTGAATTTCCAGCCTAGATACCCCATCTCTATTCCAAGCATAGGTATCTTTAAGCATGAAAATGCCCCAAGATAAACAAAAATGTTCTTTATGCTTGCGCCCTTTTTATGCAAAATATATGCAACAGGAAAAGCTCCATACAAAGGACCTGCCTGCAACATTGCTAAAAGAATGACCAGAATGATCCCCTTCATTCCAGATTCCTGACCAATATGTTTCTCTATTTTCGCTTTTGGGAACCATACATCAAAAAGTCCAATGATAATAAAGAGAAATGGGATAAATGTAATCATCTCAATGAAAAACTGCTTAAAGTTGATGGATATATCTTTCCCCGGCTGAAATCCTATAAGGAACGAAGCCAATGTGAAGATGGCAAAGCACGCTAACCAAATATAAGGCTGGTATTTTTTTAGTATCTTCTTCATAAGATTAATCCTACTAGCAAGCCAATAATGACCGCAATAATGAAGTTTAGGGCGTTTCTCAATATTGCCACTTTCTTGCCAAAATACTTTATTTCCAGTGGCAATGTAACGATACCAACCATCATCAGCGTTGTCATAAAAGTAGCGACTACAGTATATGAAGCACCTTGTTTTATCAGCATCGAGGCAATAGGATATGAGATAAACCCCGGTATGAGGGCAACAGAGCCAACTACTGCCGCAATGCCTAATCCCAATGCGCCAGATTTTGCGCCGAGATATTCTTGAATTATACTAGGTGGAACTATATATATTAACAGGCTGACTAGAATCAATATGTTTAAAAAGGGGATTGCGATATTTTTGAACATAATCAATCCCTTTTTCAGTCCTGTCAGAGTTTTCTTCTTATCTATAAAAAAAGAAACCAGTGTTAAAATAATTGAAACCGAAATAAAAATAATCGCATTATTAATCATAGATCGCCTAACTTTGTGATCTTTATGCTTATCTTATAGACAAGGCAAGCATAGCCTATCTATCCTACAAACTAAAAATATGTCTGCATCCGCAGTTCTAGTCTCTGCTGAAACTGCTTATTGCCAAATTCTGTGCCGTCATTTCCGATTAGAAACGTAGGCCAGAATATGAATTCAGAGTTGGTAAAGGGTTTATAACTCAGCGGCGTTGCTAACAATAAGCTTCTATCGCTCAAATTATAAATGAAAAAAGCAGATGGAGTAAAATACAGCCAATTGAATGGTTCCGGCTGATTCACTTTCAAATAAAGATAATCTTGCATCAAAGTAACGCCTTTGAAATATTCCTGACTGTATCCCAATGCTTGTTTTATAGCAACTTTATTAGCACTATTAACACTATGTTGAAGAAAATCAATATAGTTTGTGTATTCAGCTTTGTCTAAACCTATACCATTATGGTAGTATTCGGCAATAATAGTGGTGTTCCATTGATTCAGATAACGGAAGCCTAATAGATAAGAGTAGGCATTCTGAACCTTTGTCGAGAGCTTGTTATTTACAATTATGTTTTTAGTAGCATCTTTAGAGTAAGACAGTTCTCCGTGAGTCTCGATATTTTCTTTGACATTAGTTGAAAAGTCGGCTCCGAATCTTATGGGATTCACTTTGCTATAATAGCCCATAACGTCAACATCAACATTCCATAAAAGAGAATAAATCTTTCCTGCAATATCTGTATTTTTTATTTCGGCATAGCGATTATTGATCTTTTCAACAGGAGGAACGACAATCGCTGTCAAAGCTATAGTCTTTAAGACTTTTGAGTTGATGTTCTTAATTGATTCAAAGCTCAAAGACATCAAGCCAGCTTGTGCTAACTCAGGATTCTCAGGGTCCTTAAACGGATTAACATAACCTACTGGATTGAATGCATAACCTTTGCCCCAGTTATACATTCTCTTGCCAGCTTGTATGAAGGAACTCAAAGAAAGGTTAACGTTACCATAGCCTTCAAACAAATGAAAATTTGCCGCTGAATCATTATCGTAGGTTGAATATGTTTTTAGGTGAAACCCAATATCCTTTGTCTGATAATCACCATTTAGGTAAAGCTCTAACTCATACTGAGATAAATATTGGGATAGATTGCCCTGATCAAAGAATTGAAGCTGATAGAAAGGTGAAGATTGCCTGCTATGAAAAACAGAGTATTTTCCATCTAGGTATCCTCCCCATTCCAACTTCTCTTCCTTAGCTTCTTTTTGGGGGACCTCAAATGAATAGTCCTGAGCAAATAGGATTCCACAATGACAAAAAATGAAAGCGGCGATAAACCAAAGTTTCATCATCGTAAGTCTCCAAGTTTAGGCAGGTAATTCAATGTGAATACTTCATCGGGGAATTTGTGGGATTTTATCTCGGAATAGATCATAATAGAACGATACCCTTTGTATAATGGGCTATAAGTCTCTACAACTGATGGTGAAATAACCCCGTTTCCGAAGCTTTTAATCTCCTTGAAATCCAATGTCTTAATCAACATATTGCTGGCAGAATAGCACTCAATTTTGGTAACCAGCAAGGTCTTCTTATCAACCCACATTTTCAGCTTATCATAGGCTACTGTTTTGCTTTTTGCCTTCAAATTCAGCACATATCCAGTTTGATTTTGTTCAAGGATAGTGGCATTATACTCTACGCTGAAATCTAGTCGCAGAATATCTGCATTGTTAAAGACTCCCCCAACGACTGACTGTAAGCTGGTGATGCGGATTGGTTTGCCAACGTTTGGGATATATAGCCACATATTTTCGCCAAGACGCAGGGTTGCTCTTCCCTTTTCACTGGCTGGTGAAAGATAGAGCATGGCTATTTTATCATTGCCTTTTTTTACTGTAAAGAAGATATACTCCTTCTTTTTGCCATCAGGCTCTTCGTTAATCAATTTGCGATATGCCGCATAAGATTCGGGCATGAGTTTCTCATCAACAGTTTTTAATAATTGGTTAGCATCCTCAGCAAAGCTGAATGATGCCGCGATTGCCATAATAGCCACAATAATGATTGCTTTTTTCATTCGGACCATACTTTTTTCTCCCTTCACGTATCAAACATGCCGTAAAGCTACTGCCGGTTCCAATCTGGAAGCTTTCAATGCTGGCTGTAGTCCGGATATTATTGAAATAACAACAACAATTAGAATGGTAAATAGAATTTCATTTATTGGGATTGCAGGCGATAATGAAATATCCATTCTTCCAAAGGTGAAATTGAGTTTGGTAATTTTGACCAAAAACAATATGATCATTCCTAATAAGCTGCCAGCAATGCTACTTATCAGTCCCAAAGAAAATCCTTCCACCAAAAATAGCGACAGTATTTTACGGGGCGATGTGCCAATTGAGGAGATGGTTCCTATTTCACTGACACGTTCATACACTGACATGATCATGACATTTAGAATACTTATAAGCACGATGGAGATAAGCACGATTCTGACCATAATGATCAACAGATCCACAACTCTGGCAATGCTTGTGAATGGGGAAAGTTCCTCCCATGTACTGATTTCATAGAGAGGTTTGCCAGAATTATCTTTTATACTCATTAATTCAGTTTTTAATTGCTTATATACATTATCCAGCTTATTGAAATCTTTAATTTTAACGGCTATTTCACTAATCTCACCGTTATCAATCCTTAGCAATGATTGGGCATCATCTATGTGTAAATAACCATCTCTTCCGGTCGGACCTAATATACTCTCAGCAACCCCATTCACGCGCAAATTGATACCATTTACAGAACCGTCTTTATTTGTGGCTACTAATACGGCGTCACTTCCTACCTCCAGATTGAGTCCTTTGGCAAGATTAACTGGAACAATGATCTCACCCGGTTTAATAAAATGGATCGGATCGGTTTCTGGTTTTTTAATTCTTTTAAGTAAATCAGGGCAGGTCTGGCTCTCCATTTCTGGATAAACAGCCGTCAAACGAATACTGGTTGTTTGACTAAAGTTACTAATCATCGCTCCAAACCTGATTCGCTCTGAAAAGGCTTTAACCTGGTCGTTCCTCTTCAGCACGTCTTCTATTCTATCTACATCTCCAGCATTTATGTTTAAATCCAATGGCAGATTATCAATGGAACTGAGGTAACCTTTTTTATGGATCTGTATGTCAGCTAAACTGGAATTAGTTAGGGTGCCGATAACTTCGTTTTTGAATGAGTTAGCAATACCTCCAAAAACAATAACTAAAATAACCCCAATGGCTATTAATGAAGCAGTCAAAATGGTTCGGCGTTTATATCTAAAGAGATTACGCAATGCGATCTTGAATATATTTTTCATATCAATTTCCTTCCCTACTATTTTGGGTTTTACTATCAATGATTAGCCCATCATCAATAGTATGAATAATCTCTGCCTCACCTACTATCTTGGGGTCGTGAGTGGCAAAGGTAAAGGTCGTGCCTAATTCATTTTTCATATTGTGCATAATTTCTATGACCTTATAAGCTGTCGCATGATCCAGGTTAGCTGTAGGTTCATCGGCTAGCACTAACTTGGGATTGGTTACAAGTGCTCTGGCTATCGCTACTCGTTGCATTTGCCCGCCAGAAAGCTGATTTGGGTATTTACTCTTCTGATCTAACATCCCAACTTTTTCTAACAGCGCCAATACTCGTTCCTTCCGTTCATTTTTGGGGATATTCTGCACCATAATCAAAGGATATTCCACATTTTCATACACGGTTAAAACTGGCAGCAAGTTGAAATTCTGAAAGATAAAGCCAATGTTATCTCCTCTAAATCTAGCGGCATCTTTTCTATCGAGTTGATTGATTTCCACATCATTGATTAAAATTTTACCGCTGGTTGGCTTATCCAAACAGCCGATTAGATTCAAGAGTGTAGTTTTTCCGCTTCCGGACGGACCAATGAATGAAACGAACGTTCCTTTGCTAATTTCAACATCAACACCCTTTAAGGCTTCTACCGCAACTTCGCCGGTTTGATAAACTTTCCTAACATCCTCTAATTTTACTAAACTCATCATTAACTCCTTTTCAATCCAAAAGATCCTTTTTCTTTTGTTCAAGTTCCTCTTTGTCAATCTCACCTAGAGCGTATCTTCTTTCTAAAATCTCCAGAGAAGTTTCATTCTTATCAGGTTCCACAAATGAATTTAGGTTCCTCTTTCTCTGCTCAAATTCTCCTTTATCTATCTCCCCTTTAGCGTATCTCTTCTTCAATATCTCCAGAGGGGTTTCCTCATCATTGCTATTCCATTTATCTGAGTGACGGAATAACCTTGCAATAAGCAATGCTATCCCTATTATTAACAGTAATCCGACAAACGCTATAAATATCCATGTATAATCGTATATACCGGGTCCCATTCCGTGACCCATACCATGCCCCATAGTATGTTTTCTCCTATATAAACCATTAGATTGTGTTCAAAAGATTCAATTTTCATTTTATTTAAGACTGCAAATAATAAAAAAATGGTGTTTGGTAGTTTCAGAGGATCTGCCAAACACCATTTTAGTATTAGTTACTCTTTGGGTTTATCTTCGGGTTTATCCTCACATGGATGCTCATTCTTTGCTTTTGGATGGCATTCCTTTATCTGTTCGGGAGAGCATTTCTTTGGTTCTTTTCCTTTTGAACAGCATTTAGACTTTTCTTTACTCATTGTCTTTCACCTCTTTTGAAGTTAACTCAAGAATCATACTGACACATTCTTGAAGCCTCTCTGTAGCCAACTCATAGTGAACCCAATAGCCCTTTTTCACTCCGATTACCAAACCAGCATTTTCAAGAACACTAAGATGCTGTGATATTGCCGGCTGAGACATACCAGTTTTAAGAACGAGGGCATTGACACATAGAGATCGCTCCGATAGAAGCTTTATTATCTCTAGCCTTGCCTCGTTTGATAGTGCCTTAAAAACTTTAACAGCATTTTCCATGTCTCAAAATCCACTATGAGTAAATAAGTATATAATGATTTACTTATATATTCTAACATGAAAAAATTGCTTTGTCAATAAAAATCACAACTCTATCTGAGGTTAGCATTGTAAAAAACCGGAACCAATTAGTAACTCGCGCGCTATTCTTTCACGATTTTTATGCTTATATCCATAGGCAAGGCAAGCATAGCCGCCACCTGCATTGACTTGAATATCCCAACAGGAACGGCACAACCTGAACAACAGCCCTTTAGCTCTTGCCTTATCACAGAATATAGTTCACCATCGAAGCCATCTTTGATCTCGTTATAAGCATCAACAGTAGTGATCTTCTGAGACAATTTGCTTATTTTTTCGCAATTGCTGTTTATATTAAAGCTGACGAACTGACTATCCTCTGAATAAGCCTTAATATCGGTCACAAAACCACAAACACCCGCTTCTACTTTTGTTTTAACCATATCTATCCACCTATTTTAACGTTTGTTAAAGCGTTTGTAAGAATATCAACCTCCCTCATGGCAAGGAATACAATAAGCTTTAGCCATCTCCATTGTCGTAACAAAAACAACGTCCTGTTTTGCCAGCCAATCTAGTAATTCTATGAAGCTATTCCACCATTCAGGATTATCTATAAGAAAATAAGGATGAAATTCTGTTATAAAAGGCAATTTTTCTTTTGATTTTTTGACAAGATTAGTCTTAACTATATCCTTCCACTGATTGGAATTCTCTACTACGCCATCCAACGAAGTATCACATAAAGCGTTAACTCGACCGGGCTGAACTTCCACCCCAATCATAGGAATGATGTAAAGACTGTATTCGGAAGATAAATAAGGAATAACGTCATTTTCGTGCCCTGGCAAAAAACTTCGACCGCTAACAAAACTTCCATGCCAGCTAAAATTCAAGTTTTTGACAATCCGATTGGTATCTTCATTCTGGCTGAATCTCGAAGCACGGAAGCCATCCACCTTATGCCCCAGGCAGTTCTCCAAGCTTGCTTTTATTTCACTAATTATCTTCTCTTGCCCAGCTTTGGATAGAGTAGCTAATTGAACGGATTCCCCTTTTTCGTTTACTGCATTACCAAAAGCAGCGATTTCATAGCCCTTTTTGTCAATCTCCTTGACAAGCGAGCAGTTGTTATCAGAGATGTCTTTGCCGATAAAGACCGTCGCTTTTAGTATTCCCCTTGATTCCAGTTCATTCATTACCTTTTTCAAAGCATCAGGATTTCTGCTTTCCGTGACTTGAAGGTTGACCATAATCGGAAATTCAGCTTTTAGAGTTTCTTTTACGATAATGCTAATAGAAGATTGAGCCTCATGATCATAATCATCACGAACAGTAACTTTTATGAGGTATGTTCCTTCTTTCAATGATTTCCATTGAATTGTCTTACCAGAACCTTTTATTTCGCCACCATTAGCCTCATATTTATAACTTACATTATCACCATCAGGATCATTAGCGAGGACATCAATTGTTACTTCCTCGCCCGGAGCAACCTCCATCTTGCTTGAGGTAACTCCCTCAATAACTGGTGGGTTGTTGCTTGAATCCCCACATCCAATAATCATTATTGTTAAAATACCCAAAAATACATATAGAACCTTCATTTCTTACCCTCCCCAAGAATATGATGGTTTTTTCAGAGATCCTTTGTAGTCTCTGGATTAGCCATCCTGCCCTTTCTTTATGTCAAATGTCATCGGACAGACACACACTTCATCTGCTGTTGGTCACGGATCAGTAGCTTACCATCAGACAGAGCCAAAGGCGCCCAGCATTGGTTAGTATCAAGCAGTTTTGCGCTTGCCAATTCTTTGAAACCATCAGGACTAGGCTCAATAAGATAAAGAATTCCTTTTATGCCATCTATGCTGAGAATTAGATCATCAGCTAATATGAATCCACCTTTGTCGAATTCTGGTGAACGACCTGTCTTCCACTTTACATTACCGTCCAAGTCCATACACACCATACCGTCTCTGCGTCCTGTATTATCTGTGCATTGTGCATATAGATGACCTTTGTAGAGAATAGGTGGATGAACGTGCGTTCCGAAAGCTTGAGTTTTGTAGAGTTCAGTGACAATATAAGCACTATTTTTTTTCTCAACTTTGATCATAGCAGATCCGCTTCTGTATCCACCGGTGATAAAAAGTCGCCCATCACCAATTTCAGTAACATTTGGAATAGATATCACACACTGCCAGCCCTGATACATCCAAAGGATTTTGCCTGTTTGTGGGTCTATACCGACAACCCTACCCAAACCTGTGGAAGATTTTTTGCTTTCTTGTCTAGGTTCGTTACTACTGATCATAACAACCTGATCTTCTCCTTCAATAGTCACAATTTTCGGTGATACATATCCCGCTTGACTAGGAAAAGGCTTTGAAACCCATTTTATATCTCCTGTAAGCTTATCATAGGCAACTACTCCTACGCTTTCCGTTTGTGATGCTAATATCAACAAATCGTCATAAATCAAGGGATTCTGTGCAATACCATAGTCCGGTGGCTCATTTCCTCCACCAAAATCCTTCCATACGTTTTTATTCCAAACAGATTGATGAGTGTTTTTGTCAACACAGTAGACTTGTCCAAAGCTACCGCATGTATAGATGAAATTACCATCAATAGTCGGCACAGACCGTGATCCTGCATGGCTGACTTCATGTGGTGCATCATAAGCAAATGACCATTCTTCTTTACCGGTAATCAGATCAATACAGCGCAAAACATCCTGTTTGCCAGTTATGCGATCTAGCACATATACCTTACCATCGCTAACTGCCGGTCCGCCGAACCCTTCACCAAGTGGAAAAGTCCACAATACTTTTGGATCATCTTTAGACCATGAGCGTTTTAGACCAACTTCTTTTGAGAGCGCATTTCGGTCTGGACCAAGATACTGGGGCCAATCTGCCCAGCAAGTGTCTAAAAAGGTAAATATAATAACTAACGCTGATATTAAATACTCTTTTATGATGCCCTCCCCCTTATAAAGCAGTATATATCAGATATATACCACCCAAAATGACAAGAACACCGCAGACTTTTTTGACTATGTTAGCGCCTTTTGATCGCTCATTCCAATTAAGGTAATGTTGAACTACTTCCGTGAATGTTCCCGCTACGACAATGACAGAACAATGACCGATGCCATACGCAAGAAGCAATATTATGCCATAAACAATGTTAGTTGTTGCAAGCTTAAACGTAACCCCAAGCATCGGCGCCATATATGCAAATGTGCAGGGGCCCAAAGCAATACCAAAGATAAGACCCAAAATAAATGCTGATAACAGACCCTTGCGTTTCATACCAACCTGCCCCGGTCCAGACCAAGGCATGGGTATAACACCAAGAAGGTGAAGCCCGACAATGAAGAATACAACTGCGACAATATAGTTTCCATATTTGCCAATATCGCCCATCATTCTTCCGGCAGAGGCTGTTATTGCACCTATGATTCCAATAGTGACGAGTATCCCAAACGCAAAAAGGACAGACGTAAAAAACGCTCGCTTGGTAGATATTCGTCCCTGCTGATTTATGAATCCTATAATGAGAGGAATACTTGACAGATGACATGGGCTGAGGAGAATACTGAGAATTCCCCAGATAAGAGAGGCAGAGATAGCAATAAATGGAGAGCCTTGAACAGCATGAGTAAGCGCAATGAAAATCTTTTCCATTACTTAGATACTCCCATCTCCTTGAGTTTGGCTAGTATATTGTTCTTAGGGAAAAAGCCAACGTGACGATAGAACTCTTTTCCATTTTTGTCGAAGAAAACCTGAACAGGAATAGAGGAAACTCCATATCTAGCACCCAATATCTGATACTCTCGAACGTCCACGAATTCTACGTTCATAATTCCAGTATATTCCTTTTTGAGTTCCTCCAGTATTGGCGCCATCATGTCGCATGGTCTGCAACCGCTTGCGCCAAAATCAACAAGGCTTGGTTTGCCAGAACATCGCAGTTTATCAACTGTATTGTTGATCGCTTTAGGGTATTGAGCCTTTGCCCAATTATCATTGATTTTAATTACTATGCGCTTACCGAGATTATTTACGTGATTTTCAACAACTTCCTGCTTTTTCTCGTTAATTAATTGAGACTTAATATATGGTTCTGCATCACTAAACTTAGCCCCACCGTAAACTTCTGGATCAGAGTCATAAGCCTTTTTCACTTCATCTGCACTTACAGCGATATTGGCAGTTAATTCTTCGACATATTTTTTGATGATGTCCTGATCCTTCATATTTTTTGTATCAATCTTTTTAGAAACTGCCCAAGCGTGAACCTCTGCATTGAGTAGACGATCAACTGCGATATTCTCAAGGAAAAAGAAAAGGTTATCTTTAAGCTGAGGTTGGATGCTTGCGGATGCCTTTTTAATCTCTGAATCAAGTTGCGCTTGAGTTATCTTTACGTTACCAGCTACCAATAGCTCTCCGGCTGGTAACGAGTCAGGAATAGACAGTTTAAGAGAACCATTAAATAAACCGGGATATTTGGAATCCGCTGTTATCAGCCCCGAAACTGAAAAAGCATATACCAATGGAATTAGCATCAATGATGCTAGGATATAATGGAATTTTTTATTTTTAATCAAGTTTCATTCCTTTCTGCTTAAAAATAGCTAATATATCTTCTTTAGACATAAATCCCTCGTGTCTTTGGAATTCTTTGCCCTCTGGATCGTAGAATATTTGCGTTGGTATTAAGCTGATACCATACTTTTCGCCTTCCTTAGGATTTTCCCAAACGTCAATAACCTCAACTACGAGTTTTCCTTCATATTCAGTTTTAAGCTCATCTAAGATTGGCTTCATCATCTTGCATGGGATGCACTTTCCTGCTCCCAGATCGATCAGTTTTGGAAGCTTTTCTTGTGATTTGCCAACAGACTTGATTGTCGTTTGAGGATTTTTAGCCTTTGCAAGCAAATCAGAACTTGATTTACTTTGCTCGGTTTTAACTGCTGTTGTTTTGGTTTGTTCCTGTGAATCTGTGGTCTGAGAGTTGCTAGAAGGCTTATTTTGATTACAAGCAAATGAGATAGTCAGCAAGAGGAAAATTATAGAGATAATGATAATCTCTTTTATATTAAGTATCCATACTTTGCGATCAATATTCTTTAGCATTTATCATCTCCCTATGGTTCTTTATCTTATGATTGTGAAAGTCTTTCCATATATGCTTTATACACGTTTTTCGACCTGACCCTAGTAATCGCTTTTTCGGCTAGTTCTGAAAGTGAGTCAGCAATTCCCTGTAATTTGCTACCAGGTATGCCAATGATAGCTTCATTATCCTGCATATCCGTTGCTTCACGGCAACCATAGCACCCAAAACTCATGTTTACTTCTCCACTTAAGAATGGAAGTATCGTTGAGTCTACACAGGTTGCCTGTAAAATTCCTGTGCTGAAATTATACCTGCCACCCGTATTGCGTATATAAGCCAAAGCAAGCCACATTATGTGTTCTACTTTAGATTCAACAACAACCACATCTGGAGAGTAGGGAGCTACGGAAAGAGGAGACAATGCAATGGCTTTATATTTACCTATTTCAATTTTTGGCATATCTGAGATAGTGCGTTTCCCGGCATCCGCACTGCCAAAAATTCCAAACGAGGACAACATCTCCCCTGAAGTTAGTTTCTCAGGCGCTTCCTTAAAACCGAATGCCGATGCAGATGCAGGACAAGTAATCTCATCAGGTGTCAGGTAAACCTTCTCGCCATTACGTGCACGCATAAGAGCCTGGCAGTACCTGCTTTTTTCAGCCTTGACGAACCCATCCCAATCTGGCAGTTCTGTAGAGAATTTTACTGCAACTGGATGTGATTCCATTTTCAGAATATCTTGAAATTTCTGTGCAATAGTTTTCATCTTAATTTACTCCTCCATGATTTACCTTCTAAGAAAACTTAGACAACTTTTCAATTATACCTTTGATGTGAAATGATCTTGTAAACCCGCATAAAATGGACATCCATCTTTTAAAAAAGTGAAAAAACACTTTGTAAAAGCTCATTTTACCTTGTTTAGTTTAATTTCACATCAAAGATATTATAGGTAAATCCATCACCTGGGTTTTGGAACCAACAATACGGACACCGGGGCACTTCGTGAGATATTGTAGCTCACACTTCCAAGAAAGACCTCACTGATGAATCCACGGCCTTGACTGCCCATGATCACCAGCGATACCCCTGTTTCTGAAATTTGCTTGAGTATCTCTTTTACTGGTGAGCCATAGGGTAACTCGATGCGGACGTCAGTAGCCCCTTTATTTTCCAGTTCTGTTTTAAGTCTTTCGAGTCGGTTGCGATCTATTTCGTTAAACTCGTCCAGACGATGCTCAAGATATTTCTCTATACGTGCCTTTTCCTGGACATGCAAGAGCGTAACACATTTGGCTCCGCTTTCTACAAATTTTTCTACATAAGTAAACGCATATTCAGCGTTATCCGAGAAATCCGTTGGGAATAAAATGTGCTCATTAAAATTGCTTTGGCATACTTCACAAGTCAATTGTCCGTCTTTTTCATAAGCTTTCACACGAACGACAAAAACGGGCATAGATGCGTAATGAAGAATTGCATTTGCCACACCACCGAGCATAACCTCGCCCCACGTGCTACTACCAATCGAGCCAATAATGATAGCAGAGCATTTCCTTTCCACTGCTAACCGATTAATCTCAATGTGTGGTAATCCTAGCGCGATCTCAACCGTTGTGGCGAACCCCTGTTCCTCCAGTAATCGCTTTTGGTTCATAATATCTGGCTTAATAAGTTCCTCGATCCGTTTTGCAATGCCACCTACATCATGACGAATATTAATACAGTGAGTGAGAATAACCTCTTTAGTACCTAAGGCTTTTAGCCCTCTTGCACAATTAACTACTTCTTGAGAAGCCGGTGTTAGATCTGTAGCTATAAGAATTCTCGAAAACATAACTATCCCTCCTTAAGTAGCTATACCATATTAGGAGTAGAGCTGACCTAATTAGCTTTTGTAATTATCATTAGAAAGCGGATTTAGCGGATTAACGTAGATTAGTATAATGTTTAAACTAAATCTGCGATAATCCACCCAACCAACGTTGACCCGCATGCTATTTCCAAAAGATTAATTCGGTCTTAAATAGCACAATTTATGTATTTTCAGCGATCCTCTAGCACAGTTTTAATCTCTGAATAGACTTTATTGACAGCCTCTTCTGTTACTGGAGTTTTATATTTTTCAAAACCCATTTTTGTAACCTCAAAGGCTTTTGGTGTAATGCCGATATGCTCCAGAGTTTTTGTAGCACAGGCAACTGGGCATCCATCTATTGTGATTACCTCGTCAGCAGCCTTTGTGGTTTCAACAATTCCGCTGACGTGACCACCGATACCAGCAAGGCAATACATACTGCCAAGTCCTTCTCTTGTCATCTTTCTGCCGACCTGATCTGCAATCGCACCAACGTCTGCGGCGCCAGAGCATGGAAACACAAGTCGGACTCCGCCACCACAGCAAGTACTACAAGTACTATCAGCATTTTTATCGTTTTTTTCATCTGGCATGATTTTTATCCTCCATGTTTAACTTACTTGTTTAATCCATTCAGCGATCTG
>Ga0315274_10001603_pt1 | contig 34557 bp, 33 predicted proteins | sample YL17G02_20_MG_FD_203700 | JGI IMG/M metagenome (GOLD analysis project Ga0315274, IMG submission 203700) | Sediment microbial communities from Yellowstone Lake, YNP, Wyoming, USA - YL17G02_20 | ecosystem: Environmental > Aquatic > Freshwater > Lake > Sediment | place: USA: Wyoming | collected...
CGGATCCCGCTCATCCGCGGCCGTCGCGACGAGGATTTCCTCCGCGCCCGTCCCCGGATCGATCCGGACGATGTCCCTACTCGATCCGTCGAAGCGCGTCGCGAGAAGCCCCCCGGCTCCCCACGAGAGCCCCATGTATTCCCGGCCGCTCGCCGGAGGGGTGATACACGTATGATTTCCTGTGCCGGCATCTACGACAGCGACGCGCTGCGCTCCCCCTCCCGTTACCACACACGCGATCTGCGTGCCGTCGGGGGACCAATCGGGATTGGTCGCCCGCAGCCCCCTCGTGAGCCTCTTTTCCTTCTTCGCATCGACCGAATACAGGTAGAGGTCGTTCCGCAGATACCCACGGTCATTCGAGCGTGTCTTTCTCGAGAAACAGATCTTGGTGCCTTCCGGCGCGACGCTGAAGCGCGAGCTCACCCCCGAAACGATACTCTTCGTCTTCCCGTCTTCGGTGCGCCGCACGATGTCGAAGTCCGCGTAATCCCGGCGCCTGTTGGACAGATAATAGAAACCCCGGACATCCGGCCCGGGCACCGGAAACAGATTCATGAATCCTTCGCCGGCGACCCGCCCTCCCTCTATCTCGCGCTCCCGCACTTTGGCGGCGACGGGATAGTATGCGGTCGCCAGGTCCTCTTTCCACATCCGATAGAGCTCCCCGTCGCTTACCCCGAGCACGCGCTTGCACGCTCCACCGAACCCCCAGGTCTTGATCGACGCGAACGCGGAGGCGAGCCCACGCACCTTGTCTTCGCCGAAACGCTTCGCGATGAAGCGAACGAGCGAGAAGCCCTGGTTGTATACCATTTCCGAACCCCGGCTCGTCTTTCCGAAAACGCCCATCTCATCAAGCGTGAGAAGCCGGTCATTCATAAACGCGGTCCGCAGGAGCATATCGCGGTGTGAATCCCATATGTCATGGCGCGCCCCCGCGCTCTGGTACTGCGCCATGCCTTCCGCGAACCAGTTCGGAAGGAGCTCTCCCGGAACCGGCACGGAAACCTGGAGATTGGGATACCCGTAGATGACGTCGGGCCTCTTTTCCTTCTCGAAATTCACCGCCTGGAGGTAGAGAGAAGGGACCCATCGCGGGTACTTGAACGAGCTCTGCACCGATACCATATGCGTGAACTCGTGCGCGATGACGTCCGCGAGCCACGAGGACGATCCGCGAAACCAGAAATCGTAGGGTGCCGCCGTGATATCGATGCGATTGAGGTAATAGTATGTAGAACCGTTCGATTCATCCTCCGTGTCGCAGATATTCAAGTATATCTTCCCCTCGGGTTTGAACTGGTAGAGCTCCGTGATAGGACCGTACACCGACTCCGCGATCGCGGCGGCCTCGGCCGCGTACCGCTCGAGACCCTTGTGATACTGAATATTGAAATGCTCGGTCGAGATCGTGAGCCATGCGATCTCGGACCGATTCCATGCGATCGAGCGGGATGGAACGAGCCCCAGGCACAGGATAGCCGCGAGGAACATCGCTTTTTTCATGGCATGAGCCCCTTTCCTACAGGGGGGGGGCGTTGAAATCGGTTCTGGTTTCACAGGGGCTCGATCACTGGCATCTCGTCGCCTATGCGCATTACTCATCCATAATTGTACGAGTCCATCGCGGGTGCGGTCAACAGCTATCGCCGTCATGTTCCGACGGACCGGTACTGGAACCGCGCCCTGCACGTGCCTTCACTCGAGACCATGCATGGTCCGTACGGCCTTCGCGGCGTGCATTCTCCGCCGAACAGCGGACACGCTTCGGGCTCCGTTTCGCCGAGGATCACGAGATGACACCGGCATCCAGCTCGGATGTCGACCGCGTTCCGCGGTTCCGGAAGCCGAAGACGGCTCGAAGCATCGAGCCTTTCGTATTCGCGGCGAAGCACGAGACCGGACCGCGGAATCGTCCCGATTCCCCGCCACGGAACATCCCCCGCCTCGAAAAACCGCGCGATTGTCTCGCGCGCCTTCGCGTTCCCGTCCTCGTGAACGACCCGCCGGTACTGGTTTACGACGGTTCCCCGCCGGCCACCCGTGACCTGCACGAGGAGTTCGTACACCGCCCGCAGAACATCTATCGCTTCGAAACCGGCGATCACGGAGGGAATGCCGTACTCCTCTTCGAGAAACGCGTATCCCGTGCGCCCGATGACGGCGCTTACGTGCCCCGGAAGAATGAAGCCGTCGATGGCGCCGGCGCTCCGCGCGAGAAGAAACCGGAGGGCGGGCGGAATCAGCCGCATCGACGGTACGATGGAGAAATTGTCCGGAAGGTCTCCCGCGAGCGAGGCGGCGATCGGAGCGGCCGTCGTCTCGAAACCGACCGCCATGAAAACCACGTTTTTCCCGGGGCTCTCACGGGCGATCTGGACCGCGTCGAGAGGAGAATAGACGACGCGGATATCGCACCCTTCCGCTTTCGCCTTTTCGAACGAGCTCTCTGACGAGGGGACGCGAATCATATCGCCGAACGTGGTGAGCACGACGTTTTCGCGCCGCGCCGCCGCGAGCGCCCGATCGATATCGCCGGCGGGGCACACGCATACGGGACAGCCGGGGCCCGCGATGAGCCGCACTCCCTCGGGCAGGAGAGATCGCAGCGAACCCCTCGCGATCGTATGCTCGTGCGTCCCGCATACGTGCATGAAGGCAAGGGGCCGTTCGAGCCGCAGTGCTCTGATGCGCCCCTCAAGGGCCTTTGCGAGCGCCGGATCGCGGTACTCTCCGTGAACGCCGGGATCCATCACGTGGCGCCTTCCCCCCTGCCCGCCCGGTAGACCTCCCGCAAGAGCTCGAGCGTTTCGAGCGCCTCCGCCGTGTCGAGCTTCTCGATCGCGTAGCCCGCATGGACCAGAACGTAGCCGCCGATTTCAGCGCCGTCGAGGAGGTCGAGACGTATATTCTTTCGAACGCCCCCGCTTTCGACGACGGCGTCGTTTCCATTCCTTTCGATGATCATCATCGGGATGCCGAGGCACATTACCGTCTCCTCGCCGATGCGACGAACTCATCGATCCAGGCGATCCAGAGTTCGAACCCGGCACCGGTCGTGCTCGAGAGCTCGATGATATCGAGTCTCGGATTGATCTCGCGGGCATCACGGCGGGCCTTTGCGACATCGAACGAAACGTAAGGCAGAAGATCAATCTTGTTCAGGAGAAGGAGCCGTGACTCCCTGAACATGAGCGGATATTTATTCGGCTTGTCGTCCCCTTCTGAAACGCTCAGGAGCATCACGCGCGCATCCTCGCCGAGATCGAACTCGGCGGGACATACGAGATTGCCCACGTTCTCGATGAAGAGAAGATCGATCGAATCGAGATCGAGATGGTGAATGGCGGAATGAACCATCGCCGCATCGAGGTGGCATACCCCGCCCGTTTCGATTTGATACGCGGGAACCCCGAGGGCGGCGATCCGTTCCGCGTCGGTCGTCGTCTGGATGTCCCCTTCGATTACGCCGATTGTGTATCGCTTCATGAGTACAGGGATCGTGCGGACGAGAAGCGACGTCTTCCCGGCGCCGGGGGCGCTCATCACGTTGAGCGTGACGATCCCGTGTGCCGCGAGCAGTTTCCGGTTCTCCTCCGCAATTGCTTCGTTTTTTTCCCTGAGATCCTCTCCGATGCGAATCTCGTGCATGAGCTCTCTCCCCGTATTATTCCCGCGCGGCGCCGTCTGCTCCCCCTGCATCGTCCCCCACGAGAATGTAGTCTACCTCCATCTCCCTGCCCGTGAGTATCTCTATTTCGGAAGAGCCGCAGGCCGTGCAGATGAAGACGAAGCCGCCCGGGCGAAACTCCACCCCGCACGCCGTGCACCGGATGCTCAATGGAACCCTCTCGATCTCGAGCACGGCATCCGCAGCGACCGAATCCTTCGCCATGACCTCGAAGGCGAATCGCAGCGCGTCCGCGTTCACGCCGGCCATCTCACCGATCTTGAGGTGGACGACCCGCACCGGGCCGGCTCCCTCCCCGAACGCCGTCCTGTCGACGATCGAAAGCAGATTCTTCATGAGGGAAACCTCATGCACCCCTCTTCCTCCTCTCCGAAAGCCCGATCGAGATATTCCGGTGCGGCGCCTGAGCGATCTCCCCCGCGATCTCGTCGCAGAGGGGCCCGATGACGAGCTCAACCGCCGCGGTGCATGATTCCCCGAGCGTGAGCGCATCAGCAACCTGCACCCCGAATATGACGACCTCCCGCGGCATGGGCAGCTCCAGGCGTCTTCCGAGCTCGAGCGCCGTAACGAGGTTGATGTCATGAAACGACGCGAGGCGCGGCGTCGAGCGGATGTCGTCCGGTCTCATCCTGAAAACGGTTCCGGGCTCCTCTCCATCGAGCTCGATCGCGTCGACGATGTAGGCCCGTTCGTAACCCTTGAGCATCTCGATGAGGTCGAGGCCGGCTAGTTCGGCTTCCTTCACGTCGGCCGCAGCGCCGAGACGCCCGGCGAGCGAACGCGCGACGTAGATGCCGATCCCGTCGTCGCACAGAATCGTGTTGCCGAGCCCCAATACGAGTGTTTTCATGTAACGGCAGCCTGTCGACGGCACGCGACTCCTACCGCGAAACGGTCCGGATCGTCTCGCCCGCCGCGTTCTTGATCTCGATCACCAAGGGCATCTGGCCGGGGAGGCTATGCGTCGCGCAGCTGAAGCAGGGATCGTAGATACGAAACGCCATCTCGACCCGGTTGAGGAGACCTTCCCTGATCTCGCCCCCCGCCCCCACGAACTTCTTCGCGGCTTTTGTGACCGCCATGGAGATCGGAGCGTTGTTGTTCGTCGTCCCCACGATGAGGTTCGCCCTCGTGACGATTCCCCGGGAATCGGTGACGTAGTGGTGCGTGAGCGTCCCCCGCGGCGCCTCGACGATCCCGACGCCCTCGGAGGGCGTGCTCGACGGAATCACGCGGACGTTCGGATCGAGGATTTCTTCGTCCTTGATGAGCTCGGCGAGCCGCTCGGCCGCATACAGAAGCTCTATCAATCGCGCCCAGTGCATACCCATGAGCTTGTGCACCGGCTTGCGGCCGAACGTGGCGAACATCTTTTCGTACGCCGCCTGCGCCTTCGGCGTCGCCATGCCGCTCGCAACGTTGAACCGGGCGAGCGGAGCCGCCTGAAAAATCGACGTGCCTTTGCCTTCCTTGAACCCCTGCCAGCCCAGTTTCTTGAGATAGGGGAATTTCAGATACGTGTACGGTTCGACGTGCTCGGCGACATGCTCGAGATACTCCGATTCGCGATAGCGGTCGATCTCGACGCCGTCGGGGTCGACGACCCGCACCGTCCCGTCGTAGAAGGTGACGCGGTTCTTGTCGTCGACGAGCCCCATGTAATTCGTGACGAGCTCGTATCCGTCGCCGAGGATGAGATCGAGGTACCCCTTGTTCCTGAGCACGAGATCGTCGAAGAGCTTCAGACCGAGCTCGCCGAACTGGACGAGCCCCGGGACATAGCCTTTGATGGTTTCCCTGTCCTCACGCGCAAGGGCTCGCGTCACGCCCCCGGGAAGATTCCAGACCGGATGCGTTGCCCGGCCGCCGATCATCTGCTGGATAATCTGCGTGATCTCCCGCTGGCGTATGACCTCTCTGCCGATGTCTATGCCGACCTTGTTCACGAGTCCGAGGATGTTCCGTTCGGCGGGAGGCGCGTCGGGCCCGACTACGAAATCGGGGGCGGCGAGCGCGTAGAAATGCGCCGTGTGGCTGTGAATGTAGTGAGCCATGTAGTACAGCTCACGGAGCTTCGCCGCAGCCGCCGGAATCTTCACCTTGTATACTGCATCTACGGCCTTACCCGAGGCCATGTGGTGTGCGGCCGGTCAAACACCGCAGATGCGCGTCACGACCCGTGGAATCTCCTCGACGGGGAGACCCTCCACGAACTTCTCGAATCCCCGCAGCTCGGGGATCTGCAGGAACGCGTTGTCAACCGCCCCCTGCTCGTTCAAGAAGATCATGATCTTCCCATGCCCCTCGAGGCGCGTGATCGGATCGATGGCGATGCGCTTCATGTTTTCTTCCTCCTCAGCATCGAAGAAGCGAGACTGAATCGATTCACGGTCCTCAGCGGATCAACTACCGTATCGAGGATCGCATTGATTCCTTTTTCATCCTTTGGCTCGAGCACCGAGGCGAGAGCGCCGAGCATCTTGATGCCCTGATCCTTTACGTCATCGAGGGGGCCATAGCAGCCTCGGCAGGGCGTCCAAGACTTTATGCAGCGGGATCCGCACCCGGAGCGCGTCGCCGGTCCGAGGCAAATGAATCCCTGCTCGAGAAAACAGGTTTCGGCGTCCGGGAGCTTCTCGTGCGTCCGATAAATCTTTGTGATCGTCTTTTCGCTCTTTTTCCGCGCACATTCGTCGCAGAGCGCTCGATCGCCGGCGCCGATCACCGAACCCTTTTTCGGAAGCATATCGTCGGCTATGAGGCCGAGCGCCGAATATATCTGGAGCGACGCGGGCGGGCAGCCTGGAATGTAATAATCGACGTCGACAACCTGGTCGAGCGCCTTCACCGTATTGTAGAAACGAGGCAATTCGAGCTCCCCGGAGTTCGTCATAAACTCTTCCGCCGGCAGGGTGCCCTCCGGATTGATCGTGGATTCCGATCTCAGATATACGCGATCGAGTATTTCACCCCGGGTATACATGTTTGCGAGACCGGGTACGCCGCCCGTATGAGCACATGCCCCGAGGGCGATCATGGCCTTCGATTTCCTGCGGAGGAGCTTCGCAAGCTCTTCGTTCTCAGAATTTCTGATCGCACCGCTGAACAAAGTCGCGTCGAGGTACTTGTCCTTGAACGCGCGGACTTCGGCGTATTTGAAATCCATCGCCACAGGCCACAGATGGATATCCGCCATATCGGCGATTTCGAGTATCTTTTCGTGAGTGTCGAGAATCGCCACATCGCATCCGCCGCACGCGGCACCCCAGTAGATCGCGAGCTTCAGCTTCATCTCTGCTCTCCCGTCCCTTGCGGTGCATGTTCCTCGTGGATCATTACATCGTTTTTCATGCTCTCGAAAAGAGAGTCTTTGAAATTCATTGGACCGAGCTTTCTGACCTGCTCGGTGAATTCATTGACGACTTGTGCGAATCGTTCACCTTCGGAAGCCGCAATCCATTCGAGCCTCAGCCGTTCAGGTTCAATGCCGTACTCCGGGAGAATTCTCTTGAGCAGCAGATACCGCCGCAGAGCCTTATAATTCCCCTCCTGGTAATGACAATCGCCCGGATGGCATCCCGCGATGAGGACCCCGTCTGCGCCTTCCGCGAATGCCTTCACCACAAATGCGGGATCGACCCGTCCGCTGCACATGACGCGGATCGATCTGATGTTCGGCGCATATTTGATACGCGCCGTTCCCGCGAGATCGGCGCCCGTATACGAGCACCAGTTGCACAAGAATCCGACGATCTTCGGTTCAAACCTCATCGCAGTATCCCTTCAATTTCCGAGTTTATCTGGCGATCGGTAAAGTGCCGCGCTTTAATGACTCCTTGCGGGCACGCCGCCGCACACGTTCCACAGCCTTTGCACAACGCCGCATTGATGACGGATACTCCCTTGGATTCATCGAACGTTATGGCGCCGAATGAACAAAGTGCGTTGCAGATCCGGCAGCCGGAGCATCGCTCTTCATCGATAACCGCCGTCGCCGCCTCGATCTCGATCTCCTTTCGATCGATGAGGGAGAGAACCTCGGCAGCGGCCGCGGCGCCTTGCGCGACGGTCTCCGGTATGTCCTTTGGTCCCTGGCATGCCCCTGCGATAAAGACCCCTTCGGACGTCGTCGATACAGGTGCAAGCTTCGGATGCTTCTCGATGAAAAAGCCGTCCTTCCCGACGCTGCACGAGAAGACGCGAGAGACATCCTTCGCGTCGGGGTGCGCTTTCATCGCGGGACAGAGTATAACCATATCCACGGGGATGCGTCGTACGATGCCCACGAGGGTATCTTCCACCCGCACGATGAGCTTCCCCTCTTCGCCGGCGGAGACGGGAAGGCGCGAGATCTCCCCAACCTTTCCCCGGACGAATCTGACGTCCTCGCCGAGAAGCCGGTCGTAAAACTCCTCGTATCCTTTCCCCGTGCATCGCATGTCGATATAGAAGTTATAAACCTCGGCTTTCGTTTTTTCCTTGATGAGATGGGCGTACTTGAGCGCATACATGCAGCAGACTTTCGAGCAATGCTCATGATACCGCTGATCCCTGCTGCCGATGCAATGGACGATTCCGACGACTGAGGGCGTGTCACCATTCGCGAGCAATATGCGCCCGCCTGTCGGTCCCGAAGCGCTATTGAGATGCTCGAACTCGAGCGAGGTCACCACATTCTGGAACCGTCCGTATCCGTACTGTTGCATCACCGAAGGATCGAACAGATCAAATCCGGTCGCGAGGATAATGTTTCCGACATCGACTTCGAATTCCTCGTCCTTCATTCCATAATCGATCGCGTCTCGTTCGCAAATCTCGGCGCAGTGGCCGCAGCCGTCGGTTTGGAAGTGAATGCAGCGTTCGGTTCGTATATAAGGCACATTGGGAACTGCCTGCAGGAAGGGCACCGTGATCGCCTTCGCAGGGCCGAGCGCGAGCTCCTCATGCGCGACCGCGCGTCCCTCCATATCCTCGACCCTGATTACACCCGTCGGGCAAACGAGCGCGCAGGCGCCGCAGGCGATGCAATCCTCCGTCTGCCGGTCATACGGCGTGGCGATTCTCCGGCCAAGCCCCCTCCCCGCAAAGGATATTGCCGCCTTTCCAACGACCTCGGCGCACACGCGCACGCAGAGGCCGCAGAGAATGCACTCCTCTTCCTGTTTTTCGAGCCTGACCTCTTCGAGGCCGTATTCTGCAGCAAGATCCTTCAGCACCCCGACATTTGAACACCGCGCAAGGAGCATTTCCACGATCATGCGCCTGATTCTTCTCACCTTTTCGTTATCGGAGTGCACCTTGATGCCTTCCCATACCGGATAGTTGCACGCCGTCACAATTCGCTTCTTTCCGTTCGCAAATTCGACTTCGACGGAGCATATGCGGCACGCCGCATATGGCTCGATGAGCGGGCTGAAGCACAGCGTCGGTATCCGTATACCGAGAATCCTCGCGGCATCGAGTATCGTCGAACCGTCGGGAACGGAAACTGCCCTTCCGTCGACCTGGAGCCGAATGAGCCCTCCGCTCTTCTCTGTGGAATCCGTCAAGCGCTCAACTCCTCACCACGGCGTCGAATTTGCAGACGTCATAGCATATTCCGCATTTGATGCATGAACCGGCCGCTATAGTGTGCGGCTCCTTCGCGCTGCCCTTGATGCAGCTCGACGGACAGGCCCTCGCGCAGAGGGTGCATCCCGTGCATGTATCGGCATTGATCGAGTACGATATGAGCGCCTTGCAGACGCCCGCCGGGCATCTCTTCTCCCGGATGTGCGCCTCGTACTCCTGTCTGAAGTACTTCAGGGTACTCAGGATAGGATTCGGCGCTTGCGTTCCGAGCGCGCACAGCGAAGCCTCGGCGATCGTTTCGGCGAGCTCCTCGAGGAGCGTGAGATCAGCCTCCGTCCCGGTTCCGCTCGTGATGCGGTCGAGTATCGTCAGCATATGCCGAATCCCCTCGCGGCAGGGAACGCACTTCCCGCACGATTCTTCCTTGAGGAAGCTGAGGAAGTATTTCGCGACATCGACCATGCAGTCGTCTTCATCCATGACGATCATGCCGCCCGATCCCATCATCGAACCCGCTTCCGTGAGACGGTCGAAATCGACGGGGAGATCGATCAGATTGAAATCCCCCTTCGGCCCCTTCTCCTCGATGTCGACGACGAGGCAACCCCCCGAGGGTCCCCCGGTCTGCACGGCTTTGAATTTCTTCTTTCCCCGCACCCCGCCCCCTATGTCAAAGAGGATTTCACGTAGGGTTATTCCCATGGGGACCTCGACGAGACCGGTATTCCTTACCTTTCCGCTCAACGAAAATACCTTCGTTCCCTTGCTCGTATCCGTCCCAAGAGAGAAGAACCACGCGGGGCCCTTCTCGACGATAACGGGCACATTGGCCCAGGTTTCCACATTGTTGAGGGTGGTCGGCTGATCCCAGAGCCCGCGTTCTACCATGTGTATGTACTTCGCTCTCGGCTCTCCCGCGCGCCCTTCGAGGGAAGCCATCAAGGCGGATGACTCACCGCAAATGAACGCGCCGCCGCCACGGTTGATGCGAATATCAAACCGATGCCCGGAACCGAGAATATCCTCGCCGAGGAGTCCGTACTGCCGCGCATCACGAATTGCCTTGGCGACCCTCTCGACGGCGAGCGGATATTCCATCCTCACGTATACGAAACCCTCCACCGCACCGATCGCGTATGATCCGATGATCATTCCCTCGAGCACGCTGTGCGGATCGCCCTCCATCACACTACGGTCCATGAAGGCGCCTGGATCTCCCTCATCGCCGTTGCAAACGATGTAGTGCACGTCGCCCGGAGCGCTTCGGCAGGAGCGCCATTTCTTGCCCGTTAGGAAGCCGCCGCCGCCCCTCCCCCGGAGCCCCGATTTTTCGACAATGGAAATCACTTCTTCCGGCTCCATGCGGGACAGAACCGCCGCGAGCGAGCGATACCCGCCGGCCGCAATATAGTCTTCGATGCTCATCGGATCGATTCTGCCGATGTTTCTCAGGACGAGTCTCAGCTGCTTCTGGTAAAACGGGATCTCCGATTCATCCCTCCTCCGCTCACCCGTCGCGGCATCGAGGTGGAGGAGTCTCTCGATGATTTCCCCATTCTTGATCGTCTTCGATACGATATCGGCAACGTCTTTCTCCTTCACATCCATGTATATGATACCGCCCGGCTGGATCATGACGAGCGGGTCGTGCTCGCAGAAGCCGTGGCACCCCGTCAGCTTGAGACGGACCGAAGCATCGAGCCCTTCGGCCTTCAGAACATTCCTGAACCGATCGAACAGCCTCGCACTCCCCTTTGCGATGCAGCACGTGCCCGCGCCGACGGCGATCGTCGTCTCGTCCCCCGTTCTCTGCGCGAGCAGCGATGTTCGCAACTCCTCGAGCTGTCTGGCTGACATGATTCTTCCACTCGTTTCGACAACCATCGTGCTACTTCCGTGAGTACTTGCTCAGGATACCCTTCACCGCGCTCGCGGTGCTGTTACCGTAGTAGTCATCGTCGACGACGACGAGCGGCGCGAGGGCGCACACCCCGACGCAGTTGACCGTTTCCAGCGTGAATTGCTTATTGGGCGTTGTTTCGCCGCACCGGACGCCGAGCTCGCGCTCGAAATTTTCGAGTATGCGCGGGGCCCCGCGGAGATGACAGGCGGTGCCCAGACATACTTTGATCTCGTGATCACCCCGCGGCACGAGACTGAAGGATCGGTAGAACGTCGCCACTTCGTACACCTGCGAAAACGGAATATCAAGGCGCTCCGAAACAAAGCGGATCGCCTCCTCGGGCAGATAATGGTAGATGTTCTGAATATCCTGGAGAATCATGATGAGCGCATCAATGCGATTATCGTGCTTCCCGAGGATCTCCACAATCATGTCGCTCTGAACGGCCATTCGTTTCCTCTTCAAGCTACTTTAGAACGTCTTTTCCCTGATGATTCGCTTCTCGATCCTGATTCTCCGCTTCGCCGGCACCGTTGTGCTCGGGCATTCGCTCCAGCATTCACCGCATCCGTTGCATTTCTTGATATCCACGTAGCGCGGTTTCTTACGAATCTTGACCTTGAAATTGCCGATATAGCCGGATACACCGACGACCTCCGCACAGGTGAGCAGCTCGATATTCCGGTGCTTCCCCACGGCCACCATCTTTGGTGTCAGGATGCAGGCAGCGCAGTCGAGCGTCGGAAACGTCTTATCGAAATGCGACATATGACCGCCGATCGAAGGAGTTTTTTCGACAAGGTAGACCTTCTTGCCGGCGTCGGCGAGATTCAATGCCGCTTGAATGCCCGCAATGCCGGCGCCGATGATCACCGTGTCCGGATGGACGGGAACCTTTCTCCTCTCGAGCGGCTCGAGATACAGCGCTTTCGCGACGGCGGCGCTCACGAGGGATTTCGCCTTTTCCGTCGCCGCAGGCCCCGGTCCGGTCACCCATGAGCAGTGCTCGCGCACGTTCGCGATCTGCAAAAGGTAGGGATTGAGCCCCGCCTCTTCGCAGGCTTCCCGGAAGGTCTTTTCGTGCATGAGCGGACTGCACGCGGCGACCACGACGCGATCGATCTTCGAGTCCGCGATATCGCGCTTGATGAGCTCCTGACCGGGTTCCGAACACATGAATCGGTAGTCTTTCACAAAGGCGACGTTCCCGAGCTTTTCCGCATGACGCGCCACGTCGGAAATGTCGATCATCCCCGCGATATTCGAACCGCAGTGACACAGATACACCCCGATCCGCGTTTGACCCGCCTCACGTTCGATCTCGGCCATAATCCTTCCCTTGGGCTGGCGCCCGCCTTGACCCGGCGCGCTCTATCCAGCCGTGAGGAGACCCTCGATCTCTGCATAGATTTGTTCGTTCTGGAAGTGCTTCGCAATGATCGCATTGCTCGGACACGCGGCCACGCACGTTCCGCATCCCTTGCAGAGCGCTTCGTATATAACGGAGACCTTTTTCTCCTCGTCGAACTTGATCGCAAGATACGGACAGAGATTATTGCATATGCGGCATCCGGAGCATTTTTCCTCATCGATCTCTGCGGTCGCCGCTTCGATCTCTATTTTCTCCCTCGTGATCATCGAGAGAACCGCGCTGGAGGCCGCGGATGCCTGAGCGACGGTATCCGGAATATCCTTGGGAGCCTGGCAGGCCCCTGCGATGAAAACGCCGTCCGTCGCCGTCGAAACGGGTCCGAGCTTCGGGTGTTTCTCGATAATGAACCCGTCTTTTCCGGCGCTCACGTTACACATCGTCGCGATGTCCTTGAGACCCGCGGGCGCTTCGAGCGCCGTGCACAGGATTACCATATCCACGGGGATGCGCCGCACTGTTCCGAGAAGCGTATCTTCAACCCGAACGACGAGCTTTCCCTCCTCCCCTGCACTCACTGAAAGGTGCGAAATCTCTCCAACCTTCCCTCTCACGAATCTGACGTCCTCTCCGAGAAGCCGGTCGTAGAACTCCTCGTATCCTTTGCCGGAGCACCGCATGTCGATATAGAAGTTAAACACCTCGGCGTTCGTTTTTTCCTTGATGAGATGGGCGAACTTGAGCGCATACATGCAGCATACCTTCGAGCAATACTCGTGGTAGTGCTTGTCGCGGCTCCCGACGCAATGAACGATGCCGATCGATTTGGGTTCGCTGCCGTCAGCCATGAGGATTTTGCCGCCGGTGGAGCCTGATGCGCAATTCATGATCTCGAATTCGAGAGCCGTCATCACGTTGGGAAGCTTTCCGTACATGTAGCGGGTCATGTCGCTCGGATCGAACGTTTGAAAGCCGGCCGCGAGAATGATGTTCCCGACCTCGAACTCCTCGAACGAATCCTCCATATCGTAGTTGATCGCCTTCCGTTCGCACACCTTCTCGCAGATGCGGCACTTGCCTTTCTGAAAATAGATGCACGAGTCCCGGTCGATAATCGGCACCGCGGGAACCGCTTGCATGAATGGCATGTAGATAGCCGTCGTCGGCCCGAGCGAGAGCTTTTCGTGTACGTTTCCCTTCTTGGGAACCCGTGAACCCGGGCACTTTTCCCAGCACATCCCGCAGCCGTTGCAGAGCTCCGGATCGACGCAGCTCGCTTTTCTGCGGATCTTCGCCTTGAAGCTGCCGACAAAGCCGCTGATTTCCTCGATCTCCGAATACGCCATGAGCCTTATGCGGGGATGCTGCCCGACCTGCACCATTCGCGGCGTCAGGATGCACGCGGCGCAATCGAGGGTCGGAAACGTCTTGTCGAATCGCGACATGTGTCCCCCGATGGAGGACTGCCGCTCGACGAGGACCACTTCTTTGCCCGCCTCGGCGAGGTCAAGCGCCGCTTGAATCCCCGCAATCCCAGCGCCGATGACGAGCGTCCTGGGATTGATGGGCACGACCCGCTTCTCGAGCGGCTGAAGAAAGGCCGCCCTCCGCACCGCCCCCGAGAGAAGCGCTTTCGATTTCTCCGTTGACTGGCTCATATCAACGTGCACCCACGAGCACTGCTCCCGGATATTGGCCATTGTAAAGAGGTACGGGTTCAGCCCGGATCGCTCGCACACCTTTCTGAACGTGTTTTCGTGCATAAGCGGTGAACAGGAAGCGACAACGACCCGATCGATCAGCCCGGCCTCGATATCCTTCTGGATGAGTCCCTGCCCCGGATCGGAACACATGAACTTGTAGTCGCGCACGAGCGCGACACCGGGAAGACCGCGCGAGTACCGCACCACCTCATCAATATCAACTTTGCCCGCGATGTTTGTGCCGCAATGGCACACGTAGACTCCGACCCGATCCGCCATGTCACGCTCCTACGATAAACTTTCGGAGAGGTTCCGTGCACTTCACCACGAGTCGCTGGAGCCCGAGCTTCCGCTCCGGGATTCCGAACGCCAGGCCAATGAGCTGCGTAAAATAGAGAACCGGCAGATTGAATTTCGTGCCGAACAGCTTGTTTACCTTGCCTTGATACACGTCAAGATTCATCTGGCAGAGGGGGCAAACGGTGATAAGGCAGTCGGCCCCGTTCTTCTCCGCCTCGAGCAGCAGATTCTTGCACAAACGGAGCGCAAGATTCTCCTGCGTCCCCATGAGCGACGCCCCGCAGCACTTCGCCTTCATGGAGTAATCCACCGATGTGGCGCCGAGCGCCTCGATCATCCGGTCCATGCATTGGGGATCATCGGGGTCGTCAAAGTCGGTTCCCGGCCGCACGATCTGACAACCGTAATACGGAGCGACCTTCAAGCCCTCGAGACGTCTCGTGACGAGCGATTCAAGCTTGCCGTCTTCGACGTCGTGCAGGATGATATCCAGAATGTGCCTCACTCTGACGTTTCCGCTGTAGCTCAAGCTACCGGCTTCGAGCGCGAGACCCAGCTTCTTGCGGAGATCCGGATACTCGGCGAAATACTGGTTCGTCTTGGTCAGCACGGTGTAGCATGCACTGCAGGGGGTGACGAGATCGCGATGGAACGGCTCCGCGAGGGCGAGGTTGCGCGCCGAAATGGCAAAGCTCATGAGCTCTTTCACCGACATATACGCCGTCGCGCCGCAGCAATTCCAATCCTCGAGCTCCTCAAGCTCGATACCAAAGGGCCCGACGATCGCATCGATCGATTCCTGATAGTGCTTGGCGGTCGCAAGCACGGAGCAACCCGGATAATAAGTGTACTTCATTCAAATCTCCCCGAGTTCATCGACCTTCTTGAGTATTCTTCGCAGCTGCTCAATGTTCTTGATCCTGTGGGGGGCAAAGGGAAGCCTCTTGTTGACGAACAGATTCCAACCCTGCGAGATGAAATGGTAGAACCGAAACGGTTCCGCAAGCAGGATGTATCGTATCATGAGCTCGGTTTCATGGTTTCGGCCGTATTTGTTGACGATCTCGGCAAAGATCCTCGATAGTACGACACCCTTCTGGTGTTTCGCTTTGCCTTCCGTGACCGCCAGCCTCTTGAGCGCGTACATCACATCGGTGATCTTTATGTCCTTGGGACATCTCACGGCGCAGGTGTAGCACGATGAACAAAGCCAGATCGTGTTGGATCTGAGCACCTCGTCGCGGAATCCGGCGCGTATCAACGAAAACATCTTCCGGGGGGCGTGATCCATGACATAGCTCGTCGGACACGAGCCGCTGCACGTTCCGCACTGAATGCATTTCTTGATCTCATGGCCACCGGGCAGGGCATAGATCTCATCGAGAAAATCGTGATCCAATGTCGCTTCGAAGACTATATCCTTTTGCAGCATCTCACCCTCAACCTCTGGAACGCGGTTCAACCCATGCATCAACCTGAGCGTCGTGCGCCTCAGGATCAGAAATCCAAGGGTCCCATTTTACAGCAATCGCTTAGAAAGTCAACAATGATTTAACTGGTTGCAGGCAATACAATAAAGCTCACTTTCATCCGGGGCAAACAGCAGCGCAAGGATGAACCCGCATTCCCTTGAACTATAACAGCATTTTTCAATTATACCAACACCTATTTGTCAAATGATCCGCTTGCATGAGCCTTGGCATCCCCATCCATGTCCTGCCACCAATTCCCTTGTGATTTACTCCGGCAGATATGATAATCCATAGGTGCAGAGATTCCGGCTTCACCCGCTTTTGTTGCGTCGCTTAGGTTTCTCATGATGGGCACTACGGGGAACAGAGTTTTACTTCTTACATTCATCATCGCCACGGCGTCGCTCCTCCGCTGCGGTCCCGACAAGTCGATCAGGTACTACAACCTCGGCCTTGATGCGGCGAAGCGCGACGACTACGGTGAAGCCATCAGGCTCTGGAGCGAATCGGTCAAATACCGTCCCAATGATCCCGAGACACGCTATAATCTCGGCGCGGCGCTCATGATCGTGAAACGATATGCCGAGGCCGAAATCCAGCTGCGCCGGGCGGTCGAGCTGCAGCCGCAAGACCCCGACGCTCAGCATCTCCTCGGCAGCAGTCTCGAGAAGCAGGGAATGCTCCCCGAGGCGAAGCGCGCGTATGAATTCGCGCTGAGCATCAAACCCACGCACGTCCCGTCCCTTATGGGCCTCGCGTCGATCGCGCTCCGGGAGGACCAGAACAGGTCGGCGGAGAATCACGCGACGCAGGCGGTGGAGCTCGATCCGAACAATCTCGAAGCGAATATGCTCCTTTCCGAGGCCTACTTCAGAAACGGCAACTACATTGCGGCGTACGCACAGCTGTCGTCGGCGCGCAGGCTCGGACCCACGAACCCCGAGCTTTTTCTTCTTCTCGGGAAAACCGCTTACGCGCGCCGCATGTACCCCGATGCGCGGGAAGCGCTCGATTCCGCGCGGACACTCGGCGTAACGACCGACGAGCTTTTCTGCTACCTCGCTCTCACGAACCTGGCGCTCGGCGAGACGGGCGAGGCCGAAAAACACTTCCGCCTTGCAATCTATAAGAACGACGGGAACGCAATGGCATGGAAAGGGCTCGGCGAGACCTACCTCAAGGAGAAGAAGTGGCGCGAAGCAGCGGACGCCCTCGCGCGGGCCGCATCGCTCGATCCCGGCGATCCCGATACGGCGCTCGACGACGCCATCGTGTCCATGAGCTCGGGGGATGCGGCCGGCGCCGTGCGGAAGCTCGAAATGCTCCGCATGCGCCGGGATGCTCCCCAGATTACGGATTACTACCTCGGTCACGCGTACCTGAGGCTCGGAGAGAATGCCAAAGCGCGCGGAGCGTTTCAGCTCTTTGCCGGCACATGGCAAGGAGACAAAGCGCTCGCCGAGGAAGCGAGAACGCTCGTGGAACAACTAGCCCCCTGAAGCGGTCGGCTCTCTCTCCTGCGCGGACTGCGGGCTGAAGGAGAGCACGAGGAATATCCCCGAGAGAATCAAGATACCCCCCACGATTTCGGCCCGACGAGGAACCTCGCCGAGAACAAAGAGCGCGAGAACGCTCGCGCCCACCGGCTCGCCGAGAACGGCGATCGCGACGACGGTCGCCGCGAGGTGCCTCAGCGCCCAGTTGAAAACGGAATGCCCGAGGATCTGACAGATGATGGCCATGAGAAAACAGTACGCGTAGCTCTCCCATCCATAGCCCGTCAGCGGAACCTTCGATACGAGCGCCCCGGCACAAAGAACGACAGCCGCGAACGAGTACACGGGGAAGATGTAGGCGAGGAGCGATAGACGCCTCCGAAGCCGGGAGCCGACACAAAAGTATCCCGCGATCGCCACCGCCCCCCCGATCGCGAGGAGGTCTCCCTGCCAACGCAGTCCACCCCCCGCCGCGTCGGCGCCACCGATGATCGCGCCGCCGGCTACAGCGAGGGCGAGACCGAACCAGAACACGCGTGAAATCTTCTCCTTGAGAAAGAAGAAAGTGAACAGGGCAACCCACAGCGGGTTGGTCGTGACGAATACCACGCTCGCCGTTACACCGGTGAACGAGAGAGAGGAGATCCATAGAATGAAGTGAAGTGCGAGGAAAACTCCGGATAGCCCGATGAGCGCGAGATCTCTGCGCGAAAGCCGGGCGAGCTCCCTCCTCGCTCTCGCCGATCCGAGCGCGAAGGGGGCGAGCATGAGGGACGAGAGCATCATCCTGAGCGCGGCGACCATCGGGGCCGGGGAGCCGGCGAGTCTCGTGAATATGGCGCCGAAGGATATTGCGACGATCCCGGCGCCGAGCGCCGCGCACGACGTGAGATGTTTCGCTTTCATTCCAGCCGCCCTCTTCGCGACGTGTCCGCCCCACGGTCCGCGCCCGGGAGCCTGAATTGTATTGTACAATCGCGCGCGTTCAAGTAGATTCTCTTTCCGAGATGAACAGCGAACAGGATCCTCGTGCAAAGGACAGAATTCTCGGGGACGAGTGGCTCGATTGGCAAGGCGCCGAAGAGCCTCCTCAGATAACCGAAGGCAAACGCACATTCCTCCTTCTATCCCTTGCCGTACTCGTCGGATTCGCCCTTCTCGGCTTTCTTTTCTGGTATCTCGTCCTTCCCCGCTTCGAACAGTACGGACACCGTTATGCGACGCTCCTTACCGTCGTCGTCGCCGCCGGCGCGGCGTTCTTTCTCGTCTGGTACGGCCTCCTCATCGGGGCGGTCGTATCGCAGCGGATATATCTTGCGATCTGCCTCCATCGGGGGAGCAACCTCTTCATCATGCTCTTTCCGGCCGTCGCGCGCCTCGCGAAGTCATTCGGCATCTCGCGCGATCGCGTGAGCCATTCCTTCATCGAGGTCTCGAACCGGCTCGTCGGACCGTGGCGAAAGGAAGGCACGGTGCTCGCCCTCGTTCCCCGCTGCCTGTCGAAGGAGCTCAAGAAGGAGATCAGAACCATCTGCGCCGGGTTCCCGAACGTCATTCTCCATACGGCCCCGGGAGGCACCGAGGCGCGCACCATCATTCGCACGATCAAGCCGCGGGCGATCGTCGCGGTGGCGTGCGAGCGCGATCTCGTCACGGGGATCCACGACGTCGCCCCGAAGATTCCCGTCATCGGCATTCCCAATACGCGCCCGCTCGGGCCGTGCAAGGACACCGCGCTCGACATCGAGAAATTCCGCTCCGCCATCCTTTTCTTTTGCACGAAGCCGTGAATCCCGGTGGCACGGTTATTGAACAATCGGCTCCATGGGGCGAAATGTGCCCCTTACACCGGCACCTTTGCATCCGGAATGGCCAATGCCCGTGCACCAGGCGGCATTAAAGCAAGGAGCATGAAATGACCGGAGACACCGATCACCTCGGACTATTCGATGGAGCTGATTCGCTCGCCCGCGGCGTTAAGAGCCGCGTCAGATACCTGTTCCTCGCGGGCATGCTAACCGTTGCCCTTGTATTCGGCCTCACCTTCTACTTCGCGCTCATCGCAAACCAGTCTGCGCTGGCGCGGCAGGTTCCCGAGCTCGAATCGGTCGCGGCTAAACTGAAAAGCCTTCTTTTCATGAATACACTCGTTTTCGTTGCCATTATCATCGCTTCATTCCTCGCGCTTTCGAGCATCATAACTGCGCGCCTGTTTCAACCCCTCGCGCTCCTTCACCGAGAGCTCGCCGCGATTGCGGGAGGCAAGCTCCCGAGGCCCGTCGACGGCCGCGAGCAGGGCGCGTTTTCGGAGCTCGAAACCGCTCTCGGGTCTGCGGTATCTTCCCTGCGCGACCGGGAACGAAAAGAGATCGAAGAGCTCGCACGATGCTGCGAAGCGTTATCCCGAAGCGGATCAAATCAGGAGACGCTGCGTAAGCTGATGGATCTTGCCGAGGCAAAGACCACGTTCGCAGGCTTAGGCGATTGTAAAGGCGAGGCAAGAGATAGGGACGCAAAGGAAGACCCGCTCTTCATCCAGCCGCTCTGAGAAGCCCGGATATCTTTTCGAGGAGAATCGCCGTATTGAAAGGTTTCTCCATGAACAGATCGGCCGTGAACGGCTTCTTGATGCGCTCGTTCGAGAGATCCCGCGCGGAAAGAATGATGACCGGGATCGCCCTCGTCCGCTCGTCTTCCTTGATCATGGCGCAGACCTCATAACCATCAAGCACGGGCAGCGTGAGATCGAGAATCACGAGGGAAGGCCTTTCCTTCCGGAGCAGTTCGAGAGCCTCCCTGCCGTCAAAGGCGAGAGCGACTGCATACCCCGCCTGCTCCAGGGTCAGCTGAAGGATTCTTGCGATGTGCACTTCATCATCTACCACGAGAATCTTGATCGCCATCTCTTCCCCCTGGTCGAATGCATGAAGGGCGGGACGAACCCCGGGGTCGCCCCCGCATTTCCCCGCTTCAAAGTAGAAAGTATTATGCCACTTCAAGAACTGCACGCACCCCCTCGACATCCCCAGCCGGTTATGGTATAATAAGGTCATAGAAAACAAGTGATTGATTCATTTGTTTATAAATTCTATGAACTACGCAGCATAACTGCTTGGGAGGAAAAGAGATGTTTAACGGTAGAAGCACCGCCTGCTGCCTGCTCGCAACTGCATTGGTCCTTCTCCTGAGTATTCCGTCTCTGGGCGCTCCTGCGACGGTAAAGAAGACCGTGCAAGCGCTGGAAGGTGGAAACTACCTCATTAAACTGGTGGTTACCGCATCAAAGGACGGAATCTACGCCTTTGAGCTCAAGGATCCAAAAGGCTCGATTATTGACGTTTTCGCCGCGAAGGGATGGTGCATCCTTTCCGACGGCGAGGTGTGCCTTTCGAGAACGACCGGTTCGCCGATAACCGCCGGCAAGAGCCTCGAATTCATCATTCATGCAACGACCGCCGATGGACAGTACGTCTGGACGTTTTTCGGGCCGATGGACCAGATAGGCAAAAGCGAAGTGCTCTGAGAATCGCGTCAACGTTTCACCCGGGGTGACCGCCGCACGTGAGGATGGATCGCCCTGGGTGATTTTTTGTTTCTGCCCCGGGAAACCTATCTCGCGATATACTGCCCGACGTGCACGTCCCGCACCGCTTGATCCACGATGAGCGCAATCTGCCTTCTCGGCTTGTTGGTCACGGGGTCCCGCTCGTTGAGATCGAAGATGATCTCATCGTTAATTTCCTTGCCTGAAGCATCCGCGAGGACCCGAACGAGCGGCAGATCCCCGCTCCCCGCCGCGACATCGACCACGATCGCCGTTTCCCCCGTGTTCAGCTTCACCATGCTTCCGATGGGCACGTTTCCGAGCACGCGGAGGAATGCGGCGAAGTAGTCCTTACGAAATTCGGAGCCGCTCCCCTTCGCCATGAGCTTGATCGCCTCGTACGGATTGATCTGTCTCCGGTACGGCCGCCTCGTCGTTAACGCATCGTAGCTGTCGGCGATTCGGACGATCTCGCTCGCCTTGTGTACCTCGAATCCTCCTTTGGGCGTCGGATAGCCCGTGAGATCGTGGCGCATGTGATGTTCGTACGCGACGCGGCAGGAAACGAGGTCGAGCCGCTCCTCCCGCAGGATCCTCTCGCCGTCGACGGGATGGCGCTTGACCGCCTGCCACTCGCTCGGCGTCAGGCGCCCCAATTTCTCTATGATGTCATGCGGAACGTAGAGTTTCCCCATATCGTGGAGGAGCGCCGCGTGTGCGATTGCGTCGACGAAGTCCTCGGTCAGAGCGAGGCTTCGCGCGATCGCGGCCGAAATCACGGCAACGTTCACCGAATGCGAAAAAGTGTAATCGTCAAACTCTCTGAGCGAGTTGAGGAGCAGGATCGTCGCGGTGTTCCCGCCCTCCCGCTCAACGACCTCGAGAATCTTCGCTCCCGCTTTCGTTCCGTCCCTCGACTGGACCTTCTCGAGCTTCTCGAGAACGCCCCGAACGACTTTACCTATTTTGCTCTCGTTACCGCTTGTTCCTCCGTTTTTCGCCGGGCGGGCCGCCTCGGTACGGTCCGGTGTCTCGCGCGTGCCATCGACCCCGGCCTCCTCAGGTACGCACCCGTGGCGCACGCATATGTTCTGTATCCGGGCGCCGAGAGAGGCGACGTCCGTCGGCTGACCCTTCCCGCTGCTCGCCAGGAGACTCGCGAGCATTGCAATCTCTTCCTTCGTCGTGCCCTTCATGAATTCGATCTCGCCGATCGAATGCCGCACGAGCATCTCCCGGAAAAGATGCATCGCCTTATCATGCGTCTCGGTCATATCGATCTCGAAATTGAGCAGGTAGATGACCCCGTTCACGAATTGGAGCTTGAGCGATTTCTTGCGCTGGAGCGCACCGTCGATGTGGATGAACGCCGTGCCGAGCGCACGCTCGATTGCAGGGTGTCGCGCGGGGAAAATGCGAGCTTGCAGAACGAGCTTCGAGAGCGTCTCAACGACTTCCCTGAACTGCTGAAACTCGTGCGGCAGAGCCTCGAGAACCGCCTGCATTGATCATGAACCCCTTTTACAAGCCTTTTGGAAGCGAGCGCATATATCCTCGCATTATTTATGCAAATATCGTACCTTGGGTGAGGCGGCGGCTCGCCGGAGGGGTCAAGGTGCCCCGATTGCATTGATTTCCTGGGGATTTTTCTGCATTATTATGCGTTCACGGCGCTTTTATCATGGGGGAGAAGATTGGCATATCGTCCTCACGTTCATCTCATGATCCTGACTCTCGCGTTCCTTTCAGGATGTTCGTTTCACCCCGACCGCAGACAGGTCGTCGAAGAGGGCGATTTCATCGAGCCCGTTTCGTCTGATGACAAACAGAACGTCTGGAAGGAGATCGCCGACCTCAAGACACAAGTCGAGCGGGATTTCAGTAACGCCGAGCTCCACCGCCAGCTCTCCGTTCTTTACCGGCTCGCGGGCACACCGCGCACGCGCCTCCTCTCATCCGAAGAGATAGACAAAGCCATCGCGCTCGATCCGCAGAACCCCCTGCTCTACATCGAGCAGGGACTCACCCTCATCGCGCGCCGATTCCTCGGCGAGGCGGAAGTCTCGTTCACTCGCGCGACGCAGATCGATCCGCGATGCTTCGAGGCCTGGTTCCAGCTCGGACGGATGGAGCAGTACGAGTATTACAAGAGTATGTGCTTCCCGCCGCGCCTCGTGAAGGCGATCGAATACCTCGAGAAGGCATACCGTCAGAACAAGAAGGACGAGGAAACCCTCGTGAACCTTGCGTTTCTTCACTCGTTTCGCCAGATGTACCAGACGGGGCTCAAGTACGGCACGCGTGCCGTCATGTATCATCCCCGGAGCGCGAAGGCACACCTCGTGTGCGGCATGCTCTACACGAGACACAAGGAGTTCGACAAGGCGCAGAGTGCGTTTTCGAGCGCCTTCCTCCTCATGGAGGAACGGGAACGACACCCGTATGAGGATATCGCCCCGCTCCTCTCCCGCGACGACCGGGAACTCTATCTGAGCTCATCGCCCACGAAAAGGGAGGACTGGGCCCGCAGGTTCTGGGCGGAGAACGATCCGACACCGGCGACCGACCTGAATGAGCGCCGGCTCGAGCATTTCACGCGGGTGCTCGTCGCCGATTGGACCCTATCGGATGAGCGGCGCGACTCGAGGGGGAGCGAAACCGATCGAGGCGCCGCCATGATCCGCTTCGGTCTTCCCGACAAGAAGCTCTACGATCTCGGCGGGGGCACGTCGGGAGGTTGGATCGTCTGGCAGTACCTTCTCCCGAAAGGCTCTTTCAACCTCTATTTCAACGATGAGTTTCTCAACGGCGACTACCATTTTCCCATCAGCGATTTCTACGGTGAAGCATCGGTCGCGATGCTCAATTCGATTCCGCAGCGCTACGAGTATCCTATCAAGTTCGCCCCGTTCCCGATCGGAGTCGAGATCGTCGAGCGGCGGGGCGCCGAGGAACGCACGCGACTCGAATTCTCGATCGCGATCCCCGATTCGCTCGCGAAGTCGAAGAGCCCCACATGGGATCTCTTCATCACGTTCTTCGATATGGAGTGGACGCGGTTCTCGCGCGACCGGGTAACGTTCAGACCCGACAGCCTCCCCGTCATCGAAAAACGGAACGGAAGGTTTCTCGTGTGCAATTATTCCATGGAGATTCTGCCCCGCCAGCTGTCCTCCACGTGCGTCCTCGAGGTTGTTCTCGATAAGGACCTCCGCAAGGGCACCCGGAAATACCCGATCGATATCCGCGACATGTACGGCCGTTCCCTCAAGCTGAGCAGCATCAAGCTCACGATCCCGCAGCCCGGAGGCTCGTGCTCGACGGTGCTCGACCCGATCCCCTCGTACCGCGAGAAGGGGCGACTCTGCCTCATGTACGAGGTCTATAACCTGAAGCTCGACGACCGGAACGAATCGCGCTACCGGCTGATCTATTCCATTCGTAACCCGGCTCCCGACGACGACGCTTCGGCCGCGAGCCTCCAGAAAACGTTCGCCTATATGTGGTCGAGCATGAAGGGGGAACGTGACAAGGCGAAGCCCTACATCGAGAGCAGTATCGAACAGCGCGCCCAGGCAAGCATGGTATCCGACAATCTTCAGATCGATATCAGCGCCCTCGAAAAGGGAACGTACATGCTGTACCTCGGCGTCGAGGATCTCGTTACGGGAATGACCGCGGCCGAGAGCAGGACCTTCACCGTCAGCGAGTGAGGGGGATCGTGATCCTGGCGGATGCGGCGACGCCCGGCGTCGGCTTCCCGGACGTATTGGATTCCGTCGACTTTCCACTATCCGATTTCATCAGTTCGATGACGGCGTAGCCGACGATCGCGGTGATAATCGCGAATACGGCGAGCTGCTTACCGATCCCGGCGCCCTTCTCCTCATCGACCTGCACGTCGAACGTCTCGACCGTATCGGCTTTCGGCGAGGAAAAACTCAGGGCGCAGACTCCAGCGGTGGGCACGGAAACTTCCGTCAGGGCGATAGGTCGAGACACAAGCACTTCCGTTTTCCCGGCGCCCCGTCCGGTGAACACGCTCTGCGCCGAAGCTTGCTGGGCGGAAACGAGCGTCCCGACGATCGTAAGGATCAAAACGCTCCGGGCAATTCTATGCATCTTCATGGTATCGTGCACCCCCCGCTACCTTCCACGCCACCGCTCATACATGATGATCTCCTCGAGCGGCTTTCTCGGCCTCGTGACGCGTTCCTCCTTCGGGTACCCCACGGGCGTCAGCGCGACGATCTTGATCCCTTCGGGAACCTCGAGGATCTCGCGTACCTCTCCCTCCTTGAACGCCCCGATCCAGCAGGTCCCGAGTCCTTCCGCCGCGGCGGCGAGCATGAGATGCTCGAGAGATATACCGACGTCGACGGGAAGGCTGTTCCAGTACCCGCCCATTTTCTGGTAGGCGAGATCCTCCTCGCCGCACACGGCAATGACGACCGGCGCTTCGCCGACGAATGCCTGCCCTCTGCATGCGTCAACGAGCCTCGCGCGAGTCTCGACATCCTTGATGACGATAAAGGTCCACGGCTGACCGTTCTTCCCCGAGGGAGCAAGGCGGGCCGCATCGAGAATCCGCTTCAGCTTCTCCTCCTCGACAGGGCTGGAGCGATAGCCCCGTACGCTCGTCCTCGTCCGTATCGCCTCGTAGACGTCCATACTCGACACCTCTTTCTCGTTCAGGTCTTTTTTCAATATAATACCGGCGGGGCGCGAAAACCAGCCCATCCGGCGACCGCCTCCGGACCGGGCATTCTTGCAATCGAAAAGACGCAATCCTATACTTAGGTGTGGAACGTTCGCGCCGAGTCCGTGTACTATGATGCCCGGTCTGTGGAGCGCCCATGGTCGTTTCGAGAAAGATCCGATGAAGAGTAGCATCAGACAAAGCCCGCGGATCCGGAACACCCGGCGACAGTGGGCGATCTTCATTGCAGCCGCGATCCTCCTTCACGCCGCCTTCCTGCTCTTCTTCCAGGCCCGGTATTTCAGTATTTTCAAAACGGAACCACTTCCAGGGGAGGAGGGGGAAGACCGCTATCCATACCAGGACAACCCGTTCCGCGTTCTCTCCCTATCCGTCGATCCGCGCCCGGCATCCCCCGTCGTCGAGAAGGCGACCGCCGCGGAATCGGAAATCGCTGACGAAGTGGGGAGAGTCGAGGCGATCGGTGAGCCGCAATCGGAGATGCTGCCCCTGCAGGGGAGCGGAGGTGGAGGCCGCGGACGGGCGGGCTCGCGCAATGCGACGGTTGAGCCGAAGCCGCTCTACATCCCGTGGCCGAAATACCCGCAGGGAATCAAGCAAGTACCGCAAGGGAGCGTCGAGCTCCTGCTTCTCATAAATGAAAAGGGGGAAGTCGAGGACGTCAGAGTCGCTCGAGAGCTTCCCCTTTCGGAACTCAATCGGATAGCCGTCGAAGCCGCCCGCAAGATTCGCTTCACTCCCGGCATGGAGAAGGGAATTCGAAAATCAATGTGGGTCAGGATCGCGATCGGCTTCCAACCCCGCTAAGCTCAGTTCCCTTTCTATTTGAAAATCGACTTGATAGCGGTCCACGTCGTTTCACGCGTACCGACCTGACAATTCTCGAGATTCAAGAGACAGCTGCCTTCCACGAAGTCACTCACCCAATTCGCAGGATCGTCATTCGTGAGCGAACCGTTGTAAGCGCCGTTGCCGCAGTATCCGGCAAATTCACCCGTGCCGTACTTCATGACGAGCAGAGTGCCCGAAAACATGCCGAACATCCGTTCGTTCAGATCGAGGACCCCATCAACGTCCCAGTCCGAATAGCTCACGACGACGACGAGCGTGCCGGTCATCATTCCGTTCACCGGGTGATCGATTCGCCAAACCGGCTTGGTCGCGCACGAATGCTCGTCAAGAACAATGGTCCAGGCATGCGCGAGGGGATCAAAAGTCGCAAAATTATTGAAAAGGTAATCCCAGCGGGCCTGGGGAGTCGACGACGGGGGCCAGGTCGAATCGTCGATCCTGATCCACCACGTTCCGCCCAGAACGAGCGCATCGCCCGCGATAATGTCCCCCTCGTACTCCGGGGGCGAGGCAAGCATCGCGTTACCCATGCCTTCGAAATCGAACTGAAGCGTCACCCCGACCGGCGGTAGGGCATTAGCACTCAATGGCGAGAGCAGAAGCCCCATCGCGAGGAAGAGGATTGTAACTATGTTCCCTTTCATTATCATTCACATCCTTTCGGCTTTACCGGATCCCCTAGCGGTAAATGGACTTGATCTGGCCCCAGCTGCTCGATTCGACGCCGACCGTGCAGCCGTCGTCCCTCATGTAAAGCCTTCCGGAAGCTGAAGTCGCCGATGGAACGTATAATTCCTCTTCCATTGTCTGGGAATTAACGACGTTCAGTGTTCCCGAGAAGCTGCCCTGGCCGCAGAAGCTCTGGAAGCAGCCTCCGCCGTAGTTGATGTAGGCGACGAGGTTGCCCGAAATGACCTTCGATGCGTACTCGCTGCCCTCCATGATGCCGTTTGCATTGGAGTCCCGCACCGTGATCGTGATCTGGGTGCAGCTTCCGCCGAGGGTATCTCCCGCCACCGTGCAGAAGCGCCACCGCGGCGCCGGCTCACCGGAACCGGTCGGAGGAAAATACCCGTCCCAGCCCTCCGCTCCAACCGTGTTATGGTAGTGGAAATAGTGTGCGAATACATAAACCATACGCTCATTCTCCGGAGTCACCGGATTGTCGACCGGCCATCCCGTGTCGTCGAATACGATCCAGAATGTTCCCGGAAACAAAGTCCCGCCGATGATCTGCCCGTAGAAAAACGGTGAGTGTTCCATGAATGAGCCCGTGCCCCTCAGCGCGAACCTCTCGGTCCTGAAGGTCGTCGCATCCGCGCTTGCGGCAGCCAGAATCATGACGCAAAGCACGATGATACAAGACATTAGCTTCTTCTTCAAGGTCCCCTCCTCCTCTTGGGTTGAGTGCCGCGGTTGTAGTAATTCCGAGGCGCGAGTATACCACAAATGAGTCAGTTTGTGAAGGACTTTTCTTGGTGTATTTACACTAGTTCGCGACTACTCCGGCACCTGCTCCGAGAACCTCGCGCGTAAGCCAGCCGAAGCTACAACGAGCCGGATCACCAAACCTCTCTGCGCGCATACACGTCGTAAATCCGCAGCGAGTAATCGGCGAATTCGCCGATGATTTCCGGGATTCCGTCGTTGTTCATGTCATATAATGCGATCCGGTCACCGAACGGCTTGCCCCATTCGATTTCAACGTTGTAAAAGCGGGAATCTATGATCACGCCGCTGTTGAGTATGATCTCCATCTGGGGATCCTTGTCGACGTTGTCGACCGCAATCTCGATCGCCCCGAAGGTCCGCTGGCTCACCCACTGCCTGCTCTTGCTGATCCCGTCGACGATATAGAGGCGGCCGTCGGCAAGATACACGAACTCGAGCTGCGGATCGTCATCGACGTTGGCGACCTCGATCGCCTCGATCGAGGTGAAGTTGTCCTCGAGGTTCTCCCAGGTGTTTTGATACGCCTCCATGCCGTACACGAGGATGCGTCCGGTCACGGTGGCGATGATGATCTCGGGAAGCCCGTTCGCGTCGACATCACGCACGAAGAATTTTCTGATTTTCGCTCCGAGATTCGTGACCTCCCACTCGAGCTTCCAGCCCTTCGGTGTAGCCTTGAGGAGATGGAGCTTTCCGTACGCGTCCGCGTACATGATGCCCCATGCCCCGACACTGTCCAGGGGAATCACCTGCGCGAACGGGAACCTGCAGAATACCTCCTGCATCGTGTAGGGGTCGATCTGCTTTCCCGCCTCCGCACGCGAAGGCGCCGGAGCGAACACGACGCCACAAATGAATGCCCCAATCAATAACGTCCGCATAGCCCTATGAACAGCTCCTTTCAGCGCCGAGGCGACTCCTCGGGCCCGACTCCGCCGGCGCTCCCGTCCCCCCGTGGATCGCTCATGCCGCACGCGCTCGAATCGCCGGCCTCGATGACCTGCGCGTCGCCGATCGGATCGTCTCGATCCTCGATCCGATGCCCTCTTTGAATGAGATCGCGTCTCAGGTGCGCTCCAAGAGCCCCACCTTCGACCGTAATAAAATCGGGAAGCCACTGGTGATGAAAGCGCGGCGCGGCGACCGCCCCTTCGAGGCTCATCTTGAAATCGATCATATCGATGATGATCTGCGCGATCGTCGTAATAATGGTGGAACCGCCCGGCGTGCCGAGAACGAGAAAGGTCCTGCCGCCCTTGAGCACGATCGTCGGAGCCATGGAGCTCAGCATCCGCTTCCCCGGTGCGATCGCATTCGCCTCGGCGCCGACGAGCCCATAGAGGTTCGGATGACCCGGTTTGATGGAAAAATCATCCATCTCGTTATTGAGGAGGAATCCCGCGCCGCGCACGACTACCTTCGACCCGTAACTTCCATTAAGAGTGTACGTTACGGAAACGGCATTCCCCTTATTGTCGACGATGCTGTAATGGGTCGTCTCCCCCTTCTCCCGGCCCGGGGAAGGTTGAGCCGAAAAATCCGCCGAGGGAGTCGCCCGCGGACCTATGGACTTTCTCAGCGCTCTCGCATAATCCTTGGAAGTGAGCTTCGACACGGGATTCTCGACGAAATCCGGATCGCCGAGATACCGCGCGCGATCAACGTATGCCCTTCTCTCGGCCTCCACGAGATAGTGAATCGCTTTCTCGGACATGAAGCCCATCGGGCCGAGATCGAAGCCTTCGGCGATGTTGAGAATCTCGAGGAGTATCGTTCCCCCGGAACTCGGAGGAGGCGCAGAGAGCACCTCATACCCTCGATAAAGACCGTGAACCGGCTCCCGCCGGCACGCGCGGTACTGCGCAAGATCCTCCTTCGAAATGATCCCGCCGCTCGATCGCATCTCCGATACGATCGCATCCGCGATCGCTCCCTGATAGAAGGCCTCCGGACCGCCGCGGGCGATGCGTTCGAGAGTGCCCGCCAGAATCTCCTGCCTGAGAGTATCACCCGGATGGAGCGGCGTTCCGTCGCTCCGCATGAATTGCGCAAGCGCGGGAAAACGCTCCTTAAAAGACTGGAGACTCGCGAGAGAGGCGGCGAGACGCTCGCGTACGCAAAATCCGTCCCTCGCGAGAGAGACGGCCGGCGCGACGAGATCTCCCCAGGGCAGTGATCCGTAGAGCCTGTGCGCTTCATGGAGGCCTGCGACGGTGCCCGGGATGCCTGCCGCCATCGCCCCGAGAGTACTCATGTCCTCGATTACGTTTCCGAGCGAATCGAGATACATGTCCCGCGAGGCGGCGCGGGGCGCGCTCTCTCTAAAATCGATGAATGCGGTCTCGCCCGATCCGAGACGGGCGAGCAGAAAACCACCCCCGCCGATATTACCGGCCTGCGGATAGGTAACTGCGAGTGCGAAACCGACGGCAACGGCCGCATCGACGGCATTTCCGCCCCGCGCGAGAATCTCGATGCCGACGGCGGTTGCCGGAGGGCTCGCGGTGACAACGACGCCGCCCTGCGCGCAAACCTCCCCACCCTGCGCACAAACCGCCGGAATCAAAAAGAGGGCCGCCAGATAAACAGCCGCGCCTCTCCCTTTAAAAGAACAGACCGACATCCCCCGTGCCCTTGTTCGTTCGAAGCGACGAATCGATGCCCATATATCCTCTTATATTCTATCGGCTAACCGGCCGTTTGTAAACGTCGAAATGGCGCGTCGCCACGGCCGTGGTTCCAGAACCACGCCATAATGTTTATTGACCGGAACCGGGAACTTCATCTATAATAGGTTCCTGGCTTATTCGTTAAACACGACATACTACCATGCGCATGGCTTATGAACACGGGGCGCAATTTATGAAAGGGTGGGTTCATTCATGAGATTGTTCACCTCGATCATCATTGTGGCGCTTGCGATGTCCTCGACGTCCTTCGCCACCCCCGGGGATATATCCAAGAGAACGAACCTTCCCCGAGGACACGCGACAGGCGTCGCTTGGGACGGCAAGTGCATCTGGATCGCCGACAGAAAAACCGACATGTTTTACCGCCTTGACCCGGCGAACGGCGAGATTCTCGATTCGATCCCTTCTCCCGGATACTTCCCCTCGGGCCTCGCCTGGGACGGAAAGCTCCTCTGGAGCACCGATCCCTCGGATGCGAAAATCTACGCGACCGATGTGTCATCGGGTGCAACGGTCGTCACGATCGACGCACCGGCCGCCGGCCCCACGGGAATCGCGTGGGAAGGAACGTCCCTCTGGGTCTGCGACAACAGTGAGAAACGGATATCGAAGATCGATCCGAGCGACGGAACGACGATCGTATCCTTCAAGGCCCCCGCGACCGATCCGCGGAGCATCGTCTTCGGCGGCGGCTACCTCTGGTGTTCGGACCGGCTCAAGGATCAGATCTACGGCATCGATCCGGCGAGCGGAGCCGTGGTTGTCATCCTCGATGCGCCGGGGAGATTCAGCTGGGGGCTCGCGTGGAAGGATGGACATCTTCTCAACGTCGACTACCAGGACGACGCGCTCTACGAGATCGTCGTCAAGGACGGCAGGCAGTTCAAGACATATGACCCGCGGCGCGCGACGATCGATTTTACGAGCGAGGCGACGACCTCGGGAACGGGCGAGGTGCAATCGCTCGACATCAGCTACGCGGTCCCCCTCGACCGGCCGAATCAGAGGCTTCTGAAACCGATCGTTTATTCGCCGCAGCCGTCGCGCTTTGAGAAGGACCGCTGGGGCCAGGGAATCGCCGTGTTCCATTTCGAAGACTTGAAGCCCCCGCAGGGGACCGAGATCTCGATGCGGCTCGCGATCGAAACGTCGGCCATCCGGTATTTCCTGTATCCCGAGAACGTCGGTTCCGAGATACCGGCCGACGTCAAGAAGCTCTATCTCGCCGACGAGATCAAGTACGACATCACGAATCCCTACATCCGGAAGATCGTAAAGGACGTGGTCGGCGACGAAACAAACCTCTATTGGAAATCTCGCAGGCTCTTTCAGTATCTTATCGACAACATGGAATACGTGCTTTCGGGAGGATGGAACACCGCGCCCACCGTTCTCAAGCGGGGCAACGGTTCCTGTTCCGAATACTCGTTCAGCTACATCGCCCTCTGCAGGGCGGCGGGCGTTCCCGCGCGCTACGTCGGATCCCTCGTCGTCCGCGGCGACGACGCGAGCTACGACGACGTGTTTCATCGCTGGTGCGAGATCTACCTCCCCGGCTACGGATGGGTCCCCGTCGACGCCAACGCGGGGGACCGCGATTTGCCGTCTGATCAGGCGGCGGCGTTCGGGGGCATCGGAAACCGGTTTCTTATCACGACCGAAGGGGGCGGCGCCTCCGAATACCTCGACTGGAACTACAATGCCCAGAGCACATGGGTCACAACCGGCAAGTGCCGTGTGCGAATCGAAAGCATAGCGGAATGGGAGCCCTTGGAGGACGAATGATGGTTTAATGTACGAGCGGACCTGGTTTTCGTTGGCAGGAGGTCAATGTGAAATGGGGCTCCGTAAACGTGCACAAAGCTACGCACAAGAAAAAATCGTTTCCGAGATCATGATGCTCATGCCGAAGTCGTCAACGAAGAACATCATGCGCATGCTCACCCTCGCCGAAATGCTCACGGATGATCCGGAGTACAAACGAAACACTCACCATCTTCGCGAGCTTTTCGAGCAAGGTCATCCGTCCTCGATCCTTATCAAGGACGTCCTCGGCAGAATCTCGCCGCGGTGCAGGGAAAAACTCATCCGCAATCTTCTCATCAACGCGCTCCTCACGGGAATCGACCGGCGAAAACAGATCCTCCGGGAGGAAGGGTTCCAGCCGCCGCAGTTCGTCGTTATCAGCCCGACGATGCGCTGCAATCTGAGGTGCCCCGACTGCTACGCGGGGGAATACGAGCAGGAGGAGGGGCTTCCCCTTGCGCTCATCGACCGCATCCTCACCGAGTGCAAGGAGCTCGGCATGTATTTCAATACGATGAGCGGCGGCGAGGTGTTCACCCGGAAGGACATCTTCGACATCTGGGAGAAGCACAACGACATGTACTTCCAGATTTACACGAACGGAACCGCGATCACCGAGAAGGTCGCCGATCGGCTCGCCGCGCTCGGCAACGTCGCGCCGATGCTGAGCCTCGAAGGCTTCGAGGAAGAGACAGATGCGCGCCGCGGCGCCGGCACCTTCGCCAAGGTGATGCGGGCGTTCGATCTGATGAAGGAACGCGGCATGATCTACGGCGCCTCGGTCACCGAGACGAAGCACACCATCGAGAAGATCGGGAGCTACGAGTTCGTCGATATGTGCATCGAGAAGGGATGCATGGTGATCTGGTACTTCCAGTACATTCCCATCGGGCGACGCCCGTCGCTCGATCTCATGCCGACCCCAGAGCAGCGTGACTGGCTCCGGAAGCGCTCCCGGGAGCTGCGCGATGCGCGTCCGATCTTCATCGGCGATTTCTGGAACGACGGCCCCTACGTCAATGGATGCATCGCGGCGGGCCGCGAGTACCTCCACATCAACGCGAAGGGAGACGTCGAGCCGTGCGTCTTCTGCCACTTCGCGGTCGACAACATCAGGGACACGTCGCTCAAGGAGGCGATCAACTCACCGTTCCTCAAAAGGATCCGCTCGTTCCAGCCGTACCGCGAGAACCTCCTGACGCCGTGCATGCTCATCGACGCTCCGGATATTCTGCGGCAGGTTGTATCTGAGTTCAACGCGCGGCCCACCTGTGAAGGGGCCGAGGAGATTATCAAGGATTTCGCCCCCGAGCTCGACCGATACGCGCAGGAGTACCGCGCGTACGCGGATCCCGCGTGGATAAACGAATGGAAGCACGGGAAGCCGCCCGGCAGGGCGGCGGCCGGCTAGCGAGAGCCCGGGCGCCCCGCCCTCACCTTCTCCACCCGTTCAGCCTTTCACGCAGACCATCGGTCTGAGACGGACGACGCGCCGGCTGACGAGCGCCCCCTCCATGATCGCGACGACGTTCTCCACGTCCTTGTAGGCGCCGGGAGCTTCCTCGGCGAGGCCCTGCGTGCTGTGGACCCGGACAATGACGCCCCGAGCCTCAAGCGCGGCGATTATCGTGTCGCCGCGGTATTCCCTGAGGGCCTGCTTTCGCGACATCCGCCTCCCCGCACCATGAACGGCGCTCCCGAAGGTCTCCGCCATTCCTTTCTCGGTGCCGACAAGAATGTACGAGCTCGTTCCCATCGTTCCCCCGACAAGCACGGGCTGCCCGACCGCGCGGTAACGATCGGGGATTCCGAGGCTTCCCGGCCCGAACGCCCTCGTCGCCCCCTTCCGGTGGACGAGGAGCTCCTTCTCGACGCCGTCAACCGTGTGCCGCTCAAATTTGAGGTTGTTATGGCCGACCTCGTATACGGTCCGGATGTCGCCGCCGCCGGCGCCGAAGACGCCTTTGAACGCCTTCCGTACC
>Ga0315274_10001604_pt1 | contig 34549 bp, 27 predicted proteins | sample YL17G02_20_MG_FD_203700 | JGI IMG/M metagenome (GOLD analysis project Ga0315274, IMG submission 203700) | Sediment microbial communities from Yellowstone Lake, YNP, Wyoming, USA - YL17G02_20 | ecosystem: Environmental > Aquatic > Freshwater > Lake > Sediment | place: USA: Wyoming | collected...
TGTGCCGCCCGATACACCGGCTAGCTTGCCGCTAAAATTTGTATAATCTGAATTCGAGATGGCGCCTGCTGTAACCCCGGCAGCAGATGCGAGCGGGATATTCAGCGTATGCACCGTTCCCGATGAGCTGAACGCTGGACTGGTGCCGCTGGTGCCTGTGGCGAAGTTTTGTGTGTTGCCAGTCAGTCCGTTTAGATTCGACAGGCCTGCGCCTGAAACACCTAAGGCTTGTGCGTTCGATCCATCCCAGTACTTAATTTGATTGGTCGATGTATCGAACCAGGTCTTGCCTTTGTCAGCTCCCGTCAGTCCAGAAGGGTCACTGGCGTTATTACTCAGCATCAGTGTCTTCGACGCTGACATACTGATGTTGCCTGCGTTCGCTAAATCATTGCCGCCCAGATTTAAAGATCCGGCCATCGAATCACCAGCCCGGTTGACCGGGGTAAATCCGAGAGCGTTTTGCTTTCCGTTAAAAGTCGTCCAGTCAGCAGAACTCAGATACCCACTCGCGGTACCACTGGCCTGCGCCAATGAGATTTGACCGCTTGAAATACCGTAACTTAGTGGCGCATTAGCCGAGATCACACCTCGTGCCCGCGCGTCCGTGTAATAAAGATTCGTACCACTTTCGGCAACGACTGCGGTGGTCAAGCTTTGCCCCAGCGCAGCGGTAACATCCGCAGCCGCAAGTGACAGCCCTTGCGTTACGCGCCCCTGAGCATCGGTGACGACTTTGACGTAGGTCCCTGCCGTTCCGACATTGGGCAGACTCATCGTACCACTGGTTCCCGCCGTCACCGCAGGAGTGCCCCAAATCAACTCGCCACTGCTATTTTTAGTAAGAAACTGATTGGCTACCGGCAGGCCACTAAGGGAGAGCCCAAGATTACCATTTCTATCAAACGCCAGGGTCTTACCATCGACAGGAATACGTAGTGCCAGCGGCACGAAACTATACTGCTGACGCGGATAAGTTTTACCAGCTGCGGTGATCTCGATATAAACCGGACTACTAACGTCGCCAAAGATTTGCTGTACCTGCTCGGAGCTTAGTTCGAGTGGTAGGCTAAACACGCCACTATTAAGGTCTACTGCTGTGAACTCGATAGGAGCAGAGAGAGTGTTACCACTGACAGCAGCGTTCCAAAACTTTACCGAGATATCGACTGGTCCTTCGACTGGGGCACCCGTGGACTGCGTGAGACGCCCGCTATAGGACACCGAAAAAGGGGCCGCGTACGCTTGCGAAACGGAGATCACGCTCGCCGCAAATGCCAAACTAAACACGTATAATCGGGCGCCGAATAAGGCCCTCATCGTGTACCGAGATTTTTGTTTAGAATGGGACATAAGCAGACCCAAGATTTGTTAACGGGGTATCTCCCCTGTTATCCATCTCAGCTGTTCGTCAACAAGTCCCTAAAACTTGAGAAAAAAAGGCAATAATCCAATATTATTGGTATTCATGAGAGCGTTTTTTGTAACGGAAAACTCGACGCCACTGGTAAACAAAAAAATACAATTGTTACGGGCACATGCGAAGCCCCTAAGATGGGGGAGGTGCCACCCCTCCAGGATCGCTCTGTTTTATTACCTATGTGTCCGGTTCATACCCTGAATCCCGACGCCCGACGCCCGACCTCGCTAAACGCAGTCCCCAGCCCACAACCTGTTTAGAAACGTTTCCCAAGGCAAGATTTCAATCCCATCCTCGGTCCGGCGCTCGGTCTCCACGTCACAAACTAAGAGGAACCGTTTAAAAATACACTCTTCAGCCAAGGCACGAAGTCCTTTGAGATGCTTCGCTGTTGGGTTACTAGTCGCCTTGATTTCGATAGCAATATCTCGTCCAATCAGCAGGTCGACTTCAAATTGACTGGTCGACCGCCAGTAGCACATCGGGGTTTGCACCCTCTGATAAAACAAGTATGCGCGGACTTCGAGAATAATAAAGTGCTCAAATGCATCGCCGAAGGCCTTGCTACCAAGTTGAATCATGCCCCCTCTGGCTAAGTGCCGAGTCACCCCAAGGTCAAACAAATAATGCTTAGCTCGGCTGGTAGCCTTGCGCTTTTGCGTTTCGGTGAATCCCGGCAAACGAAAGCCAATCAACGTGTCTTCAAGTATTTGAATATAGTTCTTTAAAGTACCCGGCGACACTTGCAGGTCACTAGCAAAACCTTCGTAGTTTACCTCCTGACCATTACAGCGAGCTATAATATCAAGAAATTCCGAAAACGCACCGACGTTGCGAGTCGCAGCCTCAGCTTTGATTTCCTCGCGCAGATATGTGTCTACGTATGCGGTAAGATCCTCATCCGGCTCATCGCTTGTATAGACAATTGGTAGTCCGCCGTTATTCATGAGGCGAGTTAGGGAAAAATCCGAGATCTCACGATAAATCAGCGGAAAAAGTCGCGCCTCCCGAGCGCGACCTGCGAGCAAGTTGGCGCCCCCGTGCTTGAGCTTGCGCGCGCTCGATCCGGTCAGCAGAAAGCGAATCTGCGCCTTCGTCATGAGTCGCTGCACTTCATCCAACAGATTAGGAAGCTTCTGGATTTCATCGATAACAACCAATCGCTTCGGATCGATAATCATGTCGGCAAGCGCGCTGGGATTGCGCAGCAGCGATGAGAAGGTTTTGGCGTGAAGGAGGTCTATGACCTGTGCCTCGGGCAACGTCTGCTCGATAAGCGTCGACTTGCCAGTAGCCCTGGCACCAAACAAGAAGTGCGACCGTTTCTCTAATAACTTCGGCAGGTTGAGTAAACGCGTGTACATAGAAATCCGCAGCTTTGATGCTGATTTTGATGAAAATCCATAACTATTATATGGCTTTTCTGGGCCTGATACTAGTCCTAAACAACCAAGAATTGGTTCTGTTTGGTCACGTATGTCTCCGGTTCATATGCCCGACGCCCGCACTCTTTACCGCCAGTGCGTCCCTTAGCGCGCAATCCCATGTGTCAAAGTCCCGCGGTAATGTACGCAGGGCAAGACCGCCGTCTTTGGCATCAGCAGGGTGCCGGGCGATAGGACTGCATTGCAGCCTGTTTGCGATTCGTCGCCCATGATGGCGCTAAACTTGTGCAAACCAGTGCTAAGCCAGGCACCGGTTTTAGGATGCATGACTTTGATGACGCTGCGGCGCAACGGTAAATTGGCCAGTTTTGTTCCTGCACCAAGGTTAGTGTCGCGACCGAGGATGCTGTCACCGACGTAGGCAAAATGTCCTGCTTTTGCGTGATCGAAGAATATCGACCCTTTGACTTCGGTGGTGTGTCCTACTACTGCCTTTGGGCCGATATACACTTGACCACGGATATAGGCTCCGTGGCGTATTTCCGCACCGGGGCCGATATAACAGGGGCCCTGGACATAGGCCGTTGGCTCAATAGTGGCACCCTCTGCCACGTAGACACGACCTTGCACGTATGCGCCCGTCGCCACGCTTCCCAGCACGAGCGGCTGATCGCCTACACCCAATTCATCTAACAGGGCCTCAACCCAGGGTCCCAGCGCTTTACCAACGTATGCAAATGGATTGGTCTCGATAAAACGAGAGCCATGCAAACAAGCCGCTAAATCAACAAAGTTTCCGAGGGTTAGTTGGTCCGTCATGGTCTACCTGTGGTCAACGTTGGGAAGTTTTTGCCTAAAGCGGCGGCAGAAATTGCCGAAGTAAAAGTTAGAGTCTGGTTCGACATATGTTTGCTGCCACGCTAGGTGTCTTTCCGCAATCTATAACATGCGGGTGACTTGAGGCCATCATTTGAGGAAGGGCGATGCATGTTCGACGCAAATCAGTTTAAGCGTTCCGTCAAGGAGTGGATGCGCGCTCATCCCGAGGGGTCTGAAGCAGACCTATGCGATTATTGTGAGGAGCTGATACCGCCAGCTCAGTATGCCGCTCACCAGTGGTTAGTGGACCATACGGTTAGCTGGTATCGCTACGTGCTAGCTCAGCGTCGCCGTGAAACAAATGCCTATGGCTACGATGAGGACGAATCTACGGTTTGAGCCGCATTCAAGCTTTGATATGCGTCTGTGTCAAAACTTTGATGCGCTCAAACTCATTCTCATCGATGAGATCCAGAGCGTCCATATCTTCGAATCCCAAATCATTGAGCCAATCGACTTTATGCATTTCTGGTAAGGGTGAGGCGACTTCGACGCCCTCGTCCGTTTCGTAGAATTCAAATGCCTCAAGAATCACGCCTGCTCGTGACATCCGGTAATAGTGATAACCGTCGCCATTGACGACAGCACCATCGCGGGAGTCGCCGGTCCAGTACTCTCTTGCGAAAATCGTATCTTGCGTGCTTTCCATGATCCACCTCTCAGTAACCGCGATAGCAAATCACCACAGCAGGTCACAAAATATCCATCGGCGGAATGGCAGCCGGCGTTTAATGATAATTGTTATTTTAAAAGTTAAGTCAAATATATCGAGTTGTTAGTACAGCCACTTGCCAAATCTATCAAAGCGGAACACGGGCAGCGTCGACTCTCTGGGGGTGTAAACGCTCCAGATCACGAAAAGCGCTTTGCCCCGTACGTATTCCAGTGGGACCTGTCCCCAGACCCTCGAGTCCGTCGAGTTGTCGCGGTTGTCACCGATGCAGAACACGGAGTCGGCAGGTACCTTGTACGGCGCCATGCCCGGAGCAGGCCAGTTGCTATGATTAAAATGGCGAGCGCTTGGGATATTCTGCATCACATAATGATCGAGGCCGAATAGACCTTCCTTGTAGAGCAGCTTGATGTCCTTTTGATCATCGATATCCTTCAGTACGTCACGTTCCGAAAGGACGTCGCTCCGTTGCTGCGGCTGGTTGTTCACGTACAGGATGTCATCGACTAGCCGAATCTCATCACCCGCGACCGCCACGACGCGCTTAACATAGTCAACATCAGGATCCCGCGGGTATTTAAAGACGATGATGTCGCCGCGTTTAGGCGTGCCCCAGTTGCCGACGGTGACATCGGTGAATGGGACCTTGAGATTATAAGCCAACTTGAAGGCTAGCAGGCGGTCGCCAACTTTAATCGTCGGCTCCATCGACGCAGTCGGCACATGATAGGGCGAGGCAATCGACCAGCGTAGGGCCAGGATCACCACAAGAAGCACACCTAAGCTGCGCAGGTTGTCGAAACTAAAGAAGCCCGGCTTCGCCTCTACAGCCTTGCTGCCGCTGGTTACTGGGCTGGTGGCCTTAGCGTTTTTATTATCTGTCGTCGTAATGGACATTGGACGGTGCTGCTCCACTGGCTTAATTCAAGAATCAAATTGATATACCAGGGTTAGCATGAAGTCATCCGGGAAATCAGTGAGTAAACCATTGTGCTTAGCTCAAGCTGACACCGTATCCCTCCGAAGAGTCAGTAGAGAAGGGGGACTTTAATCATGCGCTCGAGCTTTTTCTCGGTGCTGTTGTTTGCTGGTATTTGGGTAGGGTGGGGGAGATCCTCAACCGCCGAAGCCTATACAGCAAATAAAGTGTGGTTTGAGTTTTTGCCAACCGGCAAGTACCGAGTCCACGTAAGTTACACTATTCCTGAATTAAAGGAATTTCGTGAGTCTTATGTGGAATTCCGCAAAAAAACCGAGGCTGAAGCCTACTACTGGGATTTGCTGCGCGGCGCGGATTTTTATCTGCCGTTGGCCACCGACCGCCGCTCCCTAAATCCCCCGATGAAGCCGGAGCCTTGGTAAGGCTCCCCGAATCACGCAAGCACTTACAAGCGTGCGGCCGTGCCCAATGCGACATCCGAAACGGTCGCACCAACCCGGCTGATGACATCACTCGCCAGGGTGGCTGCAATTTGGCCAGAAGCCGCCAGGGTGCGACCAGAGGTAAAGCCATACAGGAAGCCTGCTGCGAACATGTCCCCTGCAGCTGTCGTGTCGACAACCTGCGTCGGCACTGGGGCGATGCGGAACTGTTCGTGGCCTTTTTGAATCAGAGCACCATCGGCACCGAGTTTGACTACGGCAATGGCACCAGTTGCGGCGATTCGTACCGCAGCATCTTCAGCTGTGGTGCCGTACAGCATTTTGGCTTCTTCACGATTGGCGAAGACGATGTCGGCGTCGTCGGCAATGACTTTCAGAAAGGCCTCACGGCTGCGATCGACCGCGAACGGATCGGCAACGTCAAAAGAGACCAGCGTGCCGTGCGACTTTGCGGTATCTACGGCCTGACGAATCGCCCGTTTTTGTTCATCGGTATCCCACTGGTAACCGCAGAAGTGGAGCAGTTTCGCCTTTTCGATCTCGGCGTGGGGCACTTCCGCGTGACCATAGAGGCGACTGGCGCCTAAGTGAGTATTCATCGTCCGCTCACCATCCGGAGTGATCAAGATGACGCAAGATCCGGTGGGTTCCGTACTTTTGCCGAGCTTGGCGGTGATGCCTAGTTGATGCATGCGCGCTACGATCCGATCGCCATAGATATCGGAACCAACCATGCCGGCAAAGGCTGTGCGTTTTTCTAGCTGCGCCAGAGTTCTGATCGCATTCATCGCCGATCCACCGAGCTCGACCGCGTGCGGTTTATTGGCAAAGTGACGTAACACTTCCGCCTGACGGTCACCGTCGACAAGGTGCATCACACCTTTGCGCAGACCGAGCTTGACCAGGTCGTCTTCCTCGACGTTGATGAGAATGTCCACGAGGGCGTTACAGATGCCGACGACGTCTAGGTTTTTCATGGCGCGCTCCTAACAGGGTGGGGACCGGATGGCACAAGCGCTCTGCATAGTCCCCAGCCAACGATTGTAAGAGGCGGCACTGTAACTGGAATTGATTAGGTTGTCATCGTGCGAGTTGGCGTCCTCTAGCGACTTTGGTCAACTAGCGACGGGCATTGGCGCAGGCACGATTTGGCTCTGTTGGGGCTGCCGATTGAATACCAAGATTACGCCCTCACCTTTTTGGGGTGGTGCGAAAAAAGGGTAATAAAGTCCGATGATTTCGATTCGATCTGCCGCCTTGTGGTTGATGATATTGATCGGCAATTGATGTTGCCGTAAATCATCTACGATCGTGGCAAGTTCAAGGTCATGACCAGGCTTTACTTGGCAATCAGCCGAGACCATGACGAGCATACCGTCGGAGCCGAAAGTGACCTCGTTGACCTCCACTTGCAGACTCGGCAGACGGGTTTGCAAATGATGACTGAAAACCTCAACCAGGCGTCGGCCCTCGCCGCTCAGACAGAGGCCGCGAGTAAACGCGATACTAGCCTCGCTCAGCCGGCTTTTCGACTGCGCCTGCCAGGTTTGGGTTGAGTGGCCCCAGCCGAGTAATGCTCCGGCGTCGAACATCGGTGGCCAAAGCACTAGCTGTGCCATGCTTCGTCTAATCACCGGCGACTCAAAAAATGTATTAAGCGAACATTCAGCGTAGGTCTCGCTCAGCAGATCGGTCGAAGGAGGGGTGGCGGCTGGGGTGTTTTTTGTCGCTTCTGGCTTCAGCGTGAACACGCGGCAGAGAAGCTGTAACTGCTGCAGTTCCGAGTCAGTCAGAACGACCGTGTGATCGTGAATGATAATGTTCTGAGTGCGTGGCTTCGGCACTGTCTGCAGATATTTTAATACGTCTTCGTAGGCGTGGAAAATTTGTGAGGTGCCACCAAGTGGAGCGACAAAATTGCGCAGACGTCTCAGGCTGACGTCCTTCGAGGTCGTCAGTAGCTTGATGTCAACAATGGGAGTCTGCGCTTTCAAAGTTCGCGGGGCCTCCGAGCCGAGTCCAATGTCCTTCGTCTATGGTTTCGGTAAGTTGGTAAAAAAGCTTAGTCCTTGAGGGCTTGCGGCAAATCGGAGGGGGTAACGCGTGATACCTAACTAGCTGGTGAGACTTCGTTTAGGGGGGACTTTTGATCATTTTTAAAAAGCCCTCGCCATAAGCCCACGCCGAATAAAGTGACAGCAATAGGCCGACCCACAGGCCGATCATGCCGATCTCCCGCAGTGGCAAATCGAACATGCGCTTATTAATCAGCAGGCAGAAGATGGCACCGAGTAGGACCACTGTCTTCAGTTTGCCAAAGTCGCTGACCTCGATGGTCACTTGCTTTTCTAGCGCCATGAGGCGGACCCCGTTGACACCGATGTCGCGGCAAATCAGTAGGCCAGCAAGTAATGCCGGTACTGCGCCTGAGTTGGCAAGCAGCACTAGCGTCGAGGCGACCAGCATCTTGTCGGCAATGGGGTCGAGTAGGGCACCTAGGGGCGTGACATTGCCATATTTTCGCGCTAAGTAGCCATCAAGTAGGTCAGTGACCGCGGCCAGTGCGAATAAGATGGCACAGGGTACGTGTAAGGCTTCGGTTAGAGGGTACCCAACCAGCAGTACTGGAATGGCCAGTATCCGAGCGATGGTGAGCTTGTTGGGCAGATTTTTCAGCCACTGCCCTGTTGCGGAAAGAGTCGACATGCGCACTTCCTTTAGGCTAGTCACGCCAGTCACCTGGGTACGGAATTCAGTGGTACACCCGGCTAGATTAACGTTCCTTCATTTAGGCTGCGAAGCCGCACCTTGTCAACAGGGCGCGCTAGCATTACCGGCGAAAGGGCTCTTGTGAGGCAAAACATCGAAAATCTAATCATCGGCTCCGGTATCGCTGGCCTTTCGCTCGCACTTAAGCTGGCGAAGAAGCAAAAAGTGTTGGTGATTGCCAAGGGCGGACTCACCGACAGCAACACTTGGTGGGCGCAGGGCGGCATCGCTGGAGTTCTCGATGAAGGGGACTCTTTTGACCGGCACATCGAGGACACGATGGTTGCCGGAGCAGGTCTTTGTCGGCGCGACGTGGTCGAGATGGTCGTCACCGCTGGGCCGCGGCTAATTGGGGAATTAGCCGGGCTAGGTGTGCCGTTTTCAGCGGAAGATTCGGCATCGGGCCACTTTCATCTGACGCAAGAAGGCGGACACTCGCACCGCCGCGTGATTCATGTCGATGATTTCACCGGACAGGGGGTGCTGAGGACTCTGATCGCACGGGCCCGTGCCGAGCCTAATATCACCATCATTGAACACGTTATGGCTGTAGATTTGCTGACGACTGATAAATATGCCCCAGACTTCGCGCAAAATCGCTGTATCGGTGCCTATGTGCTCGACCGCCAGACCCAGCAGATCAGCACAGTGCGCAGCCGCAACACCTTTCTCTGCACGGGTGGTCACGGAAAGGTATATCTCTATACATCCAATCCAGATATTGCGACTGGCGATGGTTTGGCAATGGGCTGGCGGGCCGGTTGCCGAGTGGCTAATCTTGAATTCATGCAGTTCCATCCGACCTGTCTTTACCATCCGCAGGCGAAAAACTTTCTCATTTCAGAGGCGGTACGGGGCGAGGGCGGCAAGCTGAAGGATCGGCGTGGCGTAGAATTTATGCGCGCTTATCATCCCCTGGCGGAACTGGCTCCGCGCGACATTGTTGCTCGTGCCATTGATAGTGAGCTGAAGAAAACCGGCGAAACCAATGTGTTTCTAGATGTGCGGCACCTTGGTGAAGCATTCATCGTTAAGCACTTCCCTAATATCTATGCGACTTGCAAGAAGTTCGGCATCGACATGGTCACCGACATGATTCCCGTGGTGCCCGCCGCACACTATAGTTGTGGTGGCATTGTTACCGATAGTCATGGCCGCACCGGTATTGCCGGGTTGTATGCGCTTGGTGAGACAGCATGCACAGGATTGCACGGAGCCAATCGCCTGGCCTCCAATAGCCTGCTCGAGGCGCTGGTGTTTGCCGATCGAGCTGCGGAAGACGTGCTAACACAGGCGACAGCAGTCAGCGAGGACTACGCGACCCTGCCAGTTCTCGAGTGGAGCACTCAGGGTGACGCTCCTGCCGATGAAGTGGTCGTGCTGTCCCACATCTGGGACGAAATCAGACGATTGATGTGGCACTACGTAGGCATCGTTCGTAGCGACAAGCGTCTTAAGAGAGCCCTAAGTCGGATTACGGCACTGAGGGAAGAGCTGGATACCTACTACTGGGACTACCAAGTCAATGATGCACTGCTAGAGGTGAGGAATTTGGCTTTGGTCGCGGCTCTGACAATCAGATGTGCGATGGCGCGCAAGGAGTCTAGAGGGATTCACTTCAATCTGGATTATCCGGTCGCCAGCGAAAGCAAGGGGCGGAAGGATACCGTGATCAGATAGCCATATTTACCCTTTCGTGATGCCTCGGATGCGGTCATCATAGAGTAGGGGGGCACTGATGGTGAGTTTTTGGCGCAGTTTAAGGCGAACGAGGCAACAGTCTTATAAGTTGGCGCGCCTAGTTGATACGCGGCGGCATGAGTCCTGTGACAAGGGCGGCATTCATATTGTTTGCGATATCGATAAAACCTATCTAGAGACCGAGTTTGAGAGTGTCCTCCGGATGGCTCGCATCGCCTTTGAGGCTGCAGCCGACAAGGTTACAGTGGCTGGTGCATCTGAAGTTTTAGAACTTGCGCGCTGGGGTGATCTAGCGGCGCCGTTGCCGACGGACGGAGAATTCCCACGCTGTCTACATTTTGTGTCATCGTCGCCGCCTCAGCTGCGCTCAGTGTTGGCAGAGAAGATGACGATGGACGGGCTTGATTGGAGTTCGGAGACGTTCAAAGATCAGGCTTATAACATCCTCATGGGCCGCATGGACTTGCTCCGGCAGCATGTTGCCTATAAGTCACTCGCCATTTTGAATTTGATTGCGGGTGCTGGGCCTAATGCGCGATTTGTCTTAATTGGCGATAATGCAGAACAAGATGCCTATATTTACACTGGCATCAAACTCCTGCTGGATGGCCAGCTGAGTGAGACGGGATATCGCCTTTATCTCGAGCACGCTGGTGTCGAATCCGATGTTGCCGCTGATTTGGCGCAGGGGATATTGGCACGCAACGGAGCTCGAATTGATACTGTGTTAATACGAAACGTTCCGGGTTATTTCTTGCCAGAGGAGCCACCGCTCACTGATATCGTGCACCAATTCGATAATTTTTTTCAGGCTGCTCTACTACTCATGGTCCGAGGTGTTTTACCTGTCACTCAAATGTGGCCTTTGGTGCGCAGCTTTCACAATCATTACGGTATGACCCAAAAATATCTGGGAGCTTTGCTTCAGGCAGTTCAAGCTGGAGTGGCCGAGACCAGTGAAGTCGGGCAGGCAGCTGCGGCGGCTTTTGCGCTTTTGCAGCCAGATGAAGCGCTTGACCGAGAGCCTGCTTCGACTTTCTCCCGCAGTCTTGCCGCCAACTCAAGTAAGCTAAGCTTGTTAGGTGAAGGGATTGTGCTACAGCACGCAAAGCGTTGGCAGCAAAAAATTCAGGAAGAAAAAGCTAAGCGGGAAGAGTGACAGTGCGGCATTTTTTGCCTCGGGTTCGATAACTTCAGATACTGATTAAATCAGATTGTTGAGTAGCTGTAGGGCGTGGGTTGAACTGATATTACTTTGTGCTAGCATAGCAGTGCCCGCTTGCAGACGAATTCTTGACTCCGCGAGAGCTGCAGCTTCAACCGCGTAATCAACATCAGCTATTGATGATTTCGCGGCTGCAATGTTTTCCTGATAGACGTCAATGAAATCCACGGCTCGATTTAATCGCGTCTGTATGGAGCCGAACAAGGCTCTGTGCGACGCAAGCGTATCCAGAGCCTCATCATAGGCTGAGCTAAATTTATCTGAATCGGTGGCTTCAAGCATATTTCGCGCGTCTTCGAGGCTTATTCCGTTATCAGTCATGTTAGCGAGTAAGTCAGCCGCTGATTTAAGTCCGAGGCCTTCGGTTGTGGCTACTACCTGCTTCAGGTCTTTGAACTCGATGATATTTAAATCTTCGCCGGCACCATCGCTGTTGCCAGCGCGCGCTGGATCACCGACGCGCAGGACTAAGGACTCAGGCACCTTAGGCGAATTACCATTAAGCAGCGGGATGCCATTGAACTCAGTGGTTTCGGCAACCCGGTTAATTTCGTCGTGTAATGCTTGATATTCGACAAAAAGAAAAGCGCGGTCGCGATTACTCAACGTGGTGGTAGCTGCAGAGACATTAATCTCTTTTAGTCTCTGAATGATATTGCTGACCTCAGAAAGGCTTGATTCTCCGGTTTGTACAAAGTTTATCGCTATATTGACATTGCGCTTCGCTGCCGATAGTCCCCTGAGCTTGAATTCAAGTCCTTCAGCGAGCGCTCTTTCTGACGGCTTTGGGTGATTGGACGTAAAGATCGTGCCAGAACTTAAACGCTCGAATGAATCCGAGACGTCCCGCTGAGCGCTGTTTACGTGGCGCTCCAGTCTTAGTTCAAGTGACCTATCTTTAATATTGAATGCCAATCTATGCCTCACCCCTGATGGGAGTTTGGTTTGCAATAGTCAACGGCTGAGTGGATGGGTCCGCTTTGACGATGTGTAGAGCTAGTTGTGTATGCCGATCGACCTTGGCTTGTGACTTCGAGTTTTGGCCGGCGAACGTACTTAGGCTGGCAGTGCGCACAGTCGGTCGGCTGGAGTTCCAACGACCTAAGTTTTTGCTGTCAAATTGTGACATGTCGCGAGTGACTACTGCGGCCCCATCGAGAAGGTTTTCGCAGTGGTTAATGGAGTAAGATTGGCGCGACAACAACTGAGCCACACGATCCGAACTCGCTGCTGCATGACGTACTTCGCTGCTAAGTCTAGTACAAGTTTCTGCACAATATTGTTGCGTTTTGTTCAAAGCCTCACTGTTGCTGCTGATGACTCCGCTTTGTTTTCGTGCCGCGTTCAGTACATCCACCAACAAACCCAGATCATTTGATATGGCTTCTACATCGTCATTGACTCGGTTTGTGGCGATAAGTTTGGCCGATTGATGATGGCGTAATCTGGTGATGGTGTCGCTGGCTTTGCTAAGCGTTTGGACGCCACTAAGGAGGCGCACTGAAGCCTGTTCGCCCTCATTTTTAATGGCAATGAGCAGCGAGCTGATGCTGCGGATGGAAGAGCTGGAACTCATGGAGAGTCGGCTGACTTCGGCCGCGAAGGCTGCGAAGCTTTCACCTTGGCCTGGATCGCCAGCGCGCGCCGATTGGATCGAGGAATTAAGCGCAACTAGATTTATTTGTTCGGCAACGTCTTCCATCGACGCAACGACGCTGAGTATCTCTTGGGTGCGGCTTGTGAGTGCGGTAACCAGCGCCAGCGTGCTACCTAAGTCGGTCCTAAATGTCGCAAATTCACCGCTTGTTTCGTTTGTGAGCTGATCTGCGACGCTGGCGTAGTTATCTATCTCTCCGAGGTAGGTACTCACCATGCCAATACGGTGAGCCAGAGATACTTCCAGACTCAGTGCGTCCTTGAAGTTCTGGAGCAATGCACCAATGGATTTACCCATGGTGTGGCCGGTGTCGATGCTGCGTTCTTGCAGTTGGCGTATGTGCCACAGCTGCGTGCCGATAGCATTCCACTCGCCCCGTGCAGCACTGGCTTGATTGGCATATTCTTGTCCCTGATGCCTCAGGATATTGAGTCTTTTGTTTGCTTCAAATAGAGCCCCGGCCACGTCCGATACAGCGACAACAGCGGCAGTCGAATTTTGTACTGGTGCCAATTCTGTTTCGGCTTCTATTTTTGCTGCAGAGTCCGACTGACTTTCGCTGAGTTTAGGGGAAGCTTCAGTCTCAGCGGCGGTATCAGTGGCTACAGTCAGACGTTTGTGTTCCCGATCACGGCGAAATTGTGCCAGGCGACGACTGAAACTTGTTGCACCGTAGAGGCCAATGATTGCCAGATTTAACCCAACCAGGAGCTGAGCTACCAGTCTGGGAACTAGAATCATTCCATTCAGAGTCTCAGCCACCCGGGCTGTGGTGGCCCTCAGGGTATCAGCCGGAATCACCGTAAAATTGACCGGAAGATCTGTTAAATCCCTAATAACGCTTGAGAATTCACCGGTTCGGGTGAGCCCCAACAGATCGACCGTGGCTAAGTCGCTGACAATAGCCAAACTGGTTAAAACGAGTACCGCGGCAGGTACTGCCGCTAACCCAAGCAGCTTAGGCGATTTCTCGGTCGCTTGCTGATCCTGGAGTTGGACTGATTTCATGCAAAGTCCTCCCTTTGGATAGGCCTCATCCGTTCATAAGCTATCGGCCCCCAACCATTTAACTTAAGTGTCCGGAAGCTCAAGGTTATTTAGTTAAACAGCGAACGCTTTAGTGATCGCGCGCGAATTCAGTAAGTTAAGACCCTCACGCGGGCGTGGACTTCGCCATGTTGACTATGGTAATTCGTGCCGCATGCGCGTCTTATGCCTCACTCCACCAATGACTCAGCTGAATACCCCGTACCCTGCCACTGCCTACCTAACAGGGCTGTTGCGGTCACGGGGGTATGACGCGCGTCAGGCCGATCCCGCCTTAGAACTAGTACTGCGTTTATTTTGCCGATCGGGATTGCAGCGGATAGCTGCGGAGTTGAAACTGAAGTTTGAAGGCGCTGGAGCAAAGGCGCAGCGCGGCAAGCGCAAGATGCCTATACCCGCGTCTGTTCAGTTCTTTCTCGACCATGAGGCCGAGTTTGAACGGACTGTCGAGCCTGTCGTGCGATTTCTGCAAGGACGTGATCCGACTTTAGCGATGCGCATCGCTGGCGGTGATTTTTTACCCAGCGGCCCACGCAGCATCCTGGCGATGCAGCAGTATTCAGCCCATGGTACAGATGATCCATTAGCTTGGGCTTTTGGCGCACTTGGCGTGCAGGACCGGGCTAAGCACATAGCGACGCTCTATCTGGATGATCTTGCAGATGTGGTCCATGACGGCGTAGACAAACATTTTACTCTGTCGCGATACGGTGAAAAATTAGCCGCTAGCGCACCGAGTTTTGAACCATTGGCTGCAGCTCTGGCTGCACAGCCCACGCTCATCGACAACATGTTGATGGCGATCACTGAGGATCTTGTTGCCAAGCATCAGCCCACTGTGATCGGACTTACGGTGCCATTTCCTGGCAACGTCTATGGAGCATTGCGGATAGCGCAAACGGTGCGCCGCATTAGTCCTGAGACGAAGATTCTCATGGGCGGCGGCTATGTGAACACGGAGCTGCGTTCGCTCAGTGAGCCTCGCATCTTCGATTACGTTGATTTCATCACGTTGGACGACGGCGAAAGGCCGATACAATGTATCCTCGAGCATCTGCGCGGTGAGCGAGGACTAGATGGATTTCTGCGCACTTATGTCCGCGAAGATGGACGCGTGGTATTTAAGTCGGCACCAACTGAGCATGATATTCCGATGAAGGATGCCGGCACACCGACTTATGACGGATTGCCGATTGAAAAATATTTGTCTCTGCTAGAAATGCTAAATCCAATGCATCGGATTTGGTCCGATGGCCGCTGGAACAAGTTGACGCTCGCCCACGGTTGTTACTGGAAAGCGTGTAATTTCTGCGACACTAGTTTGAATTATATTGGAGTTTATGAAGAGCAGGCTGCCGATCTGATCGCTGATCGTATGGTGACTATCATCGAAGAAACCGGCCAAAGCGGCTTTCACTTCGTTGATGAAGCGGCTCCGCCCAAGACTTTGTTAGCCCTCTCCGAGCGCCTCATCGCCCGTCAAATATCATCTACTTGGTGGGGTAATGTGCGCTTTGAGAAGACCTTCGCGCAGCCGCAAGTTGCAGCCAAAATGCGTGCAGCTGGCTGTGTCGCCGTTAGTGGCGGGCTTGAAGTGGCGTCTGACCGCCTGCTTAAGTTGATGAATAAAGGCGTCACGGTAGAGCAGGTTGCCCGAGTGACGCATGCCTTGGAAAGTGCCGGTATACTAGTGCACGCTTATTTAATGTACGGATTCCCGTCACAGACCGTGGCTGAGACGGTCGACGCACTTGAGCGCGTCCGGCAGTTGTTTTTAGCTGGATGTTTGACGTCAGCTTTCTGGCACAGGTTCTCGGTTACGGCCCATAGCCCCATTGGTAAAGACCCGGCACGTTTCGGCATTGAGCTCTTGCCGATGCCAGTGGTGACTTTTGCACATAATGACTTGGACTTTGTGGATCCTACCGCTGTCGATCATGATGCTCTTGGCGTTGGCCTGAGAAAAGCTGTTTATAACTACATGCACGGCATTGCGCTGGATGAGGATGTAAGATTTTGGTTCGACTTCCCAGTGCCCAAAACGAGCGTATCGAAGAATCTAATTCGCCGAGCTTTGGAGGCCAAAGCAGGATTTCGGCAGGTGGCGCAGTGACGTCAGATCTGGAGACCGGGGAGGTGTCGCGTTCCGTAGAATTGGTGGGCCGTGTTGCATCCTCCGGATTTACGCCGGGGGCGAAAGATATTCCGCTACTGCTTCAGCTTCTTGCTACGGCTGCCGAGGCTGATGCTAAGCATATCATGCGTGCTTTGCTGCGTGCGGGTTCAGCATCTACAGACCCACTTATGCGGGTGATTCCTGACAGCGTGCGACCAGTGCGCGGTCTACTCACCAGCTTAGCTGGAAAATTAGCCGAGCAAACAAGTAGTACGGCACTCAAAGACTTGCTTTTGACTTTAGTTAATGATGCGGATTTGAAAACTCAGCTCAATGCAATTACTGCCCTTGGACGCTTGCCCGGAGATGACAGTGAGCACGCACTACTGAATATTCTGGCACAAGATAGCCGTCCTGAGTTGGTGCGAGCAGCAACACGCTCGCTAGGCAAGGTGGGCGGAGAGAAAGCGAAAGCTGCGTTGGCAGCGCGTGAAATTTCGAAGAATGAAGATGTACACCAGCGCGCTCAGTTGATTATTGCTCGAGAACTGAGTCGCCGTGAGGGTGGGGAAGTAGCTGCAGAGCGTCCCTTAGCTAAGACTCAGACGGTGGGGCTCAGTTGTCGTGCTGGTCTTGAAGGTCTCCTTGCTGATGAGGCGCGCGCGGCCGGCTTTAACGCTGTGGCGATAACGGAACCTGGTTTAGTCACGGTGCAACATGATGGACCGTTGACTGAGTTTTGGCAACTTCGCCTGGCGCTGCGTATCAGCTTACCGATGCCCATGCGAGGTGGGAAGCATTCTGATCTGATTGCGGCCCTAACGTCGCAAACGGCGCTGTCGTTGCTACGGTCATTAACGAATGGCCCCGTGCGTTACCGGCTGGACTTACCGTCTGCGAGCAAAGCCGAGCTGTGGAAGCTAGCGCAGCAACTCACTACAAAGTGTCCAGACCTCGTGAATGATCCGACGGAAAGCGTTTGGGAAGTTGGCATGCGTCGGGTCGGTCCGCAGAGTTACCTCGAACTGATCCCGAAGAATTGGGTCGATCCTCGTTTCACTTATCGGCTCAAGGATGTCCCGGCAGCCTCGCATCCGACGATCGCTGCAGCACTGGCGCGAGTTGCCGGAGTCCGTGCGGATGACTGCGTTTGGGATCCTTTTGTAGGGTCCGGCAGTGAGCTTATTGAACGCTATAAACTGGGCCCGGTTGCTGCTCTTTATGGCACCGATTTGGACCCTCGCGCTCTCAGCGCGGCGTCCGCTAATACAGCGGCAGCAGGCTGCAGCGAATTGGTCACATTGGCAGAGGCTGACTCACTGACCTGGAATGGCCCCCGCCCAACACTGACCATAACCAACCCTCCCATGGGTCGCCGCGTTCATCGCGGATCTCTGCACAAACTCTTTGAGGCACTGATTCCGAAGCTGGCTGAGCACCTTGCTCCCGGCGGTCGTCTGGTGTGGTTGTCGCCACTTCCAGCGGAGACGCGCGTTGGGCTGAGCGCGCTTGGTCTCAAGCTGGTATTTGCGCAGTTGGTCGATATGGGTGGTTTTCAGGCCGAATTGCAGCGCTGGGAAAAACCTTAGCTGTAGTAGCAACGTTCGGTCCATAAAGTGAGCCCATTGCTGAAATTCGCCGGCCATGGTCCTCATGTTGTTGCTTAGTCGAGTGAAAGCATGATTTAACACACTAGATCAACTGGGAGGTCGGCCTAATGTGGCTCCTATCTGTTAAGTTGGTATGGGCCTTGATAGCGGCAGACTTAGGTCTTGCAGTGCCAAAGATGGTACGTGTACCTGGCGGTCGCTTTGAGATGGGTTGTACAGGGTGCACTTTCTCCGATGCATTGCCCATCCATCGCGTCGACATCTCACCTTTTTGGTTGTCAGAGACGCCGGTGACTAATGCTGAATTCAGCGATTTTGTCGCGCAAACGCGCTATCAAACCGTAGCCGAGATTAAGCCAAACGCTGCGGATTTACCCTCGGTGTCTCCCGACTTGTTGGTCGCGGGATCAGCCGTATTTATGGCACCAAAAGCTAAAGTATCACTCAATGATGCTTTAGGATGGTGGCGCTATGTCGAAGGAGCTTCCTGGAAACACCCCGAAGGACCGAAGTCGAGTATAGACAGAAGGTCTCAACATCCTGTGGTCCACATCGCTTATGCAGATGCGGCAGCCTATTGTGCCTGGGCTGGCATGCGCCTGCCTACAGAGGCGGAATTTGAGTATGCTGCGCGCGGCGGTTTAAAAGCTAAAAAATATGCCTGGGGTAATCAACTTAAGCCGGGTGGTCATTGGGTTGCCAACGTTTGGCAGGGCCGTTTTCCAGATTATAATTCGCGCGATGATCACTATGCCGGGACATCTCCCGTGCATGCATTCCCAGCCAATGGCTATGGAATTTATGACATGAGTGGCAACGTCTGGCAGTGGACTGCGGATTGGTATCGCCCTGATTATTATCAGCAGTTGTCGGAGGCCGGCTTGGTACACAATCCGCGCGGTCCTGAAAGTAGCTTCGATCCTCGAGATCCCGGGGTGGCAAAGCGTGTGCAGCGTGGTGGGTCGTTCCTATGTAGCGATCAATATTGCACGCGTTATCTCGTTGGTTCTCGCGGCAAGGGCGCCGTCGATAGCGGCGGTTCAAATACAGGTTTTCGGTGCGCAAAAGATAGTTAGTGATCAACAGAATCCAACTCTTATGGAGCATGTCGATGACAACAAAAATAGCTTGGACTACAGCAAGTATAGCAGCGGCGATCATGCCAACTTTGGCCTGGGCGGCACCGCTTCCGGTCGCAAACACGCGGCCGAATATTGTGGTGCTTTTACTGGATGACGTTGGCTTCGGTCATCTCAGTGCCTTTGGCGGGCCTGTGCAAACACCTAATATCGATAGAGTCGGTCGTGCTGGTTTGCGATTTAACAATTTTCATACGACCGCACTTTGTTCCCCGTCGCGCGCTGCTCTCCTGACCGGGCACAACCACCATTCAGCGGCAACCGGCGTGATTACTGAGATGGCCACGCAGCAGTCCGGATACAATAACCGCTTTCCGAAGAATAAGTTTCCGCTGGTCGAGACCTTGCGGCAGAGTGGCTACCATACGGCAGCTTTTGGTAAATGGCACAACACTCCGATAGAACAATTGCAAGGACCTAGGCTTAAACACGACCAATGGCCGACAGATGTCGGCTTTGAGCGTTTTTATGGATTTATGGCTGGAGACGTCAGCCAGTGGGAGCCCGCGGTTTGGGATAATACCACGCTCATTGCGCCACAAGCTGAGTCACCCAAATACCACTTCACCACCGATCTAGCCGATCAGGCGATTAAGTGGCTGCAAGGGCAGCAGGGACTAGATTCTGCGCAGCCATTTTTCTTATACTTCGCCACGGGTGCAGGGCACGCCCCCCATCATGCTCCGTCTGAGTATTCAGCCAAATACGTGGGAAAATTCGATCAAGGCTGGGACCAGGTTCGCACTGAGACGCTAGCCAGGCAAAAGGCGATGGGTTTAGTACCGGCCTCGACAGAGTTATCCGAGCGTCCGAGCGTCATCCAGGCGTGGGACAAACTGCCTGCGAAAGAAAAGCATTTATACTCGCGGATGCAGGAAATATTCGCGGGCTACCTTGAACACGCTGATGCACAGTTTGGTCGCGTGATCGCAGAACTGGAGCGCCAGGGGCAACTGGACAACACCATCATCATCGTGACCTCCGATAATGGCGCCAGCGGTGAAGGTGGACTCCATGGCAGTTTTAACGAGAATTTGCTCTTTAACGGTATACCCGACAGTCTAAAGGAAAACTTATCGCGCATTGATCAGTTGGGTACTAAATTCGCCTACAATCACTATCCCGCAGGTTGGGCTTTAGCAGGTAATACTCCGTTTCGCTATTGGAAGCAGACTACCCATGAAGGTGGCGTGCATGATCCGATGATTATCTCTTGGCCGGGGCATATTTCAGATGCTGGTGGAGTGCGCAGTCAATTTACTCATATCGTCGATGTGATGCCAACGCTGCTGGATTTGACTGGAGTTACGGCGCTGTCATCAGTGGGCGGAGTTTCGCAAGCTCCTTTGGAAGGCGTTAGTTTTGCGCCCGCGCTTACCGACGCATTAAGTCCTACACCTAAGACTGTGCAGTATTTTGAAATGCTTGGAAACCGCTCTATTTGGCACGATGGCTGGAAGGCTGATGCATTCCATGGTCGATTCCCGTGGGAGCATGGAGCAGCAAATGCAGACTTTTCTAAGGATAAGTGGGAGCTCTTCAAACTCGACGAGGATATGTCTGAGATTCATGATCTTGCCAGCCAGTACCCTGAGAAAGTAGCGGAGCTGAAAGCATTATTCGACGCTCAAGCTAAGCTTTATAACGTCTACCCTCTTGATGATCGTACTTTGGAGCGGATGGATGCCGTAACGCGCGCCATCGTCGGCGGGCGGAGCAAGTTTGACTACACTCAAGGCGACGTGGGGATCGCGGAATCGGCATCACCACCGGTCAAGAATCGTTCACATAGAATCATCGCATCAATTAATATTCCCACTGACGCTAGTGCTCAAGCCGTTGACGGCGTGATCGTGGCCAGCGGCGGGCGCTTTGGTGGGTATTCTTTGTACATACAAGATGGGCGTCTGCATTATACTTACAACTACCTAGGTCTAGCCCAGTACGACATCGAATCCGCAGAAACACTGCCGCGGGGCCAAGTCAAAGTCGACTTTGAATTTGTCCGCACGGGTTTACAGGCTGGGCGGGGAATTCTGTCGGTCAACGGGCGTTCGGTCGCTAAGGGATTCATTACTCATACGGTACCAAGGCGATTCGGGTTGGGTGATACTTTTGACATTGGCAGTGACTATGGGTCACCCGTCACCGATAAGTACACTGTCCCGTTTGTCTTCCCTGGGCGGATTGATTCTGTAGAAGTTTTGCTAACCGACGGCCCGGTGGCTCCGGAGCTTGACTTCAGTCAATTGGGTGGTTGATCATTGAGCCCTATCTAGATTTGCGAGATGGGGCTTTTATGAATCAGCAACGCAGCACGCGGCGGTGCCAAAAAGGTCTGCTCTTTGCTATCTCCGGTGGCTTCGTTGTCTTTGCGATTTTCTCTTGTCGGCCTCTAAAGTCGGCGTCCTCGACGCGAGATGCAGCAGTGGAGGCTACATCTTGGTCACAGTTACAAGAGCAAAGGCAGCATGCTAGGGAGCATTATTTTGTTGATCAGCGGGCGGCGACTCAAGCATTCCAAAATAAACCTGTCGGCTTTGATGGTATGCCAGCGCTTATAGTGGCGCTGTTGCCAACGATTTTGCCTGACTTATGGAATCCTGGTGCGGCTGAACGACTTACAGGCATGCACTGGGTAGAGGGTGCCTTTCCATTTGAACTTCATCTGGGTGACGAGAATCGTGGCGCGCTTTCTACTCTAAGCTTTAGCTGTGCTTCCTGCCACATGGGCCGAATCAAGGTTGGTGATAGGGAACAAACGATTCTCGGGGGTCCAAACACCCAGATTGATGTGGCCGGGTTTCGTCACCTAGTCTGGCGATCCGTAAACGATCCGAGGCTCACTGCAGAGAATCTAATTGTGGCCTTAAAGCAAAAGCAGCCTGGATGGCTATACGGCTTAGATCAGTTGGCGAGAGAGGCGCAAGAGGTAAAAATCTTTGAAGTCAACGCACGGGTTGTCGTTGCGGCGCTCAAAAAGTCCATCAACGGCCGAGAAGATATGGTCCAGCGGATTTTGGGCCGCTATACCTACAAAGATGCTGCTAACCTGGTAAATGGAGGCATTGCTGGATCTTTGGATGCTTTCGGATTTACCGTTTTGGCTTTACTGATCCCAGCAGATTTCGCTTCAAAAACCCAACAGGAGCAAGCCCGTATTGCTGGGGCGCTGCTCCCGTCACAGCCACCGATGGTCGACATCATGAACGTATGGGGGCAGGGGACCAAAGAACTCGCTCAGTGGGATGGTAATATCCGTGCAAAATTGATGCGCAATCTTGGGGCAGAGCTTGGAGTCATTGGCGATCCCGCTAAAGTAAATTTTGCGAATGCTCAAGTGACTACAAACTTTGTTGCCAACATGCCGCCACCTGTTTACCCATTTAATGTCGATCTGCAGAAGGCCGAGAGTGGCTCACTAATCTTCAGTAAGGCTTGCAAGCGTTGCCATGAATCTGGCGCATTCATTTCTTTAGAAATCCTCGGTGTAGATGGCAATAGAGCAAGGGGACTTAGCAAAGAGTCCCGACGCGGCCTCATTGCCGGATTGCGCGCTGCATGTAGTAACAAGTCTCTCCCAGAATGTAACGTCGCTGATGATGACATCTTGCTTGATCGCAGTGATCGTCCTGGTTATCTAAGTCCGCCTCTGAGTGGCATTTGGGCGCGTGCTCCATACTTGCATAATGGATCTGTGCCGACGCTTTATCATATGCTGGTGCCTAAGGAACGGCCGGTGCGGTTTAACCGAGGTAGCACTCACTTTGACGAAGTTAAGGTCGGCTTCGCTTCCGGAATCGGCCCTCCGGTTGGCGTGACTTTCGACACGACTTGGCCGGGTTTTAGTAATCGCGGCCACGAAGATCCAGAGATTTTTTTCAGCGGTTTTGATTTTTCGGTGAATCTGGATGCGCGTGATGAGTTGTTGGAATATTTAAAGACTCTGTGAACTCATCACTGATACCTGTCTCGATCTTATCCCTTTGAAATCAACGTAAGCTTGAGTGTCGCAATAGTCGGTCTGCTTTGCGCCATGAGCGACTATTGTCCCACAAAATGCCCTTAGAAAATTCCTCCGCTTTCTTGAATTTAGCCAATAACATGGTCTCATGCACCCGAGCGTCCGTCTCGTCGGACTCAAGCATCCGCCACAATTCATCTAATTTTAAATAAGCATAGCCTACAAAAACTCGTCAGCGCCCTCATCTGTTAGACACACACAATAGTATGGTGTGATCGCACCCAATCAGACATTAGGAAGCGCGCTATAGCACCAGGATTAGAAATACCCATCTCGTTGTGGAAAACGGTCGGCAGGAGTTGATCACTCAGCTTTACCATCGGGCAGTCTAGAGCGTGAAATGGAGCGCCATGATAATCAGCTATGCGGCCGCTGTTGCGGACTCATCGCTGCGTTCCCCATCGAAGATAGCGTATATTCATAGTTATCTATGCAATTTCAGGTCCAATTGTGGTGCGTGACGGACCTTTCATCCTGTGGTTTGCTGTGTTAGTGATCCGATGTGGCTTTAACTCGGTCTTTAATCGGAGCGCCCCCCAATGAAATTCACCATCATCATGGGACTACTACTTTCAGCGAGCTTAGCGTTGGCAGACGAGTGTCCTAGTGAATTGCCCGGTAGTAGGCGCGGTCCTGATTGGGATCCTAGTTGTGACACTTACTGCTACGGATTTTGTTGGGGATATTTTCGTAACAATTATAATTACTATAATCCGATGTGCGCCAATGTGTGCTGCACTCGCTGATTTTGGGGTCAGGCACTTTCAGCAGTCGCCTGAAAATACTGAGTTTGTAGTGAACTTATCTAGACGCCCTCATCAACATTTAACAGCGGCAATCTATAAGCGGCACTGAGTTGCTTGAGTTCCGTCTCATCCAAGGTCTCTATAGCGAGTAAGCGAGCGGCCCCTGCGTGAAGGAATTTACTGTTCTCCCGTATCACTTTCGTCGCCAAGGTGTATCCCTCGTCTAGAATGCGGTGGATCTCCTCGTCAATCAGCTGTGCGGTAGCGTTACTTATGGTGCCGCCATTTAGGCCCAGTGTGGTGGGGGAGAGGAGCTGCGCTGGGCGCTCTTCGCAAACAGCCAGTCCCATCTTGTCGCTCATGCCAAGATTCACGATCATGGCGCGAGCCAGGGCAGTCGCTTTCGCCAAATCGTCGGCTGCGCCAGTGGATACTTCGCCTAGAGCGTCTTCTTCTGCTGCGCGGCCACCCAAAAGTACGGCAATCTTGGCTGTGAGCTCTGATTTGACGTGTAAATAGCGGTCCTCAGTTGGCCGCCTCAAAGTATAGCCAAGAGCGCCAATTCCGTGAGGGATGATGCTAACTTTGTGTACCTTTTCGCTCGTACCTAGCGCTAGAGCGACGGTTGCGTGGCCCATTTCGTGGAACGCGACGCGCCGCTTCTCGGCTGGATTCATGATTTTAGACCTCTGCTCTAGTCCAGCGACGATGCGCTCAATGGCTCGGGTGAAGTCGTCTTCCGTTACATCGTCGCCGTCTCGCCTTGTGGCTACCAACGCGGCTTCGTTCGCTAGATTTGCCAAATCAGCGCCGGAGAAGCCTGCTGTCAACGCGGCAATTTTGCTCACATCTACGTCAGGGGCAATTTTGATGTGTTTTAAATGCACACGGAGAATTTGCCCACGTCCCGCTTGATCTGGGAGTGATACCAAGACTTGCCGATCAAAGCGGCCCGCGCGCAGCAAGGCCGGGTCGAGAATTTCAGGGCGATTTGTCGCAGCCAGCAAAATAACACCTTCGCGCGGATCGAATCCGTCCATCTCAGCGAGTAATTGATTGAGAGTCTGCTCTTTTTCGTCGTTAGCGCTGAGTCCACCCGCGCCTAATGCGCGTGATTTACCCAGTGCGTCAATTTCATCGATAAACAAAATACATGGTGCGCTGCGCTTTGTGTCTTGAAAGAGATCGCGTACGCGTGCTGCACCTAAGCCAACGTACATCTCGACAAACTCTGAGCCGTTTATAGAGAAGAACGGCACGTTCGCTTCACCAGCGATCGCACGTGCTAGTAGGGTCTTGCCAGTGCCGGGGGGGCCGACCAGAAGCACGCCTTTGGGCATGCGACCACCGAGGCGACTATAGCGCTGCGGCTCTTTGAGGAAGTTTACGACCTCCTTGAGTTCTTCTTTTGCTTCATCGACCCCGGCCACATCGGCGAACGTAGTCTTAATCCCTTTCTCCATATACACCCGGGCCTTTGACTTGGTCATGGTCAGTAGGCCTGCTTGGGCTTTCCCGGCGCGGCGTAAAATAAAGCTCCAGAGGCCGTAAAACAAAAGCAGTGGCAGAACCCAGGAGAACATAGAAAGTAGCGACCCGGAGGATACTTCGCGCTGAAATTGCACATGTTTATCGTGCAATTTTTGCACCAGGCCAGGGTCGTCAAAGGCCACACTTGTGAATCGCGTGATAGGAGCTGATTGATCTGGCGCTGTCGCTGTAGATAGTGGTCGCATCTCACCCGTCAGTGTTTGATCCGAGAGCGTCACATTGACAATGCGGCCCGCTTCGAGTGCTTGGAGGAATTCGCTATACGGTAAGGCCGCAACCGGTGCCGACTTGCGCTGCGTCGTTAGCGTAACGGCGATCGCAAGCCCGATGATTAGGACAGTTGCTAGGATGTTCCATCCAAATGCTGGCTGTCTAAACAGGGGGGTCTCGTCGGCCTGCCTGTCAGTCCGTTTCTCGACTGGTGTTTCAGTCTGCTGCTCATGTGTGGCCACGTTTAGCTCCCGGCCTCTGGACTTTCACATAGGTGACGGGTAAAACTTAGGGCCAAGTACCGTCACCCAGCGAGAATCAAAATGAAGAGTCAGATTGCATTGCTCTTAAGCTTGTCGAGCTACGTAGCAAGTGCCTACCCCCTGACTACCGGACAAAAGGCTGAGCGGCAAGCCCAGCATGCTGTCGACTTTCGCGAGGAATCGATCTATTTCGTGCTAACGGCACGCTTTTTCGACGGTGATTCCAATAATAATTACTACAATCGTGACCGGATCAAATTTGGGGATCCCCATTGGCGCGGTGACTTTCGCGGGCTCATTCAGCAGCTCGATTACATCCAAGAGCTTGGTTTCACCGCGCTTTGGATCTCACCACCAGTGGAAAACCGCAGTGGGCTCGATTATCATGGCTACCATGCTTACGACTGGAATCGAATAGACCCGCGCCTTGAATCCAGTGATGCGACCTATCAGGATCTGATCGATGCCGTTCATGCCCGGGGCATGAAGTTGATTCAAGATGTTGTGATCAACCACTCCAGCCAATACGGTATTCGCGATCAAGTTTGGATCGATCACTTACCGATTAAGTATTTCCGCACAGCCGACGGGAAAAAGATAAGCAACGGCCCCTACCAAGGGAATCTCGGTGATTACCGCAGTCGCTACCGCGAGGATAACGACAATAGTAAGGCGCCTGCCTGGTTTATCGAAAGGGCGCAGAGTGACCCAGAGGGGGAAGTGCCTCTAATGGACCCAGTGACCAAAACGATCGTGCCGCGACCCGGGTATCAGCCGCAGCGGTTTTTTGGTATTGATTCGGCACATTTAGATCCCAGTTGGTTTCATCTAGATGGATTCATGTCGGGTGGCGACTGGGAGAACCCGAGGGCCTTGCAGCGCAAGCATATGGCTGGCGACACCATTGATTTGGCTACGGAAAATCAAAACGTCAAAGACTACTTAAATCAGGCGATGCATCATTACATGGATATGGGTGTCGATGCGATTAGGGTCGACACGGCTAAACATATCGAGCGCGATAATTTACTGGAATTCATCGACGACTGGCGCGCTTATAAGCCGAGCGTCTTCGTATTTGGCGAAAATCTAGTTAAGGGCACAGGACTTGGCCAAGAGCTGAGCAACGACAATGGCTCGGCGACTATCAGGCCCTGGTGGTACACCCGGCGCGCGACCTCACCGGCAGACCCCCGGTCAGGACCGGACTCAGGTTTTTCCGTGCTGGATTTTCCCTTGTTCTCTACGTTTCGTGACAATATTTTGCGCGGGAATTTCTCCGGTATTGGTCAGCAACTGGCTTGGGACTGGATTTACGGTGATGCTACCAAGTTGGTCACGTTTTTTCAGAACCACGATGTCGGCCCTGACAATGACTTTAAGTTCCGCTTCGGTGGTGAGACTTGGCAGGCCGCCATGGTCTACAACTTGCTCTGGACCATCCGTGGTATCCCTTGTCTCTATTACGGGGAAGAGATCGAGTTCCAAAAAGGACGGCCACAGGACATCGACGGTGGCAGTATGACTCTCGATCAGACTGGTCGGGCTTATTTTGGTGATCGCCTTCAAAGTAATGAAGTGCAGCAAACGCTGTCGCACCCGCTAGCCCAGCATATCAAACGATTAAACCTGATTCGGCGCCAGATCCCCGCTCTGCAAAAAGGTCAGATGTCGCAGGTGCACGAGTGGGGGAGTGGCATGTCCTTTGTGCGGGACGATGCCGAAAGCGGCAGCTATGTCGTGGTGGCACTGGCGGCGCATGCCGACCAGGACGTTGTTGTAAACCAAGTCCGGCCTGGCACATACCGCGACGCCGTTACCGGGCGCGAGGTGGTAGTGACGGACGGTCAACTCAAAGTGTCGGTGCGAGGTCATTCAGCCGCGATCTATGTCCGGAACGGTGGCGGTAAAATTGGTGCGGATGGAGTCTTTCTGCGCTAAGCTCGCGTGCACTGACAATCGGAGTCCCATGCGAGCTGCCGTGGCTCGGCTTAAGGCCCCGATAATGCTGGATGAATGACATGACGACGTCCTCGCACTCAGATTTGACGCCCGCATCATGGCGCAATGCCGTATTCAACCGCGCGGTACTAGCCGCGACGTTAGGCAACTTTGTTAATATGTACGATTTGCTGCTGTTCAGCGTCGTGCGGATCAAAAGTCTGCGTAGTCTGGGTGTCGCCGACGACGAGCTACTTGACGTCGGCGTGCGTCTACTGAATCTGCAGATGTTTGGGATGCTGATTGGCGGCGTGATCTGGGGCGTAGTTGCCGACCGTATTGGTCGGATGAGCGTGCTGTTTGCATCGGTTGGCATGTATTCAGTGGCCAATATTGCCAATGCCTATGTCACAGATGTCGAATGGTACGGAGCTTTACGCTTCCTGGCTGGTGTGGGTCTGGCTGGTGAATTGGGAATTTCAATCACCATGGTAAGCGAAGTTTTGCCCCGCTTCACGCGTGGGCTAGGTACGACTTTTGTGGCAGGCATCGGAGTCACCGGCGCTATCTTGGCGGCGGTGGTCTCGCTCCATTCAGATTGGCAAACTTGCTATCTAGTGGGTGGCATCTTGGGCTTGGTCGCTCTAGGGGCGCGTCTACCCTTGGGCGAAACGGCTATGTTTGAGCACATGATGCAGTTGAAGCAGATTAGGCGGGGGCAGTGGGCTTCTCTGTTTACCGATTCTCAGCGACTTAAGCGCTTTGCTCGCTGTGTACTCTTGGGTATGCCTATTTGGTTTGTCATAGGTATTTTGGCGACTTTTTCACCTGAGATTTGTCAGGCACTAGGTGCCACAGGGGTGGTGATTGCTGGGGACAGCATCTTGTATTTTTACATTGGTATGTCTACCGGCTGTTTGCTTGCCGGACTTCTGAGTCAGCGCTGGCGTAGTCGTCGTCGTGCAGTCATCATCATGATCTGCACCATGCTTGCTGTGTTTGCTGCCTTCATCTCCCTCAAACATGCGAGTCCGGAACTCTACTACGCTGTGTTTGTGGGGTTGGGCTTGTGCTGTGGTTACTGGGCCCTGTTTGTCACCATTCCGGCCGAGGAATTTGGCACCAATTTAAGGGCCACGGTGGCGACTTCGGTTCCCAATATCCTGCGTGGTTCAGTTGTGATACTGACCCTGGCTGTTGAAGCTCTGACCCGGCCTGTGGGGCTGATGGGTGCCGTAGTCGCGGTCGGTCTGGGTTGTTTCGTGCTTTCGTTCCTCGGTTTCTGGCGCCTGAGCGAGTCCTTTGGGCGCGATTTAGATTTTTTTGAGCAGTGACCTTTGACTAGTGACCCTTGATTAGCGACGGTAATGTATGACAGTTGCAGTTTCGGCCCCATCACGCCCCAGAAGCAGACGCACCCTTTTTGGCCACCCAGCTGGCCTTTTTGTTCTCTTCCTGACCGAGATGTGGGAGCGTTTCTCGTACTATGGGATGCGCGGCTTGCTGAAGCTGTACATGGTGAACTACCTCTTTGTCGCTAGTCGGCAGCTGCTCCAAGGTGGCTCGGACAAGGTTGCTGGTAATCCTGCCGACGTCTTGGGTTGGGGCTGGATTCAGTCTCTGCTACCGGGGGACGTACACGCTCAGTCTTCAGTAATTTACGGCTGGTATACCGGCCTAGTCTATTTGACGCCGCTGCTTGGCGGCCTGATTGCAGATCGCTATTGGGGTCAGCGTAAAACAGTGGTGTTCGGCGGACTTTTGATGGCGCTGGGCCACTTTGTCATGGCATTCGAGAACTGGTTTTTCCTGGCCTTGCTTCTATTGATTCTGGGTAACGGCGCCTTCAAGCCCAACATCTCGACGCAGGTGGGTAACCTGTACGAAGCAGATGACCCACGGCGAGATGGTGCTTTTACGATTTTTTATATGGGTATCAATTTAGGTGCCTTCATCTGCAACTTAGTATGTGGCACGTTGGCGGCAGTGTTTGGCTGGCATTATGGCTTTGCTGCGGCCGGCATTGGTATGGTCCTCGGCCTACTGATTTATATGGGTGGTCAGCGATTTCTCGCGCCAGATTTGAAGATGGCGACTCAGTCCGTGGCGTCTGCGCCTGGTCATCCATCATCTGTCAGTGAGCACCAGCCTCAGAAAATATCTTCGGAAGAGTGGCAGCGTATCGGTGCGCTATTTGTGCTTTGCATGCTTAACATTGTTTTCTGGGCTGTTTACGAGCAGCAGGGAAATACCATGCAGTCGTGGGCTGACGAAAACACGATTTGGCCGACGATTTTTGGCTTCACCATCCCATCGACATGGTTTCAGTCCTTCAATCCCTTCTTTATTTTCATCTTCGCACCCTTGCTTGACATGTTCTGGCTGAAGCAAGCCAAAACGGGTAAGGAGCCGTCAAGTGTGGCAAAAATGGCCATTGGCTGCGCCATAGTTGGACTGTCCTTCATCGTCATGGCTGTCGGTGCCGTCGTTGTTGGTGCCGACAAGGGCAGCCTATTGTGGCTAGTCGTCTGTACGCTGCTTTTGACTGTTGGAGAACTTTATCTGTCGCCCATCGGGCTTTCCTTGGTCACCAAGGTGTCGCCTGCGCGCATGGTGTCGATGATGATGGGTATGTGGTTCCTGTCGAGTTTTTTCGGCAACATTCTGTCAGGCTATATCGGTGCACTCTACACCATGATGCCTAAAGAGGCCTTTTTTGGCCTGCTGACGCTACTTGGCTTAGCTGCCGGTGCAGCTATCATGTTGATGGTGAAACCGCTCAAGAAATCAATGGGAGCCCATGCCATCTAGGCTATGGCTCGGTGTAGAAGGTTTGCTCTAGGCGACTGCGAATGTCGCGACGGCGTTCGTCCTGACGTTCTAAAAAGTCAGAAACGATGGCGGCAAATTCTGTGTCCATGGCCTTTTCGATCGCCTCCATATTCCAGTTAATCAGAAACCTGGAGTTGTGCTTCACCAGTAGATTGATGACTGACATCGTCCTGCGTGCAAGTTTGGTGGTGAGCTTGCCGCTACCCTCGACTAGGTAGGTGTGTAGATTAGTGAAGGCACCAAAATCACGGTAGCAACTCTGCTTTGAGTCAGACGTAGCAGGCTCGCAGATAAATCCCACGCGAGTTAGAGTGGCTGATTCTTCCGGGCTACCACTCACCTGATGCAGTCTAAAGGATAGATCGGATTCCTTCAGCGCAAAACGCGGCTTCAGAAGCACCGAGTCAATCCCTTGCTTAGTCGGGTCCTTTTTTGATTCGCGAATTAGTTTAAGGGTAATCTGATGAATGCGGGCTTCGATACGGAACTGATTCGCGACGGTATTAATGTCCGTCTTCAGGCTTCGAAGAATCTTACTATCGTCTGGATCGATGACCAGATTCGGATAGAAGGAGACAAAAAATGCATTTTTATAGTTGGTGAAGTTGAGTGGGAGGGTGCCCTGATCAGCACCGTTAGGGTCCAACTCACCAAAAATGATCCGCACCTGAAGTTCATCAGGTTTTTTGAAATCTTTGAATAGCTGCAATTTAATTAAAGGTTCGCGCGCGTCGTCTGCACTTTCCAAGTAGCCGATGTGGGTAATACGAGCGACGTTGACGTCGACTTCACGAGGTAAAGCCATAGTTTTTATTCCGCGGCTTAGCTGCCAGGTGTTCACATCGTTAATGTCTTTTGCGCTAAACTCACTCAGTGGCGGCAAATAAAACTCAGCATAGATCTTCGGGTCACCACTCCCTATGGGTGGAATGGTCGCAGTCAAAGTCGAGGCGACAGGAGTTAATGCCGCAAGCATAGCGCGCAGTTTTTCTTTGATGTCCTGATTTTGTGAGATCATCTCCCGTGAGTAGCGCAGCTTGGTGCTTGTGCCAGAAATTTGTGCCTGTCTATGCGCCGGTGATAGCGTCGATTGACTTGGCCAGGCTTGTGGTTTTTCCATGGTATCGATTTGAACTATAGTCGGTAGATTCATGGATATAGGTAATAGTGATTCTGCCCGCCGTAGCGCGTCGGAGGCAGACTGGAATCTTTCCGGTAGGCCTGCAGCGTAATTTTTATCGAAAGTACCGCTGCCGACACTGATGTCTTGAGGCATACATCCTTGCGACAACGCTTCTTCTACCGCTTGTTTAAGCTCCCAATCCACTACCGATGCAATCCGCAGCAGTTGGAAGTAGGCGCTATCCGTAGCCAGTTTTTTACCGGTCGGATAATCCGTACCCAACCCTGTGAGAGCGCCGTTGGCTAGTAAACCATCGGCGATACTGTTCGAAAGTACATTGATCAAGGTATTGCGACATTCAGCCGGCGCATCGACGACGCCGCCGTTGAGGGTAATCAGGTCAGAAGTGTTTTCCAGGGCTGAGCCTAGTTTCGACGAACGTGTTCCTTTTTTGCAAGAAATCATAGGCGCACAAAGTGCCACGGCAACACACGCACTTGGTAATCTCAACGACGTTACTATGGATGCTGCTATCCGCATGGATTCGACTCTCCCTTAATACTGACTGGCGATATTGTAGAGCGCGAATGTTTGCAGTAATGCCCGCATCATCGCCTTCCTGGGAAAGGTCCAGACCGCAAACTCTGCAGAGGTTGTCACGGGTGGTCTAAAGGCCTGTAGAAATAGGCTCCAGTGATGCCCTTTATATTCGCCTAGATCGAAAGCGCCAATTTGGTTAGCACCCTCGGCATCCATAAGTTTGCTTCGGGGTGCTGTCTTGAAGTCGTCGTATGTCTGGGCGCCGCGCGCCATCGCGCGTTGCCTAACTTCCGCGTTGTCCCAAAGTGCTTGTAGTTCACTTTCGGTAAGAGAGGCTGAGAGCGGACTCGCATCAAGCCAAGGTGTCTTGGTGTGCTGTAGGTCCACTTGTGTATCGTAGAGTCCACCTGGAGCCAATTTAAAGCCGCTTTGCGACGATAAGTATAAAAACCAAGCATCGAGACTGAAGTGCTGCCAATCGATTTTATTGTCTCCGGTCAACATGGGCGCGAGTAGGGACGTGCGATTTCCGAGTGGTTGACCGCTGATTCGACGACTCGCAAAAGTGCTGATATCGGTCACGCCGGATAGGTTAAAAACGAAAGTACCTGGTGCTAAGAGGTCGCGGTCAAAATGCAGCATGTTCCAAAGTGAGCGTGTCGATGGTTCGAGATCGATAATGCCATCGACAACTTCGCGTAACTCGCGACCATCGAGAATACGGTTAGTTTTCTCATCTAAGTCTGAGACTTCGAAGCCGTAGGAATTCAGAACTTCTTTTACTTTCGGAAGTTTGATCGCGGATAAATCAAATGAGGTAAGAAAGGGGGCCAGTGATTCCAGCGCTTCTGCTCCGCCTTTGCTGCGAATCTTAGTGATCAGGTCGGCGATGCTGCGTGCTCCAAGAGTGCCACTTATTTCTTTTCTGCCGACGCGCGCAATGTGGGTGCCCTGGACAGCCCCAGCAAATGTAATGATGCCAGTAGTGCGGGATTTTAATTCCGGGTGCCTTTGCAGCATCTCAAAAATGGCCGGTGCGCCTTTGCTGTATCCGAGGAAAATAAATTTAGTGTTGGCGTAGGATGGTGGCAGCGACGTCAACCAGTTCGCGAGCAAATCGGCGGTTTCGCCGTTAAAGCCGACCGTGTTGCCTAGTTCCCAGCCACTTGGCGTTAAGATGTCGAAGGGATGCGGCTCATTTGCACCACGGCCGTAGAATGTCGTGTGCGCTTCATAGGTAACGTCTAGACCTTTGTCGGCAAGAACCGGTCGGCTGATGGGGCGACCCCACAGCTGGTTGGCATCGCCCAATATTTCCGGGAAAATCGCAAATTTGATGACGTGAGCGGCATATCCCGGCACTAGCACAAGGGCAACTTGTTGATTGCCTTGGCCGCGATTAGTGGCGGTAATCCCGCGGACGAAGCTTTGCCCTTCAGCTGAGTTGAAGAAGTTTTCTTCGGGGCCGATCTGTCTTTCCCGATTCTGGTTGATGGTTGCAAGTAGATCTTTGATGGCAGGGATATTTTGTGTGGATGCAGGAATACTGTTTTTAAAGTTGGGTCCGGTGATCGCCCAGTAGTTTTGCTGATCATCGTAAATCTTATGGCGAATGTTAAACGCCTCTGCCGATGTATTAGCACCCAGTACTTTATTGATGGTGTCGTTAAACGTACCTGGCGTAAACCCTGTATGTTGTATGATTGCTGCTTCGATATCTGCCTGGGAAGCCCCCTGTCCGCTCATCTCTTTGCGGATCTCCAGGGCGAATAGTTGGTTGAAGAACAGCTTCCAATTTACCGATCTGGCCGCTGAGGTTGGTGAGGGTGCGCTCAGTGCTGGGCTCGGCCTTAACACGGAGAGGGTGGCGAGGCTCAGGGCCACGACTGAACCGGCAAATCTATAGGCGGATCCGCGCCGCTTGACTGATGCCTTCATGATGCCCCCACGAAACGGCGCTTTAAATTGCCGTAAGTATCTGTAAGCTTAGAATTTCTTATCTAGTGTAATCCAGAATGACGGAGTGTAATATCTGAGCGACCGAGGCGGTGGGTAGGTGGTGTGCCAGCACACTGATCTGGCGGCATATTCTCCTGTTTTTAATCTAAAATTTAAGGTACACCCTTAACTTACATTTAGAACTAGTCAGGCCGGAATGAGGGAAACTATGTCCAAGACGTGGGCAAACGCAGCCATCATAGTGTTCGCCAACTTGACCCTTAGCTTTACCGCTCTGGGTGCCGGTCAGCACGAGTTTCAACAGCAGCCTCAGATTGTTCTCGGTGAGTGGCTCAAGTTTGAGACCGCGCAGGTAA